>Ga0070740_10000557_pt1 | contig 75079 bp, 70 predicted proteins | sample Coa_R2_FD_67286 | JGI IMG/M metagenome (GOLD analysis project Ga0070740, IMG submission 67286) | Surface soil microbial communities from Centralia Pennsylvania, which are recovering from an underground coalmine fire - Coalmine... | ecosystem: Environmental > Terrestrial > Soil > Unclassified ... | reverse complement strand
CGGCGGAAGAAAGCCTGATGGCCATCAACATCTTCAATTCGGCCGCCGCCTATGCGCGCGCGGGGCGGCCCTACGCCTGACGCGTCAGCCCTTGCCGCGAATCCATTGCGAGAGCAGCCATTTCTCGCCGGCTTTGGGCGCCAGCCCCGCATGCAAGGTCTTGCGGTCGAGCGCGCCCGAAGGCTCGACATTGCGGAAGAAGAGCGCATCGCCCTTCTTTCCGCGATGCCGGATGCCGAGCAGCGGAAATTCGGTCTCCGCGCCGTCGAAATCGTCGTTGAGATATATAAGGAACGTGGCGACACGCTGGCCGCCCCGGGCGATTTCTTCGGCGTAGCCTGGTACCGCCGGATCGAGGAAATCGAAATGCCGGTTGAACTGCTGACCCACCTCGTAGTGCAGCACGTTGGTGTCTTCCAGCGCGCGGGGGGCAAAGCCCGAAGCCGCCGCGATGCGCGCGCGCACCAGCTGAAACACAAGATCGGTGGAAAGAATGTCGAACTCGGCGGCGCTGTTGGTGCGCGCCGGATCGACCGCGGCCTGGCCCGTGGCGCGATAAAAAACGCGCGCGGGCCCAAGCCGCGGACGCGCGCGCGCGGCGATCCAGTCGCAGATTTCCGGCGGCAGAAAATCCTGGACTGTTGCAATGTGCGGCGTCCCGGACAGAACGCTGAGCGGCGGCGGCTTGAGCCAGCCTGCAATATCCACGCTCGCGCGCAAACTCTGCCAGCGATCGGACGCGTCATCGCGAAAAGCGGCGGCGTTGCGGCCCGCGAGCGCCGAAAGCTGCTGTTGCGCGGCCTCGAAATTCAGTTCCGCGGCGTGCTTGAGGTAGCCCAGCGCATGCGGCCAGATTGCAGCATCGGCCGCTTCGGCGCCGATCAGATAGGCGATCAGCGCGGCCGCCTCGCCGCTGCCCTTTTCATCGGCCGCGGCCAGCAGCTCGCCTGCCCGTCTGAGATCGGCGGGTACGCGGCTGCCCAGAAGCCGTTTGGCTTCCGCCGTTATTGCCTCAGCGTCGGATGCGCCGCCGGTCTTGTCCCGCATCATCGTTTCCTGCCCGTTCGGAGCTTAGCACCGCGAGTCCGCGGGCAGGTAGTTGGAACCGACGCTGTGCGGGCAAATCACATTTGCGGGAGCTGCCTGACGGGACGGCAACGCCGGTCAACGGGGGATGACGAGCCGGGGCCTTGTTCGTTAGAGTGGACCCAGCAGAACATCGCGCGCGTGGCATGAAAGCGGTCTCACGGAGCCATGTTGGGAAATACCCTGGCGGCTGGCGCATAATCGTCGCCTGGCTCGCGCTGATTGCATTTGCCCAGCAAAGCTTCATCACCCAGACGCATATCCATTTCGCGGCGGGGCCATTCTCTTCAGCCGCGCTTGCCCAGACCGATTCAGCGAAAGCGCAAAAGGCCAATTCCCACTCCACGCCGGACAAATACCCTTCCAGCGACGATCCGGCGAACTGTCCGATCTGCCAGGAAATCGCGGCCACCGGCCATTTCGTCATGCCGGCGGCCGCCGCGCTGACGCTTCCGGCGCAGGACATTTACGCCGCAACCCTTCTTTTGACAGCGCCGGCGTTTCGCTCAGCCCCGTCGCACGGCTGGCAAGGCCGCGCGCCACCCCGGCTCTGATTTCCGAAAATCCGATCCTGAAGGCGTGAGCTCGCGCCCGAAGGCTTGAAGCGAGCGAATTCGCGCGGGCGCGTGGCCCGACCGAATCTGCGGGGAGCTGGAATATGGGAATACCGTTCAAGAACAGGAGATTGTTGCGCGTGGCGGCTCTGCCGGCCGCAGCCTTGTTGACCTTCGCATCGGCAACGCCGTCCTTCGCCGATCAGGCAAGCGACCTTGCGGCCATCAGGGGCGAGATCGCGCAGATGCAGCGCGAATACAATGCGCGAATCGCGGCGCTGGAAGCGCGTCTGAAAAAAGCGGAAGCCGAAGCGCGCGCGGCCAGATCGGCGGCCGCCGCTGCCGGCAAGACAGCGGACCACGCGCAGGTGACGGCGCAGCAAATGGTGCAGGCTGCGGAAACGGCGCAACAGCAGGCGCCCGAGCCTGCGGCTCCGCCCACGCCGCCTTCTTCCATCAATTCATTCAACCCCGGCATCGCGGCCGTGCTGAACGGCTTCTATACGGCCGCCACGAAAAGCACCAAGACGGCAAGCATCGCAGGCTTTGCGCTGGGCGATGAAGCCGGCGGCCCGCCGAAAGGGTTTTCGATCGGCGAATCCGAAGTCTCCCTGACCGCCAATATCGATCCGGAGATGGCGGGGTTTCTCGATTTCTCGTTCGACCGCGAGAACCATCCGACGGTGGAAGAGGCGTATGTGCGCTCCATCAGCCTGCCCTGGGGCTTCACCGCCAAGGCGGGACGATTCCTTTCCGGCATCGGCTATCTGAACGAACGGCATGCACATGACTGGTCGTTTTCGGATGCGCCTTTGCCCTATCGCGTGTTCCTCAACACGCAATATGGCGACGACGGCATCCAGCTGCGCTGGCTGGCGCCGACCGATGTTTTCCTTGAATTCGGCGGCGAATGGTTCCGCGGCGACTCCTACCCGGCCGCGGGCGCAGCCAACGCCGGCCAGGGCACGCAGACGCTCTTCGTGCATGCGGGCGACGACATCAACGAGAGCAGTTCCTGGCTTGCGGCGCTGTCCTATCTGCATTCAACCGCCGTCAACCGCCAGACCGACGACATTTACGGCTTCAACGGCGGCACCGACCGCTTCAGCGGCAAGGACGATCTGGGGATAGCGACCTTCGTGTACAAATGGGCGCCGGGCGGCAATCCGACCGTGCGCAATTTCGTGGCCAGCGGGGAGTTTTTCTACGGGCACGAGCACGGCTTGTTCGACGATGTTCCGATTTCCACCGATCGCTACGGCTGGTACGCGCAGGGCGTCTATCAGTTCATGCCGCAATGGAGCTTGGGCGTGCGCTACGCGCAAATGTCCACCGGCGCCATTCCGGCGGCGCTCAACGGTTCGGCGCTCGACAGCTTCGGCCATACGCCGCGCGCCGAAACCGCGCTTGTCGAATACGACACAAGCGAATTCGGCCGCCTGCGCCTGCAATACACGCACGACGATGCAGGCCTGAAGCCAAACGACGAAGTGCTTCTGCAATACACCGTGATCTATGGGCCGCACGGCGCCCATCGCTATTGAGGAGACGAACATGAAAAACATTCTGATCGGCGCTGCGTTGCTCGGCCTTGCCGCCGCCTCGCCCGCCTATGCCAATCTCAGCGTCTTTGCCTGCGAGCCGGAATGGGGAGCGCTTTCATCGGAAATCGGCGGCGACAAGGTGTCGGTCTACAACGCCACCACCGGCGCGCAGGACCCGCACCAGATTCAGGCGCGGCCAAGCCTGATCGCCAGGGCGCGCGCCGCCGACATCACCGTTTGTGACGGCGCCGAGCTGGAAATCGGCTGGCTGCCGATGATCATCCAGCAAGCCGACAACGCCAATATCCAGCCCGGACAGCCCGGCAATTTCGAGACGACGCGCTTTGTCCATCTTCTCGAGCAGCCGACATCGCTCGACCGCGCGCAGGGCGACATTCATGCGGCGGGCAATCCGCACATCCAGACGGACCCGCGCATGACGATTCCGGTCGCTAAGGCGCTGGCGCAGCGTTTCGCCCAGCTGGATCCGGCGAATGCGGCCTATTACCAGAACCGCGAAGCCGATTTCGAAAAGCGCATGACGGCCGCCATCGCCAGGTGGACGGCCGAGGCTGCGCCCCTTCGCGGCGTGCCCATCGTGGTGCAGCACCACGCCTGGATCTATATGGAAGTTTGGCTGGGGTTGAAGGAAGTAACGCCGCTCGAACCGAAGCCGGGCGTGCCGCCATCGACCGGCGATCTGGTGCAGGTGCTGCAGAAGCTTCAGGCGCAGCCCGCCAAACTTGCGATCCGCGCGGCTTACGAAGATGACCGGCCGACGGACTTCATTTCCGAGCACGCCAATATTCCGGCCGTTGTCCTGCCGTTCACCGTTGGCGGGACCGATCAGGCCAGGGACCTGTTCAGCCTCTATGACGACACCATCAACCGTCTTCTCGCGGGATTGAAAAAATGACCATCAACACCATCGAAATCGGGATTCTCGTTCCCGCCTTTCTTGCCGGCCTTCTGGTGCTGGCAACCCATGTGCCGCTGGGCCAGCAGGTTCTGAAACGGGGAATCGTCTTTATCGATCTTGCGATCGCGCAAGTGGCGGGGCTGGGCGTCACCGCAGCCGATGCACTGGGCTTTGCGCCGGAAGGCTGGCGCGTGCAGGCGGCCGCTATCGTCGCGGCTCTGGCCGGCGCGCTGATCTTGACGTGGACGGAGAAAAAATGGCCCGACGTGCAGGAAGCACTGATCGGCGTTCTCTTCGTGGTCGCCGCCTGCGTGGAAGTTTTGATCCTCGCAAACAATCCCCATGGCGGCGAGCATCTGAAGGACCTGCTGGTGGGACAGATTCTCTGGGTGACGCCAAGCGCGCTGATTCCGGTTGCCATCCTTTATGCCGTGCTGCTGGCAATCTGGTTCGGCTTGCGCGAACGCCTGGGGCAAATCGGTTTTTACGTGATCTTCGCGCTGGTGGTGACGCAATCGGTGCAGCTTGTCGGCATCTATCTCGTCTTTTCGAGCCTCATCGTGCCCGCGCTGGCCGCGCGCCGCTTTGCCGGACCGGCGCAGCTTGCCGCGGGATACGCCGTGGGTCTTGTCGGATATGTGCTGGGACTTCTGGCATCGGCCATGTTCGACCTGCCCACAGGTGCGGTGATTGTGGTGGCTCTTCTCCTGGTGATGGCGGTCGCATTCGCGGTGTCTCCCCGGCCCGTCAGCCAGCCGGTTCGCGCCTGATGAGCCGTCCGGCGGCGAATTCCGTTGCCGCCCGCCGTCAAACCGTTTATGGCGACACGCCGCCCGGCGTCCGCCCATGGGACGCGTGCGATTCCAGGAATGTGAAACCGTTGAAGCTTCCCATCCATCGCGAAGGCTGGCCGTTCATCGGCATCGCCGTGCTGGCAAATGCGATTCTGTTTGCGTTTGCCGGCTGGTGGGGACTTCTTCTTCTGCCGGTGACTCTATGGACGATGGCGTTCTTCCGCGACCCGGAGCGCCGGCCCCCGGATGGCGCCAATTCCATCCTGAGCCCCGCCGACGGCCGGCTTCTGCCGGTGGTCCGCGCCGCGCCGCCCGCGGAACTTGGGCTTGGTGAGCGCCAAAGGGTGCGGTTAAGCATTTTCATGAACGTCTTTGACGTGCATGTGAACCGGATTCCGTGTAACGGGACGGTGGAAAAGCTGGCCTACCGGCCGGGCAAGTTCATCAATGCCTCGTTCGACAAGGCGAGCGAAGCCAATGAACGGATGGCCATCCGGCTCCGGTTGCCGCGCGACGGCGCGGACAGGGATCTGGCCGTGGTCCAGATTGCCGGGCTGATCGCGCGGCGCATCAAATGTTATCTTAAGGAAGGCGAGGCAGTATGCCGGGGCGAACGTTTTGGCATCATACGGTTCGGGAGCCGGCTCGACGTCTATTTGCCGGAAGGCGCACGCGTTCTGGCGCGCGAAGGCCAGCAGGTGAAGGCCGGCGAGACCGTTCTGGCGGACTTCCCGGTTTAGCTGCTAGGATGGCGGGAATGGGTAAGATAAGGCTGGGCCAGCGCGCACAGGCGCTGAAGCAGGAATTGCGGGAAGACTTTCCGCTTGGGCGGTTCATCCCGAGCGGCCTGACACTGCTTGGACTGTGCTGCGGCGCCACCGCCATCCGTTTCGCCATGCTCGGCAACTGGCACGCCGCGGTTGCCGCCGTCGTACTTGCCGCCGTTTTCGATCTTCTGGACGGGCGCATTGCGCGGCTGTTCGGCGTGGACAGCAAATTCGGCGCGCAGCTCGATTCACTCGCCGATCTTGTAAGCTTCGGCATCGCGCCCAGCGTGATCGTTTACACCTGGACGCTTTATCAGGCCAAAGGCGCCGGCTGGGCCGCCGTGCTCGTGTTCTGCATCTGCTGCGCCATCCGGCTTGCCCGCTTCAATGTGGAAAGCGAAGCGCATGATCCGGACGAGCCGGCCGAACCTTATTTCACCGGCGTGCCGACGCCGGCGGCGGCCTGCCTGATCCTTCTGCCGATGCTGTTGGGCTTCCAGTTCAGCGACAAGCTGTTCAGCGACCCGCTTCTGAGCGCGGCCATGATCGCGCTGATGTCGTGCCTGATGGTGAGCCGGCTGCCCACACCCTCGCTCAAGAACCTCAGAATTCCCCGCTGGCTGCGCGCGCCGCTGGTTGCGCTGGCCGGCGTGATGATCGGAGCCGCCATCGTGTGGCCGTGGTCAACGCTTACCGTTGCGCTTCTTCTCTATCTCGTGAGCCTTCCCATCGCGATCGCTTCGTTCAACGAGATCAGGCGCAACCGCGCGCGCGAAAACGACCTCTGAGTCGTTATCGTCTCCAACCTCATCCCTCATCCGTAAGGACAATCCGGCGGTGAACGGACTCACGAATCGTTCGAGCGTTCGCAACGGCCGCTTGGCGGATTGGCGTTATCCAGATGCGCGATCACTTCGCCCGCGCCGCCTTCGCAGGCGATCCACCGGAAATCGTGTTCGCCGCCGGCTTCGCTGAGGCTTTTGTCCGCGAACAGCGCCGCAAAGCCGCCCGCCGGAACGCTTCCCGGCGCGACACCCTTGTCGCAGGCCGTGAGCGGGTCGGTTCCGTTCCAGATGCAATAGGCGAACTGGATGGTCTTGCCGCAGGCGTTGCGGAAACCCCAGTGCGTGCCATCGCTTTCCACATGCAGACAATCCGATGCGCTCGCCTGCGATGCCTGGCGGTTGGCGCCGTCGATCGCATGCACCAGCGAGGCGCGCACGACGACCGGCTGCGACGCATCTGCACCAAGCGATGCCTGCTGACGCGGCTTGGGCAGAGGTGTGCTTGCGGCTTGCGGCTGCGGCGAACGCGCGGGCGTACAGGCCGAAACTGCGGCAGCGCCCCTTGAGCCCTGTGCGAGGCCGAGCCTGCCGGCATATTCGGCAAGCGCCGCCTTTTTCTCCGCTGCGCTGTAAACATGGCCTTCCGGATACCAGGCCATGCAGAAGCTGCCGCCGTCTTTCGCCCGGGACGCGACCGCAATGCCGCCCGCCGCATTGGCCATCAGCCGTTCGGAGCGGCCGTCGGCATATTCAGCCTCGATCCCCTGCGGCGTGAGACGGAAGAAGCCAACCGGCTTGTCCGGCGCAGAACCGTCGGCGACGGTTCCCATTGAGCCGTTCATCAGCGCGAAGACGGCCTTCTGTGTGTGGCCGCCGGGCGCCACGATTTCGCGGGCCAGCGAATTGTCCGATATCTGAAGCGCTACGAACGACCCGTCGAGTGCCGAAAGCTTTTTGCCTTCGAACGGCGCAAACATGAGCCAGGGGCCATTGTCCGCCGCGTCGCCGGACGGCGCATTCTGCGCCGGCTTTGCCGTTGCGGCCACCAGCTGCGCCGGTTTCGGCGAAGCCGCCGCGGCCGCCATCCTTGTGCCGTCCACAGGCCTGCCCTCGGCAAACTGGCCTTCATAGCGGCTGCCATCCTTGCGCGTGAGGATGCCGTGACCGTTGGGCTGATCGGCGCGCCATTCGCCATCGTATTTGCGGCCATCGGCCCAGATCTGCACGCCATGTCCTTCGGACTTCCCGTCCACCCAGCCGCCCGTGTAGCTGTCGCCATTGGCCCAGCGGACGGTGCCCTGGCCGTTCAGCCGGTTGTGCGCCCATTCGCCGTCAAGACGATCGCCCTTTGCGGTGACGAACACGCCATGCCCCGAGAATTCCCCGCCCGAAAGCCCGCCGGAATAGCGCGAGCCATCGCCCCATTCGATGGTGACGGGGCCATCCAGAACCTTGCCGTCTCCAAAGGTGCCCGACAGCGTTTGCAGCACCTTGCCGCCGCTGGAATAGACCACAGTGCCCGCGCCGCTTGCGCGCCCGCCCACGCAGGCGCCCGACCACGCCGCAAGATCGCCGGGATGCGGATCGGAATCGAAAATCGCGCAACCGGTGCGCGGATCGGAAAGCCAGTGCGGGTCGGCGTCTTGCGTTGCGGTCTGCGCCGCGCAGGCGCCTGCGGTGGAGAGTAACAAGATGGCGGCCAAGGCGGCCGTGCTGCGCCACGACATGGAAAACCCCCAGCAAGTTGGCGTTCAAGCGTCTGATCTTTTTGGGGTTTGGGCAAAACAAGCCGGATGAACAGGCCAACAAATGGTTTCCGCGTTGCGTCGCGTTGTCGGCTCCCGCCAGTCCGTAAAATTTGCAGAGAACCGGGTGAGCCGGCAGGCCAAAGGTTGCGATGGTGCCGCCTGGGTGACTCGAACACCCGACCCACGCATTACGAATGCGTTGCTCTACCGGCTGAGCTAAGGCGGCCCGAAGGGGGCGGAAAATAGGCGAGGCGGACAGCCGCCGCAACAGCCCATTTTGGCCGATGTTGCTCTTGGGCAGGCGCTCGGCCATGCTCGGCCTGACCGCCATTTCCGCCGAAAAATCGCCATGCTCACCAAGGCCGACGATTATCCGGTTCACCAGTTGCCGGAGCCGATTGCCACCGCCGGCACCGACCGCAATTTCTACGACCGCTATTTCTTCAACGGCTATTCGCCCGACGGGCGGGTTTTCTTCGCCGCGGCGCTGGGCGTCTATCCGCATCTCAACGTGATGGACGCCGCATTTTCGGTGATCGCCGATGGTGTGCAACACAACCTGCGCGCCTCGCGCCTGCTCAACATGGAGCGGATGGATACGCGCGTGGGCCCCATCGCGATCGAGGTGGTTGAGCCGCTGCGCAAGCTGCGCGTGAGGGTGGACAGGAATCCGCACGGCCTGGAAGCCGATGTTTGTTTCAGCGCGCGCGCCAAAGCGGTGGAGGAACCGCGCTTCACCTTTCGCCAGGGCCCGCGCACGATTCTCGATTACACCCGGCTTACGCAGAACGGTGCGTATGAAGGGTTCCTTTCGGTCGAAGGCCGCCGCAGCGAATTGAAATCCGTGCTTGGCACGCGCGACAGGTCCTGGGGCATTCGCCCGGTGGGTTCGCCAGATTCGCAAGGGGCCGCCCCGCCAAGGCCCCCGCAATTCTACTGGCTGTGGGCGCCGCTCAATTTCGACGACCGGTTCATGCTCTACCACGACAATGCAGACGGCGAAGGACGCTCCTGGAACACGGCCTCGGCTGTGGGCGGGTTGGGCGATGCGGAACCCGTGCGCATGTCGCGCTGCTCATCGGTCCTGACCTTCAAATCCGGCACGCGGCATGCGCGCCACGCCGTCATCGAAGCGCGCGATGCGGAGAATCGGCAATGGCGCGCGGAGCTTTCACCAAAATTCAATTTCTACATGTCGGGCATCGGCTACATGCACCCCGAATGGGGACATGGGATGTACAAGGGCGAATGCGAAGTCGGCTATGACGCCTATGCGCTCGATCGCGTCAACGAAAACGATCCGCGGTTCTGGCATGTGCAGGCTTTTGTGGAGGCCAAGCTTTCCGCGCCCGATGGCGAACGCCGCGGCGCGGGCGTTCTGGAGCAGCTCATCATCGGGCCGCACAAGCCTTCCGGTTTCAGGGAACTGTTCGATACCGCGCCATGAGCGATGATCTGCCGGCGCGTCTTGCGCAATTTCTCAGGGGAAAATTCGCCGCAGACGATGCGCAGATCGCCGGGCTTTCGCGCATTCCGGGCGGGGCCAGCCGGGAAACCTATCGCTTCCGGGCACGCTGGCGCAAAGACGGGCGCGAGATCGAGCGTGGACTGATCCTTCGCCGCGATCCGCCGGCAAGCCTGATCGAAACCGAACGCGCAACCGAATTCCGCGCCTATCAGGCGGCGCACGCGCTCGGCCTTCCGGTTCCGGAGCCGATTGCGCTTGAGGAGAGCGCGGCGGTTCTCGACCGGCCATTTTTCATCATGGAGGAAATCACAGGCTGCCAGGTGGGCAACATCCTTTCGGCCGATCCGTACAGCGCCCATGCGGCGAAAATCGGCGGCCAATTCTGGACCATCCTTGGAAAGATCGCGCGCGCCGATCCCAAAGCCCTTGGCATTGCGGATTTTGCCGGCGCCCGCGATGCGCAGGATTGCTGGCGGCGTGAGGTGGGCCGCTGGGAAAAGGTCATCGACGATGATGAACTTGAGCCGCAGCCCATCGCGCGCGGCGCGCTTCGCTGGCTGAAGCGGCATCCGCCGCCAAGGGCACAGAAGATTTCCCTCGTGCACGGCGACTACCGCACCGGCAATTTCCTGTTCGATGCGGACGGCAACATCCGCGGCATTCTGGACTGGGAGATGGCGCATCTGGGCGACCCGCTGGAGGATCTGGCCTGGGCGCTCGACCCCTTATGGAGCCATGGCAATCCGAAGCGGCCGGCCGGCACCGTGCCGCGCGAGGAAGCCATCGCGCTGTGGGAGAAGGCGAGCGGCCTGAAAGCCGAACCGTCCGCGCTTTTCTGGTGGGAGATATTCGCAAGCCTCAAAGGCGTTGCCATCTGGATTTCGGCGGCCCGCGAATATGCGGACGGGCGCAACAGCGAGCCGGTGAATGCCTTTTCCGGCTGGTATCCGCTTTCGGTGCACAACATGGTCCTGGCCGAGCGGCTGGAGGCGATCGCATGAGGCCCGATCCGTCGCGCGTGCTTCAGCAATCGGCCGCGCACCTGCTTTTCGAGCTGGCGCCGATGATCGCAACGCCCTATGCGCAAAGCACGCTGTCGCTGATCGCCCTTCTGATGATGATCGCCGCGCAGGACGCAGCCCAGGGCGCAAACATCCGCGGCGCCGACAACGACGACATGCGGAAGCTGTTTGGCGCGCTTGCGCCGCTTGTTGCCGATGCCGCCCTGAAAGAGAAACTCGCCGAAGCCGCCGGCGCGCACGATGAAAGCTTCGACATTGCGGCCCTTGATCGCGCCAACGCCGGCCTGAGGACGCTGCTGATTGCGCTGCACGCGCATGTGGAAGCCCTGCCGGGCGAAAAGGCGCGCGCTGCGGAAAAACGCATCTGGGGCGTCATGAAAGCATCCGCGGCGCGAAGGCTTCTGAAGCTTCCGGCGATGTAGGCCTTGCGCGGCATATCCTTTCGCCTGGGCCTGGCACAGGCCGCCTCCGGCACGCTGAGCGGCGGCTACACGCCGTTTTTCGGCGCGTGGCTAGCGTTCCGGGGGCTTTCGCCGGCGGAAATCGGCGCGCTGCTTTCGGCGGGGATGCTGCTTCGCGTTTTTGTTGCGCCGCTGACCGGCATTTTCGCCGATGCGCACAACGATCGCCGCGGCATGATGATCTTCCTGGGGCTTGTGATGCTGCTGGGCTATGGCCTGCTCGGCTGGGCGGTCTGGCCGCTGCTGATTTTTGCCGCCGCCATTCCCGCCAATATCGCAAGCGGCGCCAGCACGCCGCTCCTGGAAAGCGTCAGCGTCCGGCTCGCCAACCGCTTCGGCTTCGACTACGGCCATGTGCGGCTGTGCGCCTCCTCGGCCTTCGTGGCGGGAAATGTGCTTTCAGGCGTGCTGGTGGCGCAATTCGGCATCTGGGTGATCGCGCCCTGGCTTCTGGCTTCGGCGGCGCTTGGCGTGATCTCCGTCTATCTTCTGCCACCGCCGCCAAAACGGGCCGCGCACGATTTCAGGCTTGAGCTTCGCACGACGCTTGGCCAGGCGCGCGAGCTTCTGCGTTCGCGCGTGTTCGTGTTTTTCCTGGCAGCGGCCAGCTTCGATCAGGGAAGCCATGCCTTCTATTACGGCTATGGCGGGTTGCACTGGCGCGCGCTGGGCCTGAGCGGAACGCTGATCGGCATTCTGTGGCCCCTGGGCGTGTTCGCGGAGATCGCGCTGTTCTCGCGGTCCCGTTCGGTGGTGGCGCGGCTGGGTGCGACCCGGCTTCTGATGCTGGGCGCCGTCGGTTGCGTGGCGCGCTGGACGATTCTGGCCTTCGATCCACCCCTGCCGTTGATCGTGCTGGCCCAGCTTCTGCACGCACTCACCTTTGCGACCGCGCATCTGGGCGCGATGTATTTCATCCTGAAAGCGGTGCCGCCGCGGCTTGCCGCCACGGCCCAGAGTCTCTACGCGGTGTTTTCATCCGGCCTTGCGCTGGGGCTTGCGACGCTGGCCTGCGGGCCCGTGTACGCGGTTGCCGGAGGACGCACCTATCTTCTGATGGCGCTGATGGGCGGTTGTGCCGTGCTCTTTGCGGGCTGGCTTGCGCAGCATTGGCACGGCGGACGCATCACCACAGGAGTGAGCGAAGAAGAAATAGATACGATCTAGGCGCGCGGATGGGCGCGGCGGTAGATTTCCATGAGCTTGCTCGTTTCCACTTCGGTGTAGGTCTGCGTGGTGGACAGCGAGGCATGACCCAACAGCTCCTGCACACTGCGCAGATCGCTGCCATTGGCCAGAAGATGGGTGGCGAAGGAATGGCGCAGGGCATGCGGCGTGGCGCGATCGGAAAGACCAAGACGCGAGCGCAGGCGCTGCATCAGGGCCTGCGCCTCCCGCGCGCTCATGGGTTTGCCGCGGCGGGAAACAAAAAGCGGCGCGCGGGGCCCGGGCGCAAAGGGAAGCTTCATCGTGTAGTCATTGACCGCATCCCTGACCGCCGGCAGGAGCGGCACGCTGCGTTCCTTTTTCCCCTTGCCGACAATGGTGAGCGTCTCGGCAAGCGGCGCATCGCCGCGCTTCAGACTGAGGGCCTCGGAAATGCGAAGCCCTGCGCCATAGAGCAGCGTGAGAAGCGCCACATCGCGCGCAGCCACCCATTCGATGCCGTTTTCGGCCGCTTCTTCGAGTGTGCGGACCGCATCCGTCTCGCTGAGCGGCCGCGGCAGCCCGCGGCTGACGCGCGGCGTGCGCACGCCGCGGGGCGCGGGATTTTCCAGAATTTCCTCGCGCGCGAGCCAGCGATAGAAACTGCGGATGGCCGCGAGCAGGCGCTGCACGCCCCTGCTGCTCAGGCCCTGATTGCGCCGGTCGGTGATGAAAGCCCGGAGGTCGGCGGGCAAAACGCGCCCAAGCGCGCGCTCATCGGGCACAGCACCGAAGTGCCCCTGCAGAAAATCCAGAAAGCGCCTTGAATCATCGCCATAAGCGCGAAGCGTGTGCGGGCTCAGCCGCCGCTCATGGGCGAGCGCGGAGAGCCATGTTTTCCTCAGATCTTCGGCAGATCGAGCCATGCCCGAATCGCCCGCTCGAGCGCGCGGGCAAAGAAGCTCAGGTCGGCGGCGGTCTCTTCGCCTTCGAACGAACCTTCGCGCGCGCTGCCCAGAACGTAAAGCGCCGCCGGCGTATCGGCGCCGATCTTCAGCCGGAAGGCCGCGATGCTCTTGCATTGCGCGCCGCCGGGGCCCAGCAGCAGCTCGCCGCCATTGGCCAGAATGGCGCCCACGCTTTCGCGGCCCAGAACGGCCTCTGCGGTTCCCGGCGCGATGATGCGCACGCCGTCTGCGCCGCCTACCAGCGCGTGTTCGCTTTCCACGCAGAGGGCGGCCTTGTCGGCGCCAAAGCGTTCCGCGGCCGATGTCGCAACGGTGATTGCTTCTTCAAAAGTGCGCGCATCGATGAGATCAAGCACGAGCCTGCGCACGCCTTCGCCGAGCGGCACGCGGCGCGCGCCTTTGAGCCCGTCGCGTTCGGCCTTGAGGGCGGCATTTTCCGCTGCCAGCTTTTCGATGACGAAACGCTGCAGGTCGCGCACTTCGCCCGCCTGAAAGCGCTGCGGCAGGAGCATGGCCAGAAGCTCGCCATCGGCGGCGAGCGCTTCGCGGTTCATGCGGATGTAGGCTTTCACCGCCTCGGCGGCGGCCTGTGCCGGCGCAAGCGTTTCGGCGCGATCTTTCATTCGCGGACCTTTACGCCGGCCTTCCTGGCGTCGGCCAGAAAGGCGTCGAGCCCCTTGTCGGTAAGCGGATGATAGAGAAGCTGCCGGAACACCGCCGGCGGAAGCGTGGCCACGTCGGCGCCGGCCAGCGCGCTTTCGCGCACATGCGGAACATTGCGAATGGAGGCGGCAAGGATTTGCGTTTCGAAGCCGTAATTGTCGTAGATGGCCCGGATGTCGCGGATCAGGCTCATGCCGTCTTCGCCGGCATCGTCAAGCCTTCCGATGAAGGGCGAGATGAAGGTGGCGCCGGCCTTTGCGGCCATCATCGCCTGGACCGGCGAGAAGCAGAGCGTGACATTGACCATCAGCCCTTCGCTTCTCAGGCTCCGGCAGGCTTTCAACCCATCCCATGTGAGCGGCACCTTGATGGCGATGTTTTTGGCGATCTTCGCGTAGCGCCTGCCTTCGGCGATCATTCCGGCGGTATCTGTGGCCAGCACCTCGGCGCTGACGGGGCCCTGAACGAGGGCGCAGATCTGGGTGAGCGCTTCGATCAGGTCAAGGCCCGTCTTGGCTGCAAGCGAGGGATTGGTGGTGACGCCATCGACAAGGCCGGTGGCCGCAGCGGCCGCAATTTCCTTCGGATCGGCGCTGTCGATGAAAAGCTTCAAGACCATTGACCGGACAGAATCACGGACGAAAGTGTAGCGATGAACAAGGCAGCCTTGAAGCCCCGGTCAGGGACCGTTCCGCGCGCGGGCGTGCTTTTGCCGCTGCCGCTGTCCGGCGCTTACGATTACGCGATCGGACAGGAGTTGCCGCGCGGAAGCCTGGTGGTTGCGCCATTGGGCCCGCGCGATGTGTTGGGTGTGGTGTGGGGCAAGGCCGATGGCCAGGTGGCCGATGCCAGGCTCAAGACGGCCGAGCCGCTTGCCGGATATCCGCGGCTGCCGGAAAAGCTGTGCGACTTCATCGATTGGGTGGCGCGTTACACCTTCAATCTTCCCGGCAATGTGCTCGCCATGGCGCTGCGGTCCCGGTCTGCCTTCGAGCCGGAAACCACGCGCGTTGCCTATGTGCGGGGGGAAGCGACACCTGCGCGCCTGACGCCCGCGCGCGAACGCGCGCTCAGGATCGCCGAAGATGGATTGGCGCGGACGCCCGCCGCATTGGCCGAAGAAGCCAATGTCTCCGCCGCCGTGGTGCGCGGCCTGATCGAGACGGGCGCCCTGAAAGAGGTGGCTCTGCCGGAGTTCGATCCGGTGCCGCTGCCCGATCCCGCTTTTGCGCACACCGCACTCAACAGCGAGCAGATCGTCGCGGCAAGCGCGCTGCGTGAGGGCGTTGCAAAAAAGGCCTTTTCGGCGACGCTGCTTGACGGCGTGACGGGATCGGGCAAGACCGAAACCTATTTCGAAGCCATTGCCGAAGCGCTGGCTTGTGGAAAGCAGGCGCTCATCCTGCTGCCCGAGATTGCGCTCACCGTGCAGTTTCTCGACCGGTTTGCGGCGCGTTTCGGCTGCCGACCGGCGGAATGGCATTCCGATCTTTCGCAGAAGGAACGCAAGCGCATCTACCGCGCGGTGTTGAAGGGCGAGGCGCGCGTGGTGGTGGGGGCCCGGTCCGCGCTGTTCCTGCCGTTCTCCGAGCTTGGGCTGATCGTGGTGGACGAAGAGCACGAGCAGGCATTCAAGCAGGAGGAAGGCGTGATCTATCACGCGCGCGACATGGCGGTGGTGCGCGCGCGTATCGAGGATTGCGCGGTCATCCTGTCGAGCGCCACGCCGTCGCTGGAAACGTGGGTCAATGCCACCACCGGCAAATACGCCCATGTGAGGCTTGCAAACCGGCACGCGGCGGTGATGCCGGACGTGCGGCTTCTTGACATGCGCGCCCATCGCGGGGAGCCGGGCAGCTTCATCTCGACGCCGCTGCGCGAGGCGCTTGCCGTGGCCCTGGCCAGCGGCGAACAGGCGATGCTGTTTCTCAACCGGCGCGGTTATGCGCCGCTGACATTGTGCGAAGCCTGCGGGCACAAGATGATTTGCCGCAACTGCTCTGCCTGGCTCGTGGAACACCGCTATCATCGCAAGCTCATCTGCCATCATTGCGGCTTTGAAACCGCGACGCCGTCGCAATGCCCCCAATGCGGCGCCGCCCACAGCCTTGTGGCCTGCGGGCCGGGGGTGGAACGCGTGGCGGAGGAATTCGCGCGCATCTTTCCCCAGGCGCGCTTTGCCATTGCCTCAAGCGACACGCTGCATGGCCCGCTCGAAACCCAAGCCGCCATCCGCGCCATGATGAAGCACGAAATCGACGTGGTGATCGGCACGCAGATCGTGGCCAAGGGCCATCATTTCCCGCAGCTGACGCTGGTGGGCGTGATCGATGCGGACCTTGGCGGCGCCGGCGGCGATTTGCGCGCACGCGAGCGGACATTCCATCTTCTGCATCAGGTGTCGGGGCGGGCGGGACGGGCCGAGAAACGGGGACTTGTGCTGATCCAGACGCGCAATCCGGACGATGCGGTTCTGAAGGCGCTGGCCGCCGGCGACCGCGATGCATTTTATGAACAGGAGCGGGAATTCCGCGAGCGCGCGCATGCCCCACCCTTCGGCCGGCTGGCCGCAATCATCCTATCGGGCTATGAGAGCGGCACGGTGCGCGAGACGGCGCGGGCGCTTGCCGCCGCCGCGCCGGCCGCACGCGGCCTGAAAGTCTGGGGACCGACGCCCGCCTTTTATCAGATCCTGCGCGGGCGGACGCGCGAACGTCTTCTGGTGCAGGCCGAACGCAATGTGGATGTGCAGGCCTATCTGCACGTCTGGCTCGATGCTGCCAGGATTCCCAACGGCGTGCGGCTGACGGTGGATGTGGACCCGGTGAGCTTTTTCTGACGTCAATGCGCGCTGGTGAAATAGAGCACGGCCATGACAATGAGGATGGCGATGAACTGCGCCATCACGCGATAGCGCATCAGCCGGTTGCCCCATTTGCGGTCGAATTCGCCCCCGATCGACATGGACACCACGCCCGCAAGCAGGATCAGGACGACGACAATCAGCGCAACGGCGACAAAGATTTTTCCGGCCATTCCGCATCATCTGTGCGGAAGGGCGGCCAGACAAGGCCCGCGCGCGAAACGGGACCTTAAGCCGCGCCGCACCAGGGCCGGCGGCGTTCCCCGTGGTAGGGACGCGCAAGACCCGCCTTGATCATGGCGTCGCCGACGTTGCCGGATTCATCCTGCACGACGGCATCCACGCGCCCGCCATATTTGTCGTAATGCACCGCGCTCAGGCGAACCTCGCCGCCTTCGATGCGCCGGACGAGATAATCGCGCGCGGCTTCGGCACGCGTGCGTTCCTCGTCGCAGCGCGCATGCAGTTCCGGCGCGTCGATTCCCTCGATGCGCACACGCACCTGGATCGCCTCGCCAAGCCAGATCTGCGCCGCCGCTTCGAAGGTATCGCCGTCAATCACGCGCACGACCTGCGCCTGAACGGGGCCTTCGAAGGAAGCGGCCGCCACGCGCTTGGGCGCAGGCGCAAGATCGCTCGTCGCATCGAATGTTCCGGCAAGAACGACAAGCCCGCCCGCGGCTATGCCGCCCAGAATTTGCGGCCAACCCATTGATCCAACTCCACCTCTACCGTCGGTAGAAATAAATGAACATAACATGAACAGTCAGATGGAGTCAAGCCCATTTCTACCAGCTGCCGGTATTCGGCATGGAAACCCAGGGTTCAGCCGGCGGCAACGCGCCGCCTTCCTGCAGAAGCTCAACGGAAATGCCATCCGGCGAGCGGACAAACGCCATATGGCCGTCACGCGGGGGACGGTTGATCGTGACTCCGCCGTCCATCAGCTTCTTGCAGAGGCCATAGATGTCATCCACGCGATAGGCGAGATGGCCGAAATTGCGCCCGCCGGTGTAATCCTCCGTGTCCCAGTTGTAGGTGAGCTCGACAAGCGGCGCCTGATCCCTGGCGGCGCGTTCGAGATCGGCCGGCGCGCAAAGAAAGACAAGCGTAAATCGGCCCTTCTCGTTTTCCACGCGGCGAACCTCTTTCAGCCCCAGAAGATCGCAATAGAATCCGAGCGAGCGGCCGAGGTCCTTCACGCGAACCATGGTGTGCAGATAGCGCATGCGTCTGTCCTTCAGGCGAGATGATCGATCGCTTCGTCGGTGAGGTTGCCGGGCACAACCGTGACCGGAATGGGATACTGGCTTGCGCTGGCAACCATCGAAACAAGCGGGCCGGGGCCCTCCTTGGCGGTCGAGGCCGCCAGCACAAGAATCGAAATGGCGGCATCTTCGCGGATGAGCTTCAGAAGACATTCCGCCGTGCGGCCTTCCATGATCACAAGTTCCGGGATGATGCCCGACATTTCATTGACCGTTTTGGCGGCGGCGAAGATGAGGCTTTCGGCTTCTTCATGCGCCTCGTCCTTCATGATCTGCTCGACGCCGCGCCAGTGCTGAAAGTCGGCGGGGCTTGCCACGCACATCAGTGTGACGCGGCCGCCGGTTGCCTGCGCCCGGCGCGTGGCGAACCGCAGCGCAACGTGACATTCCGGCGACCTGTCAACCACCACAAGAAACTTGCGCACGCGCTTTGAGGAGGGCGAGCTCATGGCAGGGATTTTCGCATGTTGCGGGGATGCGCGGAAGCCGCCGGCAGCCATCTGACCCGGTCAATCCCTGCGGCCGGGATGCAGGTTTCGCGCGAAGAATTCCAGATAGGTGCGCCAGAGCTGCAAGCGCTTGGCGTTGCCCTGGATGCCATGCCGCTCGCCCGGATATTCCATCATGTCGAAGGTGACGCCGCGTGCCTGGAGCGCCGCCGTCAGCCGCGTGGTGTTGGCGAGAATCACATTGTCGTCCGACAATCCCTTCAACAGCAGCAAGCGGCCGGAAAGATTGTCGAGGCGGTTGAGGATGTCGGCGGCGGCATAGCCCTTGGGGTTCTGCGCGGGCGTGCCCATGTAACGCTCGGTATAGCAGGTGTCGTACAGGTTCCATTGCGTGGGCGGCGCGCCGGATGCTCCGGCGGCAAAGTCCGCGCCCTTCGCGGTGAGCAATTCGAGCGTCATGAAGCCGCCATAGCTCCAGCCCGAAACGGCGACATGTTGCGGGTCGATGAAGGGCAGCGACCGCAGATAGCGCGCGCCCTGAAGCTGGTCTTCGGTTTCGATCTGGCCGAGCCTTCTGTCGATGGCCGTCTTGAACGCGACCGAGCGGTTGGCCGAGCCGCGGTTATCGAGCCTGAACAGCACATAGCCCGCTTCCGACAGGAGCTGATCGGTCATGGCGCCCCAATCCCGGCGCACCGTCTGGACGCCGGGACCGCCATACACTTCGATGATTGCCGGGTATTTTTTCGCCGGATCAAATCCCACCGGCGTGGTGAGCGCGTAATAGAGCTGCGTGCCGTCGGACGCCTTGAGCGTGCCGTATTCGGGCACGCGGCGATCGCCGAGATAGGGAAAATAGGGGTGGGTCTTGTCGAGCCTGTTTTCTTCGATCCAGCGGATGAAGGCGCCGTTGGCGCCGTAAAGGGCCGTGCGCGGCGGCGTCATCGGATCGGAATAGGTGCCAACGAAGATGCCGTTGTGCTTGGCCACGGTCGCATCCCACCAGCCGTGCCCGGACGTAAGCGCATGCGGGGTGTCGGGATGCAGATAGGATATCGCATAGAGCTGCCGTTCGAGCGGGGAACCGATCGAGGCCAGAAAAATCGCCTGCCCGGTTTCTTCGTTTACGCCCCGGATGGCGGCGACCGGCCAATCGCCGGCGGTGACCTGCCGGATGAGCCGGCCATTGCGGTCATAGAGATAGATGTGGCGATAGCCGGAGCGTTCTGACGACCAGAGGAAATCGCCCGATTGAAGCGGCTTGAAGTCATCGGACAGCTCCACCCAGTGGGGCGAGGTTTCGCGCAAGATCACGCGGCAGGAACCGCCTGACGGATCGCAGGCCAGAAGATCAAGCCGCTTCTGATCGCGCGACAGCCGCTCGGCATAGAGCACGCTTCCGTCTTTCGCCCAGGCGACGCGCGCCAGATAGAAATCGGTGTTCGCGCCCAGATCCATTTTCACGCGGGCATGGGTAGCGACATCTTCGACATAAAGTTCGACGACGGCGTTGGGCCGGCCTGCACGCGGATAGCGTTGATCGATGGAGATGAGCCGGTCTTCGCTGACTTCAAGGCGCGGGATGATGTCCACCGGGCTTTCATCAACGCGGGTGAGGGCAATCTTCGTATCGTCCTCGCTCCACCAATAGCCGGTGAAGCGCGCCATCTCTTCCTGTGCGACGAACTCAGCCGTGCCCCAGGAGACGGGATCCTTGCCATCGGTGGTGAGCGCGCTTTCTGAGCCCGTCGTCAGATCGATGACATAGAGATTGCCGCCGCGCACGAAGGAGACGTAACGGTCCCCGGGCGACAGCTTGGCGTCGATTTCGTCGTCCTTTGTATCCGTCAGGCGGCGGACATGGCCGGTTGCTCGTTCCGCCAGGTAAAGATCGCCGTCCACGGGCACGATGATGTATCGGCCCGTCTCGTCCCAATGATATTCCACCACGCCATGCTGGCTGATGCGCATGCGCTGGCGGCGCGCTTTTTCGGCTTCGGAAAGTTCCACCGGCTTCGGCGCAAGTTTGGCCGAATCCACCAGCATGAAAGGGGCGCCGCCTTTGGTATCGGCGGCACACAGATCGAGCGCATTCTGATCGCTGGCCTTGCCCTTGAGATAGGTAACGAGCGCGCCATCGGGCGAAAGCTGCACATTGCGCGCGGTGGGGCCGTTGATGTCGGGATCGGAAAAGACGCGTTCGGGTGTGAGATGCTCTGCCAGGACCGGCGCGGCAAACAGGATGTAAAAGCCCGCGAAAGCGAGCGGCAGGATGCGCGATTTCATGTGGACCAACCCAACGAACGCCGAAAAATTGGGCCGGATGATGCCGGGCGTCAACCGCGATTTTCGAGCTTTGCCTTCAGCGTGTAGAGAAGTTCAAGGGCTTCTTTCGGCGTCAGCGCATCGGGCGAGATGTCGCGCAAGGCATCTTCGATTTCGCTCTTCTTCACCGGCGCAGGCGCATTGGCCTGAAAGAGCGGCAGATCGTCGATGCGGGCGAGCGGCTTGTGGCCTTCGCGCCCCTCTTCCAGCGCACGCAACACCTCCTCGGCGCGCGCAACGACGGCCGGCGGAAGCCCCGCGAGCTTGGCCACATGAATGCCGTAGGACCGGTCGGCTGTGCCCGGCGCCACCTCGTGCAGAAAGACGATGGTGTCGTTCCATTCGCGCACGCGCATGGTGACGCAGGCAAGCGAGTCCAGCCGTTCGGCAAGCGCGGTCATCTCGTGATAGTGCGTGGCAAAGAGCGCGCGCGACCTGTTTTTTGCGGACAGGTGTTCGGCCGTTGCCCAGGCGATGGCGAGCCCGTCGAAGGTGGCCGTGCCGCGGCCGATCTCATCAAGGATGACAAGGCTTCTTTCCGTCGCCTGATTGAGGATGGCGGCGGTTTCCACCATCTCGACCATGAAGGTGGAACGGCCGGCCGCAAGATCATCCGCTGCCCCCACGCGCGAAAAAAGCCTGTCAACGATGCCGATGCGCGCCGATTCCGCGGGCACAAACGCCCCCATCTGCGCCAGAATCGCCATCAGCGCATTCTGGCGCAGGAAGGTGGATTTGCCGGCCATGTTGGGGCCGGTGACAAGCCACAGCCGGCCCGGCCCCCCGGGTGACAGGTCGCAATCGTTGGGCACGAAGGGATTGGCGTGTCCGGTCGCGAGAGCCGCTTCCACCACCGGATGGCGGCCGCGGACGATCTGAAAGCCCAAGCTTTCGTCCACCTTCGGGCGCACATGGCGGCAGGCCACGGCCAGATCGCCGAGCGCAGAGGCCACGTCGAGAACGGCCAGCGCATCGGCGATCTGCGCAAGGGACGCGGCACCATCCAGCACCAGCGCGACCATGTCATCGAACAGCTGGCGCTCAAGCGCGAGCGCCTGTTCGGCGGCTTCGGAAATGCGCGTGGCAAGCGTCGAAAGCTCATCGGTGGAGAAGCGCACCGCCGAGCCGATGGTCTGCCGGTGGCGGAAGATGTCGCGGTTGGCGCCCGATTGCAGCCGGTCGGCGTGTTGCGGGGTGACTTCGATGAAATAACCCAGAATGCCGTTGTGCCTGATCCTGAGCGCGGCGACGCCGCTTTCCGTGCGGTAGCGCGCTTCCAGCGAGGCGATCACGCGGCGGCTCTCGTCGCGCAGGCTGCGCACCTCATCGAGCGGGGCGTGGCTGCCGGCAACGATGAACCCGCCGTCGCGCGCAAGGTAAGGCGGTTCGGCCACCAGGAGATATTCCAGCCGGTCGGCAAGCCGCGAGCTTTGCGCAAGGCCATCGGTGAGCTTTGCGCGCGCGGCTTCGATTTCGCCGAGCGCCGGCTTGAGCGGATCGCCCAGCTTGCGCAACCGGTCGCGAAGCGCGCGCGCGGCCTTGATGCCATCGCGGATGCTGGCCAGATCGCGCGGGCCCCCGCGCCCGACCGACAATCGTCCCAGAGCGCGCGCGATATCGGGGGCGCGTTTGAGATCGTCGCGAATCTGGCGGCGCAACTCGCTGTCATTGGCGAAGAAGCCGACCGCATCCTGGCGCGCGGCAATCGCAGCAACGTCGGTCAGCGGCGAAGACAGCCGCTTTGCGAGCTCGCGCGCGCCCGCGGCGGTGACCGTGCGGTCAATGGTGGCAAGCAGGCTGCCGTTGCGCGCGCCCGACAACGTTTCCGTCAATTCGAGATTGCGACGCGTGGCCGCGTCGATCGCCATGAAGGCGCGACTGCCCACCCGCACAAGGGGCTTCAGCGCCGGAAGCTTGCCCTTCTGCGTGAGATCGAGATAGCCGACGAGCGCGCCCGCCGCGGACAGCTCCGCGCGCGTGAAGGCGCCAAGCCCATCGAGCACGGCAACCCTGTAAAGGGATTTCAGCGCGCGTTGGCCCGCGCCGGAATCGAATTTGACGGATGGAAGCGGCGACAATGCCGGACCGAGGGCTTTGAGGATGGGGCCCAGCGTTTCATCCGCCAGCAATGCATCCGGCACGAGCACCTCGCGCGGGCTCAGCCGCGCAAGCTCCGCCGCCAGTTCGTTGGCCGCAACCGCGCCCACCGTGAAATCGCCCGTGGACATGTCGGCGGCGGCAAGCGCGAAATCGGAGCCGGCGCGGCCAAGCGCGGCCAGGAGATTGGCCCGGCGCGCTTCGAGCAGCGAATCTTCGGTGAGCGTTCCCGGCGTGACAAGGCGCACGACTTCCCGCTTGACCACCGATTTGGAGCCGCGTTTCTTGGCCTCGGCCGGATCTTCCACCTGCTCGCAGACGGCGACGCGGAAACCCTTGCGGATCAGCTTCTCCAGATACTGCTCGGCGGCATGCACGGGCACCCCGCACATGGGAATGTCGCGGCCCTCATGCTTGCCGCGCTTGGTGAGCGCGATATCCAGCGCCTCGGCCGCCCTGGCCGCATCCTCGAAAAACAGCTCGTAAAAATCCCCCATGCGGTAGAACAGCAGATAGTCCGCATGCGCCGCCTTGATCTCGAGATACTGCGCCATCAAGGGCGTAGCCTCGGTCCCTTCGCTCGCGGTCACGTGCTCGTTCATCGTTTGACCTTAGCAGATCGCCAAAAAGTCAGGGCAGAGCCGCCTTTCCGCCCATTGAAAGGGGCAGGCCGCCCGGCGGATATTCTGTGGATGAACGAGAGGCCCAATGCCCGATAGACCCAGTTTCAGCGACGACGAAGCCCTTGCCTTCCATTCCCGCGGCAAGCCCGGAAAAATCGAGATCGCGCCGACCAAGCCCATGGCGACGCAGCGCGATCTTTCGCTTGCCTATTCGCCGGGCGTGGCGGTGCCGGTGCGCGCCATCGCCGAAAATCCCGACGCCGTGTTCGATTATACCGCGCGCGGAAACCTGGTGGCCGTCATCTCCAACGGCACCGCGATCCTGGGATTGGGCGATCTGGGCGCGCTGGCTTCCAAGCCGGTGATGGAAGGCAAGGCCGTTCTCTTCAAGCGCTTTGCCGATGTGGATGCGATTGACCTGGAAATTGACACCGAGGATGTGGATGCCTTCGTCAACGCGGTGCGGTATCTGGGGCCATCTTTCGGCGGGATCAATCTGGAAGACATCAAGGCGCCCGACTGCTTCGTGATCGAAGAGCGGTTGCGCGAGCTGATGGACATTCCGGTGTTCCATGACGACCAGCACGGAACTGCCATCATCACCGCTGCCGGCGTGATCAACGCGCTGCATCTGACGGGCCGCAAGATGGCCGACATCAGGGTGGTCGTGAATGGCGCGGGCGCCGCGGGCATCGCCTGCCTGGAGCTGCTCAACACCATGGGCCTGCCGAAGGGCAACGCCATCCTTTGCGACACCAAGGGCGTGATCTACCGCGGGCGCACGGCCGGCATGAACCAGTGGAAAAGCGCCCATGCGGTGGAAACGAAGGCGCGCACGCTGGCCGATGCCCTGAAAGGCGCCGACCTGTTTCTGGGCCTTTCGGTCAAAGGCGCGGTGACGCAGGACATGGTCAAGAGCATGGCCAAGGCGCCGATCATCTTCGCGATGGCCAATCCCGATCCGGAAATCACGCCCGAACAGGTGAAGGCGGTCAGGCCGGACGCGATCGTGGCGACCGGACGAAGCGATTATCCCAACCAGGTGAACAATGTTCTGGGATTTCCCTACATCTTCCGCGGCGCGCTGGACGTGCGCGCAACCACGATCAATCAGGAGATGAAGGTGGCCGCCGCCTATGCGCTGGCGGCGCTGGCGCGCGAGGATGTGCCCGACGAAGTGGCCGCCGCCTATGGCAGCGCGCGGCCGACCTTCGGGCCCGACTACATCATTCCCGTGCCGTTCGATCCCCGGCTGATTTCGCGGGTATCTTCGGCGGTGGCGGAAACCGCGGTGAAGACCGGCGTGGCGCGCCGCGAACTCAAAGATGTCACAAAGTATCAGGATCAGCTGTCCGCAAGGCTTGACCCATCGGCGATTCTCTTCCAGTCGATCACGGCAAGCGTGCGCGCCAACCCAAGGCGCGTGGTGTTTGCGGAAGGCGAAGAGGAATCGGTGATCCGCGCGGCGTCCGCCTTCCAGCATTCGCGTCTGGGCAAGGCGCTGCTGGTGGGGCGGGAAAGCATCATTAGGGAAAAGCTGAAGAAGGCCGGCATAGACGAACGCGAGCTGGAAATCTGCGTGCCCCATTCCGCGCAGCAGGCGACACCTTATGTGGACGCGCTTTACAGGCGGCTTGGCCGGCAGGGTTATCTCTACCGCGACTGCGTGCGCATGGTGACCAACGACCGCAACATCTATGCAGCCTCCATGCTGGCCGCTGGCGACGCGGATGCGATGGTCACCGGCGTGACCCGCAGCTACACCGCTTCGCTCACCGACATCCGCATGGTGCTTGGTTCGCCCAAGGGCCAGCGGCCCATCGGCATCACTATCGTGTTCGCCAGGGGACGCGTGGTCTGCATTGCCGACACCACGGTGAACGAAATGCCCAACCCCGAGGAGCTGGCCGACATGGCGGTTCAGACGGCCGCGGTCGTGCGCCGCTTCGGGTTCGAGCCGCGCGTGGCGATCACGTCCTATTCGACATTCGGCCTGCCGCGCGGCCCCAGGACCGAGCGGCTGATCGAAGCGGTGAAGGTTTTGGATTCGCGCAAGGTGGATTTCGAATATGACGGCGAAATGGCGCCCGATGTCGCGCTCGATCGCGAGAAGATGGCGCTTTACCCCTTCTGCCGGCTGACGGACACGGCCAACATCCTCATCATGCCCGGCGTGCCCAGCGCTTCCATCGCCACCAAGCTTCTGCAGCAGCTTGGCGGAGCAACCGTGATGGGGCCGCTCTTGATCGGGCTGGAGAAGCCGGTACAGATCGCCCCCCTCGGCGCCAAAACCAGCGAAATCTACAACGCGGCCGTGATCGCCGCCCTTTGACAAAGCGAAAAGATGAACAACGAACAGCTGACCCGGTTTCTGAACAGGATGTGGGATGCGGAAATCGTGCCCACGCTTACCGACTATATCCGCATTCCCAACAAGAGCCCGGCCTTCGATCCCGAATGGGAAGCACATGGGCATATGGAAAAGGCGGTGAAGCTTTACGAGCGCTGGGCGCGCGAAAAGCTTTCGGCAATCCCCGGCGCAAAGCTGGAAGTTGTGCGCCTGCCCAAGCGCACGCCGCTCATCTTCATGGACATCCCCGGCGAGAAGAACGACACGGTTCTGCTCTACGGCCATCTCGACAAACAGCCCGAAATGAAAGGCTGGGCGGACGGCACGGGCCCCTGGACGCCGGTGATGAAGGGCGACCGGCTTTACGGGCGCGGCGGCGCCGACGACGGCTATGCGATGTTTGCGGCGCTTTCGGCCATTCTTGCGTTGCGCGAGCAGAAGATTCCGCATGCGCGCTGCGTGGTGACAATCGAGGCCTGCGAGGAATCGGGCAGCTACGATCTTCCCCACTACATCGAACATCTGTCGGATCGGATCGGCACGCCCTCGCTTGTGGTGTGCCTTGATTCCGGCTGCGGCAATTACGATCAACTCTGGCTCACCACATCGCTTCGCGGCATTGCGGCGGGCGAGCTCACCGTGCGCACCCTGAGCGAAGGCGTGCATTCCGGCGATGCGAGCGGTATTGTGCCTTCGTCCATCCGGCTTGCGCGCGCGCTGCTTTCGCGCGTGGAGGATGAAAATACCGGCGCGGTCAAATTGCAGGATCTGTACGTGCAGATTCCGCCGGAACGCATCGAACAGGCCAAGCAGGCCGCCAGGGTTCTGGGCAAAGATGTCTATTCCAAGTTCCCGTTTGCCGGAAAAACGCAGCCGGTCACGAACGATCTGGCCGAATTGATCCTGAACCGCACCTGGCGGCCGCAATTGGCGGTGATCGGACTTGAGGGAATTCCCGAACCGGAAAGCGCCGGCAATGTGGCGCTGCCCCATGTTTCCATGAAACTGTCCATGCGCCTGCCGCCCACCTGTGACGGCGATGCCGCCGCGCAGGCGATGAAGACAGCGCTCGAAACCAATCCGCCCTATGGAGCCCAGGTGGAATTCCGGGCCGAAGCCGGGCAGACCGGCTGGAACGCACCCAAGCTTGCGCCCTGGCTTGCCCAATCCCTGTCGCGCGCCTCAAAAGCCCATTTCGGCGCGGACGTCGCCTTCATGGGCGAAGGCGGCACCATTCCCTTCATGGCGATGCTTGGAAAAAAATATCCACAGACCCAATTCATGGTGACAGGCGTGCTGGGGCCCCATTCCAACGCGCATGGGCCCAACGAATTCCTGCACATTCCCACGGCTAGGAAGGTTTCGGCCTGCGTGGCCAGCGTGCTTGCCGATCATGCCCAGCGTTGAGTTTGCGCTTTCGGCGCTGGCCACCCTGTTTGTGACCGTCGGTCCGATCGAAGCAGCGCCCGTGTTTCTGGCGCTGACCGCAAACGATACGCAGGCGGCGCGCCGCAGACTTGCGCTCACCGCTTCGCTGATCGCGCTGGCCGTGCTTGTGGTGTTCGCGGCGGGCGGCATCAGGGTGCTTGAACTTCTGCAGGTGGGGTTGCCCGCCTTTCGCCTTTCCGGCGGCATTCTGCTTCTCATGGTGGCGGCCGACCTTCTGCTGGCGCAGCGCACGAGCCTTTCGTCCATTTCCAAGAGCGAAGAGCGCGAAGCCAGACAGCAGCCCGATATCGCGGTCTTCCCGCTCGCCATTCCCCTGATCGCGGGGCCCGGCAGCATGACGGCAGTGGTTCTGCTGATGAGCCGCGCGCATACCATTCCCGCGCAGGCGATCGTGCTCGGCGCCATTCTCGCGATCATTGCGCTGACCTATGCGGCGATGCTGGCATCGGGCGGCATCAAGCGCATGCTGGGCCTCACCGGGACAAACGTCATTGCGCGCGTATCCGGAATTCTTCTGGCGGCATTGGCCATGCAATATGTGCTCGACGGCCTGCACCAGAGCGGCCTGTTCCAGTGAGCGCGCCGATGGAGGAGCATCCGTCCCGATTTCTCGGCATCGAGCTTGGGCCGATGGACACCCGGCGCCGCGACAGGCTGGTGCTGTTTGCCTTCCTGATCGTCACGCTGGGGGTGGGTGCGGCGGCCAGCCTGTTCACCGAACCGAATGTGAGCGGCTGGTATCAGACACTTTTGCGGCCAGCCTTCGATCCGCCAGGCTGGCTGTTCGCGCCCGTCTGGACGGCGCTTTATCTGTTGATGGCCTATGCGGCCTGGCGGGTGTGGCGGGCGAGCGGATGGCACAGCGGAGCGCTGGCGCTTTACGCAATCCAGCTTGTGCTCACGTTTGCCTGGGTGCCGATCTTCTTTGCCCTGCACCGGGTCGACTGGGCCTTGATCGAGATCCTGTTTCTGCTCGCCGCGGTCCTTGCCACGACGATCGCCTTTTTCCGACGCGAGCGGCTGGCAGGACTGCTTTTTCTCCCCCATCTCGGCTGGACGGGTTTTGCCGCGGTCTTGAACGCGGCCGTGTGGCAACTGAACGGGGCCGGCTAGGGCATTGTCTTTGCGGGCCTTTGTCTTGCAGGGTTACCAGGCCGACCCTATATACCCTCAGGGACCGGCCGGCCATTGGCTCGGGCCGGTTTTGCCAATTCGTTCAAAGGGGATGGGCCGGAAGGCGCTTCGTCGGAAGGCCAGGAACCCATCCGCCGACAGAGAGGAAGAGACATGGCTAAAGTGATCGGCATCGACCTCGGCACGACCAATTCGTGCGTGGCGGTCATGGAGGGCTCGGCCCCCAAGGTCATCGAAAATGCGGAAGGGGCCCGGACCACCCCCTCGATCGTGGCGTTCACCCAGGATGGCGAGCGCCTTGTGGGACAGGCCGCCAAGCGGCAGGCCGTCACCAATCCCGAATTCACCTATTTCGCGATCAAGCGGCTGATCGGCCGCCGCTTCGATGACCCGATGACCCAGAAGGACATCGGGATGGTGCCCTACAAAATCGTCAAGGCCGACAATGGCGATGCCTGGGTCGCCGGGCGCGAGGGCAAGAAATATGCGCCGAGCGAAATTTCCGGCTTCATCCTGCAGAAGATGAAGGAAACCGCCGAAGCGCATCTCGGCGAAAAGGTTACGCAGGCGGTGATCACCGTTCCCGCCTACTTCAACGATGCCCAGCGCCAGGCGACGAAAGACGCCGGCAAGATCGCGGGCCTTGAAGTTCTGCGCATCATCAACGAGCCGACGGCGGCTGCCCTTGCCTACGGCATGGACAAGAAGGCCAGCGGCACGATTGCCGTTTATGACCTTGGCGGCGGCACTTTCGACATTTCGGTGCTGGAGATCGGCGACGGCGTGTTCGAGGTGAAATCCACCAACGGCGACACCTTCCTGGGCGGCGAAGATTTCGACCAGCGGCTCGTGGGCTATCTCGCCGACGAGTTCAAGAAAGAATCCGGCATCGATCTGAGGAACGACCGCCTCGCATTGCAACGGCTGAAGGAAGCGGCCGAGAAGGCCAAGATCGAACTTTCCAGCTCGATGCAGACCGAAGTGAACCTGCCGTTCATCACGGCGGATGCTTCGGGCCCCAAGCATCTGACCATGAAGATCACCCGCGCCAAGCTTGAGGCGCTGGTGGACGACCTGATCCAGAAAACCGTGGCGCCGGTGAAAGCCGCGCTGAAGGATGCCGGCGTTTCGGCCAACCAGATCGACGAAGTGATCCTGGTGGGCGGCATGACGCGCATGCCCAAGGTTCAGGAAGTCGTCAAGCAACTCTTCGGCAAGGAACCGCACAAGGGTGTGAACCCCGACGAAGTGGTAGCCATCGGCGCGGCCATCCAGGCGGGCGTGCTGAAAGGCGAAGTGAAGGACGTTCTGCTTCTCGATGTCACGCCGCTGAGCCTTGGCATCGAGACGCTGGGCGGGGTGTTCACGCGCCTGATCGACCGCAACACCACGATCCCCACGAAGAAGAGCCAGATCTTCTCCACCGCCGAAGACAACCAGACGGCTGTGACGATCCGCGTCTTCCAGGGCGAACGCGAAATGGCCGCCGACAACAAGCTGCTTGGCCAGTTCGACCTTGTGGGCATTCCGCCCGCACCGCGCGGCGTGCCGCAAATCGAAGTGACGTTCGACATCGACGCCAACGGCATCGTGAGCGTGACCGCCAAGGACAAGGCCACAGGCAAGGAACAGCAGATCCGCATCCAGGCCTCCGGCGGGCTGACCGACGCCGACATCCAGAAGATGGTGAAGGATGCCGAAGCGCACGCGGCCGAAGACAAAAAGCGCCGCGAGCTTGTGGACGCCAAGAACCAGGCGGACGCGCTTGTTCATTCGACCGAAAAGGCCCTGTCCGAGCACGGCGCGAAGGTGGATCAGGCCGAACGCACGGCGATCGAAAACGCGATGGCGGCCGTGAAAGAAGCCGTCAAGGGCGACGATGTGGAATCCATCAAGGCCAAAACGCAAAGCCTGGCGCAGGCTTCGATGAAGCTGGGAGAGGCGATGTACAAGGCCGCGCAGGGCAGCGCGGCGGAGGCCGGCGCCGGTCAGCCCGGCGCGGATGCCGGCGCGCAGGCCAAGGACGAAAACGTGGTGGACGCGGAATTTTCGGAAGTCGACGACGAAAAGAAGAAGGGCGCTGCGTGATCCGGAAGCCGGAAAAAGGAAAACGGAAATCGGAACAGGGGGAGTGCGATGGAGTGCACCCTTTCTGATTTCCCGATTCCGATCTCCGGTTTCGCGAGCGCGCGTGGGCGCGCAACATGAAGCGTGATTATTACGAAACGCTCGGCTGCCGGCGCGGCGCCACGATCGAAGAGATCAAGGCGGCATACCGCAAGCTTGCCAAGGAATGCCATCCGGACCGCAACCACGGCGATGCCACGGCTGAAACCCGCTTCAAGGAAATCAACGAAGCCTATGACGTTCTGAAGGACGAGCAGAAGCGCGCCGCCTACGACCGTTTCGGGCATGCGGCCTTCGAGCATGGCATGGGCAACGGCCATGCCCACGGTTTCGGCTTCGATTTCGCGTCCAGCTTTACCGATGTGTTCGACGACCTGTTCGGCGAATTCATGGGCGGCCGCCGGACGCGGCGGCAGAATCGTGGCGCGGACCTCCGCTACAATCTGGAAATCTCGCTGGAGGAAGCCTTCAGCGGCCGCCCGGCGCAGATCAAGGTGCCGAGCGCAGTGGCCTGCGAGGACTGCAGCGGCACCGGCGCAGAATCCGGCACACGGCCCGAACAGTGCCCAACCTGTTCCGGCATCGGAAAAGTGCGCGCGCAACAGGGCTTTTTCACCATCGAGCGCACCTGCCCGCAATGTCATGGCAGCGGGCGCTTCGTGCGCAATCCGTGCAGGGCATGCCACGGCTCCGGCCAGGTGCAGAAAGAGCGCACGCTGCAGGTGGACATTCCGCCCGGCGTGGAAGAAGGAACCCGCATCCGCCTTTCGGGCGAAGGCCAGGCGGGCCTGAACGGCGGGCCCAACGGCGATCTCTACATTTTCATTTCGGTCGCGCCGCATCCGATCTTCCAGCGCGACGGGCACGATCTTCATTGCCGCGCGCCGGTTCCATTCGTCACCGCCGCCCTCGGCGGCGCCATCGAGGTGCCCACGCTCGATGGCGGCAAGGCAAAGATCGCCATTCCCGAAGGCACGCAATCGGGCCGGCAGTTCCGCCTGCGCGGGAAGGGCATGCCGGTTCTGCGCGGCGGCAACGCGCGGGGCGATCTTTACGTCGAGCTCATGGTGGAAACGCCCGTCAAGCTGAGCAAAAAACAGAAGGAACTGCTCAAGGCTTTCGAAGCGGAAAGCGCACCCGGCACCCAACCGGAATCGGAAGGCTTTTTCGCGCGGGTGAAAGAGTTTCTTGGCCGCGAGAACTAGGTCGTTTCGGGCACGCGCCGCGACCCGGACCGTTCCAGGGCAATCCTAGCCGAACAGCCTGTTGAATTCCGGACAATCGCCGCTTGTGGCAAAGATGGCATCCGGTTTTCCTTCTTTCAGCAGCATCGTCACCGCTTTTTGCGCCGCGCCGTAAGCGGCGCGGCCGATGAGCGCGCCGGCGCTGACGCGGCGCACGCCGGCTGCCTTCAGCTCTGCAAGCGGCGGAGTGGCGCGCATGACGAGAATGTTGACGGGCAGCGAAACGGTTTTGACCACTTCGCGGATGCCCGCAAGATCGTTAAGCGCCGGCACAAAGAATCCGTCTGCGCCGGCCTCCGCATAGAGCTTTCCGCGCCTGAGCGTTTCCTTCAGGCCTGCCTCGCCGTCTGCCAGATTGCGCAGATACACATCGCAGCGCGCGTTGATGAAGATGTCTGCATCGCGGGCCCTGGCCATGGCCTTGATGGCCCGGATTTTCGCCGCCAGCAGATCGGGCGGATCCCGGCCGTCTTCCAGATTGATGCCGGCCACGCCCAGATCGATCAATGCCGCAACATGATCGGCCACTTTCGCCGGATCGGGTGAATAGCCCGCCTCGCTGTCCACGCTGACCGGCAGATGCACCACGCGCAGAATGGCGCGTGCGGAGGCCAGGATCACCTCGCGCGTCATGGTTTCGCCATCGGCATAGCCGTTGCTCCAGGCCAGTGCCGCGCTTGAGGTGGCGATGGCTTCGGCCCCCGCTTCTTCGGCCAGCCTGGCACTGGCGGCATCCCAGGCATTGGGCAGCAGCAGAAGCCGGCCCTGTGCATGGAGGCTTCTGAATTTTTCCACCTGTTCGCGCTGGCCGCTCATGGCAATTCCTTTTCAAAGCCCGTTCTCGCGTTAAGCCCCGGAATTGCCACGGTCAATTGCCGAAATCCGATAGCTGAAATGCAACGGCGGATCTGACAGGACGTGCCGCAGCCGGCAGCACCGCCGGCACGCCTTTGTGGTTTTGCGCGGACTTCCGGCGCATCCCGGATTGCCCGTCGCTGCCGTCTTTTTCGACGGGCAGGCAGGTCCGCTGAGCCTCCGCCGCTTCGGCCAGGGCGCGGCTTCGAGGAAGTCGCGGCCGGCGGACAGGCGGGCGGGCGCATGAAGCTGCCCGATATTCTCAAATCTTTCGCGTAGAGAGGCCATGGTGATGTCCGATTGCCCGGGCCACGCGTTTGAGCCCATGGCCGGGGCCGGGGCGGCATGGTCAAACCGCATGAATGCAATAGCTGAAATGCGAGCGGAGATTTGCTAGGAAGCCATATGGCAACGAACAGCGCCGCCGAGCATTTCCAGTTCCTGCGCGGGCTTCTGGCGCGCCCCAAGAATGTGGGGGCGATCGCGCCATCCTCGCCTGCGCTGGCCCGCGCCATCGCGCGCCAGATCGATCCGGCCGTGCCCGGGCCGGTTCTGGAGCTTGGGCCGGGCACGGGCGTTGTGACGGAAGCCCTGATCGAGCGCGGCATCGCGCCGGCGCGCATCACGGCCATCGAATATGACGCGGATTTCGCAAAAATGGTGGCCGAGCGCTTTCCCGGCGTGCGCGTGGTGCGCGGCGATGCCTTCGACCTGAAGCGCACGCTGGCCAACGATGCAGACACGCCATTTGCCGGAATCGTCTCGGGCCTGCCGCTGCTCAATCATCCGGTTTCGCGGCGGCGCGCGCTGATCGAAGGCGCGCTTGCCAAGCTTGCGCCGGGCGCGCCTTATGTTCAGTTCTCTTATGGCTTCGAGCCGCCGATTCCCGCGCCGTCCGGCGCAACCGTGAAACGCGCCGCAATCATCTGGGCGAACCTTCCACCCGCGCGCGTGTGGGTTTATCGGCGCGGCTGACAAAAAGCCCGCGATCGCTCGCGGGCTTTTTGAGTTTTGCTGGTTCCGGACATTCTATTCCGCGGCTTCCGCCAGAATGGGCGCGGCTTCCAGCACATCCTTGCCGACATGGGCTTCAAACTTCTTGAAGTTGTCGCGGAACATGCCGACGAGCTTCCGGGCCTGGGCGTCATAGGCCGCCTTGTCCGCCCAGGTGTCGCGCGGATTGAGGATCTTCGAATCCACGCCCGGGACGGCCACCGGCACGCGGAAGCGGAAGTGCGGATCCACCCGCATTTCCACATGTGCGAGCGAGCCATCGAGCGCCGCCGCCAGAAGCGTGCGCGTGGCCTTGATCGGCATGCGCGAGCCTGTGCCGAAGGCCCCGCCTGTCCAGCCGGTGTTCACAAGCCAGCAATCGGCCTGATGCTGGCCGATCAGATCGCGCAGAAGATTGCCGTATTCCGACGGATGGCGCGGCATGAACGGCGCGCCGAAGCAGGTTGAGAAAGTCGGCTGCGGCTCCTTGCCCAGGCCCTTTTCGGTACCCGCCACCTTCGCCGTGAATCCGGAGAGGAAGTGATACATCGCCTGGCTCGGCGTGAGCTTGGCAATCGGCGGCAGCACGCCGAAGGCATCGGCCGTCAGCATGATGACGTTTCTGGGATGGCCGGCGCGGCCGGTTTCGCTGGCGTTCGGAATGAAATCGATCGGATAGGCGGCGCGGGTGTTTTCCGCATATTTGGCGCTGTCCAGGTCGAGCTCCCGCGTGTCGGCATCCATCACCACATTCTCGAGCACGGTGCCGAAGCGTTCGGTGGTGGCGTAGATTTCAGGTTCGTTTTCGCGCGACAGGCGGATCACTTTCGCGTAGCAGCCGCCTTCGATGTTGAAGATGCCGTGCTCGCTCCAGCCATGCTCGTCGTCGCCGATGAGCGTGCGGCTGGCATCGGCCGAAAGCGTTGTCTTGCCGGTGCCGGAGAGGCCGAAGAAGATCGCAGCCTTTCCGTCCTTGCCGACATTGGCCGAGCAATGCATGGACATCACCCGCTTGGGCGGAAGCAGGTAATTCATGATGGTGAAGACGGATTTCTTGATTTCGCCCGCATAGGACGTGCCGCCGATCAGGACCATCTTCTTGGTGAAGTTCACGGCGATCACAGTTTCGCTGACCGTGCCGTGCTTTGCGGGATTTGCGCGGAAGCCCGGCAGATCGATGATCGTGAATTCGGGCCTGAATCCCTTGTGCTCTTCCGCCGTGGGCCGGATCAGGAGCTGATGCACAAAAAGCGAATGCCAGGCATATTCGGTGACGATGCGCACCGGCAGGCGATAGGTGAGATCGGCGCCGCCATAGAGATCCTTGGCGAAGAGCTCGCGGCCTTCGGCGAATTTCAGCATGTCGGCCAGAAGCGCATCGAAATGCGCCGGGCTCATGGGCTTGTTGTTGTCCCACCAGACCTGGTTCTCGCTTGCCGCATCGCGGACCACGAATTTGTCGTTGGCCGAGCGGCCGGTGTGCTGGCCGGTCAGCACCAGGAGCGGACCATTCTTGGCAAGATGGCCTTCGCGGCGCTGAAGCGATTGTTCGTACAGCGCCGGCACGCTCTGGTTCCAGTGCACGGCCTTGAGATTGCGAAAACCCTGGCCTTCAAGGCCAAAGGCGCCCTGTTTGGCGTCAGTCATCAGCGGACTCCCGTAGAATTCTGCGGCCGGCTGCCGGCGCCGGTCTTGTTGTCGTTCAGAGGACAATAGGCGTTGCCGCCCCAAGCGGGCAAACCAACACCCGATCCCGGGCGAAAAAGCAAGCCGGCCCGGGGCTTAAGGTGAAGGCCAATTGCCGCGGAACCGCCGGTTTTGTGCCCGCACTTTCGCCATCGGGCCGCCCCGGCTAAGACGGCCGCCATGGCCCTTTCGGACGAGGAGCTCGAGCGTTACGCCCGCCACATCGTGCTGCGCGAGGTGGGCGGTGCTGGCCAGGCGCGGCTCCGGGCCGCGCGGGTTCTGGTCATCGGGGCGGGCGGGCTGGGCAGCCCTTTGATCCTTTATCTCGCCGCGGCCGGGGTGGGCACCATCGGGGTGGCGGATTTCGACACCGTGTCGCTTTCCAACCTGCAGCGGCAGATCGCCCACCGGACGGCGGACGTGGGGCGGGCGAAAACCGAAAGTGCGCGCGATGCGGCCGCCGCGATCAATCCCAACGTGATGGTTGTGCCGCATCAGCTGCGCCTCGATGCTTCCAATGCGCCCGGCCTGATTTCGCAATACGACATCGTTGCCGACGGATCGGACAATTTCACGACGCGCTTTCTGGTGAACGATGCATGCTTCTTCGCCGGGAAAATTCTGGTCTCCGCCGCCGTCACGGAATTCGACGGCCAGCTTTCCACCTTCAAGGCCTTCGACCGGACGGGCGCCTATCCCTGCTATCGCTGCCTCTTTCCCGAACCGCCGCCGCCGGGAACCGTGCCGTCCTGTTCGGAGGCCGGCGTTCTGGGCGCGGCCGCCGGCGTGATGGGCACGCTGCAGGCGCTGGAAGTGATGAAAGAAATTCTGGGCATCGGCCAATCGCTCGCCGGACGGCTTCTGATCTATGATGCGCTGTCCACGACCTTTCGCACCGTGAAATTCCATCCCGATCCCGGATGCGCGCTCTGCGGTTCTCATCCCCGCATCACGCATTTGTCGAAGCATCCTCATCCCTCGACAGGATCAGGATGAGAATTTGAGCAAAGCCCTCGTGGCGAGCCTGTCGGAACCGGGAGGACGTTTAACGCGCCTCGTCCCAGTTCTGGGCGGCGCGCGCGTCCACGACCAGGGGCACCGACAAACTGATCGCCGGGAGCGCGGCCTTTTCCATCACCGATCCGGCCAAGGCCATCAGCGCATCCACTTCGCCGTCCGGCGTTTCGAACACCAGCTCGTCGTGAACCTGCAGCAGCATTTTCGCCCTGAGCTTTTTCTTCGCCAGCGCATCAGGCATGCGGATCATGGCGCGGCGGATGATATCAGCGGCGGAGCCCTGGATCGGGGCGTTGATCGCCGCGCGTTCGGCGCCGGCGCGGAACGAGGGATTGCTGGACTTGATCTCGCGGATATGCACGCGCCGGCCAAAGAGCGTTTCCACAAAGCCGTGCGCGCGCGCGTAGGCCTTCGTTTCTTCCATATAGTCGCGGATTCCCGGAAAGCGCTGAAAATATTTCTTGATGTAGTCGTTGGCTTCCTCGCGCGAAATGCCGAGTTGCTGCGCAAGCCCGAAGCCGGAAATGCCGTAAACAATGCCGAAATTGATCGCCTTGGCGCGCCGGCGCACTTCGGGCGGCATGCCTTTCACCGGGACGCCGAAGATTTCCGATGCGGTCATCGCATGAATGTCGAGCCCGTCGGCGAACGCCTTTTTCAGCTGCGGAATGTCGGCGATATGGGCGAGCAGGCGCAGTTCGATCTGGCTGTAATCGGCGCTGACGAGCTTGGAGCCTGTGGGGGCGACGAATGCCCGCCTGATCTTGCGGCCTTCTTCGGTGCGGATGGGGATGTTCTGCAGGTTGGGATCGGTTGAGGCCAATCGCCCCGTGCTCGCCGCCGCCAGCTGGAAGGAGGTATGCACGCGGCCGGTTTTCGGATTCACATAGGTCGGGAGCGCTTCGGTATACGTGCCGCGCAGCTTCGAAAGCCCCCGCCAGTCCAGCACCTTCCTCGCGATCTCGTAGCCCTGGGCCGCCAGTTCCTCCAGCACATCCACATCCGTCGACCAGGCGCCGGTTTTGGTGCGCCGGCCGCCCTGGAGCTTCATCGTGCCGAACAGAAGATCGCCCAGCTGCTTGGGCGAGCCGATGTTGAATTCGCCGCCGGCGAGCCTGAAGATTTCGGTTTCCAGCGCCGCCATCTGCTTTCCGAAATCGTTTGACAGCCTTCTGAGGAAATCGGGGTCGATCGCGATTCCGGCCTGCTCCATGGCGGCCAGCACGGGAATGAGCGGGCGCTCCGTCGTTTCATAGACGCCCGTCTTTCCTTCCGCGATCAGCCGCGGCTTGAGCAGCATGTGCAGACGAAGCGTGACATCGGCATCTTCGGCGGCATAGCGGGTGGCTTCTTTCACCGGCACGCAATCGAAGGTCTGCTTCTCCCGGCCGCGGCCGGCCACTTCATTGAAGGTGATCGGCTTGTGCGTGAGATGCAGCTCCGACAGCTCGTCCATGCCGTGACCGTGCAGGGCCGAGTCGAGCACAAAAGACAGAAGCATCGTGTCGTCGAACGGTGCCACGCGAATGCCGCGCTGAAGGAAAATCAGGTAATCGTATTTCAGGTTCTGCGCGATCTTGAGCACGCTTTCGTCTTCGAGGAGCGGCTTGAGCCGTTCGAGAAGCACGCTCTCGTCGAGCTGTTCGATTCGGCCGGTCTGCGAAAGATCAAGGCCGCTGCCCGGGCGGTGGCCGCAAGGGATGTAGCAGGCTTCGTTGGGCGCAACCGCAAGCGATACCCCGCAAAGGCCCGCCTGCATCGGGTCAAGCGAGGTGGTCTCGGTGTCGATTGCCACCCGGCCCATTTCGCGCGCCCGCACAAGCCAATGTTCCAGCCGGTCAAGCGTGGTGACGGTTTCATACAGGGCGTGATCAATCGGCTTGAGGATTGCATCCCGGTTTGCGATCGCGCACGGAGCGCCCGCGCCGTTGACGGTCTTGAGGGGCGCCTTTCCGGCCGGAAGCGGCTGTTTGGCCGCTGCTGGCAAAGGCGCTGCCCCGCCGGGCGCCGGCAACACCTTGCCCGCCGGATCGGGCGCGGGCGGAATGGCGTCGGGATCTTCCACCCCAAGCTTTGCCGCCGCGCGCTTCAACAGGGCGTTGAATTCCATCGCCTTGAGGAACGCGATCAGCGTGGCAGGTTCCGGATCGCGGACGCCGAATTCGTGCAGCTGTTCCCTGATGGGCGCCTTGTCATCGAGTGTCACGAGCACCCTGGAAATGCGCGCATTGCCGGCATGTTCGATCAGCGATTCCCGCCGCTTGGGCTGTTTGATCTCCTGGGCGCGCTTCAGCAATGTCTCCAGATCGCCATATGCGTTGATCAGCTCGGCCGCCGTCTTGACCCCGATGCCGGGAACGCCGGGCACATTGTCGCTGGAATCGCCGGCCAGCGCCTGCACATCGATCACCCTGGAGGGCGGCACGCCGAAGCGCTCCATCACCTCGGCCTGCCCGATGCGCTTGCCTTTCATCGTATCGAGCAAAGTCACGACGCCGTCTTCGACAAGCTGCATCAGATCCTTGTCGGACGACACGATCGTCACGCGTGCGCCCTGTTTCCTGGCGAGCGCCGCATAGGTTGCGATCAGGTCGTCGGCTTCGTAATTCTCCAGCTCCACGCTTGGCACGCCGAAGGCGCGCGTGGCTTCGCGCACCAGCGGGAACTGCGGAATGAGATCTTCCGGCGGCTCGGGCCGGTGCGCCTTGTATTGCGGATAGATCCTGTTGCGGAAGGTCGTTTTTCCGGCATCGAAAATCACGGCCAGATGCGTGGGCGCATCTTCGCCCTTCATGTCTTCGAGCAGCTTCCACAACATGTTGCAGTAGCCCGAGACCGCGCCCGTGGGCAGGCCGTCGGATTTGCGCGACAGGGGCGGCAGCGCGTGATAGGCGCGGAACAGATAACCCGAGCCGTCAACGAGATAGAGATGATCGCCCTTCTTCAGGGGCCGTTCGTGATTTTTCGTGTTCAATGCGTGATGTCGCGTTCCGCGCCCGGCTTCAGCTTGAAGCGGCGGTCGCAATAGGGGCAATCGATGAAATTCTCGTCGCCCATTTCAAGATAGACCTTGGGATGGCCGAGCGCTCCGCCCCCGCCGTCGCAGGCCACCCGCGTATCGGTGACCTCGATAACCTCCGGCGCTGGCAGGGCGCTGGACAGAATTTGGCCGGTGTCTGGCATGGCTTCCCCTTCAGCAATGTCTGAAAGCGGGCGGACTATAGCCATGAGCGGCAACGGTGCAAAAATAAAAAAGGCGCCAAGGGCTTGGCCCCCGCACCCGTCAGGACACACTTCAGGAGATAACCCCTATGTAGGGTTCAATGGGTCCCGTTCAAGGGGCCATCGCAAATTTTCCGGAAGCCGGCATGCCCACGCGCCGTTCCCGGCGCGAGGGCATGCCTGCACCATGGGTCAGGCCGAAACATCGACCAGATTGCCGACCCCCGGGGCGGTCGCCGACTTCACGGCGCCGCTCCGGTCATCGCTGTCGCCATCATGATCGGGCCCGGGGCCTTCTGCGGTTTCCCTGGCCTTCATCATGGCGGCCATGCTTTGCATGGAGCCTGCGCTTTCGACTTGCATCCGAATCTCCATTCTGGTGGGACGCATCCCCGATGGTAAGCGCCAGAGATGAGTGGTCCGTCGCTTTGCAAAATTGTATAGTTGCCTAACAATTCCTCGCGCGGGCCCTGCGGATTTGCATGGACGATCGGGGCGCGCGCAGGATCGGGCGTCAGGAAATTTTGATGGTCGTGCTGAACCGCATCTACACAAGGACCGGCGACAAGGGAACGACCGCGCTCGGCGACGGCACGCGGCTTCCCAAACACAGCCTGCGGATAGAGGCCTTCGGCACGGTGGACGAGGCCAACGCAGCTATCGGGCTGGCGCGCCTTTACACCAAAGGCGCGATGGACGAGATGCTGGCGCGCATCCAGAACGACCTGTTCGATCTGGGCGCGGATTTGTGCGTGCCGGAAACAGCCCGCCGCGCGGAAGGCCGCCTGCGCATCGCCGATTCCCAGGTGGAGCGGCTGGAGCGCGAAATCGATTCGATGAATGGGGAGCTTGCGCCGCTCAATTCCTTCGTGCTGCCGGGCGGGACGGAAGCGGCCGCGCATCTGCATCTGGCGCGCGCAATCGTGCGGCGCGCCGAGCGCCGGATCGTGGAGCTAGCGGACAAGGAGCCGCTCAATCCGGCGGCGCTCAGATATGTGAACCGGCTTTCCGATCATCTGTTCGTGGCGGCGCGATTTGCCAACCACAAGGGCACCAAAGACGTGTTGTGGAAGCCGGGCGAAAACCGCTGACGGTTACTCTTCCGCGGGCTTGCGGCCGAACAGGAAGGCTAGGATCACGCCCAGCACGCCGGTGATGCCCCAGGCCGGCAAGGCCATCATCGAATAGGTCCATCCGGGAAGCGGCGAAGGCAGCGTGTGCTGTATCCAGGACTTGAAGGCGTTCAGGCTGTCCGGCGCCAGGATCGCCCAGACCTGATCGAGCGAGCGCACGGCAATCTGGCCGCCGCGTTCGAGCGTGGTGATGAGGTCGGCGCCCAGAAGCATGAGCGCGATCACGATCAGAACCAGACTGATGAAACGCAAAACCGTGGACATGGCCCCTCGCCCGCCAGAAGGCTAACGAGCCGGTGTGAAATTCTCAAGAACAGGGCCAAAGTTAACGCAAAACGTGGTGAACGGGGTCAACGCTCGCGTTTGGGATAGGGCTTTGGACGGTGGACATAATAGCCGGTGGCCTGATCGGTCATCATGTCGATGTCGGGGTAATAGCAGACATCGCTGTCGGAGCGGGTGCCGACTTCCAGATATGTGGCGCTGGCGTTGCTCTTGTTTATGAGGTGATGGCCATTGGGCACATTCCGGGGAAATGCGGCCACATCCCCCGCGCGCAGGATTTCTTCACCGTCATCGGTGACGAGCGTGACCTCGCCGGAAAGCACATAGACCAGCTCGTCTTCGGCGGTGTGCCAGTGGCGCTGGCTCGACCAGCAGCCCGGCGGAAGCTCCGTCAGGTTCACGCCAAATTGCGTGAGGCCCGCCGCATCGCCCAGGGCCTTCTTTGTGCGCGCACCGGCGGTTTCATGGAACGGCGCGGGATAGCCCGAGCCCCTGCGCACCGGAAGATTCTTCACATCGATCTTTGGCATGGCGACACTCCTCCAAAAAGCCGGGCCTCAAGCGCAACCGCCCGCAAGACATATATCCCGCGGGCGGCTGCTTTTGGGAACGGTCAGCCATGCATCAGGCGCTTTGCTGGCCTCCCGTCTGCGCCGCGTCGGCCTGCTGCTTCTTCGTCAGGTCTTCGCCCGTCTGCTGGTCCACGGCCTTCATCGAAAGCCTGACCTTGCCGCGATCGTCGAAGCCCAGAAGCTTGACCTTCACCATGTCGCCTTCCTTGACCACGTCGCTCGTCTTGGCGACGCGCTTGGGCGCGAGCTCGGAGATGTGCACGAGGCCGTCTCTGGGGCCGAAGAAGTTCACGAACGCGCCGAAATCCATCACCTTTACGACCTTGCCGTCATAGATTTCGCCGACCTCCGGCTCGGCCACGATGGACTTGATCCATTTCAGCGCGGCGTTGATGGAAGCGGAGTCGGCTGAAGCGACCATCACCGTGCCGTCGTCTTCCACGTTGATCTTGGCGCCGGTCTTTTCCACGATCTCGCGGATCACCTTGCCGCCGGAGCCGATCACGTCGCGGATCTTGTCGGTCGGAATCTTGATCGTTTCGATGCGCGGCGCATGTTCGCCCAGTTGCGCGCGCGATTGCGAAATCGCCTTGGCCATTTCGCCCAGGATATGGATGCGGCCTTCATGCGCCTGGTCGAGCGCGACCCGCATGATCTCTTCGGTGATGCCGCTGATCTTGATGTCCATCTGGAGCGATGTGACGCCCTGGTCGGTGCCCGCCACCTTGAAGTCCATGTCGCCAAGATGATCTTCGTCGCCCAGAATGTCGGACAGGACGCAGAAGCGTTCGCCTTCCTTGATGAGCCCCATGGCGATGCCGGCCACCGGCCTTGGCAGCGGCACGCCTGCATCCATGAGCGCGAGCGAAGATCCGCAGACCGTGGCCATCGAGGATGAGCCGTTGGATTCAGTGATCTCCGACACGACCCGGATGGTATAGGGAAACTGCTCCTTCGTCGGCAGCATGGGATGGATCGCGCGCCAGGCAAGCTTGCCATGGCCGATTTCCCGGCGGCCGGGAGCATTCATGCGGCCCGTTTCGCCCACCGAATAGGGCGGGAAATTGTAGTGCAGCATGAAATGCTGCTTGTAGGTGCCTTCCAGGCTGTCGACATATTGCTCGTCTTCGGCCGTACCCAGCGTGGCCACTACCAGCGCCTGGGTTTCGCCGCGCGTGAAAAGCGCGCTGCCATGCGTGCGGGGCAGCACGCCCACCTGCGCCACAATCGGGCGGACGGTCTTCAGATCGCGCCCGTCGATGCGCCGCTTGGTATCGAGCACGGCATTGCGCATGACTTCGGCTTCCAGATCGTGGAAGAGCGCGTGGAACTTGTTTTCTGGCAGATTGCCTTCGCCTTCGCCCACGAATTCCGATGCCGCACGTTCCCGGATTTCGGCGATGCGGTCGCGCCGCGCCTGCTTTTCGGGAATCTGGAAGGCCTGCGCCAGATCGGCGCCGGCAAATTCCCTGATCCGCGCGTAAATCGCCTTGGTATCATCGGCGGGAACTTCCCGCGGCTCTTTGGCCGCCTTTTCGGCCAGCCTGATGATTCCTTCAATCACCGGCTGCATGCCCTTGTGGCCGAACATCACGGCGCCAAGCATGATCTGCTCGGACAGTTCCTGGGCTTCGGATTCCACCATCAGGACGGCGTCGGCTGTGCCTGCCACGACGAGATCGAGCTTGGAATTCACCATTTCGTCGATGCAGGGATTGAGCTTGAATTCGCCGGCGATATAGCCCACGCGGGCGGCGCCGATCGGCCCCATGAAGGGAATGCCCGAAAGCGTGAGCGCCGCCGACGCAGCCACCATCGCCACGACATCGGGATCGTTTTCCATGTCGTGGCTGAGGACCGTGACGATGACCTGCGTCTCGTTGCGATAGCCTTCGGCGAACAGCGGCCGGATCGGCCGGTCGATGAGGCGCGAAATCAGCGTTTCGCGTTCGGTGGGCCGGCCTTCGCGCTTGAAATAGCCGCCCGGAATCTTGCCGGCCGCGAAATATTTTTCCTGGTAGTTGACCGTCAGCGGAAAGAAGTCGATGCCGGGCTTGGCTTCGCGTTCACCCACAACGGTGGCAAGCACGATGGTCTCGCCGTAGGTCGCAAGCACCGCGCCATCGGCCTGGCGCGCGATGCGCCCGGTTTCAAGTGTGAGCGTGCGTCCGCCCCATTCGATATCCTGTTTTATGATGTTGAACATATTTTTCGTCCTTCGTCTCCCGCGGCCGGATTGCCGCAGGTCCTTCTTCGAGTGCGCTCAAAGAAAATGGCAGCGCACGGGCGGCCCTGTTTGCCCCCGCGCGGAAATTCGGTTGCATGAAGGCGCGCGCGCTCAGCGCCGCAGACCCAGGCGGTTGATGAGTGCGTCGTAACGCTTCTCGTCGCGCGATTTGATGTAATCGAGCAGACGCCGCCGCTGCGACACGAGCTTGATGAGCCCGCGGCGCGAATGATTGTCCTTCACATGCGTCTTGAAGTGTTCGGTGAGATTTGTGATGCGCTCGGACAACACCGCCACCTGGACTTCCGGCGAGCCGGTATCGTTGGGATTGGTGGCGTACTGCCTGATGACTTCGTTCTTGCGTTCGGTTGTGATCGTCATGTCTGTTCCCGGTCATCCAAAGTTGAAAACGCGAAACGGCCTGAGCTCTCCGGACTCGAGGGCCGCCAGTGCCACCGGCTCGCCGTCGGACGTCGAACAATAGACCGTGAGCCCTTTGGGATCGGCGTCTTCGCCAATGGCGTCCGCGATGCGGGAAAACAGGTTTGCCCGCATCAGGACCGGATTGCCTTGGCGGAGGCGAACCGCATCCGGGCCCGAAACGGCCAGCGCCGGGATGCCGTCCAGCGCCGTCGAAATGGGCCTCAAGTGCTCAAAAGCGGCCGGACTATGCATAAAACCCTTCAGCGTTTCCAGTGGCACGGCCTGGTTTTCGGTGAACCCGCCAACGGCCGTGCGCCTCAGCGCCCCAACATGGCCAACCGTGCCCAGCGCCAGGGCCAGATCCCGCACCCAGGCCCGCACATAAGTGCCTTTGCCGCAAACCATTTCGAATTCGGCCCGATCGGGCCCGGGCTCACCGACGAGCCGGACGCTCTTGACGAACACTGTTCGCGGCTCGAGCGCCGGGGCCTCGCCGTCCCGCGCGAGATCATAAGCCCGCTCGCCATCCACCTTTATCGCCGAATAGGCCGGCGGCACCTGGATTATTTCGCCTGTGAAACGAATGGCCATGGCTTCAATCTGGGCCCGCGAAGGGCGCCTGTCGGACGTGGCGGTGACGCGGCCTTCGGCATCGTCGGTGTCGCGCGCCTCGCCCCAGCAGGCCGTGAAGCGATAGGTCTTTTGCGCATCCATGACGAAAGGCACCGTCTTGGTCGCCTCTCCCAAAGCCACGGCCAGCACGCCGGTGGCCATGGGATCGAGCGTGCCGGCATGGCCGGCCTTCTGGGCCTCGAAAATCCGGCGCACCAGGCCCACGACCTGTGTGGAGGTGGCGCCTTTGGGCTTGTCCACCACGACCCAGCCGTGAACCGGACTGCCCTTCCGCCTACGAGCCATCCGGGTCATCCCCATCGGCCTTCAGATCGCGGCGCACCCGCTCGGACCGGAGCAACGTTTCGATCTTCTCGGCTTCGGCAAAGGAGGTGTCTTCCCTGAAGCGCAGCTCGGGCGTGAATTTGAGCGCGATCATGCGACCCATGATTCCGCGAATGAAACCGCGATGGCGGTTCAGCGCATCCACGACGCCGCCTGCATTCCTTCCGCCCAAAGGCTCCACGAATACGGTGGCGTGGCGCATGTCGCCCGATGGCTTCACCTGCGTGACCGTGACCGACACGCCTTCGAGATCGGGATCGCGGACTTCTCCGCGCGAGAAAATCTGCGACAGCGCATGCCGCAGCATTTCCCCCACGCGCAGCTGGCGCTGGGTCGGCCCCCTGTCGCGTGCCTGTCGCGGCATGATCAATCCTCCCCGTATCCGAAACGCGCAACATGCGGTGCAAGCACCGGCATGACAGGCCCCAATTCATCGGCGTAGCGGCGCCACTGCCCGACGCCGTGGCCAAACAGCCCGCGCGCAATTTGCGCATTGCTGGGGGTGTCGATATTCCGGGCCGCTGCGCGGCGCGCGAATGCGGCCATGTCTTCGTGGCGCTCCAGCCCCAGAAAACCGCAAACGCCGCCGATCGTCCCGTCGAAATCGGACACAAGGCCTTCATAGCGCAGCTCGAAGGTCTCCAGTGCAAGCTTTTCGCGATAGAGCGCCGAAAGCGACATCACCGCATCGTAGTAGCGCGCCGCCGATTCCAGCGAGGTGAACTCGTACATCTGCGCCGTCATGCCGAAGCGCCGCCGGAAACAGGACAGCACGACATCGCGGGGATCGCGCAGGGCGAAGAGGATTTTCGCGCGCGGGAAGATTTTGGCCACCAGGCAGAGCAAAATGCTGTTGAGCGGCAACTTGTCCACAAACACCTTGCCGGCCGGGCGGACGCCAAATTCCGCAGCGCGCGCCCAATAAGCGTCGCGGTGCCTTGAGAGCGCGCCAGTGTCGGCCAGGGCAAGGCGTTCCAGACCGTCGGGCGGCACGAGAAAATCCTCTATGGCATCGGTCAGGCAATCGCGCTCTTCCATCGACCCGATATCGGGATGACTGTCGAGCACCACTTCGAGCAGCGTCGTCCCCGAACGCGGAAAGCCGACCAGGAAGACATGCGTTTCGACGGGCGAAACATAGGGTTCGTCCCGGTTTGCGCGCCAGCGCGCGGCATCGGCGGCGCTGAAATGGGCCGCAAGGCGCGCCACCCTGGCGTGGGCGGTTTCAACGCCCTCTGCTTCGTAAACGGGCTTGTAGTATGCCCGCAGCATGGCCTTGGCCGCCGCGTAAGCGGCGAACGCATCCCGAAATTGGCCCAGGCCATCAAGCGCATCGCCCAGCAGGCTCGATGCAATCGAGCGGTTGACGGGGCTCAAGCCTGCCTGCGCCATCAGCGGCCGAAGGCGCGCGGCGGCATCTGCGAATTTCTGTTCCTCGATGTCGGCCATGGCAAGCGACAGAACTGCGCCGGCCTGGCGCGGATCATGCCTGAGGGCGCGGCTGCCGAAATCCCGCGCCGACACGACATCGCCGCGCAGGGCCGCAAGATTGGCGAGCTTTGCCATGGCTTCGGCGTTCGCCGGTTCGGCTGAAAGCACGCGCTCGAATTCCACCCGCGCCTTGCCCAGCTCGCTCAGGTCCTCATGCGCGCAAGCCTTGCGGAAGCGGATATGCGAAGCGCCCGGCTGCTGGCGGAGCGCCGCGTCGAAGGCGGCCAGCGCTTCGCGATGCCGGCCGAGCCGCGAATAACAGATGCCGGCCGCGTTCAGCACGTCGGGATTGCGCGGCGAAAGCGCACGCGCCCGCTCGGCCAGCGCAAGGGCGGCGCGGTCATCGCCCCGGTTGATGCTGTCATAGGCTGCCAACGTCAGAAGATTGGGATGCTCGAAGCCCCGGCCGGCGGCTTCGCCCGCAAGGCGGATGGCGCGCGCCATGTCGCCGGCGCGCAACGCCGCCTCAATGCCGCGCAGATGACGCTCGAGCTCGGCGGTGTTTTGCGATAGCTGGATGCCGGCCGCCATGGGTTACAACGGTTCCGCAAGGCCACAGAGCCCCGCGCCTCAAAGCGCGCGCTTGATGGTCTCGACCTCGTAGCACTCGATCACATCGCCCTTCTGGATGTCCTGATAGTTGGCGAAGGACATGCCGCATTCCTGACCGGTCTGCACTTCGCGCACTTCATCCTTGAAGCGCTTGAGCGTGGAAAGATCGCCTTCGTGGATCACGACGTTGTCGCGGATGAGGCGCACTTTCGCGCCGCGCCGAACGATGCCTTCCGTCACGCGGCAGCCCGCAACCTTTCCGACCTTGGAGATCGAAAAGACTTCGAGGATTTCCGCGTTGCCGAGGAATTTCTCGCGCGTTTCCGGCGCCAGAAGGCCCGATAGCGCGGCCTTCACGTCGTCCACGACGTTGTAGATGATGTTGTAATAGCGGATTTCCACGCCGTCGCGCTTGGCGCGCTCGCGCGCCTGCGCATTGGCGCGCACATTGAACCCGATGATTGCGCCGCCCGAGGCGTGCGCCAGAATGACATCGCTTTCGGTGATCGCGCCCACGCCCGACTGCAGCACCTGCACGCCCACTTCGTCGGTCCCGAGCTTTTCGAGCGCGCCGGAGATGGCTTCGACCGAACCCTGCACATCGGCCTTGACGACGAGCGGAAGCAGGCGCCTTTCGCCTTCCTTCTGGCTCTTGAGCAGCTGATCCATGGTCAGGCGCGCCGCCGACGCCTGGCGCTGCTCGCGCCGCTTGCGCGCGCGATATTCGGTGACCTCGCGGGCGCGCGCCTCATCCTGCACGACCACAAATTCGTCGCCGGCTTCGGGCACGCCGGAAAGCCCCAGCACTTCGACGGGCGTTGCGGGCCCGGCATTTTGCACGGTTTCGCCGCGCTCATTGAGCAGAAGCCGCACGCGCCCCCATTCGGAACCTGCGACCACGATATCGCCGACCTTCAGCGTTCCCCGCTGGACGAGCACGGTGGCGACGGGCCCGCGGCCCCTGTCGAGCTTGGCCTCGATGACGCCGCCTTCGGCGGCGCGGTTGGGATTGGCCCTGAGGTCGAGAACTTCGGCCTGAAGCAGAATCGATTCTTCAAGCTTTTCGAGATTCATGGCCTTGGTGGCCGACACGTCCACCGATAGCGTCTGGCCGCCGAGATCTTCGACCTGGATTTCGTGCTGCAGCAGCTCCGTCTTCACGCGCGCGGGATTGGCGTCGGATTTGTCGATCTTGTTGATCGCGACGATGATCGGGACGCCGGCGGCCTTGGCGTGGCTGATCGCTTCGACCGTCTGCGGCATCACCCCGTCATCGGCGGCGACCACCAGCACGACGATATCGGTCAGCCTGGCGCCGCGCGCGCGCATGGCCGTGAAGGCGGCGTGGCCTGGCGTATCGAGAAAGGTGATCTTCTGGCCGTTCTTCAGCTGCACCTGGTAGGCGCCGATGTGCTGCGTGATTCCGCCCGCTTCGCCAGCGGCCACGTCGGTCTTGCGCAAGGCATCGAGCAGCGATGTCTTGCCGTGATCGACATGGCCCATGACCGTGACCACGGGGGGGCGCGGCAGAAGATCGTCGGCGGAATCTTCGCCGCCCTTCAAACCTTCCAGCACGTCGGATTCGGCCACGCGCTTGACGGTATGTCCGTATTCGGTGGCGACAAGCTCCGCCGTGTCGGCATCGAGCACATCGTTCACGGTGGCCATCATGCCGTTTTTCATCAGCACCTTGATCACATCCACCGCGCGGCGCGCCATGCGGTTGGCAAGCTCGGCAACCGTGATCGTTTCGGGAATGGTGACCTCGCGGGGGCCGGCGGGCGCGGCCTGCTGTTGCTGGCCAGCGCGCTGGACCCGTTGCAGATGGCGGCGGAACGCTGCCACAGAACGCATGCGTTCGCCGTCGTCGTCGGAAAGCGCGCGCGTGACCGTGAGCTTTCCACGGCGACGTTCGCCTTCACCCTTGCGCGCGGCCGGCTGCTTGGGCGCCGCCTTGCCCGCCTTCTTGGGCGCGGCCTCCTCGTCTTCCTCGGCGACGAGCGCGCGGCCCTTGCGCGGCGCTTCTGCGGCGGGAGCCGCTTCCTTTTCCTTCTTTTCAAGACGGCGGCTTGCTTCTTCTTCGGCGTGGCGGCGGGCCTGTTCTTCGGCGGCCTTGCGCGCTTCTTCCTCGGCCTTGCGTTTTTCGGCGGCGGCGCGTTCGCGTTTCAGCCGCTCCTCTTCGACCGAGCGCTGCTTCGCTTCCAGTTCGGCGCGCTTGCGCGCTTCTTCTTCATGTACGCGCGCGTCGGCAAGCGCGCGGGACCGCGCCTCTTTCTCTTCGTCAGTGAGCTGGCGCAACACCACGCCGGGGCGCGGCGCCGTTTCGCGCGCAGGCTCGGCCGCGGCGGCCGGTGCTGCCGCCTTGCTTTCTGCGGCCGGGGCGGCCTTGGCGCCCGGCGCGGCCTTGATTGCCGGACCCGGATGGGCGCTGCGCTTCTTTTCCACCACCACCGCCTTGGTGCGGCCGTGGGAAAAGCTCTGCTTGACGGTGGACGTTTCCGTCTTCTTCAGCGATAGCGTCTTGCCCGCAGGGCGGCGCGTTGTGTCGTTCGTCTCGCTCATTCAGACCTTTCAATACCTTCCCGCACGGGCCGGAAACCTTTGAGCCGCCCCGCCTCGAAAGTGACACGTTCCGCTAGCCGCCCGCCTGTGAGGGCGGCATGTATCACATTCTCTCGGCCCAAAGCCACGCTCAATTCCGCATTTGTGAGCCCGTCCATGACGGGCAGATCGAGATTTCTTGCTCTTGCGGCGGATTGGAGCTTGCGCCGCCCTTCGGGCGAGCCATCGCTCGCCTCGACCAGAAGAACCGGCGGAACCGCGCCCTGGATGGCCTTGAGGACATTGTCGAAACCAAGCACCAGTTCGCCCGCGCGCCGCGCAAGGCCAAGATCGGCCAGCAGGCGCGCAGCGATCAGCCGTTCCACGCGATCCGGCAGATCGGCGCCGGCGGTTGTGTGCATCTTCGCGGCTTTGGAAAACAGATTCCTTGCCACCGCCTGTTCCAGAACGCGACGATCCGCCCGGATCCAGAGGCCGCGGCCGGGAAGCCTGGCGGCGAGATCAGGCACGATTGCGCCGCCGGGGCCGGCAACGAAGCGGATGAGTTGCGCCTCGTCGCACACCTCGCCGGTGACAATGCAGCGGCGTTCGCGCATGCCGCTTCCGTGTCCGGTTTCTGCCGCGTTCGCCAGCATCAGCCTGCGCTTTCCTCCGTGTCTTCGGCTTCGCCGCCGGCTTCCGGTTCCTGCGGTTCTTCCTCGATCCAGCCCATCTTCACGCGGGCCTTCATGATGATGGCGTTGGCTTCCTCGGCCGAAAGATTGAACGCATCCAGCGCGCCGGGCACGCGCACGCGTTCCTTGTCCTTGCCCTGCTCGTAGTAGCCGATCAGGTCGTCGGTGGCGCAGCCGGCGAGATCTTCGAGCGTCTTGATTCCCGCCTCGCCCAGCGCCACGGCGACCGCCGGAGACACGCCTTCGATTTCCAGAACATCGTCGGTAACACCGAGCTCGCGGCGCTTCTCGTCATACTGACGATTGCGCGCCTCGATGAATTCGGTGGCGCGGGTCTGCAGTTCCTGGGCGGTGTCTTCGTCGAAACCCTCGATGGCGGAAAGTTCGTTCAGCGGCACGAAGGCGACATCTTCAATGGTGGCGAAACCTTCCGACGCCAGAAGCTGGGCCACGGTTTCGTCCACGTCCAGCGATTCCATGAAGAGCTTCGTGCGTTCGGCGAATTCTTTCTGGCGGCGTTCGGATTCTTCCTGCTCGGTGAGTATGTCGATCTGCCAGCCCGTGAGCTGGGAGGCGAGCCGCACATTCTGCCCGCGGCGGCCGATGGCAAGCGACAGCTGCTCATCCGGCACCACGACTTCCACGCGATGCGTATCCTCGTCCAGCACGACTTTCGTCACCTCGGCGGGCGCCAGCGCATTGACGATGAAGGTGGCCGGATCGGGCGACCAGGGAATGATGTCGATGCGCTCGCCCTGCAGCTCCTGCACCACGGCCTGCACGCGCACGCCGCGCATGCCCACGCAGGCGCCGACCGGATCGATGCTGGAATCCTTGGAGATCACCGCGATCTTGGCGCGGCTGCCCGGATCGCGCGCCACCGCGCGGATTTCGATGATGCCGTCGTAGATTTCCGGCACTTCCTGCGCAAACAGCCGCACCATGAACTGCGGATGACTGCGCGAAAGGAAAATCTGCGGCCCGCGCGTTTCGCGGCGCACGTCGTAGATATAGGCGCGGATGCGGTCGCCGGTGCGGAAATTTTCCCGCGGGATCATCTCGTCGCGGCGCACGACGCCTTCGGCGCGGCCAAGATCCACGACGACGGAGCCGAACTCCGCGCGCTTGACGATGCCGTGCACGATTTCACCGATGCGGTCCTTGTACTCCTCATACTGCCGCTCGCGTTCGGCATCGCGCACCTTCTGCACGATCACCTGCTTGGCGGCCTGGGAGGAAATGCGCGAAAAATCGAAGGGGGGAAGCGTTTCGGCGATGATGTCGCCCACCTGCGCGGCGGGATTGCGCGCGCGCGCGTCTTCGAGACTGATCTCGGTCTTGTCGTTCTCGACCAGTTCGACGACATGCAGGTAGCGCGAAACATGGGTTTCGCCCGTTTTGGGATCGATCTCGACCTTGATCTCGTTTTCGCTGCCGTAACGCGCTTTCGCCGCGCGCTGCATCGCCTCTTCCATGGCGGCGAGCACGACCGCCTTGTCAATCGACTTGTCGCGCGCAACCGCGTCGGCGATCTGCAAGAGTTCGAGCCTGTTTGCGGCAACTCCGGTGGGCATGTCTCGTCTCCGTTTCCCTCATGCTTCGACAAGCCCGGCATGAGGCGTTTCTCAAAATCTCCCCCACCCCGAGCCTGTCGAAGCGTGAGGATGTTTCGTTCAACTTTTCGCGCGCTCCCGCGCCTTCAAATCCTCGGCAATCAGCCTGTCGGTGAGCACAAGCTTGGCCTCGGCGATTGCGCCGAAGGGAAATTTCATCCGCCGGCCATCGGCCTCCAGCACGACATCGTTGCCGTCCAGTCCCAGAAGAAGGCCCTTGAACCGGCGCCGGCCCGAAGCATCGGGCGCCTTGAGCTCAAGCCGGGCTTCATGGCCGGACCAGCGGACGAAATCGGAAACGCGCGTGAGCGGCCGGTCGATGCCAGGCGAAGACACTTCAAGCACATAGTCGCCTTCAACCGGGTCTTCGCGGTCAAGGAATTCGGACAGCGCGCGCGACAGCGTGGCGCAATCGTCCACATTCATGGTGCCGTCGGGACGCTCGGCCATGATTTGCAATGTCTTCACCTTGCCGCCCATCAGCCTGAGGCGCACGAGCCTGAAGCCCGCGGCCTCCACGGCCGGAGCGATGATGGGCTCAAGCTGCGACAGCGCTGTGAGGATGGGCGCCTCCATGGCAAAACCTCTTCCCCGCGGCGGTCTTGCGACCGCCACACAACAGCATGTTCTGTTGTCAGGGGATGGCCGGGATATAGGCTTTGCCCGGCCCAAATGCAAGCGGGACGGCTATTGAGGCCCCCGATCGGGGCCTTTCACCCACTTTCCGGTGCCGGCGGCCTCGTCGATCGCGCCCTCCAGATCGTAGACATCCTCAGGCATTCCGATCCAGCGGCCGGCATAATCGCTGACGCTCTTGCTGTGGCCGTCGAACGAGATTGATGTCGTGAATTGGGGCAGATCGGTCACCTGCGCGCGATAGTGATCGAAGGTCCAGAAGTAGTCGGCGCGGCGGAACCGATCGAACAGCGCGCGGACCTTTGCGGCATCAATACGGTCTGTCCGGTTTCCGGTAACCGCGACATAGCGCTCGCCGTGGTAGCGCACCGTTCCATCGCCGTCGATTTCAACCGTGTAGGCCGGGCAGGCCCCGAAGCATACGCTGCGCACAAGCGTGATGCGCAGGCTTGACCAGTCCGCAATGGCCGGGAACGGCACCCGTGCGGCCGGTCTTCCGCCATTTGGCAATTTCGCATTGGGGCCGCTCACATAATAACCGGCGATGCCGGCGGGCGTGTCATCCGCCAGGGCCGGCGCCAGCAGAAAGCCCGCGGTGAATGCGCCGATGGAAATCACGGCGAACCAGAACGACCTGCGGTGCACGAAGTCCTCCCCTTCGAACCACCGCGAAATGATGCTGCGGGATCGGGGCGCGATTGCGGCCTAACAAAGCCGATTGTGGCCGGATTAGAGGCGGCGGAATGACAGATAGGCGGGCGGACCGTGCAGGGCCTTGGCCTCATAGCGGGTTGGCGGCCAGGAGGCCGGCCGTTTCCGCCAATCGGCGGCGCAGGCGGCGGTCCAGACGAAGGCCGGATGGGCCATGAACCGCTCCAGCGCCCATGCGACATAGCCTGTGTCATCGGAGGCAAAACGCAGCTCTGCGCCCGGCTTCAGGACGCGCGCAAGATGGCCCAGCATGTCCATCTGGATGAATCGCCGCTTGTGGTGGCGCGTCTTGGGCCAGGGATCCGGAAAGAGGATGAACATTTTTCCGAGCGATGAATCGGGCAAGGCTTCGATGACGTCGCGCGCATCGCCCATATGGATGCGCAAATTTGGCGCCGGCGCCTTTTCCAGCTTCGACAGAAGTTTCGCCACGCCCGCTTCGTAAGGCTCAGCCCCGATCAGGCCGACGCCGGGATTTGCCAGCGCCTGCGCGAGCAGATGTTCGCCCGCGCCAAAGCCGACTTCGAGCCATACATCTCCCACATTCCGGAAATAGCTGCGCGGATCAGCGCCGGCGCGTATGCGGGGCGCAAGCTCAGGCAGACGCTTGTCCATCAGGGCCTGCTGATGGGCGGAAAGTCCGGGGCCTTTTCGGCGGCCGTAAAGCTGGTGACGCCGACGTTCGGGACGAGGGCTCATCCTTCGAGGCTCACTTCTTTCGCACCTCAGGATGACGCGAACCCGATGTCGGCATGCTGAGGCGCATTGCGAAGCAATGCCCCGAAGCGCATCAGAACGCGCGCTTCAGCTGATCGGCGAGATCGGTCTTCTCCCATGAGAAGCAGCCGTTGGCTTCCGGCGCGCGGCCGAAATGGCCGTAAGCCGATGTCTTTGCGTAGATCGGACGGCTGAGGCCCAGATGCTCGCGGATTTTGCGGGGCTTGAGGCTCATCATCTCCGGAAGGACCGCTTCGAGCCTGGCTTCATCCACCTTGCCGGTGCCGTGCGTATCCACATAGACCGACAACGGATCGGATACGCCGATGGCATAGGAAATCTGGATTGTGCAGCGATCGGCCAATCCCGCGGCCACGACGTTTTTCGCCAAGTAACGCGCGGCGTAGGCAGCCGAACGGTCCACCTTCGTCGGGTCCTTGCCGGAAAATGCGCCGCCGCCGTGCGGGGCCGCGCCGCCATAGGTGTCCACGATGATCTTGCGGCCGGTAAGTCCGCAATCGCCGTCCGGCCCTCCGACCACGAAGGCGCCCGTGGGATTGACGTGCCAGATCGTATGGCCGTTGACCCATCCCCCCGGCAGCGCCTCGCGCACATATGGTTCGATCACGTGGCGCACGTCTTCAGATGTCATCTTTTCGTCGAGATGCTGCGAGGAAACCACGATTTGCGTGGCCTCCACGGGCTTGCCGTTTTCGTAACGCACCGTGACCTGGCTTTTCGCATCCGGACCGAGCTTGGGCGCCCGCCCCGTCTTGCGCGCGCGCGCCATCAGCTCGAGAATCTTGTGCGAATAGAAGATCGGCGCCGGCATCAATTCCGGCGTCTCGCGGCAGGCGTAGCCGAACATGATGCCCTGATCTCCCGCGCCCTCATCCTTGTTGCCGCTTGCATCCACACCTTGCGCAATATGTGGGGATTGCGCGTGCAGGAGGATTTCGACCTGCGCGGTCTTCCAGTGAAAGCCCTGCTGTTCGTAGCCGATGTCGCGGATTGCAGCGCGCGCCACGTCTTCGATCATGGCGGGCGTTATCTCTTTCGGGCCGCGGGTTTCGCCGGCGATCACCACGCGGTTGGTGGTGCAGAGCGTTTCGCACGCCACGCGCAGGTCTTTCGGCTGAAAGCCATGTCTGGGGCCTTCCCGGAAAAACAGATCGACGACTTCATCGGAAATGCGGTCGCAGACCTTGTCGGGATGGCCCTCCGAAACGCTCTCGCTGGTGAAAAGATAGCTGCCGCGCCGCATGTTCAAGACACCCTTCTTTTCTTCTCTGAGGGCGGGACTTCTTGCAAGGAATCCGGAAGGGGTCAACAGTTCGGTGCGCGGCGGCGGAGAAAAGCCCATGGTTGCGCCGTTTTCCGGCAGGGTTCGCGGCGTGGACCCGGCGGCAGGCTCTACAGCGCAAAACGGAGCCCACGGTGCAAACCTGCGACGCAGAGGCGGGGAGGCTCAAAGAATGAACCGCGACAGATCCTGATCCTTGGCAAGATCGGCGACGCGCTCTTTCACATATGCGGCGTCGATGACGAGCTTTTCGCCCGAGCGGTCGGTTGCGGTGTAACTCACCTCGTCCAGCACGCGCTCCATCACCGTATGCAGCCGGCGAGCCCCGATATTCTCCACGCTGGCATTTACCTGAGCCGCGATATCGGCGATGGCCGCGATGCCATCGGCCGTGAATTCCAGCTCCACGCCTTCGGTCTGCATGAGCGCGGTGTACTGCTTGATGAGGCTTGCTTCCGGTTCGGTGAGGATGCGCTGGAAATCGTCGCGGGAAAGCGCCTTCAGCTCCACGCGGATCGGCAGCCGGCCCTGCAGCTCCGGCAGCAGGTCGCTGGGCTTGGCCAGATGGAACGCGCCCGAAGCGATGAAGAGGATGTGATCGGTCTTCACGCTGCCATGCTTGGTGGCGACGGTCGTGCCCTCGATCAGGGGCAGAAGATCGCGCTGCACGCCTTCGCGGGAAACGTCGCCGCCGCCGCGGAACTCGCTGCGCGCGGTGATCTTGTCGATCTCGTCCAGGAAGACGATGCCGTTGTCCTCCACCGTGGCAATCGCCTCGCGCACGATGGCGTCCTGGTCGATCAGCTTGTCGGCTTCCTCGGCAACGAGCGGCGCATGGGCCTCGCTCACCTTCATGCGCCGCACCTTGCCGCGTCCGCCCATCGCCTTGCCGAAGATATCGCCCAGATTGACCATGCTGATCTGCGCGTTCGGCATGCCGGGAATTTCGAACAATGGCGCCGACCCGGAATCGCGCATTTCGATTTCGACTTCGGTGTCGTTCAGTTCGCCCGCCCGCAAACGCCGTCGGAACACTTCGCGCGTGCTTTCGCCCGATTTCAGCCCGACAAGGGCATCCAGAATCCGCTCTTCGGCGCGGTCTTCGGCCTGTGCTTCGACTTCGCGCCGCTTTTTTTCCCGCGTCTGGGCGATGGCGATTTCCAGAAGATCGCGCACGATCTGCTCCACATCGCGGCCGACATACCCGACTTCGGTGAATTTGGTCGCTTCCACCTTCAGGAAAGGGGCCTGGGCAAGCCGTGCAAGCCGGCGCGAGATTTCGGTCTTGCCCACGCCGGTCGGCCCGATCATCAGGATGTTTTTGGGCAATATCTCTTCGCGCAACGCGGGATCGACCTGCTGTCTTCGCCAGCGATTGCGCAGGGCGATGGCGACGGCCCGCTTGGCTTCGGCCTGGCCCACGATGAAACGATCGAGTTCGGAAACGATTTCGCGCGGCGTGAAAAACGCACTCATGTGACCTTGAGGCTTTCGATGACGATATTGTCGTTCGTGTAAATGCAGATGTCGGCGGCGATCTTCATGGCGCGGCGGGCAATTTCTTCGGCGGGGAGGTTCTGGTCAATCAGCGCGCGCGCGGCCGCCAGCGCGAAAGGCCCGCCCGATCCGATGCCGATGAGGCCATCTTCGGGCTCCACGACGTCGCCGGTGCCCGAAAGAATGAGCGACGTCGTGGCGTCGGCAACGGCCATCATCGCTTCGAGGCGGCGCAGATAGCGGTCGGTGCGCCAATCCTTGGCAAGTTCCACGCAGGCGCGGGCGAGATTGCCCGGATGCTGCTCGAGTTTTGCTTCCAGCCGTTCAAACAGGGCGAACGCATCGGCGGTGGCGCCGGCAAATCCGGCAATCACGTCGCCTTTGCCGAGCCGGCGAACCTTGCGGGCGTTGGATTTCATGACGGTTGCGCCCATCGTGACCTGGCCGTCGCCGGCGATGACAACGGTTCCGGCCTTGCGCAGGGACAGGATCGTCGTCGAGCGCCAATCGGATTTGCGGGACTGCTCGGTCATGGCTTGGGCCTTGCGGAGAAATTTGAGATAAGCCCCTGAGACAGGCCCCGCAAGGCCGCGGCAATTCCCCTCAAAATGGACGCTTGAAAAATTTTCATGATTGTGACGCTGGCGTCATTTTCCGTTGACTGTTCCGCAATCCGCTTCATATTAAACAAGTGGCATGTTCGGAGAGCGCCCGATGCAGATCACAAAAGACAATGCCTACGACGCCGTGGCGCCCGACGATTTTCCGGCCATGCTGGATGTGGATCGGTATGGCCGGCGCGAAGGCGCCTTCGACCGGATCATCTCTGCGACCCATGATCATTTCTGGGATCCGCTGGACAGGAAATACATCGATTTCGCCGCGCCCTTCGACATCACGGCCGAGCAGATTCTGCCCGATGATTTCTTCCCGATTTTTCAGACCAGGGTGGGAGAGCGGCTTCAGGGCCGCGACCGCATAAAATTCGCCAATCAGTCGGCGCGGTGGTCGCTTTCCTCCATCCTTCACGGAGAGCAGGGGGCGCTGGCGCTTTCGGCCTCGCTTTGCCACATCCTGCGCGACCCCGGCGCACAGGAATACGCCGCCAACCAGACGCGCGAGGAAGCGCGCCACGTGACGGCGTTCTCGATGTACATCAAGGCGCGCTGGGGAAGCCCGCTGCCCTGCGGCGAGACGCTGAAGACCCTGCTGACCGAAATGGTGCTCGCGCCCGAAGTGTACAAAAAGATTGTCGGCATGCAGATGCTGGTGGAAGGCCTCGCCATGGGCGCCTTCGCCACGCTCTATCAGCGCTCGACCGATCCCTTGCTGGTGAAGCTCTGCCAGCTCGTGATGACCGACGAAGCCTTCCATCACAAATTCGGAAAGATCTGGGCCGACCGCACGATCCCAAAACTGACGGCCGAAGAGCACAACATCGTGGAAGACTGGGCGGCGCAATGCTTCCAGACGCTGCTGTTCAATCTGGTCAACCCCGAGCAGCAGAAGCTTGTGTATCAGAGCGTCGGCATCGACTGGCAGGAAGCGATGGCGGCCATCCGCGAAGCGGTGACCGACGATACGCGCCGCGAGATGATGAAGCGGTCCACCAACATCTTTCGCGTGCTGATCAAGACGCTTCTGAACGCAGGCATCATCACCGGCCGCACCAGAAGTTTCTACGCCATGTATGTGGACATGGACGAACTCAAGCGCGAAGGCAGCCGCATGGTGGGCGACGATATCGCCGAGGAAGGCATCCGCTTCCTGCAGACCGTGAACTTCGGCGCCAGGTCAAAGAGCTTCACCCAGCTCGCCGCGGAATAGCCCTGCTGCGCAACGCATATTGATCTTGCGTTGCCAAAATGTTCCAATGCCGCCATGTCGCAATTCCGCTTCACGGCCGCCGACGTGGCGCGCGGGGTCTGCCGCCTTCTGATCCACGAAGGCTTTTCGCCGATTCTGGAATTCACGCTTGCCAACGGACGAAGGCTCGATGTCTGCGCGCTGGGGCCGGATGGCACGGTGCTGGGCGTGGAAATCAAGGTGGCGACCGCCGACCTCAAGGGCGACGGAAAGTGGCCCGAATATCTGGAATTCGTGGAGCATTTCTATTTCGCCATCCCGCCGGGTTTTCCCGACGAGCTTGTGCCGCCCGACACCGGCCTGATCGTGGCTGACCGCTATGGCGGCGCGATCGTGCGGCCCTCGCCCGTCGGCCAGCTTCATGCCAGCCGCCGGAAGGCCGTGACGCTGAGCTTTGCCAAGGTGGCCGCCGAGCGGCTGGCCATGAGTCTGGAACAGGTGGTTGAACCTGCGCTCGATTTCCGGAGCTTGCCGGAATGAGGGCGGCAACAGGCAAAGCGCGCGGCGTCTCTGCGGCGCAGATGAGAAAGATCGCGCTGTCGTTTCCGGAAGCGCTCGAAAAGCCGTCCTATGGAAAACCGTCGTTTTTCATCGCCAAGAAATTCTTCACGCGCTGGCGCAACGAGGACAATTCGATCGTGCTGATCGTGGACAGCATGGACACGCGCGACATGATGCTGGAGCTCGATCCCAGGACATATTTCATCACCGATCACTACCGGGACTATCCGGGCGTACTGGTGCGCGCCGGGCGCGTCACGCCGGATGAACTGAAAGCGATGCTGGAACGGCGCTTCCGCCAGATCGCGCCGAAGAAGCTGCTGAAAGCGATGGACGCAGACGGCGCCCGCGCGCCGGAGAACAACTCGCGCTCACGCGGCGCTGCAAGGAAAACAGGGAAAAAGAGACGCTGACCTGCGGATTCTACCGCGGGCTGCGCTTGGCCAGGATCCGCTGCAAGGTGCGGCGGTGCATGTTCAGCCGGCGGGCGGTTTCCGAAACATTGTGGCCGCACAATTCATAGACGCGCTGGATATGCTCCCAGCGCACGCGATCGGCCGACATCGGATTTTCGGGCGGCTTGGGCTTGGAGCCCGGCGGCGCCATGAGGGCGGAAAGAATGTCGTCGGCATCGGCGGGCTTGGGCAGATAGTCGATGGCGCCATATTTCACGGCTGCCACAGCCGTTGCGATGTTGCCGAAGCCCGTGAGCACGACCACGCGGGAATCCGGCCTGACCGTGTGCAGCGTTTCCACCACATCCAGGCCGTTTCCGTCTTCCAGCTTGAGGTCCACAACCGCATAGGCCGGCGGCGTTTCCCGCGCGCGCGCCACGCCCTGCGCCACGCTTTCGGCGGTCGTCACCGAAAATCCGCGCGTTTCCATGGCCCGCGCCAGCCGTTCGCGGAAAGGCCGGTCATCCTCCACAATCAGAAGCGTGCGTTCGTCGGCAGGCATGGCATGTGCGGTCATCGGATCGGTGGCAGTGTTTTGAGACCTCGCGTCCTATTACCGCGCGGCCTTTCGCGCAAGACATAGTTTCGCAGGCCTGCGGCCGGCGGCGGCGCAGAGTAAATTTCTAGAGATTCGCCGCACTTTCCGGCGGGTTTTCGCTGTCGATCGTTCCCCGCGGCCAAACCGCCGTGACCTGCGCGCCGCTTCCATCCAGATTGGTTGCAGCCAGGGTCCCGCCCGTGCGTTCGATCAGGGTTTTGGCGATGAAAAAGCCAAGTCCCATGCCTTCCTGCCGTTCGGGCGTGCCGCCGGCGGCATAGCCGGGCCGGGACGTGATGTAAGGCTCACCCAGCTTCTCGAGGATTTCGGGCGGAAAGCCCGGGCCGTCGTCTTCAACCGAGATGCGAATCTGTTGGGGATTCCAGGCCATGCGCACCCGCACCCGCGCGCCTGCAAATTCTGCTGCATTGGCGATGATGTTGCCCAGCCCGTGCACAAGTTCCGGCGCGCGCCACACCTTGGGTTGCGGCTCGGCGTCCTCGGCTGGCTTTTCGATGGTGACGGCCACAGCCTCGCTGCGATAGGGGGTTGCGATGTCGTCGAGGAGCGCGCCCAGCGGCAGCCGATCGGTTGCGCCGACCACCGACTCTTCGGGATGCGCAAGCCTGGCCAGGATCGTGCGGCAGCGTTCGGCCTGTTCGCGAAGAAGCTGAGCATCGGACGCCTCGCTGGAACCGCCGGGCAACGTGCGTTCGAGTTCGCGCGCGACCACCGCGATCGTTCCAAGCGGGGTGCCGAGCTCATGGGCGGCGGCGGTTGCAAGCGCGCCGAGTGCGGCCAATCTGTGTTCGCGCGCAAGCGCAAGCTGGGTCGCGGCAAGACCGGCCGACATGCGCGCGCCTTCACTGGCGATGCGCCAGGCATAGATGGACGTGAAGCCGATTCCGATCACCATCGAAATCCACAAGCCCGCCTGATAAAGCGGCGGCAGGTCGAGCGGGGTGTTCGGCGCCCAGGGCAGCGGCTCATGCACCAGCGCAATCACCGAAACCGACACGAACGCTATCGCGGCCAGTACCATCACATTGGCAAGCTCAAGCGTGGCCGCGCCGATCACCACCGGCGCCAGGAACATCAGCGTGAAGGGGTTTTCGATTCCGCCCGTCAGGTACAGCAGGGCCGCGAGCTGGAGCACGTCGTAGCCCAGATAGACCGTCGCTTCGCGGCTGGAAAGGCGCTTCGACGCCGGATAGACGACCGTGAGAACGAGATTGAGAACGGCGCTCGCGAGAATGGCGACGATGCAGCGCACCAGGGGCAAATGGTAGCCAAGGCCGAAATAGATGAGAAACAGGGTTGCCGATTGCCCCGCAACCGCAAGCCATCGCAAATTGATGAATGTGCGAAGGCGCACCCGGCCGCGCGCAGGCGCCTCCGCGAGCATCAGCCCGGCCTGCGGCCAATAGGCTCTGCGCCGCGCAACTGGCGTGGGTTCATTCATGCGTTCATTCGCCGCTTGCCGTTAGCCCCCCACTTTATCGATCCTGCAGGCGCCCGTCGCGGGCCGCACCGCCATGATCCGCACACCGCTGGCTTTCATTCCCTATCTGCTGGCGCTTGCCGCAGTATGCGGCGGGCTGCTTTGGCATCTGGGCGATGAAGCCGCCCCCGGCCACACGCAGGCCTACGGCAGGGCCGATATCGGCGGCCCCTTCGTGCTGGTCGATCAGAACGGCGTCAGGCGCACCGAGAAAGACTTTCTTGGCAAGTTCCAGCTGATCTATTTCGGCTATACGCATTGCCCGGATGTGTGCCCGCTGACTTTGAGCGTGATGGCGGGCGCCCTCGAAAAGCTTGGCGAATCCGCCGATCACATTGAGCCGGTTTTCATCACCGTCGATCCGGCGCGCGATCGGCCGAAGATCCTGAAAGACTATGTGGCCTCGTTCGGAACGCGGTTCACCGCTCTCACGGGAAGCTCCGAAGAGATTGCGCGCGTAACGCGCGAGTATCGCGTCTATGTTGAACGGGAACCCGCCGCAAACGGCGGCTATGCCGTCAATCATTCGAGCCGGATTTACCTGATGGACCCGGACGGGCGTTTTGTCGGCGTGTATGACGAAACGCTAGGGCCCGACGGTCTGGCAAAAGCCTTGCGCGCAAGACTTTAGGCAAGCGCCGCCAGAGCCGATTCCACGCATTTTGCGGCGTGGTCCCAGACCTTGCGCTTCCAGGCGGCGGTATCAGGATAGAACGCTTCGCGGATTTCGCGCTTGATCGCTGGAGCCAGCCGATGGGCGTGGCTTGCACGGGTGTGCAGCCAATTGTCTTTTCGCAGGGCGTCGAACACGTCGCGGATGGGTGCCGTGCCGACTTCAAGCGCCGCGAATGTCAGTTCCTTTCCCTTCATCCATCTGGCGAAGGCCTTGTCGATCGTCCCGGTCAGCGGCGCGGACACCGACTCGCCTGCTTCGCTGGATCGCACAAGGCCGCCCCAAAGGGATTTCGCCCGCCTGTAGGCGGAGGACCCGGGCAGATCTTCCGTGATCATTTCCGCATCGCCGCAGCCGCCAAGGCCGGTGTGGAAATCGATGACGGTGAGGCGCTTCACATCGCCGATCTCCTGCCTCAGCACGTCCTTCAGCATGAGGGCCGACCAGCTCATGGCCGGCCCTCCATAGTAGAGGCCGTCGGCGTGATCGTATTGGCCTGCGCTGATCGCTTCCTGCAATCTGAAAGCGCCATGCTCTTTTGCAAAGGCGCTGAGCGCCGCATTGGCCTTGCGCAAGGCTTCCCGCGAGATCGCCTTCGGCGCGATGGCCTCGGCCAAAAGATCGTAGGCCGGGTTGCGGGGCGGCCGACGGTGATCGACGAAGTTGCGGTTCACATCGGCGTTGTCTTCGTTGACGCGGCGGTTCCAGGCGAAGCCGAAGGGATTGAGCGCGTGCAGAAGCACGATCTTGGCGCCCTTCTTCAGACGTTTCGCCAGGCCTTCGCGGAGAAGGCCTGTCTGAACGCCGGAGCCGAAATAGCCTTCCACGCCATGCGTGCCGGAAATCAGAAGAAGGGCGCTCGCCGCCTTGCGCGGGCCGGCGACGGCGGTATCCAGGAAAATGGCCTTGCCGTCCGGAGCCATGGCAAAGGGATGCACACGCGTGGTGACGCCGAGATCGGCGGCCTCGCAGGCTTCGATAAACGCCGCTCGCGCGTTGCGGTAATCGGACGGGAAATGTGCCTGCACCTTCGTCATGGCGCCCATCCTACATTCCGAGGTCGGCGGCGGCGACCGGCTGGAGCTTTCGCCCATGCGCGACATGAGCGGTCTCTTCCATCAGGAACATCGCGATCAGCGCCACCAGGCTTCCCGCAAAAAGATAATGGGCCGGGGCGTAAATGTCGCCGGTCGCGTGCATGAGCCAGGCGACGGCGGCCTGGGTTGAGCCGCCGAAGACCGCCACGCCGATGGCATAGACCATCGCAAGCAGCGCGCAGCGCATGCGCTTGGGAATCGCCTCGGCCAGCGCCACGAAAGCGGCCGCGCCGCTGGCCTGGCTGAAAAGGCCAAGCAGCGCGGTGGCCAGAAGCAGCGTTGCCACATTGGGCCTGTTCACGAGCAGAAAGAAGGCCGGATAGATCGCAACCAGCATGGCAATGCGAAGGCCGATCATCACGGGCTTGCGGCCCCATCTGTCGGACGCGATTCCGGCAAGCGTGCTGAACACCAGATTGATCGCCCCGAACATCAGCGTGGATGTGAATGACACGTTGACCGCAAGGTGCAGGACAGTCTGCGCATAGGTCGAAAGATAGGAGACGACGTAAAATCCGGTGGTTGCGCCCATGATCATGCACAAACCAAGAATGGCCGTGCGGATCACTTCGCGCGGCGGCGGCACGCGCGAAAGGGCTTCCGGCGTTTCAGCGTGCAGGGTTTCGGGCAGCTGGCGGCGGACGATCAGCCCGACCGGCAGCACGATCGCGCCAAGTGCAAAGGCAATGCGCCAGCCGAAGCTTTGCAGCTGCGCCGCGTCGAGCAGGTTGGCAAGAACTACGCCGGCAATGCCGGCAAGCAGCGTGGCAAGGCCCTGGCTGGAAAATTGCAGCGCGCCATAAAGCCCGCGGCGCGCGGGCGGCGCGGCCTCCAGGAGAATCGCCGTCGTGGGGCCCACGTCGCCGCCAAGCGCAAAGCCCTGCACCATGCGAATGACGACCACGATGATCGGCGCGGCAATTCCGATCGTTGCGTAAGACGGCGTCAGCGCCAGCCCCAGAACGCCCGCCCCCATCAGCGCAAAGCTCAGAAGCATTGCGGGCTTTCGTCCCACGCGGTCCGAATAGTGCCCGATCACGATGCCGCCGACGGGCCGCATGACAAATCCGGCGCCAAAGGTGACGAGCGCGCCCATCAGGCTCATGAAGGAATCGTGGGACGGAAAAAACGCGTTGCCGATCTGGACGGCGAAATAGGCGTAGGTGGTAAAGTCGTAAAATTCGAGCGCGTTGCCGATGACAGCCGCCAGAATGTGCCGCTTCGACAGAACCGGTGGCGCGGCAACTTCCATCGCCTATTTCAGAATCGGCCGGAAGGCGCCGTCCCAGTCCGGGCCGGGCGGATTGTCTTCGAAATAGGCGATGCGCGCCAGGTGCAGGTCGTAAAGCTTCTGGCTCGCCCCGGAGAGCTTGCGGCACTGTTCGATCAGACCCTTTGTCTTTTCCCACTGCTGCGTGCGCAGGCTCTGGAATATGTGCTCGTGAAATGTCGCCAGCGCGCGAAACTTGGGAGAGGCGCGCACCAGGGGATTGCCCAATACCGCGTAGAGTTTCACCGGCTCGTCGCGCGGGCCGGCCGCGATGTAATCGACTTCCAGAAACGCGAACCCGCGTTCGGCTTCCTTGCGCGTGTCTTCGCTGACAATGATCGCCGGGCCGTACTGGGCCGACAGCGCCTGGATGCGATTGGCCAGCTGCGTGCAGTCTCCGGTAGCGGAATAGGCGCTGCGGCCATGGGCGCCGAAACCGCCGGCGATCGCCATGCCGGTGGAAATGCCGATACCGATCTCGATCGGCTGGAAGGCAAGTCCGTCAAACCGCCGTTCGCGCGCCAGGGCATCGTTGACTTCGGCGACCACTTCCGTCATGCGGCTTGCCGCTTCGCAGGCATGGATGGCGTGCTCCGGATCGTCGAGCGGCGCGTTCCAGAAGCAGGAAAAGCCGTCGGTGGTCATGCGGTCGAGGGTTGCGCCCCTGGCGAGCGCCACATCGATCAGCGGCGTCAATGCACGCGCCATCAGGTCGGTGAACCCCTTCGGATCGTCGCGGAAGGATTCTGCAAGACCGGCAAAGCCGCGAACGCCGCAAACGAGATAGCTGACAGGGCGCGCTTCGCCTTCGAGTTTCAGAAGCGCCGGCCTTCGTGCAATCTGCTCGACAGCCGCAGCGGGCAGGGCTTCGGCAAAGGCGCTTTTCAGTCGCGCGCGGGCGCGCCCGATCTCAAGCCCGCGCACGCCGGCTCCGGCACAGAAAACGGCGGCCAGGGCAAGGTCTGGCGAAAGCGCATCGAGCAGAACCTGTTTCTGCGAAAAGAGCCACCAGGAAAGATAGCCAAAGCCCGCAATCGCCACGCCGGCCAGCAGTCCCGCCGTCCAGAATTGCCCGCGCGCGAACAGGATGACGATGGCAAGCCCCACGACGCCCAGAAAAACCATCTCCGCCGTAAGCGCGGACGGCGGCCTTGCCAGATGCACACCGAGAAGCATGTTCTCAAGCGCTGCGGCCTCAACGGTGGCGGCGGTGCGCACGCCATCGGGCGTCGCGACCGCGTCGCCGGGGGCGCCGATGAACACGACGGCATCCTTCAGGCTGCCCGGCGCAAGCGCGCCACGATCGAGCGCAGCCGCCGAGATGTTCCGGCTGCCGCTGTCGCCGGAATAGGAAACCCACATCGAGCCGTCGGGTTCGACCGGGATTTCAAGCTTTCCCACATCGATCGCGGCAATCGCGCTTCCCGATTCAACCAGATTGCGGCCTGAATCGCGCGCGCGCACAATCATGCCGGGCGCGTTCTGCGTCAGGCGAAGCGCTTCGGCGGCGAGCGACGGAACAAGCTTTCCATTCAGCCGGAAGACGAGCTGAATCCGGCGAAGGTTGCCATCGGGATCCGGCAGCAGATTGAGCGCGCCGCTGGGGATGCGATCGAACTGCGCCAGCGCGCCCGATGCGGCCTCATATTCCGGCACATGCGCAAGCGCGGCGCGGTCGCCGGAAAATTCGATCCCGCCGGCAAGCGTGGGCGCGCGGCCTTTGAGCCCGAGCACAAAGCCTGTGACGGATTTTCCCGGAATGAGGGCTGCGGCCAAGGCGTCGTCGGGCGCCGGAAGCTTCGACAATACCGCGCGCGCCTGATCGCTTTGCGGACCGTCGGGCAAGGCGGCAATCAGCCGTTCCGGCGAAGCCGGATCGGGCTGATCGAGCGGCATGGCAAGAACGATTATCGCAGCGCCCGCCGTTCTCAGTTCTGCGGCCAGCTTGGCAAGCACGCTGCGCGGCCATGGCCAGGGCCCGAAGCGTCCGAGGCTTGCGTGATCGATATCGAGCACGCGCACGGCCGGCCGGCTCTGCGCGATCCCGCCCTGGGCAAGATGCGGAGCAGCGTGCTGGTAGGAATCGAACAGGATGCCGCGCAGCCGCGAGGCCACGTCACCCGCATTGCTGGTTACGGCAAGGGCCAAGACGATCAAAAGCGCGAGCGGAAATGCCCACACCTCCATCCGCCTGGAACGCAGCTTCATTTCCTGAATCCCGCCGGGCGGCACCCTCTTCCGCCCTTGCCTTTCTACATTCTATTGCGCAGAGCGCGCCGCCGGGGAAGAGGAGACTTTTCGGCAGGGACCGCCAAACCATTGAAATTCACAGGGTTTCCGAGCGGCCGTCGGGCCTGTCAAACAGTGACGGCCCCGTCATTTTCCTTGAACCGCGTGCCGATCTCTGCTTATTCTGCATGCGTCTGCCAATTTGCGAAGGATGCCCATGGACAACATCACCAAGGATCCCGCCTACAACGCCATCGATCCCCATGATTTTCCCGCCATGTTGGATGTGGAGCGATACGGCCAGCGATCGAGCGCCTTCGACAAGATCATCTCGGCGACGCACGACCATTTCTGGGATCCGCTGGACAAGAAGTACATCGATTTCAGCCAGAAATTCGACATGGAGAACGAATATCTGATCAATCCGCAGGCCAATGCAGACCTCAAGACCGCCATCGGCGACAAGCTGGACGAAAAGGGCAAGATCAAGCTCGTCAATATGGATGTGTGGTGGTCGCTCTCTTCCATCCTCCACGGCGAGCAGGGCGCGCTGTCGCTTTCGGCCTCGCTGTGCCACATCCTGCGCGATCCCGGCGCGCAGGAATATGCCGCGAACCAGACGCGCGAAGAGGCGCGCCATGTCACGGCCTTCACGAAATTCATCCAGGCGCGCTGGGGCAAGCCCGTGAAGGTGGGGCCGGCGCTGGGCAATCTTCTGAACGAGCTCGTCTCGTCGCCGCTTGTCTGGAAGAAGATCGTGGGCATGCAGCTTCTGGTCGAAGGACTGGCCATGGGCGCCTTTGCCACCTTCTTCAAGGAAGCGCGCGATCCATTGATGCGCCAGACCATGCAGCTTGTGATGACGGACGAGGCCTTCCATCACAAGTTCGGGAAGATCTGGGCTGACCGCACGATTCCGCATCTGTCGAAGGGCGAGCATGAGCTGATCGAAGACTGGGCGTGGCAGGTATTTTCGATTCTTCTCTACAACCTGGGTTCGCCCGATCAGAAGAGCTGGATCTATGAGTCGCTCGGGCTCGATCCCGTGTGGTGCCAGCAGGCGTTCATGGAGGCCATGACCGATTCAAACATCCGCGAAGAGCTGCAGGAAGCCACCAACATCTTCCGCGTCCTCATCAAGACATTGCTCAAGGCGGGCATCATTACCGACCGCACGCGCGGCAATTACGCGGCCTACATCGACATGGCCGAGCTTTATGCCGAAGGCGACCGCATGGTGGGCGATGATATCGCCGAGGAAGGCATCAAATACCTGATCAAGCTGAACGGCGGAAAGATGATCACACCGGCGCTTTTGGCGGCGGAATGATAGCGGCATGAATTTGCGCTAATGTGAAGGGCGGCCGGGCGGGCCGCCCTTTTTCTTTCGGGGGATTTCATGGCGCGCAAACGCAGAGGCGACGGACAGACAGCGCTCGTGACCGGCGCCAGCATGGGCATCGGCGTGGATCTGGCAGAATGCTTCGCCAGAGACGGCTACGACCTCATACTTGCCGCGCGGAATGAATCGGCGCTCAACGACGTCGCAAAGCGGCTGGCCGGCAAATACAAAATCCAAGCGGCGGCCATCGCGATCGATCTGGGCGTGCCGGGCGCCGGCAGCAAACTGGCCGGCGATATCCGCGCGCGCGGATTGAATGTGGATGTCCTGGTGAACAATGCCGGTTACGGTATCGCCGGCGCATTCGATGGCTCGAACGAAGCCGAGCAACTCGGCATGATCGATCTCAACATCCGCGCGCTGGTGGAACTGACGCATGAATTCTGGCCCGCGATGCTAAAGAACAAACGCGGCGGCGTGCTGAACGTCGCCTCGACCGCGGCGTTCCAGCCCGGGCCGCTGATGGCGGTTTACTACGCCAGCAAGGCCTTCGTGCTGTCGTTCTCCGAAGCCTTGTGGAAGGAAGCCGAAGGCACAGGCGTGCATGTGAGCTGCCTTTGCCCCGGCCCGACGGTCAGCGCTTTCCGTGAACGCGCCGGCACCGACAAAACCAGACTTTCGGCGGCCGGAACGCCGATGCCGTCGGCGCCGGTGGCCCGCATGGGCTACCGCGGCTTTCAGCGGAACAAGCGCGTGGTCATCACGGGCCTGCGCAACCGGGTGATGGCACGATCGGTTGCCTTTACGCCGCGAAAAATCATTCTGAACATCGTGAAGCATTTGCAATCGCCGAGGGCATGAAGCCCTTTTCCCAATTAAGTGATTCAATCTGTTCGGATAATTCAGGCCACCGGTTTGCGATTTGCAAACTGCAAAATATTTCCTATCTTATAGGCGCGCCGGGAGTGCGTCGGAATGCACGTTGAGACTAAGGTCTCACTCGGCGTCTTTTAGTTCACACCCATCCAGCCTTCGGCACTTTTACGATTCCGTAACCATCAACTCGGCCGGCCGCGCTTCGGCGCAACGACGGCTCCATAAGCCTAAACCACCGATCATCGTGGCGTTCAAAGTTGCGCCAAATCGCGCCGGCCACGATATCCGCAAACTGCACGCCGACGCTCAATTGGGACGGCTGTAACAATAGACTTTCGATCAGATTGGCGTACTTAGAGGTAAAGGCGCTGGTCGAATGAATGAGCATCTGATGATGTGCTCTCAGTCGCTTATCATCATCACGGCCTCGATGGTCCGCAATAACGAGCCCGTGCTCTCCTCTTCCAGTCTCCCGCCCCAAATCCTGCAAGAAATACTGGAATCGTTCCGTAATCACTTTGTAAGTTAGATTATAGATATCCTGCTGATCATTGACTGACGCTAGAGCATAGGCTGCCTGAATTGAGCAGACGCCAGAAATTATCTTAATCGCCGGCTGCTTTATCAGCATCCCAAAAAGTTCAGCACGAATTGCATCTCGCTCTGCTTTCTCTAGGTGCCGCATTGGATTCCTTGGATCGGCATTATCCGGTGAAAAATAACGCCATTTCAATTCACCTCTAATTTTTCTGCGAATTTTCATCCCAAAAAGTGCATCGCGAAGCCGGTGCCAGACATTTTCTGGTACGATTACTCCGGCTATAACGAAGTATCGCTGCGTCGCCTGGTTCGGCGCTGGCGGGGTACCAGATTCATCTAAGAAAAGAATCTGCATTGCCAAAGAATAGCATTTCTGCGCCGCTTTATGGAGAACGAGATGGAAAGAGTTCAAGGCAAGATCGCGCTCATCACGGGCGCGGCGCAAGGATTGGGCGAAGCCTCGGCGCGGATGCTGGCGAAAGAAGGCGCACGCGTCGCCGTCACCGATGTCAATCTCGAAGGCGCCAAGGCCATTGCCAACTCCATCAACCAGATGCGCAAGGGCGCCGCCATCGCCATCCGGCAGGATGTCACCAATGAAGAGGACTGGGGCAAGGCGCTGGAAGAAACCGTGCGCGCCTTCGGCGGATTGCACGTTCTCGTCAACAATGCAGGCATCGGACTGACCAAGGATTTCGAGGACGTGACTCTTTCCGAATGGCGGCGCGTGCATGCGATCGATCTGGACGGCGTGTTCCTGGGCTGCAAGCTTGCCATTCCGGTCATCGCCAAAACGGCGAAGGACACGGGCCTTGGCGGCTCCATCGTCAACATCTCGTCCATTTCCGGAATCATCGCGGGCCACAACATGGCGGCCTACAATTCGGCCAAAGCCGCGGTGCGGCATCTTTCCAAATCGGTGGCGCTCTATTGCGCGCGCAAGGGCTACAACATCCGCTCCAACTCCGTGCATCCGGTGTTCATTGCCACGCCCATTCTCGAACCGCTGGTGCAGCGCGTCGGCAGCCGCGAAGAAGCATACGCCAAGCTCGGCCGGCAGATTCCGCTGGGCCATATCGGCGAACCGGACGACATCGCCTATGCCGTCCTTTATCTGGCAAGCGACGAATCCAAATTCGTGACCGGCGCGGAGCTGAAGGTGGACGGCGGCATTTCCGCCATGTGATGCGCAACCTTGCCGCAGGCTGTGGCGCAAGACGCCGCTAGCGCGTCATCCGGATTGCCACCTGCGCCAGAAGCACGCGCGCGCCCTTCTTCTCGAGCTCACGGTCGGTCACGGTCTGCAGGCGCTGCGCGATCATTGTGACATCCGGTTGCTGCCAGGGGCGGACGGCCGCCGCCGAAAACGCCACCATGTTGCGGACATAGGCATCGCGCAGAAGCGGCAAGATGCGCATGACGCGCCCGCGCAGGGCGCCATCGGGAATGTCGAGCCCGATCGCAACCATCAAAAGGCCCCGCGGACTGCCGTTTTCCACAATCGTGGCGTAGATCGGCTCCAGCATGGTGTAGCTGTCGGATTGGGTGATGCGGTGCTGGGGGCGCGAGGCTTCATCCGCGAAAGCGGGCAACCCCGTGCAACACGCAAACAGAAGCGGCAGGGCAAGACGAAAAAGCGGTCGCTTGGGCAGGCCGGTCATTGTGGTTTCCTGCCTACGCCGCATCTGGTTTATTTCCGGTTGATGGGCGCGGGAGGTCAATGGACGATGCTTCGATACATTCCTGTTTCTCTGGCGTTTTTGGCATTTTTGGCGTTTTTGCCCATCTGCGCCGTTGCGGCCAATCCGGCCGGCGATTATCCGGGCAAACATTTCTCGCTTGCGCCGGCCAGCCTGCCCGAACCGTTTGCCACGCCTGCCGCGGACAATGAGTCTCACGTCATTCCAAGACCAATGGATGCGACCCTGCAGGCGCCGGCCGGGTTTTCGGTGAACATTTTCGCCGACGGGCTGAGCGGCCCGCGCTGGATGGCGCTGGCGCCGAACGGCGATGTGTTCCTGGCCGAACCGCGCGACGGCCGGATCATGTTGCTGCGCGACACCGATGGCGATGGCAAGGCGGACAAGACCGCAACCTTCGCGTCCGGCTTCAATCATCCGCACGGCCTCGCGTTCCATAACGGCGCCCTGTATGTCGGCGACATCGAAGCGGTCTGGAAGCTCGCTTACAGCGATGGCGCGCTTTCTGCGGGGGGCAGGACGCGCGTCACCAGACAGGGTTTCGGCGGATCGTCCGATCACTGGACGCGCGACATCGCTTTTTCGCCGGACGGCAATCTTTATCTTGCGATCGGAAGCGGGGACAATATCGAAGAGGGCGAGCCGGCCACGCGCGCAACCGTGCAACATGTCAATGCCGACGGCTCGCTGTCGCCGTTTGCCACCGGTCTTCGCAATCCTGTGGGAATCGCCTTTTATCCGGGCACAAACAATCTGTGGGTTACCGTCAACGAGCGCGACGGTTACGGCACGCAAATGGTGCCCGACTATCTGACGCATCTTGAAAAGGGCGGGTTTTACGGCTGGCCATACGCCTATATCGGCCCGCATCCCGATCCGGTTTACGGCAAGAAGCGCCCCGATCTTGTTGCCAGGACAAAAACGCCGGATCTTCTTTTTCAGTCGCACTCGGCGCCGCTTGGCCTTGTGTTCTACGAAGGCACGCAGTTCCCGGCGGAGTACAAGGGCGACGCGTTCGTGGCGCTGCATGGTTCGTGGAACGCCGATCCGCCCACCGGCTACAAGGTGGTTCGGGTGCATTTTGTGAATGGCAGGCCCGCTGGCGGCTACGACGATTTCATCACCGGTTTCTGGGTTGACGGAACCCATCCCGCGCGCGTCTGGGGAAGGCCCGCGGGCCTTCTGGTGGCCAAAGACGGCAGCCTTCTGATTGCCGACGATGCCGGGAATACGGTATGGCGAGTCAGCTACAGGGGCAGATAGCCGCTCGGCACCCCGCATCGGGAGTTCAGGCATGAAGACGCTGTTGCTTGGCGCTGACGGCCGGTTGCGCTTCATCTGGCGGGCTGCGCTTTATTGCGTGCTGGCGGCAGTCATCGTGCCGATACTGCTGCAATATGCGATCGGGCCGCTTCAGGCGAAGCTCGATATTGCGGATGATCTGTCGCCCGCCGGCATCGCTTTCGGTGAAGCCGTAAGCTTCGTGGTGGCGCTGATCTGCACCATTCCCTTTGCGATCTACGAGCGGCACAGCCCCTTTCATTATGGCCTTCCCCTGCGGCGCATTTTCGGCGCCCGGCTGTGGGGGGGATTTGCCGTGGGTGCGGTGATGGCGGGCGCTGTCGGGCTTGCCATGATCCTGCTCGGCGGCATGCAGGTGAAGGGCCTGGCGCTATCGGGCCATGCGCTGTTTTACGCAGCGCTTGCCTGGCTTGGCGCGAACATCTGTGTTGGCATTTCCGAGGAGTTCTTCTTCCGCGCCTATTTCCTGCAAGCCCTGTGGAAGAGCATCGGCTTCTGGCCCGCTTCGATCGTGATCGCGCTTCTGTTCGCGGCGGCGCATTATTTCTTCAAGGATGGCGAGAACATCTGGGACGTGATCACGCTCGTCTCACTCAGCCTCTGGCTCTGCTACACCGTGCTGAAGACGGGAACCTTGTGGTTTGCCGTCGGCTTTCACATCGCCTTCGATTTCATGCAGCTTTTCGTGATCGGCACGCCCAACGGCGCGCGCATCCCGAAAGAGCGGCTGCTCGACGCGACGTTTCGGGGCCCAGACTGGCTCACCGGCGGGGTGCTGGGAACCGAAGCGAGCTTTGTCATGTATCCGCTGATCGCGCTGATCTGGCTTTATGTCTGGCGCCGCTTCCGCCCGGCCGCGCTCACCCAGGCGCTCGCTTGACAGGGGGAAGGCGTGCTTCCTACATACCGCCCGCCTGGCCGCGAAGCCGGCCAAAACCCCTTTTGGGGCTGTAGCTCAGTTGGGAGAGCGCCTCGTTCGCAATGAGGAGGTCAGCGGTTCGATCCCGCTCAGCTCCACCAGGCTTCGCCCGCAAAGGGAGGCCGGCCGGTCGCGGCCCCTCGTGGGCGAAGCAGACTTGCGTTTGCAGGCCGCATTGAGCACACCGCTCTCGTGAAAGGTTCCGCGCGCCCATGTACAACCCGGTCGTCTGGCTGATCCTGCAGCTTCTCAATATCTACTGGTGGGTTGTCATCGCTGCGGTGGTGGCGAGCTGGCTTGTGGCGTTCGGCGTCATCAACATGCACAATCAGTTCGCCTATTCGATTGTGAAGGGCCTTTATGCGCTGACGGAACCGGTTTTCCGGCAGATCCGCCGCGTGATCCCCACTTTCGGCGGGCTCGACATTTCGCCCATCATCGTGCTCATCGCAATTTCCTTCCTGCAGTACGCCATCATGTGGGCGTCGCTGCGCTATTTCGCTTGATCCGCGCGACGGCTCAGGGCGTGTCGTTTGCGGTGCGCCTTACGCCGAAAGGCGGCCGCGACCGGATCGAGGGCTGGGTGCGCACGGCCGGCGAAGAAGGCCATCTCAAAATCCGCGTTTCCGCGCCGCCGGAAAAGGGCAAGGCCAATGATGCGCTTGTCGCGCTCCTCTCCCGAACGCTGGGTGTGGGAAAATCGCGCATCGCCATTGCCAAAGGCCAGGCCGCGCGCAACAAGATCGTGGAAATCGCAGGCGATGCAGCGGAGCTGGCTGCGCGCCTCAAAGCGCTGGGAGACGACAGGTGATGGCGCGCATCATCGACGGAAAGGCCGAAGCGGCAAAGCTGCGCGCGCGCATTGAAGCCGAAGCGGCGAAGCTGAAAGCCGCGCACGGGCTTGTGCCGGGGCTCGCCACCGTGCTGGTCGGCAACGATCCGGCAAGCGAAGTTTATGTGCGCAACAAGGGCAAGACGGCCGAAGCGATCGGCTTCAATTCGTTCCACTACAGCCTGCCGGCCGGCGCCAGCGAAGCTGACGTGCTGGCGCGCGTGAAGGCGCTGAACGGCGACAGGCATGTGCATGGCATTCTGGTTCAGATGCCGCTGCCGAAACAGGTGCGCGAGGCCGCGGTGCTGGATCTCATCGATCCGCAGAAGGATGTGGATGCGCTCACCGCCACCAATGCCGGATTGCTGGTGTCGGGCCGCGCCAAACTGGTGTCCTGCACGCCGATGGGCATGATGATGCTGCTCAGGGAATATGTGGGCGACATTGCGGGCCTCAAT
>Ga0070740_10000555_pt1 | contig 75240 bp, 68 predicted proteins | sample Coa_R2_FD_67286 | JGI IMG/M metagenome (GOLD analysis project Ga0070740, IMG submission 67286) | Surface soil microbial communities from Centralia Pennsylvania, which are recovering from an underground coalmine fire - Coalmine... | ecosystem: Environmental > Terrestrial > Soil > Unclassified ... | reverse complement strand
CGAAGCGGCCCCAGAAATCCGTCAGCTCCAGATGCGGAATCGCGAAAAGAACCTGGCTGTGCCGCGTCTCCAGCGCATAGGTGCCGGAGGGCGCCTTGGCGGGGTCGGGAGACACGTCGTCGGCAAGGGCGGCCGTAAAGCTTCCCAAAAGAAGGGCAAGGACGGCTAGAATGCGACTCATGAAAACACCCCTGTCTTTCCTGCAATATAGCCGGATTTTTCCGGGCCCGTCATGACATATGCCCCGCCGCTGAAGGATATCGGATTTGCATTGTCGCTTGCCGGCCTTCCGGCAGACGACACCGCCCAGGCGGTGCTCGGGGAAGCCGCCCGCTTTGCGCGCGACATTCTGGCGCCGCTTGACCGGCAGGGGGATCTGTCGCCCGTGCGGCTGGAGAATGGCAGCGTCCGCGCGTCGCCGGGATTTCGGGAAGCTTACGGAAAATTCGTCGAAGCCGGCTGGAACGGCATTTCCGCGCCGGCCGGTTTCGGCGGGCAGGGCTTGCCGCAACTGCTGGCCGCCGCCGTCAACGAGATGTGGCAGGGCGCATGTCTATCCTTCGGCCTGTGTCCGCTGCTCACGCAGGGCGTCATTCACGCGCTCACGATTCACGGCACCGGCGAGCAGAAGCGCCTCTATCTGCCCAAACTCATTTCGGGCGAATGGACCGGCACCATGAATCTGACGGAGCCGCAGGCGGGCTCCGATGTCGGGGCGCTGAAGACCCGCGCCGTGAGGCAGCCGGACGGTACCTATCGCATCACCGGCACGAAAATCTTCATCACCTGGGGCGAGCATGATTGCGCCGCCAACATCATCCATCTCGTGCTGGCGCGGCTTCCCGATGCCCCGCCCGGCACGCGCGGCGTTTCGCTGTTTCTGGTTCCGAAGTTTCTGGTGAACGCCGACGGTTCGCCTGGCGCGCGCAACGATCTCGTCTGCACGGGGCTCGAGCACAAGCTGGGAATCCACGGCAGCCCCACCTGCGCGATGTCCTACGGCGAAAAGGGCGGGGCGGTGGGCTATCTGGTCAGCGCCGAGAACAGGGGCATGGCGGCCATGTTCACCATGATGAATGCCGCCCGCCTCGGCGTGGGCCTTCAGGGCGTGGGCGTTGCGGAGGCTGCGTTCCAGAAGGCGCTGGCCTATGCGCGCGAGCGCCGCCAGGGCCGCACCCCCGGCATGGCGGCTGCGGATTCGGTGGCCATTGCCGAGCATCCCGACGTACGGCGCATGCTGCTGACCATGAAGGCGCTGACCGAAGCCGCGCGCGCCATCTGTTATGCGAACGCCGCCGCCAGCGACTTGGCCGAGAGCGCCGCCGATGGCGATGCGCGCGCCCGCGCGAAGCTGCGCGATGAACTTCTCACGCCCGTCTCCAAGGCGTGGTCCACCGGCATAGGCGTGACCGTCGCCTCGCTCGGCGTGCAGGTGCATGGCGGCATGGGTTTCATCGAGGAAACGGGCGCCGCGCAGTATTATCGCGATGCGCGCATCCTGCCGATCTACGAAGGCACCAACGGCATCCAGGCGATCGATCTTGTCACCCGCAAGCTCCCGCTCGACGGCGGAAACGCGGCGTTGTCCTTCATCGGCGAGATCGAGGCCAATGCCCAAGCGCTTTCCGCGAAAGACGGCGCGCTTGGCGCGACCGGCGCGTTGCTCGCGCAGGCGGCGGGAACGCTGCGCGAGACGACCCTGTGGCTGCAAGACATCCTGAAAGGCAACGATCCGTCGCGCGCGCTGGCCGGCGCCTCGCCCTATCTCGACATGTTCGGCTGCGTGGCCGGTGCGCATTTCTTGGGCCTGGGCGCAGCGAAAGCGGCCGGGCTCCGGGATGACCGCGCCTTTGCCGAACAGCGCATTGCGCTTGCGCATTTCTTCGCATGCAACATTCTGCCGGCCGTTTCGGGCCTCAAGACTGCCGTAACGGAAGGCGGCGATGAAGTGCTGGATAAATTGCCGGCATTGGGCTGACCCCCGCCGGCAGGTATAGTCCGGACAACCGTCATTCGCGAAAGGCCGTGCTTTGAGTGAGACGCAAGCCCCGCCAAGGCCGGGCCGCAACCTCGATTATCCCTTCGGCGAAGCGCGCCCTGAGCTCGGCCACAGCATCGAGATCGCGCCCGGCATACATTGGGTGCGCATGCGCCTTCCCATGCAGCTCAACCACATCAATCTCTGGCTGCTGGAAGACGAGGGCGGCTGGACGATCGTGGACACCGGCATCTTCGATACAGCCACCAAGGAGGCGTGGAAGATGCTGTTCGCAGGCCCGATGGCGAACAGGCCCGTCCGCCGCGTGATCGTGACCCATCTTCATCCCGATCATGTGGGACTCGCCGGATGGCTCACGCACAAGTTCGGCGTGATGCTGTGGATGTCGCGCACCGATTACTTCCTCTGCCGCACGCTGGTTGCCGATACCGGCCAGCCGGCACCGGAAGAGGGCATCCGCTTCTATCGCGCTGCCGGATTTCCCGAAGACGCGATCGAGCAATACAAGGCGCGCTTCGGCTTTTTCGGCAAAGGCGTGTCGCGCCTGCCGCAATCCTATCGCCGCATACAGGAAGGCGACGAAATCGTCATCGGCAAGCGCAGCTGGAAGGTCGTGGTCGGCCGCGGGCACGCGCCGGAACATGCCTGCCTGTGGTGCGAGGCCGAAAATCTGATGATCTCCGGCGATCAGATCCTGCCGCGCATTTCCTCAAACGTCAGCCTCTTTCCCACCGAACCCGAAGCGAACCCGCTTCAGGACTGGCTCGATTCCTGCGCGCGGCTGAAAGCGCTGCTGCCCAAGGACATTCTCATCCTGCCGTCGCACAACGAGCCGTTTCGCGGCTGCCACAACCGCCTGCAGGAGCTGATGGACGGCCACGAAGACGGCATGGACAAGCTGATCGAGCTGTGCCGGACGCCGAAACGCGCGGTGGATGTGTTCCCCGCGCTGTTCAGAAGCCGCATCACCAGCGGCAATTACGGCATGGCGACCGGCGAAAGCCTTGCGCATCTCAACTGCCTCATCGCGCGGGGGCAAATTGCGAAGCATCGCGATGAGAGTGGCGTCGATTGGTACGAAACGGTGTGACCATGAGCTTGAAAGGCAAAACCCTCTTCATCACGGGCGCCTCGCGCGGCATCGGGCTCGCCATCGCGCTCAGGGCCGCAAAAGATGGCGCCAACATCGCCATCGCGGCGAAAACCGCGCAGCCCCACCCCAAGCTGCCGGGCACGATCTACACGGCGGCGGAAGAGATCGAGAATGCCGGCGGCCGGGCGCTGCCCGTCGTCTGCGACATCCGCGATGAAGCGCAGGTCGCCTCCGCGGTTGAGCAATGCGCGGCCAAATTCGGCGGCATCGACATCTGCGTGAACAATGCCAGCGCCATCCAGCTCACCGGCACGCTCGAAACCGACATGAAGCGATACGACCTGATGCAGGGCGTCAATGCGCGCGGCACCTTCGTCACCACGAAATACTGCATTCCCCATCTGAAGCGCGCCGCCAATCCGCATGTGCTGATGCTGTCGCCGCCGCTGGACATGAACGCGCGCTGGTTTGCCGGCCATACCGCCTACACCATGGCGAAATACGGCATGAGCATGTGCGTGCTCGGCATGGCGGCCGAGTTCAAGGATGCGGGAATCGCCTTCAACGCGCTGTGGCCGCGCACCGGCATCGCAACCGCCGCCATCCGCTTTGCGCTCGCCGGCGATGAAGGCATGAAGCATTGCCGCACGGCGGACATTCTGGCCGATGCCGCGCACATGATCTTCGAAAAGCCCGCGCGCGAATTCACGGGCAATTTCCTGATCGACGACACGTTCCTGGCGCAGAACGGTGTGAAGGATTTCGACCGATACCGCGTCGATCCCGGCAAAGACCTGATGCCCGATTTCTTCGTGCCGGACTGGATGCCGCCGCCGCCGGGCGTCAGCCTCAAGGCGGCGAGCAGATGATCAGTGGCCGACGTGCAGAATATGCGAAAGCGCCGCGCTGGCGCCGCAGCGGATGCTGGCGGCCATCACACTCACGAAATGCAGGGTCGTGGCATGCGCCTGCGAGATCTCGCCTGCGATCTGCTGCGTGCCCGCGCCGCTGTTCATCCCGACGGTGACCAGTGCCAGCACAACCACGGCGGCCTTGAGCAGGTAGTAATGCCGATGCATGTTCGCCTCCATCGACGGCGCAACTATACCATGTAGGAGCAAAACCGTATCCTTCACGACGCGGTGAGGGGATTATGGCGTGATTGTGCTCGCCGGGGATATTGATTGAGAACGGTTTTTCTGGTTTGCGCGCTGGGCATTGGGCTGCTGCGGCCCGCGCATGGCGCCCCGCTCGATCCCTGTATCGCGCCGTCGGAGCGCATCACCGGCCACGTCGTGCGGGTCGAGGTTAACGGCGCGCTGATTCTGGATGACGGCCGCGCCGCGGTGCTGGAAGGCATTCGCCTGCCGAAAGGCGGCGCCGATCGCGCGCCGCAGTTTCTGGCTGCGCAGGCGCTGAACGCCCTGTCGGGTCTTGCCGTCAACAGGGTTGTCACGCTGGCGTTGCGCGATCCCAAGGAAGACCGCTACGGCCGGCTTCGCGCGCAGGTCTATGTGGACGACACATGGGTCCAGCTAGCGCTTCTGCGCGAGGGCTTTGCGCGCGCGGCGCCGGCCCCGGCCCGCGGCGAATGTGCCCGCACATTCGATGCTGCGGAAAATTCGGCGCGCACCGCGCGCCTGGGTCTGTGGGCGGCTGGCGCCTATGCCCTGCGCACACCGGACACGATCTCCAACGCTGATCTTGGCACCTTCCAGATCGTAGAGGGCCGGGTGGAAAACGCCAGCGTGAAGGGCGGCCGGGCCTATCTCAATTTCGGAACCGACTGGAAGACCGATTTCACCGTCACCATCGCGCCCGACGACATGGCGCGTTTCCGCGCCGCGAACATCGATCCGCGCGATTATGCGGGCAAGACCGTCCGCGTGCGCGGCTTTGTGGACCGCCTGAACGGCCCGGAAATCGAAATCGGCACCCCGGCGGCAATTGCGATCCTGCCCGACGCAAGGGATGTGCGGCGTTAGGCGCGCTCGAATTCCTGGAACAGGAGACCGCTGGCGGAAGGCGTGCTTTTCGCCAGCCGGAAATTGTAGATGCCGCCTTTGGCGTTGCCGAAAAGCGGCATGCCCCGGCCAAGCACGACGGGAACGACGGCAAGTTCCAGGCGGTCAACGAGACCGGCTTCCAGGAAACGGCCCGCAGTCACGCCGCCGCCGAACAGCCAAATGTCTCCGCCCGTCATTCTGGAGCGCAGGCGTTCCAGCGCGGCCGAGGGCTCGCCATTGAAGGCTTCCACGCCTTCGGGAAGCGGGTCCGCGAAGGGCCGAGAAGTCATGACGGTTGTCGGCTGCCGCCAGTCCCATGGGCCAAGGCTCAGGCTGAGCTCGAACGACGCGCGGCCCATGACGATTCCGCCGATCGTCTTGAGGAATTCCAGAAGCTCAGCCTCGCCGGCGGTGCCTTCGAGCCAGCCGATGCTTCCATCTTCCGGCGCAAGAAAGCCGTCAATGCTGACGGCGACCTGGTAACGCACCCGCGGCGTCATGATCGTCCCCGAAAATGAAAGGCCCGGAGTGCGTCCGGGCCTTTGCTTTTAGCGGATTGTCCGGGTCCCGTCAGGCGGCCTTCTTGGTCAGCATGGTTTCTACGCGCTTGATGGCGGTGGGTTCGTCCGTGCGTTCCACGGCCGCGACTTCGCGGGCCATGCGGGCAAGGGCGGCTTCATAGAGCTGCCGCTCGGAATAGGACTGCTCGGGCTGGCCCGACGCGCGATGCAGATCGCGCACGACCTCGGCGATCGACACCAGATCGCCCGAGTTGATCTTGGCTTCGTATTCCTGCGCCCGGCGTGACCACATGGTGCGCTTGATGCGTGCGCGGCCCTTGAGCGTGTTGAGCGCGCTCGCCACCACGTCGGGCGAGGAAAGCTTGCGCATGCCCACCGACTTTGCCTTGGTCACCGGCACGCGCAGGGTCATCTTGTCCTTTTCGAACTGGATTACGAAAAGCTCCAGCTTCATGCCGGCCACTTCCTGTTCCTCGACCTTCAGGATGCGGCCCACACCATGGGTCGGATAGACCACATGGTCGTTTGCCTTGAACTCATGCTTCTTGTTCGAATTGGCCGGAGTCTTCTCGATCTTCTCCGGCACTTTCTTCTTCACTGCCGTTGTCATCTTCTTCCCACTTCCCTGACTGCGGAGAAAGGGACGGCCGCAGTCTCAACTTTTCGAGGCCGGCCCGTTTTGCGCTGCAAAAGACCGCGGCCCGCTCACGACGGGGCGGCGCTAGAATTTTGCGGTTTGCCAAAACCTGGGCGTCAAACGCCACGCAAGGCCCGGATCGCTCCGGCGCCAACAACAGGCAAACGTGAACGCGATCGGGACAGCCTCTACCAATTCCAGAGCGTCATAAAATTAGCACAACAAGGTGAAAAAGGGAAGCAGCAAATGACGCCAAGGCTTTGAATCATCAAACTTTATCAGAATCATAGGGTTCCGCGGGGCCCATGCGCCCAAAGCGGTTAACTCTGTCGGGCGCGAGCGAAATATTGTGTCGCGCGGAGGCATCCGCACGCATGTTTCACGAGCCGGTACCGGGTTTGGGACTGAACAGCTTGGCCTTGTCGGTGACGGTATCCCACTCCTTCGCATCTGCGGGAGGGTCGCCCTTGCGCGTGATGTTGGGCCACTGCTTGGCATAATCGGCGTTCAGCGTGAGCCAGTTCTCCAGCCCCGGCTCCGTATCGGGCTTGATGGCCTCCACGGGGCATTCCGGCTCACATACCCCGCAATCGATGCATTCGTCGGGATGAATGACGAGCATGTTCTCGCCCTCGTAGAAGCAGTCCACGGGGCAGACTTCCACGCAATCCATGTATTTGCATTTTATGCAGGCTTCGACGACGACATATGTCATTTGTGTCTCACGGCGGCTCTCGGATTCTCTTAAGCGGGGGGCAGGCGGGGTTCAAGGTCGCTGTTGCCGACCGTCTCGTAAAGTGATCTGGCCGCGCGCGCGGGCCCGCGGCGCGGGGCAAAGCCGGTCACCCGCACCACGGTCACCTCATCGCGCCCGGGCAGCGTTACCACGTCGCCCATCTTCACGCCCGTGCCGGGCTTTTGCACTCTGGCGCCGTTCAGGCGGATCAGGCCGGACGATGCGGCCGCGCTGGCCAGTGCGCGCGTCCTGTAGAAACGGGCGCACCACAGCCATTTGTCGATGCGAATCCGTTCGGTCATTTTCCGGCCGCCATCAGGGCTTTCAATCCGGCAAAGGGCGAATCCGGCCGCGCGGGCTTGTGCCGCGGCCCGGACTTGCGGGCGCGCTTTGTGCGGGCGGGTGCGTGCGCCTGCCGCCACACCGCAACGGGAGCATCTGCGGTCCCGCCGGTCCGCAGCCAGCCCAACGCGGCGAGCACGGACTCCAGCCCGGCATTGTCCGAGCCCAGCAGCGAAACCAGCCGCGGCATCACCGCGCCGGCGCTTTCGCCTTTCGCCGCCGCCGCGGCGAGCTCGTTTTCCAGCCGCTCCAGCATGTCCAGCCGGATGGCGCGCAGCCCATAGACATGGAATCCGGCGGCCGCAAGAAAGCCCAGCGGCGTTGCGCGATTGAATTCAAACGATGTCAGCCCCGGCTGCGGCGGCGGGGGAATCTGCTCCAGCCTGTGCTGCACGCCCCATAGCAGCGCCATCAGCGCCGCCGCGTCGGGCCGCAACAGCTGCGGCATGAAGATGGAGCGGCGCGCAAACCGCACGCCAAAGCCGCGCAGCGCGCGCATGGCCGCGCGTTCGTCGGGCGGAAGCGTCGCGCTCAGGCGATTGAGGGACCCGAAATTTTCGCACAGCTGATGGGCCAGTCCGCGGGCTTCCGCGGGCAGGGCATCGGCTGTGCCCGGCCGCGCGTCGGCGGCCTTGCGCAGCGCCAGCAGCGGTTGAAGGCGCGCCGCGATCCGGGCCGCCAGCCAGTCTTCCAGGCGTTTGCGGATTTTCTCGCGCACCGGCCCGCGCAACTGCTCGTCGGCGATAAGCGTCACGTTGGGCTGCAGGGCGCCGGCTCCGGCCGAAAGCCTGGCCACGATGGCGCCGTCCCACCACAGCCGGCCATGTTCGCTGAGTGCGATTTCGCTGTCCGGCGCATGCGCAAGCCGCTGCGCCCGCGCCAGGAATTCCGGCTCCAGCCCGCGCAGCGCGGCGGCGCGCAGGGTCTTGCCGTGAATTCCTTCGGCGTCTTCGTCGGGGGTGAAGCGGAATCCTTCCAGCTTGCCCACCGGCTCGCCGCCGATGGCGACGGTCCCCGCTTCGTCAATCGCGACATCGTTCAGGTCGTCGCTGCGCAATTTCTGCATCAGAACCGACGTGCGCCGGTCAATGAACCGTTGCGTCAGCCTTTCGTGCAGCGCATCCGACAGGCGGTCCTCGACCTCGCGGGTATAGCCCTGCCAGCGGGGCGCATCGTTCACCCATCCGGGGCGGTGCGCGGCGTAGGCCCATGTGCGGATTTGGGCGAGCCTGCCGCTCAGCGTGGCGACATCGCCTTCGGTCACATCTAGCCGCGCGATCTGGCGTTGGAGCCAGTCGTCGGGAAGCCGCCCGGCGTCGCTCGTCAGGTGATCGAAGATGTTGCGCACCAGCTTCACATGCTCATCCGGCGTGAGCTTGCGGAAGTCGGGAAGCTGGCAGGCTTCCCACAGGCGGCGCAACGCGGCCGGCGCGCGCACGCGCTCGCGGAGCTTTTCGTCGCCGGCAAGCGCGCGCAGCGCGGCGAAATCCATCGCCGGGCGCGCCCGGGTCAGCCCGCGGGTGGGCGGCAATTCGTCGAGCGAGGCAATCAGGGCTTCGAGCGAAGAAAAATCGAGCGCCGAATTGCGCCATTGCAGCACGCGCACGGGATCGTAGCGATGGGCTTCGACACGGCTCACGGTTTCCTCGTCCAGCGGCTCGGATTCCGCCGTGGTGCCGAACGTCCCGTCGTTCATGTGCCGGCCCGCGCGTCCTGCGATCTGGCCCACTTCCTCGGGCTTCAGCGGCCGGATGCCCACCCCGTCGAACTTTTCGAGCGCGGCAAAGGCGACGTGATCCACGTCCATGTTGAGGCCCATGCCGATGGCGTCGGTCGCCACCAGGAAATCCACATCGCCCGATTGGTAAAGGCCCACCTGCGCATTGCGCGTGCGTGGGGACAAGGCGCCCAGAACCACGGCCGCGCCGCCCCGCTGGCGCCGCACAAGCTCGGCGATGCCGTAAACATCCTCGGCGGAAAACGCCACGATGGCCGAACGCCGCGGCAGGCGCGTGAGCTTCTTGTGGCCCGTATGGGCGAGATCGGAAAAACGCGGGCGGGTGATGAAATAGGCGCGCGGAATGAATCGCTGGATGGCCCCGCGCATCGTTTCCGCGCCCATGAAAACGGTTTCGTCTTCGCCGCGCGCATGAAGGAGGCGGTCGGTGAAGATATGGCCCCGTTCCGGGTCGGCACAAAGCTGGATTTCGTCCACCGCGAGGAAGGAAACGCCGATATCCACCGGCATGGATTCCACCGTGCAGACGAAATAGCGCGCTTCGGGCGGGACGATCTTCTCTTCGCCGGTGATGAGCGCCGCCTGCGCTGCGCCCTTGGCGCGCACGACGCGGTCGTAAACCTCCCGCGCCAGAAGCCGCAACGGCAGTCCGATCATGCCCGACGGATGCGCGAGCATCCGTTCGATCGCAAAATGGGTCTTGCCGGTGTTTGTGGGGCCCAGAACGGCATTGACCCGGCTCTCGCCGGCCGGCCGGGGTACGCCAGTCCTCACGCGCTTGGCGTTCATTGTGTCCGCAAGATCATGGTTTTGGGCTGCGCTATCAAGCGCGTCGCCACGCGGCACAAGGGCCTGTGGATACCCGGTTAATTCGCATGAACGGCTGCTGAACGAATCAGGCGCGAATCACTAACCGACTCCGTATCATCCTTCGTTCTCATACAATTAGCGATATGTCAATGGTCAGGAACCCCAAGATATGGGGATAAGTGCGAGGGTTCGGGGGTCGTCAGCATTCCTCCTTGTGCAGAAAAACTGTTGCAAACGCAAACAGCTTGACACCATCCATATTTATTCCTATAATGGCTATGAATGACGGAGATGTAGGACCAAATGGACATGACACGGGGAAGAGAAGAGGGGGGAGGGGGTAGCAGAATCCTGAAAACAATTGCCCCGGAATTCCGCGGAATTTGCTTCCTTCCGTCGCCCGGGCATTGGGTTTAAGCCATCCCGCATGACGAGCAGGAACAGCACACCCGCGGAATGGGCGGCCCTGGCCGCCCGGGAGCTGAAGGGCGGCAAGCTCGAAGACCTCATCTGGCACACGCCGGAGGGCTTCGATGTGAAGCCGCTGTACACGGCTGCCGATCTTGAAGGGATCGAGGCCGTCAATTCGCTGCCGGGCCTTGCGCCCTTCATGCGCGGCGTGCGCGCGACGATGTATGCCGGCCGGCCGTGGACCATCCGCCAATACGCGGGCTTCTCGACGGCCGAGGAATCCAACGCCTTCTACCGGGCCAATCTTGCCGCCGGCCAGATGGGGCTTTCGGTGGCGTTCGACCTGGCCACGCATCGCGGCTACGACAGCGATCATCCGCGTGTCGCCGGCGATGTCGGAAAGGCCGGCGTGGCCATCGACTCCGTCGAAGACATGAAAATCCTGTTCGACGGAATTCCGCTCGACCGGATGAGCGTATCCATGACGATGAACGGCGCAGTCATTCCGATCATGGCCTGCTTCATCGTGGCGGGGGAGGAGCAGGGTGTGCCGCCGGAAAAACTGTCCGGGACCATCCAGAACGACATCCTCAAGGAATTCATGGTGCGCAACACCTACATCTATCCGCCCGAGCCTTCCATGCGCATCGTGGCCGATGTGATCGAATACACGGCGAAGAACATGCCGAAGTTCAATTCGATTTCGATCAGCGGCTATCACATGCACGAAGCGGGCGCGACGGCGGTGCAGGAGCTGGCCTACACGCTGGCCGACGGGATGGAATATGTCCGCGCGGCGAAGGGCAAAGGGCTTGATGTCGATGCCTTTGCGCCGCGGCTGTCGTTCTTCTTCGGCATCGGCATGAACTTCTTCATGGAAGTGGCGAAGCTCAGGGCGGCGCGCCTTCTGTGGTCGAAGATCATGGCCGAATTCGGCGCGAAAAATCCCGAAAGCCGGATGCTGCGCACGCATTGCCAGACCAGCGGCGTCTCACTCACCGAGCAGGATGCCTACAACAACATCGTGCGCACCACGATCGAGGCGCTGGCCGCGGTGCTTGGCGGCACGCAATCGCTGCACACCAATTCCTTCGACGAGGCCGTTGCGCTTCCGTCGGAATTCGCCGCGCGCATCGCGCGCAACACGCAGCTTATCCTTCAGCACGAGAGCCAGGTTGCGCATGTCGTGGACCCCCTGGGCGGGTCCTATTACGTGGAGGCCCTCACGCACGCGCTGGCCACGCATGCGCGCGCCATCATCGGCGATGTGGAAAAGATGGGCGGCATGACGAAATATGTCGAAACCGCAAAGCTCCATGTCGAGGAATCGGCCGCCCGCCGCCAGGCGCGCGTGGATCGCGGCGAAGATGTGATCGTCGGGGTCAACAGGTTTGTGCCCAAACAGGAAGCCCCGATCGATGCGCGCGAGATTGACAACACGGCCGTGCGCGACCTGCAGATCGCGCGGCTGAAGGCCGTCAGGGAAAAGCGCGACGCCAAGTCGGTGAAGTCCGCCCTCGATGCGTTGACCCGCGGCGCACAGGATGGCGCAAATCTTCTGGAACTGGCCGTGAAGGCTGCGCGCCTGCGCGCCACCGTCGGGGAAATTTCCGACGCGCTGGAAAAGGTGTTCGGGCGCCACCAGGCCCACATCCGCTCGATTTCCGGCGTCTATGGCGCCGAATGCAAGGATGACGAGTCGTTTGCGAAGCTGCGGGAAGACGTCCGGGCGTTTGCGAAAGAGCAGGGCGCCAGCCCGCGCATTCTGGTCGCCAAGGTGGGGCAGGACGGTCACGACCGGGGCGCAAAGGTGATTGCCACTGCGCTTGGCGATCTGGGCTTCGATGTGAAGATTGGCGCCCTGTTCCAGACGCCGGAAGAAGTCGCCAGCGAGGCGATCGCACAGAACGTGCAGGCCATCGGCGTCTCGAGCCAGGCCGCCGGCCACAAGACGCTCGTGCCGCAGCTGATCGGCGCGCTGAAAAAGCACAAACGTTCCGACATCCTGATTCTGGTGGGGGGTGTCATCCCGGCGCAGGATTATCCCTTCCTCCAGAGCGCCGGTGTCGCGGCAATCTTCGGGCCGGGCACGAACATCCCCGAAGCCGCGCGCAAGCTGCTTGCGCTCCTGCGCGGGCGGGTGGTGCACCGCGCCGCGGAATGATCCCCGTCAATGTGCCGCGCGCGCGGAAAAGTCGGGTGCGCTCCCGTCCACCTTCAGGCTGTCGAGCGTGGCCGATACGGTGCCCCAGGTCAGCGTGGACCAGAGCTTCAGCGGAACGACAAGATGTCCGTTGGGCGCGGACGCGCTTGGCACATCGGCGCACCAGGCGAACATCGGCGGCAGGGCTTCGCCTTCCTTCAGGATCTTCTGCTTGTAGCCCGCGATCTGCCTGTAGTGGATTTGGCAGAGATGCGCGACGCCGCTGAACATTCCATTGTCGAGTTTGGCCGGCTCGTCGCGCAGATAGGTGAAGGTCACGTCATACCTGCGGCGCCCGTCAAAAACCTGCACGCCGCTGCCGCACGGATTGGAATCGCTCGCGCGCAATCCGGCGAGGATCATCGTGATCGCGCTCATCGGATCGACGGCTTCCTTCTTGAGCTGGTCGCTCACCGGATATTTCGTCGTGTTGTACGGCGGGTTCGCGTAGGTCTCCGGCACCGGCGACGTGAACGAGACCTTGACCTGCTGCACCTTCTTCGAGCTGCGCCGGTTGTAGGAGTCATAGACGAGCGGCTTTACGCCGTGGCTCTCGAATCGTCCGCTGACGGTCGCATCGATGATCGATTTCCAGAACGCGCTGATGATGCCGGTGGTCTCGAAGTGCGACGCCGCGGAATAGCCGCCATCCCTGAACGTGCCATGGTAGTCGGTATGCCCGAACGCGATCGTCCAGAAGGCGATCGTGTAGCCGGCATCGAGCGTGTCCTTTCCCGCCGCCCCGGCCGGCTGAACCAGCCCGAACGCGAGGAACAAGAGGGCGGCAAGTCCGGTCCGCATCGTTTCCTCCGGCATCGGACGCCACAATTTGCCAAGCAGTTTGGTCCAATTATGACGGCGGCCGCGCCCCGGCGCCCGTGCAATCCGCGCGCACGCGTGACAATCTTGGAAGGTTCATTGGGGATTCGCATGGCCGGCGTCGGAAAGCTGCTTGCGGCGGGGTTGTTGGCGGCGGGGCTTGCCTCCTGCGCCGACGAGTCTCCCTTCGGGCCCGGCGAGGCGTTCAGCTGGAACGCCAGCCAATGGTCTGTGGCCGACAGGCCCGACCTCGGCGCCCTGCAGATCGCGGCCACCAACCCCCAGGTCGCCGGAATCGGGACGGCGGCCGTCTATCGCTTCAACACGGCCGATCCCCCCGCGCCGGTATTCTCGGCGGCCGTCCAGGGCTGGTTTCTGACCCACGGCCGGCACTGCACGGCAACCTCCCAGGAAGCGGTCGCTCCGCGGACCTTCGTCTTCCATTACACCTGCTGGGAGCCGACCGGCGCCATTGGCTGACGCCGCTTGACCTTCCCGGTCCCCGCCCTTAATAGGGCCGCTCTTTCTGGCATTTCAAAGAGACAGACCATGTCGCGGCGTTGCGAACTCACGGGCAAGGGACTTCTGGTTGGCCATCACGTCAGCCACGCCAACAACAAGACCAAGCGGACCTTCCGCCCCAATCTTCAGACGATCACGCTGGCCAGCGACACCCTGAAGCAGAATGTCCGCCTCAGGATCAGCATGAATGCCTTGCGGTCGGTTGACCGGGCCGGGGGGCTCGACGCCTTCCTGCTCAAGGCGCGCGACAGCGCCCTTTCGACGCGGGCGCTCAGGTTGAAGCGCCAGATCGCCCGCAAGGCCGAACGGGCCGCCGGTTAACTTTTCGCCCGCCAAAACACAGGCATAGCCTGTGCATAATTTATCCTGTAATGTTTGGGCATGTGCCAAAGCCGCACGCATGCGGCGGGTGCGGGTGTGGGACTATGGTTGGGGCTTACGAGGCGGGCATTCCCGCGGGGCGTCGTTATTCCAGCATCGTCGGGACGGACGCGGATTTTCCGGACGATATTCCGTACAGCCGCGGCACGCCGCAGCCTGCGCGGCCCGAACGGGTCGAGCGGACCGGGATTGCCGCTGTGGCGGTCGCCGCCATCCGGCTTGTCGTACCTGTCGTCCTTCTGCTGACGACCTTTGTGGCTTCGTATCTTTACAACGACACCAGGCTCGCGGCGCTTGGCATCCCGGCGGACGGGCTCACGCTTGGCTATCTTCTGCTGCCGACGACGTTTTTCGCCATCCAGCTCACGAACCGGCGGTACGGGCCGGCCTATGCCTTTGCCCAGCTTGTGGCGAGCTGGGTGATTGCGATTGCCGGCCTTGTCCTGGCGCGAATTTACGTGCCGGACCTTGATTTGCCGAACCCGTTTCCCGATGGCCGGGTTCTTGTGGCCTTCGCGGCGGGCCTGTTTCTCGCTCAGATAACCGCAATCATTGTTTTTGATGGCACGCGCGGTCCCCGCTGGTGGTCGGCGCCGCTGTTCAGCTCGCTATGGGGCGCCATCGTGTTTTGCGGCATTTTCTTTCCGGCCGCCTTTCTTGGCAGGTCGGGCCTGTGGCTCAACGACATGCTGATTGACCTTGGGCTCATGGCCGGCATGGGCATCGTGCTGATGCTTCCTTACTGGCTGCTGCGGCCCCTGGTCCGTCCGCTGCCCGGCTACGGCGGATACTAGGCCGCTGCCTTGCGGCGCCTGCGCGGCGCCATCCGGTGGTGTCCCGGATGCGCCAGGTGGGCTTTCTCTTCCACAAACAGGGAAATGAGCTGGTCGGTCATCGCACCGCCAAGCTGTTCAGCATCGACAATTGTCACGGCGCGGCGGTAATAGCGGGTCACGTCATGGCCGATGCCGATCGCGACAAGCTCCACCGAAGATTTGCTTTCGATGTCCTCGATCACATGCCTCAGGTGCCGTTCGAGATAGTTCCCGGAATTTACCGACAGCGTTGAATCGTCCACCGGCGCGCCGTCGGAAATCACCATCAGCACGCGCCGCTGTTCGGGCCGCCCAGCCAGCCGCTGGTGCGCCCACATCAATGCCTCGCCGTCGATGTTTTCCTTGAGAAGCCCTTCGCGCATCATCAGGCCGAGGTTCCTGCGCGCATGCCGCCAGGGATCGTCCGCCGACTTGTAGATGATATGCCGCAAATCGTTCAGCCGGCCGGGCTGGGCCGGCTTGCCGTCCGCGATCCATTTCTCGCGGCTTTGTCCGCCTTTCCAGGCGCGGGTTGTGAACCCGAGGATTTCTGTCTTTACCCCGCAGCGTTCCAACGTGCGCGCAAGGATATCCGCGCACATCGCGGCCACCATGATCGGCCGGCCCCGCATGGAACCGGAATTGTCGAGAAGGAGCGTGACAACGGTGTCGCGGAACTGCAAATCGGTCTCCCGTTTGAAGGAGAGCGGATGCATCGGGTCGATGATGATGCGCGGCAGGCGCGCGGTATCCAGCAATCCTTCTTCGAGGTCGAACTCCCAGCTTCTGTTCTGCTGCGCCATCAGGAAGCGTTGCAGCCTGTTTGCGAGCCTCGCGACCACGCCCTGCATGGATGCAAGCTGCTGATCCAGAAAATTGCGAAGGCGCGTCAGCTCCTCCGGGTCGCAAAGGTCCGTCGCCTCGACGATCTCATCGAACTGCGTCGTGTAGATCCGGTAGCCCCAGGAGTCCTGGTTGGAGAATGGCAACTCCGGCCGCCATGGGCGCAGGCTTTCATCCGGCTCATGTGCGTCCGAGAGGTCCTGTGTCTGTTCGCCCCGGATTTCGCCTTCGGCCTCGCTGTCGGTCGTCTCTTCGCTCTCGGAGAGCTCGCTTGTTTCCGTCTGCTGGCTCTCGGTCGTTTCGCCGCCTTCCTCGGCCTGCGGCTCGGCTTCGCCCGACTGGTCTTCGCCTTCGGCCTCCGCCTCGTCGGCAAGATCATCGCCCATCTCGAAATCCTTGATGATGGTGCGCGTAAGCTTCGCAAAAGCTTTCTGATCCCGAAGGGCTCCTTCGAGCTTGGCAAGATCGGCGCCGGCCTTCTGTTCGATCCACGGCCGCCAAAGGTCCACGGCCGCGCGAACGCTTTCTGGCGGTGCAACCCCCGTCAGCTTCTCGCGCACAATCATGCCCACCACGTCGGCGATGGGGGCTTCGTCCCGTGTGCGGGCCTTGGCCAGATGGCGCGTGCTGGCGCGCGATTCAAGCTGCGCGGCAAGGTTTCCGGCCACGCCTTTCATGGTCAGCGTTCCGATCGCTTCAACCCGTGCCTGTTCTGCCGCGTCAAATATGGCGGAAGCCTCGGCCGACCGCGGCTTGAACTGGTTGTGGACCGCTTCCTCATGGTAGGCGAGTCTCAGCGCCTGCGCATCGCCCGCCCCGCGCACGATGGCGATTTCTTCAGGCGGCAAATTCCGTGAAGGCAGTGGCAGACGCGCCTTGAGCCCGCGCAGCCCCGGCTGTTCCGCGCTGAAATTGACTTCCAGCTCCGGCTCTCCCGCCAGGGCGCGTACGGCGGTTCCAACGGCGCGCTTGAATGGCTCAGCGGAATTTTCCGGCTTCATGCCACAAGAACTTTGGCCGCAGATTCCGGAAGCTCGGCGCCAAAGGCCCGCTGATAGAACTCCGCGACGCTGGCGCGTTCGAGCTCGTCGCATTTGTTGAGGAAGGTGAGCCTGAAGGCAAAGCCGATGTCGCCGAAGATCTCTGCGTTTTCGGCCCATGTCATGACAGTGCGCGGGCTCATCACCGTGGACAGATCGCCATTGATGAAAGCGTTGCGCGTCATGTCCGCCACGCGAACCATGGCGGAGATGGTCTTCTTGCCTTCGGCGTTGTTGTACGAGGGCACCTTGGCCAGGACGATGTCCACTTCATTGTCATGCGGCAGGTAGTTGAGCGTGGCCACGATGTTCCAGCGGTCCATCTGGCCCTGATTGATCTGCTGCGTTCCGTGATAGAGGCCGGTCGTATCGCCGAGACCGATCGTATTGGTCGTCGAAAACAGGCGGAAAGCCGGATGCGGCCGGATCACGCGATTCTGATCCAGCAGCGTGAGCTTGCCCTGAACCTCGAGCACACGCTGGATCACGAACATGACGTCCGGCCGGCCGGCGTCGTATTCGTCGAACACAAGCGCGACGGGGCGCTGCAGGGCCCATGGCAAGAGCCCCTCGCGGAATTCCGTCACCTGCTGGCCGTCCTTCAGCACAATGGCATCCTTGCCGATAAGATCGATGCGGCTGATGTGACTGTCGAGATTGATGCGGATACAGGGCCAATTCAGGCGCGCGGCAACCTGTTCGATGTGCGTGGACTTTCCGGTGCCGTGATAGCCCTGGATCATTACGCGGCGGTTGAAGGCGAAACCGGCGAGTATGGCCAGCGTGGTCTCGCGGTCGAAACGGTATGCGCTGTCGAAATCCGGCACGTATTCGTTCGGCTTCGAGAAGGCGGGCACCTTCATCTTTGATTCGAAGCCGAACAACTTTTTCACATCAACTGTCGTGTCCGGCATGGCAGCCGGATCGAGGCCGCCTTTGGGCTCTGTCGTCATCGCGTTCATCTTGATTCAATGCTCGGGTGCAGCGTTCCGCCGCAAGGGTGGGCGTTTTCGCGCTTTTCAGGCCAACCCGGAAGCGCGCAACACGCCATAGGCTTGGATGACCCGCTTCAGACGCTCTTCGGCGCCCCTGTCGCCGCCATTGGCGTCGGGATGGAACCGCTTCACTAGCTCCTTGTACCGCGTCTTTATCTGGTGCAATGTGGCGCCAGCGTCAAGATTCAGCACTTCCAGAGCGACGATTTGTGGCCGGGACAAAGGCCGCTGAGGGCCGCTTGGCGCTGCTTTTTCGGCAACATCCCCAAAAACGGCATAACTGTCCTCAAACTGGTGATAGCCGTGGCGGACCCGGGCCGACCGCTTGCCCAACGGCCAGGTGGGCCGATGGCCGACCACCGCATCGTTCTGGAAAGCCTCGATCTGGCTTTCGCTCATGCCGGCGAAATAGTCCCACGTCTCGTTATGTGCACGAGCATGGTCCAGGCAGAACCAGATATATTCGTTCAACCGCTCACGACTCTTCGGAACGGGGTGTGTCCCCTCGTTGGGGCAGTCCGGACGTGCGCAGGCGCGCAAACGCGGACGCGCGGCGGCCTGCACATCCGGCTTGATCCGGATGGTTTCGGCAAAACGGGACGTTCGCGCACGCGATGAAGTCATAGGAGAATTATGGTGAGGGTTCGTGAAAAAACAAGAAAACGTATTGCTTGACATTAACGCATTAGAGGGTCGAAGGGTGATCCACATGTCGATGACCGACACAATCCGCGAGAAGCTGCTCGCCGAATTTTCGCCCGCGGAATTGACTGTCGAAGACGAAAGCGCCCGGCACGAAGGACACGCCGGCGCAAGGCCCGGCGGCGGTACGCATTTTCGCGTGCGCATCGTTTCCGAGGCGTTTTGCGGCCTGTCGCGAGTTGAGCGGCAGCGGCGGATCCATGCCGCGCTGGGTGAGGAATTGCGGACGCAAATTCACGCCTTGTCGCTGTCGGCGATCACGCCGGCGGAGCTGCGGTCTGAACCGGCGCCGTAGGCGCTTCCCTGGGCGGCGTGATGCGTAAGGCCGTGATCTGATTGCGCTGGCGGCGAAGGATTTCAAACTTGTAGCCGTAGAACGCGAAACGCTGCCGGGCTTCCGGAATGGTCGCCGCTTCATGTATCACCAGGCCGGCAATTGTGGTGGCTTCCTCGTCCGGCAGGTTCCAGTCGAGTTCGCGGTTGAGTTCTCGGACCGGTGTGGCGCCATCAACAATATAGGAGCCGTCCGGCTGTCGCCGAATGCTGCCGCGGTTGACTGCGTCATGCTCTTCGGGGAAATCGCCCAGAATTTCGTCCAGGATATCGTCGAGTGTAATCAGGCCCTGAAGCGCGCCATATTCGTCCACCACAAGCGCAAAACGGGCCCTGCGCTTGCGGAAGGCGCGAATCTGATCTTCCAGCATCGTGGTATCTGGGACAAACCAGGGCTCGCTCGCCAAGGCGCGAATATCGAATCCGGTCATCACGCCACGCCGCTCGGCATATTCGCGCACGACTTCCCGGACATTCAGGACGCCCACAATGTTTTCGGGGCTGTCCTTCCAGATCGGCACGCGCGTGTGGTTTGCTGCGAGGACGGCATCGAACAGTTCTTGCGGCGACAACGTCGCTTCGACGGTGATCATGTTCTTGCGATGGACCATTGCGTCGGCAACGGTGAGCTCGCTCAGATCCAGAACGCCTCCGATCATGTCACGATGCTCACGCTCGACGGAACCTTCCTTGTGGTGCAGCGCGACAGCTCCGCGGATTTCCTCATGCGGCTCCACGAGTTCGCCGCTCTCTTCTTCGCGCACGCCGAAGAGCGCAAGGAGGCGCCAGACAAGCCACTGAACTGCAGCCACAATCGGTGCCAGCAGGGCCACGAACAGGCGTGCGAGCCCGACAACATTGAGCGCAAAGCGATCCGTCCGGGCGATTGCGAGAGTTTTTGGCAGGACCTCCGCGAAAACCAGGACGACCGCCGTCATGGCAAAAGTGGCGATGGCGATGGCCTGGGTGCCGTAACGGGCCGCCAGAACGTCAGTGGCCAGCGATGAGGCGAGGATGTTGACAAAGGTGTTGCCCAGAAGCAGCGCCCCGATCATGCGCTCGCGGTCTGAGGTAAGCGCGTTCACGAGCGCCGCCGCCTTGTTTCCTTCCCGCTCCAGGTGATGCATCCGGGCGCGCGAGACGGCGGTGAGGGCCGTTTCCGAGCCCGAGAAAAAGCCGGAAATCACGAGCAGGATGGCGATCGCGACAATGAGGAGGATCAGCGTGGTGTCCATGGGATTCGTCCGGAGCCGATGGCGCCATCTTAAGGCAACCTTGCGACCCCGACAGAGCACCGGTTTGCGGCTGGGGCTGACCGGTCGGAGGGCAGCCTCACGGAATACCCCGAGCAGCCCGCGGAACGGTCCAAGAACAGAAAACCTCCGTTTGGGACGAAATGGCTCCAGGACCGGACAAAATCTGCCGTAAGGGCGAACACCGACCGTAGAATTCCTGACTACCAGGAACGAGCTGTCCGGCGCAGGATGACAGCAGGTTTGGTGGGTGTGCCGCCACGGGGCAGTTGCCCCCAATAACAGACCCCGTGGCGGCATTTTTTCGGCAAAACTCACGCGCTCAGAATTTCGCGAACCGCAGCGAGCGGCACGTCGTCAGACACAACCGCTTTTCCGAGTCCCCGCACCAGAACGAAGGTCAGTTTGCCGCCGGTGGCCTTTTTGTCATGCATCATGTGAGCCAGCAGTTCATCCGTTGATGGGCGCGGCGAAACGCTGTCAAGCGAGACTGGCAGCCCGACGGCTTGCAGATGATGTCCAACACGGTCACCATCTGCGTGCGGACATAGCCCGAGTTTGGCCGACAGACGAAATGCCATCACCATGCCGATGGCGACGGCTTCCCCATGCAGCAAGACCCCGGAATATCCGATTGCCGTTTCCAGCGCATGACCGAAGGTATGCCCGAGATTGAGCAGGGCACGGTCGCCGGCCTCCCGCTCATCGCGCGCCACAATTGCGGCTTTCATGCGCACGCAATGCGCAACCGCGCGTACCACGGCGTCAGACTGCCCGCCCAACAGTTTTGGGGCGTTGGCCTCCAGCCATGCAAAGAACTGCAGATCGCCAAGCGCGCCATATTTTACGACTTCGGCATAGCCCGAGAGCAATTCCCGGCGTGGAAGCGTAGCCAGCAACGACGTATCGGCGATAACGGCCTTCGGCTGATGGAAGAGCCCGACAAGATTCTTGCCCTGCGGCATATCGATCGCCGTTTTTCCGCCGACCGATGAATCAACCTGTGCCAGGAGAGTCGTTGGAATCTGCGCGAAATCCAGCCCCCGTTTGACGAGCCCTGCGGCCAGCCCTGCAAGATCACCGATTACACCGCCGCCCAGGGCCACGATTAGGCCGCCGCGTTCCACGCCGCTGTCGATCAGAAGGGAGCACAGTTTCTCAAGGCCTGCAAAGCTCTTGATCTGCTCTCCCGGCTCAAGCGTCACCAGACGGGGCTCAAGACCCGCCGCGCGAAGCGATCCGATCACGCCGGCTGCATGGAATTTCGCGACGTTGTTGTCTGTAACAACCGGCACAACGCCGCGCGCAAATGGCTTCAGAAGCGCGCCCGCCTGTGCCGCGATACCGGGGGCAACGTGGACATTATAGCTGCGGGGTCCAAGGCCGATGTGTATGAGCTCTGTCATGCCGCCTCTATCAGGTCTCGCGCCTGCAGCTCGGTGACAATGCGGTCCACCGCGAACTGATGCGGGCCGTCGTCGCTGTCCACATGAATATCGGCTTGCTCATAAAACGGCGTGCGCTCGTCGAGCAGCCGCCTCAGCGTTTCCCGCAAGTTGCCTTCACGAAGAAGAGGACGGTTTTTCCGCCGCAGCACACGATCCTCCAGAATCCACAACGGCGCGCGGATCCACACAGTCACCGCGCTGTCCTTCATTGCGGCACGGGTTTCCGCGGCCATGAACGCCCCTCCGCCAGTTGACAGCACATGCGGGGGAGCCTTTAACAGTCTTGCGATCACGCGACGTTCCCCTTCGCGAAACGCCGGCTCGCCGAAACGATCGAAGATTTCCGTGATGGCACAACCCGCCGCAATCTCGATCTCGGCATCCGCATCGCGAAAGGCGACGCCGAGCCGCTCGGCGAGCCTGCGACCCACCGTGCTCTTGCCGGCGCCCATCATCCCGACCAGCGCCACCGTTCGCTTCAGCCCGGCCATTTTCAAAGGAATAACACTGCCCATGAAAACTCTGCCAGACGCCTTGCGCGGCCGCCATGATTTCCGCACAAAGCATCCTTAAGGACCGGCGCAGGCAGGTGAGTTAAGATGTGAGTTAAGATGGGCTGGACGGCACGTATCGGAATAGCTGTGGTTGTGATCCTGATTCTCGGGGCAGTCGGGCTTGCGATCTACGGCAGTACGCTCAAGCCGCCACATCGCGTCTATGAAGAGGTCGTTCCCAATGAGCGGCTTCAGGGCTGAAGCTGCGGTTTTTGGCTTGATCGCCTGTCTTGCGGCCGAGACAGCGGCGGCGGGACCGCCGGCCGCGAGCGGTCCGCCGAGTATGCTTTTGCCTGGCCCGGCGCCCACTGCCGAGAAACCCGCACAACCTCTGGTTCGCAGCACGCGCGGGACGGCGGGCGTCGTTGTCAAATCCCTGGGCGATATTGACGGGCCCGCGATAGGCCTCCTCGACGACACGAACGGCGGTCTGGGCCGGGAGATGTGGGCCGGGTCGGATCACCGGGTGATCGAAGACATGTTGGCTCGGATCCCCGCAGGCAGCAATTCGCCCCCAGTACGAAACCTGTCGCGGCGGCTCTTGCTCACCACTGCGGATTCGCCAATTGGCGAAAAGCACCGCTCCCTGCTGACCATCCGGCTTGAAGAACTGCTTGATGCGGGCATGTTGGCAGAGGCTGGGGCGCTGGCGGCGATGGCAACCCTCAAGGACGATCCGGATTTCTCCCGTGTGCAGGCCGATGCGCTTCTCTATGCACAGCGCAAGGAAGATGTTTGCGGGCCGCGCACGGTCACGCGTCTTTCGAGCGACGCGCCATTCTGGATGGAGTTGCGCGCCTATTGTTATGCGATGGACGGCAATGACCCCGCGCTGGAGCTGACGCGCGCCGCCATGGCCGCGCAAAACCTTGACGACAAGGCATTTGACGTACTGCTCGGCGATGCCATCGGAGGCAAGGCAAGAAACCCCGGAGAGATCGAAAACCCGACGTCGCTGGATGTGTTCCTCATGCTGGGTGCAAATGTGCCGGTCAGCGGGGCAGTTGCTGACAGGCTGGGTTTGCCGGCCGAAATTTTCGCCATGAGGGAGAAGCGTAATCCGCCCGATGTGCGGCTTGCGGCGGCTGCGCGCGCCTTGAAGGGCGGATCGGCAACCGCTTATGACCTGATCGAAATAGCAAAGGCGCAGAAGTTCGCGGGCGATCAGCTGGCTCACCCGGTGGAAGCTGCCGGGAAGATGCCTTTCCTCGCAGCCGAAGCGCTCCTTTATCAGGCGATGAGTAGCGAAAAGGACGCAACGGCACGCGCGCGCTTGCTGAAGGCCGCATTGACCATTGGGGAAAGCCACGGTCTGCTCGGCGTGGCAGCCAATATCAACGCCGATACGATCGCTTCGATCCCGCCGGACAAGACGCTGAAGGATGCGGCGCCCTTGATGGCGCGGGCCGCAATGCTGATCGGGAAACCTGATCGGGCCGCGGGCTGGATTGCCACCCTCGACTCCGACCAGGACAACCCGGTTTCGGCCGCCCTGGCTGCGACACTCGATCTGATCGCGACTGAACCTGCGCGCGATGCCCAGGCGCAGGCCGCGCTGCATTGGCTTGCCGGACAGCACGACGAGTGGGCCGCATTAGTGTTGGGCGTATATCATGTGACGGATTCGCCTATGCCGCCCGAAGCACATTCCGCCGCGTTGAAGCTTGCGGCGCAGGCGTGGCCCGGCCGCAGGCCGGCGCCGACTGAATTGCAGCGGCTTGATGCCGCGCTGAATGATCCTGAACGGTCCGGCGAAGCGATCCTGACGGTTCTCGATATCATGGGTGCGAAAGGTCTGGGCGATCTTGCGCCCGACGTGACCGTCAGGCTGCTGCAGGCGCTTCGGCGCGAAGGGTTGACTGATGTGGCGCGCAGGCTCGGCATCGAAGCGCTGTTGACGTTCCGGATGCGGCCTTCGCAGGCCGCCGCCAAATGAGCGAACAAAAACGCCAGACCGGGAGTGGCGATGTGTCCCTGATCGAGACTTTTCTCGACATGATGAGCGCCGAACGCGGCGCCTCCGCCAACACGCTCGCCGCCTATCGTCGTGACCTCCTCGACTTTGAGGCAAGCGTTTGCAAGCGGGGCGAAACGCTTCGCACTGCGAGCAGGGACGATGTGAGGGCGTATCTTTCGAGTTTGGCCAAGAGCGGAACAGCGGCATCTTCGCAAGCGCGAAAACTGTCGGCGCTCCGGCAATTCTTCGCCTTTCTTTATACCGACGGTGTCCGCCACGACGATCCAACGATCGCCGTGGACTCCCCGAAGCAGGCAAGGCCGCTGCCGAAGGTTCTTACCCAAGCCGATCTTGCGCGGCTCATAGAAACTGCTGGCAAGGGTTTGGAAGCTATCGAAAGCAGGAAGTCCGCAGAAGCGATTCGGCTCCGGTGCATGCTGGAGCTGCTTTATGCATCCGGACTGAGGATTACGGAACTGGTCACGCTGCCGCTTTCCGCTGCGGGCGACAGGAATGGTTTTCTTCTGGTCAGGGGGAAGGGAGGCAAGGAAAGGGTCGTGCCGCTCAACAGGGCGGCGCGCGACGCGATGATCGACTATCGCGCTGTGCGCGACAAATTCCTGCCCAATGGTGCCGCGCGCGCCAGGGCCGAGCGGTATCTCTTTCCTTCGCGTGGGCGGCAAGCGCATCTGACGCGGCGGCGTTGTCATCAGATGCTGAAGGCATTGGCGGCGCGGGCCGGCCTGGACCCCGCGAAGCTTTCGCCTCATGTAATTCGGCATGCTTTTGCGACGCATCTGGTCGAGGGCGGGGCGGACCTGCGGAGTGTGCAGACCCTGCTGGGCCACGCAGACATCGCCACCACGCAAATTTACACGCATGTCGCGCGCGATCGGCTGAAGAAGGTGGTGGAAAGCGCCCATCCGCTGGCAAAGCGCCGGCGCAGTTGACGGCTGAGGCCGCAGGCGCGATTTTCGCACGAAACGGGGACTGATGTGAGCTTCACCCAGATATCGCGGCGTGTGCCACCCAGGCTTTATCGTTCCAAATTATTCGTGCCCGGATCGCGCACGGAATTGTTCGCCAAGGCGGCGGCGAGCGCTGCGGATGTGGTGTGCCTTGACCTGGAAGACGCGGTGGCGCCGCCGGACAAGGACAAGGCGCGCGACAATATCGTGGCGGCGCTAAACGATGTGGACTGGAAGCAAAAGCTCGTCACCGTGCGCGTCAACGGGCTCGACACCCATTGGTGCTACCGCGACGTGATCGCGCTGGTGGAAAAAGGCGGCGAGCGGCTCGATGCCGTCATGATCCCCAAGATCGGCAATGCGAGCGATGTTTACGCCATCGACATGCTGGTCACGCAGGCGAGCCTTGCGGCGAAGCGCAAGAAGCAAATCGGGCTAGAGGTCATCATCGAAACGACGATGGGCCTCACAAACATCAATGCAATTGCCGGCGCCTCCAGGCGGCTTGAGAGCCTGCATTTCGGCGCGGCCGATTACGCAGCCTCAGCCGGCATGCGGACCACTAACATCGGGGGCGGCAACGCCGACTATGTGATGCTGACCGACAAGCATCCGAATGCTGCCCGTGAGCGGCACTGGAACGATCTCTGGCACTATCCGCTGTTCCGCATGGTGCAGGCGGCGCGGGCGCACGGGCTTGTGCCGATCGACGGACCGTTCGGCGATTATTCCGACCCGGACGGTTTCCGCGTGCAGGCCATGCGAACGGCGGTGCTCGGCTGCGAAGGCAAGTGGGCCATTCATCCGAACCAGGTGGCGCTCGCCAACGAGATCTACACGCCGCCGGCCAAAGAGGTGGAACGCGCCGAAGCCATTTTGGCCGCCATGAAGGACGCGCAGGCAAAGGGGCTGGGTGCGGCGGCGCTTAACGGCGTGCTGATCGATGCGGCCTCGATCCGGCAGGCAGAAGTGATCGTGCGCCAGATGCAGTTGATTCGGGAGCGGACGTAGTACGCCGGCGCCAAGGCGATTGTCTGCTGCCTATGCTGACTTCAGCATCTGACTGACCGCCACATGGATATTGCCGATGCGGACGCGTTGGCACGTCTTGGCATGACCCATGGCGCGCTTCATTATCGGGAAATTGCGCCCGCTCATCGCGCGCAACGAAAGTGCGATCAAGGCGCGTTTGCCCCATCTGGTTTCAATCTGCTCGCGCAACTGGTTTAGGTTGGTCGAACCGTGCAGAAGTGCCCGCCCGTAGTCGAAACCGAGCTGGGCATCGGGATCGGTCGGGGCGCCGGAGAGCAGCGCCTTGATGATTTCGCCCGACATTCCCGATTCGACGGCCATGTCGGATGCGATCTGAACGCAGGGTCCGCAATCTTCAACGAGCGCGCCCGCGATGCCCGCCGCAAGCCAGGCATCGCGTGGGGCATCGGCTCGCCAGCCACCACCCGTCATCTGCATTTTCATGAAGCGCCGGAATGCCGGGAACGAAGCATCGAGCAGTTCGTGCGCATAGGACGCGTCATAATCAAACCGGCGTTCCATCCGGCGAAGAAATCGATGGGCGAGCCACTTGAGCATCAGAGGACTCCTTCTTTCCTGGCGTTGATCCACGCCAGGCCAAATCCGAGAGCGCCAATCAACACGACACCGACTATCTCCGTGAAAGCTGTCGCGGGGGTCGAGGGTGCGCCGCGCACAAACCAGCCATAGACGTGCAGCAAGGCGTGCAGCACCGGCCATATGCTGCCTGCCAATGCGAGCGAGGCATTGCGCAGGCCGCTTCCGGCGGCACAGCAGAGGCCAGCCCCGCTCGCGACGAAAGCCAGGCCGATGTCGGAAATGAAGTGATGGTTCGCCGGGCCCGTCAGCGCCACGCCGGGAACGGCACCGTACCACGCCATGGGGTCGGCCAGCATCCAGAGGCCTCCGAAAAGGTGAATGAGGCCGATAATGACGAGAAGGATGCGAACGATCACGGCCCTTGCCTCCTTAACCTCTTATGCCCAATGACGAATGACCACTGGCATTTGTGACGCGACAGGCCCATTTTATTGACAGGGGACGTGCCGATTGCCACTTTCCGGCCCCCTTCATACCGCCTCCTCATATGTGACATGCACGCCTATCTCGATTTCGAACGCCCTATTGCCGAACTGGAAGGCAAGATCGTGGAATTGCGCCAGCTTGCGGCGCAAGACCCTAACATGGACATTTCGGACGAGGTTGGCCGGCTGGAAGCGAAGGTTTCCCAGCTCACGATCGAGACCTATGCGAGGCTGACGCCCTGGCAAAAGTCGCTCGTGGCGCGACATCCCGGGCGGCCGCATTTTTCCGACTATGTGAGCCACCTGATTGACGAATTCACGCCATTGGCGGGCGACCGGCTCTTCGGCGAGGATCGGGCCATCCTCGCCGGGATGGGCCGGTTTCGCGGACGCGCCGTAGCGATCATCGGGCACGAAAAGGGCAACGACACCAAGACGCGGCTCAAGCACAACTTCGGCATGGCCATGCCGGAAGGCTATCGGAAGGCGCAGCGGTTGTTCGACCTGGCCGATCGCTTCGGACTTCCCGTGATCTCTTTGGTGGATACGTCCGGAGCCTATCCCGGCGTAAGTGCCGAAGAACGTGGGCAGGCGGAAGCCATCGCCCGTTCCACGCAAGCCTGCCTCGAAATCGGGGTGCCGTTTGTGTCCGTGATCATCGGAGAAGGCGGATCGGGCGGGGCGCTGGCTATCGCAACCGCCAACCGGGTGTACATGCTGGAACACTCGGTCTATTCGGTCATCTCGCCGGAAGGCTGCGCTTCCATTCTTTGGCGCAATTCCGACAAAGCGCAGGAAGCTGCGGCGGCCATGAAGACCACCGCGCAGGATCTGCTCGAACTGAAGGTGATCGACGGCATCGTGCCGGAACCGCTCGGCGGCGCGCATCGTGCGCCGGACGAAACGATCCGGAACGTCGGCGAGACCGTTGCGCGCGCGCTGTCCGAACTGAACGCCCTATCCCGCGACGAACTCAAGAAACAGCGGCGCGACAAGTATCTCTCGATGGGCCGCAATCTTCTGGCCTAGCGCGATTTCCAAGAACTGTGGCGGCGGTGTGACGTTCTTTATTTGCCGGCCATGCATAAACTCGCCGTCATGAACGATGCTCATCCCGCCGCCCAGACGGAAACAGCCGGCGAGCGCCGGCCCGTTCGGATATTGGACCTTCTCCTGCCGCTTGTTGCCATAATTGTCTTTGTGGCCGTCGCCATCGCCGCAATGGTCGGTTACGCGTTCGGTCACGGAAATGAGGAAAATTCGCGCGCGCTTATCAGCGGCCTAAGCACCAACTTCATCGCGGCGCAACTTTTCATGGCCCTGATTTACCTGGCCATGCTGTCCGGAATCTGGCTGGTGGCACGTCGCCATGGGCCCGCGACCGTCGCGGGTTATTTCTCGCATGTGCCGAGGCACACGGTTGTCTGGAGCATCCTGGCTGGCGTCGGCATGGCCGCCCTGGTTCTCACGGCCATCTGGTGGCTTGGTTCGCACACCGATGTGACCTTTCGGGCCACCAGAAGTGAGGAGAAGCTTCTGGTCGCGCACAACCCTCTGGAATTTGCGGTCTCGCTTGCCGTTATCGCCGTAATAGCTCCCTTCACGGAGGAGCTCTATTTTCGCGGCCTGCTGCTGGCCTGGCTGCGCCGGTGGCTGTGGTTGCCGGCCGCAGCGATAACGGACGCGTCCGTTTTCGGGCTTGTCCATGGACGCTATGTCAATCATCCGGGGCTGGAGGGCTGGATATTGACCGTCATGGTCGCATTTGTCGGCCTGCTCAATGTCTATTGGTTCACGCGGGCCCGCTCGCTTTGGCCGGCCTTCCTGACCCACGCTTTCTACAACGGCGCACTCGTAACGCTGGCCTATGCCGGCAGCTGATCACCACCAGCCGCGCCACTTGAACCAGATGATCGGAACGACCGTGGAAAGTGCGATCACAAACAGCCCCCACGCGTAGCCGTAATGCCAATGGTACTCAGGCGTGTTGACGAAGTTCATGCCGTACATGCTCGCGATAAGGGTCGGCGGAATCCCCACGACCGAGACGATTGTCAGAACCTTGAAGATGTCGTTCTGCTCGGTATTGATGAAACCGAGCACGGCATCAAGAAGAAACTGCACCTTGTTGGAGAGGTGAATTTCGAAATCGGCGAGCGACTGAAGGTCCTGGCTTGCAGTTTTCAGCCGCGCCTGCACGTCGGACGAGATCCACGGCCCGCCTTTGTCGGTCGCAAATGTGACAATGCGCTGGAGGCTCAGAAGGCTTTCGCGAATCTGCGACAACCGCTCCCCGGCGCCGCCGAGCATGATGAGACTCTCTTTGAGGCGGCGATTGAGCCGCGCCACGTTGCGAATTCTCTTTTCGCCATAGTGGCGGAACGTGGCGTGCGACACTTCGTTCATGTCTGAAGCAATTTTTTCGAGCGTATCGGCAGCAAAATCGACCATGCCTTCGGCGAGCGTCGCGAAGATCGTGCTGCTGGAAGCCTGGGCGCCGTTCTTGCCGAGCGCTGCATAGGTATCGTCGAACGAACGCAACTCCGAGAATCTGAGCGTGACCAGGACTTCCTGCGTGAAGACAAAGCCGAGCGGCGATGACCTGGCATCTTCGCCATGGGCCGAGACAGGCATGCTCATGCGCAGGCTGTCACCATCGACCTGAAGGCGGCTCGATGATTCGATCTCTTCCAGTTGGGGCCTGAAAGGGATTTCGACGCCAAGCTCGTGCGCAACCTTCCGGGATTCGTCCGGGGTCGGGTTGAGGAGATCAACCCATAAGGCTTTGCTGCAACGTTCGGCGGTTTGCGGAAATATTCTGAGCATGAATGGCCGCTCGTGGACGGGTTGGAATCGGTCCGGACACCTATGACCGAAAATTCCGGACGCCGCCAGCGGGTTTTCGCGGGTTGCCCGTGTCTGTTCACGAGACTAACGTCCGCGGCGATCGGAAATTCAGGGGGGCACATGAAAGCGAAAGCGTATTGCACGATTCTGTTGGCGGCCGCGCTGGGCCTGGCTGCCACAGCGGCGTGGGCCAACGATATCGTGATCCATGCAGGGTCGCTTATCGACGGCGTGACCAGAAGTCCGCGACCAAATGTTTCCATCCTGATCCACAACGACCGCATAGCCGGCGTTCAGAATGGATTTGTGGACGGCCCCAAGGGCGCACAAGTGATCGATCTGTCAAAGGCGACTGTTCTGCCGGGCCTGATTGACTGTCATGTTCACATCACGGACCAGTTCGATGGCGGCAATCCGATCGTCGAGCATGTGACAGAGACGAGCTACGATTCCGCCGTCAGGTCCACAGCCTATGCCCGCAACACGCTGCTGGCGGGATTCACCAGCGTCCGCGACGTCGGGGCGAACACGGGCGTTGTCATTGCGCTAAAGCGGGCGATTGCAAAAGGCATTGTGCCGGGCCCGCGCATGTGGGTGGCGGGGCCGCCGCTTGGCCCTACGGGCGGGCACAGCGATCAGGCAAACGGGCTGGACCCCGAACTCTCGCACCCCGGCTGGACGGACAACATTGTCAACAGCGCCGAAGATGCCCGCCGCATCGTGCGCAAACTGAAACAGGAAGGCGTCGATCTGATCAAGATCATGCCGAGCGGGGGCGTGCTTTCCATCGGTGATGATCCCAACCGGCAACTGATGATGGATGACGAAATCGCCGCCGTCATCCAGACGGCGCATTCGCTTGGCCTGAAGGTGGCGGCGCATGCGCACGGCAAGGCCGCGATCGATGCCGCCGTCAGGCTCGGCGTGGACTCCATTGAACACGGCACCTTCGCTGACGCGCAAAGCTATCAATTGATGAAGCAGCACGGAACGTATCTGGTGCCCACGCTGCTCATCGCACAGGCGGTTTACGATCTGGCCAAGAGCCACCCCGAACAGCTCAACCCCTCATCGGCACAAAAGGCGTTGCAGGTTGCCCCGATCATTCAGCGCAATTTCCACAATGCCTATCTCGCCGGCGTGAAAATCGCGTTTGGGACCGATGAATCGCTCGTGCCGCACGGACAGAATGCGAAGGAATTTGCGCTGATGGTGAAATACGGCATGAAGCCGATGGATGCGATCATCGCCGCCACCGGCTCCGCCGCCGATCTGATCGGCGACACGGCCGATATCGGAAGTGTGCAGCCGGGCCGTTACGCCGACATCGTGGCGGTGAACGGCGACCCGCTGAAAGACATCACCATCCTTCAGCGCGTGCAGTTCGTGATGAAGGGCGGGGTGATCTACAAGCAGAACGGCCAGATCGTGCCGCGGCAGACGGGAACGAAATGACGGGATTGCGTCGACTCAAACCAGCGCGCCGTGGCAGTGCTTGAACTTGCGGCCCGAGCCGCAAGGGCAGGGCGCGTTGCGCTGAACCTTGCCCCAGGTCGAGGGGTCATTGGGGTCCACAGGAATGTCCGGTCCCGCGCGGCGGACGCGCACCGTGGCCATTCCATCGGGGGGCGGCGGCGCCGCCTCGTCTTCGCCGGTCAGCGGGTCGAGATGATGCGCTTGCAGCAGACGCGTATCCGGATCGGCCGGCATCGGCGGCGGAGCCCGCTCGACGTTGACCTGCAGATGCATCAGCTGGCGCACGACATTGACGCGCATGGTCGATAGCAAATTCTGAAACAGTTCGAATGCTTCGCTCTTGTATTCGTTCAGCGGGTCGCGCTGACCATAGCCCCGCAGGCCAACGTACTGACGCAAGTGATCGAGATTGACAATGTGCTCGCGCCAGTCGTGGTCCAGTGTCTGGAGCAGCACGGCCTTTTCAACATAGCGCATCACATCCGGGCCGGCATTGGCCGCACGCTCGGCAGCGCGCGCTTCCACCGCCTTTATTATGCGCTCGCGGACTTCCTCGTCGGCGATCCCTTCTTCCTTTGTCCAGTCCAGAATTGGCAGATCAACACCAAAAATGTCGAGGACTTCGTCGTGGAGGCCCGCGGCGTCCCACTGTTCGGCATAAGCTTTGGGCGGAATATGGCGCTCGACCAGATCTCCCACGACTTCTTCACGAAAATCGGCGATCTGGTCCGATACGTCGTCGGACGACATGATCTCCTTGCGCTGCTCGAACACGACCTTGCGCTGGTCGTTGAGCACGTTGTCGTATTTCAGGATATTTTTGCGGATTTCGAAATTGCGCGCTTCGACCTTCTGCTGCGCTTTTTCCAGCGCCTTGTTCACCCAGGGATGGGCGATGGCTTCGCCTTTTTCGAGACCGAGTTTTGTCAGCACGCTGTCCATGCGCTCGGAACCGAAAATGCGCATCAGATCATCCTGCAGGGACAGGAAGAATTTCGACGCGCCCGGGTCGCCCTGGCGTCCGGACCGGCCGCGCAGCTGGTTGTCGATGCGTCGGCTCTCGTGCCGTTCCGTACCGACGATATAGAGGCCTCCGGCCGCCAACGCGCGCTCTTTGTCTGCGGCGACTTCCGCGCGGATTTGCGCGGCCCGTGCCTCGCGCTCCTTCTCATCCAGAATGCCGCCGAGCTCATTGCGGATGCGCATGTCTGCGTTGCCGCCAAGCTGGATGTCGGTTCCGCGGCCGGCCATGTTGGTCGCGATTGTTACCGTGCCGGTGACGCCCGCCTGGGCGACTATGTTGGCTTCCTGTTCGTGATACCGCGCGTTGAGCACGTTGTGTTTGATCTTGCGCTTTTTCAGGAGGGCTGAAAGCTGTTCGGATTTTTCAATCGAGGTCGTGCCGACCAGCACGGGCTGGCCGCGTTTCTGGCAATCCTCAATCAGCTTGATGATGGCTTCGTTCTTTTCTTCGACCGTGCGATAGACCTCATCGTCCTCGTCTTTGCGCACCATCGGACGGTTGGTCGGAATTTCCGCCACGTCGAGGTTGTAGATATCCATGAACTCGGCGGCTTCCGTCATGGCCGTGCCGGTCATGCCCGCGAGCTTCTCGTAGAGCCGGAAGTAATTCTGGAACGTGATGGAGGCGAGGGTCACGTTTTCCGGCTGGATTGCGCAATCCTCCTTGGCTTCCAGCGCCTGGTGCAGACCGTCGGAATAACGGCGGCCCTCCATCATGCGACCTGTGAACTCGTCAATAATGATGACCTTCCGGTCCTTGACGATGTAGTCGCGGTCCTTCTGAAAGATCGTGTGCGCTTTCAGCGCCTGATTGACGTGATGGACAATGTTGATGTTGTTGAGATCGTAAAGATCGCCTTCCGGCAAAAGGCCGGCTTCACGCAAAAGATTCGCCATCTTTTCGTTGCCGGCCTCGGTCAGCGTGACGGTCTTCTGCTTTTCGTCGAGCTCGTAGTCTTCTTTCGTGAGCTGCGGAATCAGCTTGTCGACGCTGCGGTAGACTTCGGTCTGGTCTTCGGTCGGGCCTGAGATAATCAGGGGCGTGCGCGCTTCATCGATCAGAATCGAGTCGACCTCATCCACAATGGCGTAGGCATGCCCACGCTGGACCATCGTGTTGATCGAATACTTCATGTTGTCGCGCAGGTAATCGAAGCCAAACTCGTTGTTCGTGCCGTAGGTCACATCGGCGGCATAGGCCTGCTTGCGCTCATCGTCGGTCAGATTGTGAACGATGCACCCCACGGTGAGGCCAAGGAACTTGTAGATCTGGCCCATCCATTCGGCATCGCGCTTGGCCAGATAATCGTTCACCGTAACCACATGAACGCCCTTGCCGGTGAGTGCATTGAGATAGACGGGCAGGGTGGCAACAAGCGTCTTGCCTTCGCCGGTTTTCATCTCGGCGATGCGGCCCTGATGAAGCACCATGCCGCCGACCAGCTGAACGTCAAAATGGCGCTGACCGAGCGTGCGCTTGGCAGCTTCGCGCACGACGGCAAAGGCTTCCGGCAGAATGTCGTCGAGGTTCTCCCCTTTTGCCAGCCGCTCCTTGAACGCCGGCGTCATGGCCTTGAGGGCATCGTCGGACAGGGCGGCAAATTGGGGCTCGAGCGCGTTGATTTCCTCCACGCGCTTGAACATGGGGCGAAGTTTGCGTTCGTTGGATGAACCGAAAAAACGGGTGGCGAGGGCGCCGAGCATGTAGATCCTCGTGAAACAGCCAAAACCGGCGGACTTCGCGGGTTTTCCGCGCTTTGGCCGTGGCGGAGAGATAAGAACAGGGCACCCCCTTGTCAAATAAAGCAGTTCCGTTACACCCCCCGCCCGGTTTTTGACGTTTCACCCCGCAAGCTCAGGGGCGACGGTCGGCCCGGATCGTTTTGCTCGCGGGCCTGGCGAAGCAGGAAGGCCGGATAACCATGCCAAAGGGGCTAGGCAGCTTGCGCAAGGCCGTGTCAGGGGCCAAGCACGCACACGCCATCTCGCCACTGGCCCCAAAATCCCTTGCCAGTCTGCCGCCGCTGGCGGGCGTAAGGTTGGCTACAGGCAAAGCGGGTGTGCGTTACCAAGACCGCGCCGACGTGCTTTTTGCAATCCTGGCGCAGGGAACACAGGTCGCCGGCGTCTTTACCAAATCGAAGACTGCCTCCGCGCCGGTGGACTGGTGCCGCGCGCAGTTGAGGCGCGGCGAAGCGCGTGCCCTGGTGGTCAACAGCGGCAACGCCAACGCCTTTACTGGAAAATCTGGCGTTGAAGCTGCGCGCGCAATAGCGGAATCAGCAGCCGCGGCAGTAGGCTGCCGAGCGCATGAGGTTTTTCTGGCCTCGACGGGCGTCATCGGCGAACCGCTTCCTTTCAACCGCATTACAAGCATTTTGGACAAGCTTGCGCTCGACGCTTCGGCCAGCGGGTGGCGTTCCGCCGCTGAAGCCATCATGACCACCGACACCTATCCGAAAATGGCCACGGCAACCGCCTTCATCGATGGCCGACGGGTAACGATCAACGGAATCTGCAAGGGATCCGGAATGATTGCACCCGACATGGCAACGATGTTGGCCTTCGTGTTCACGGATGCGTCCTTGTCTTCGGACATCCTACAGGAATTGCTGAGTGCCGGTGTCAGGGATTCCTTCAATTCGATCACGGTGGACAGCGATACATCGACCAGCGACACGTTGCTCCTGTTTGCGACCGGAAAAGGCGCCAAACATCCGGCGATTTTAAAAGCCGGCGACCGGCGGCTCGGCGAGTTCCAGGCGAAACTGAACGCGCTATTGCTTGATCTCGCGCTCCAGGTGGTCAAGGACGGCGAGGGCGCGCAGAAGCTCATACGCGTGGACGTGACCGGCGCCAAGACTGATGACGCAGCCAAACGTGTTGCGCTGTCCATCGCAAATTCTCCGCTCGTGAAAACAGCCATAGCCGGAGGCGACGCCAATTGGGGCCGTGTGGTCATGGCAGTGGGCAAGAGCGGTGAAATGGCCGATCGTGACAGGCTGAAGATATCCTTCGGAGATCTTGTCGTTGCGGAACGGGGGGCTAGGGCGGTGAGCTACAATGAAAGCATGGCCGGCAAGGCGGTTGCAGGGCCGGAGGTTTGCATCGCTGTTGATCTTGCCCTCGGCAAGGGCAGAGCGCGCGTGTGGACCTGCGATCTGACCCACGGCTATATCGACATCAACGGGAGCTATCGAAGCTGATCTGGCCTGGTTGGACCGCTTCTTTGAACAAAATCAAAGGGCTCGGGAAAAATACCAGCTGTTTTGAAGCATTTCTTAAACGGCTGTTAGGACGGAGCCGCCATCATGACAAAGGTGAAGCTGGTTCTGGTCGCCGCGTGCGCGCTCGTCGACAGCGACGGACGCATCCTGATCGCGCAGCGGCCATCCGGAAAGGTGATGGCGGGCCTATGGGAGTTTCCTGGGGGAAAGGTGGAACCGGGCGAGCGTCCGGAAGACACTCTGATCCGCGAATTGAAGGAAGAACTGGGGATCACGGTGAAGGAGCCGTGTCTGGCGCCTTTTGCCTTCGCCTCGCACAGCTATACGGACTTCCATCTCCTGATGCCGCTCTATCTCTGTCGCCGGTGGGAGGGGAGCGTTCAGCAGCTGGAGCACAGCGCGCTCAAATGGGTCAGGCCGCGGGATTTAGGTTCCTATCCCATGCCGCCGGCCGACTTGCCGCTTATTCCCATGCTGCGCGATTTGCTGTGAAATTCCTGGACAGCCGTTCCGGCGCGACGGCCATCGAATACGCCCTGCTGGCGGGCGGCATCGCGCTGGTTATCATTACGGCGGTCAACACCATCGGCACGGCGGTAAACGGCATGTTCAACCAGGTGCTTACCGGCTTTTAGGCCCACCCGGTAAGATAGGCGACATCGAAAGTTGCCTTCAGACGACCGCCATCAACGGCATAATTTGCAACGTAATAGTCGCGCATGGCGTCAACGAATCGGCGCGTCAGTGGCATCGTACCGCGCGCGGCGAGCGAATTTGTTTCACCCAATCTGCGAAGATCGGCAACCAACCTGCTGATGTCTTTGTATCGGACCGTGGTCCGCTCGATATCGGCTACGGGTCCGCCAAACCCCGCACGCTGAAGGAGGGCGCCCAGGTCCCGCACATCCGCAAATGGAGCGACACGCGGATGGGCGCCGCCGCTAAGCTCGGTCTCGACTGCTGCGAGGCATTGCCGAAGCTCGGCTAGCGTGGAACCAGCAAAAAGTGCACCGAGAAATGCACCGCCCGGCCTCAATGTCCGGCGAATCTGGATCAGGGCTCCGGGCAAATCGTTAACGGCATGAAGCGCCAATACGCTGACAATGAGATCGAAACTCTGGGGCGGAAATGGAAGCTTCTCTTCGTCCGTATATTCGAGACAGGATGGATAGGGCGTCGTTCTGACCCACGCCTCCGCCGACGGTTTCAGCACGCGATAGCTTTCGTCCCGGGAGCTGAGGTCCAGCGCTTTCTCGAAACGCTTGCCAAACCCCGCCAGCCGCTCCGCCATGTGCTCGGCGATTTCGCGCACAAGAATGGGTTCGCCATCTGAATTTGCCGCCCGCGCCCTTCTTTGCGCGTAGAGTTGGCGATCGAATATCCGGGGAGGGGCCTTGGACATGGGTAGCTGACAATCCTATGGCGCAATATATGCTGTTCGGCCATGAATGTGCTTGCGGGAAATTGGCCGAGCCAAGGTTTGCGGGCGGTGCTGGACTTTCTTTACCCGCCGCTTTGCGTCCTGTGCCGAAAGTCCGTGGGAAGTGCCGGCGACCTGTGCGCGAGCTGCTGGGGCGCGATTGTTTTTCTGGATGGGCCTGTGTGCGCCCGTTGCGGCGTGCCATTCGAGACCGATCCTGGGAGCGGCGCGCTGTGTGCCGCCTGCCATACCCGTCCGCCAGCCTACGATGCGGCACGTTCCGTGATGCGCTACGAGGAGGCAAGCAAGAGGCCCATCTTGGCGTTGAAACGCGGCGATCGGCTGGATCTGGCCCCGATTTTTGGCCGGTGGCTGGCCCGCGCCGGGAGCGAGTTCGTGGCCGAGAGCGATGTTGTGGTGCCTGTGCCGCTGCATCGGCGGCGCTTGTGGGCGCGCCGCTACAACCAGGCGGCCCTCTTGGCAAAGGCGTTCGCATACGAGACGGACAAGCCCTTTGATCCGCTTGTGTTACGGCGCTCGCGGCCCACGCCCAGCCAGGGCGAAATGCCATCGTCAAAGGCCAGACGCCGCAATGTGATGGGCGCCTTCCGAGTCGGCGGCGCGAGCGCCGGGCGGATCCGGGGAAGGGCCGTATTGCTGATCGATGATGTCATGACCACCGGTGCCACGGTCGAGGCCTGTGCCCGCGTCCTCAAACGAGCCGGCGCCAGGAAGGTTTTTGTTCTCACCTTGGCGCGCGTGGTGCGAGCGAATGCTGTATAAGATAACCGTCCGAGTCCGGTTGCGTTCATGGCAAAGGTCACGATTTACGTCACCCCGATCTGCCCCTATTGCGTGCGGGCCAAGCATCTTTTGAAAAAGAAGGGCGTCTCTTACGAAGAGATTGATGTATTCATGGACGCCAAGGCGCGCGCCGACATGGAAGCAAAATCGGGAGGTGCGCAGACGGTTCCGCAAATTTTCATCGGCCAGATACATGTGGGCGGGTGTGATGATCTGTATGAGCTGGAACGCGAGGGAAAGCTCGACCGGTTGCTGAGGGCCGATACATGAGTTTCCGTGCCGCCTGTGTGCAGATTTGCTCGTCAGACGATCCGGCCGAGAACGTCCGCATAACATCTGGTCTGATCCGTGAAGCCGCAGGCAAGGGTGCGCAATTTGTGGGCACGCCGGAAAATACGACCCTGATGGCACCGGATGGAGGCGCAAAACTGGAGAAAAGTTTTACGGAAGAGCGGGACCCGTCCTTGCCGAAATTCCGGGCGTTGGCGGAAGAACTGGGCATCTGGCTTCTAATCGGGTCCTTGGCAATCAGGGTGAGCGATGCAAAGACCGCAAACCGATCCTACCTGATCGATCCGAAGGGCCTGATCGCGGCGCGCTATGACAAGATCCATCTCTTCGATGTCGATCTGCCGGGCGGTGAGACATATCGGGAGAGCAATACGGTGGCCGGCGGGCTGCGCGCGGTAACAGCAAAAACGCCCTGGGGGACGATCGGGCTTTCAATTTGCTACGATATTCGTTTTCCGCAGCTCTATCGCGCTTACGGCAGGGCGGGATGTTTTCTGCTGACGGCGCCCAGCGCCTTCACTGAAACAACCGGCAAGGCGCACTGGCATGTGCTGTTGCGCGCGCGCGCCATCGAGAACGGCGCATTCGTGTTCGCGCCGGCGCAAGGGGGCACTCATGCAAACGGGCGCAAAACCTACGGCCACTCGCTGATCGTTTCGCCGTGGGGGGAAATCCTGGCTGAAGCCGGCACGGCCCCTGGCATCATTGTGGCGGAGATCGATCCGGCACTTTCGGCAAATGCGCGCGCAAAAATACCAAGCCTCCGACATGATCGAGACTTTGATGTGGAGTAACCACCCTTGCGGAGCGCACAAATCGTGCGCATTTGTATGAGAGATCGTTGCACTGGCGAGCAATTCGCGTGATTGTTTACAGTCTTCAGTGTCAGAACGAGCATCAGTTTGAAGCGTGGTTTGCTTCAAGCGCGGCCTATGAGGAGCAGGCGGCCGAGCGAAAGCTCGTCTGCCCGATCTGCAATTCGCGCAATGTCGCAAAGGCGCCCATGGCACCAGCCTTGCCGGCGCGGGGCGGCGATCGAAACGCAGCGCCGGACGAGCTGCGAAAAATGCGGCAATTCATGACGGGATTGCGGCAGCATGTTCTGCAAAACGCCGAAAACGTCGGACGGCGATTTCCGGAGGAAGCGCGCAAAATTCATTACGGCGACGCCGAACGACGCCAGATCTACGGCGAAGCCACGCTAAGGGAAGCAAGAGAGCTGGTGGAAGAGGGCATCGACGTTGCGCCTCTTCCACCGGATCTCGACGAAGCAAACTGATCAGCGCAACAGGGCGGCTCGCAGATTGTCGGCATCGCGGTTGCACACGCGAGCCGAATAAACGTCGTCAATCGGCACCGCATGGTCATAGTATTCCGCGTTCCATTCCGGGCGCTGACGGATCGTTGAATCGTTGATCGTGAGCCCGATATATACGCCTTTGGCGGTGGCCCAGCCGACGATATCGGAATTGTAGCTGGTTGCGCCGGCGTTGCCTCCCACCATAAGCACGGCAATGCCCGCTTCTGTTCCGATGCGGAACTCGTTTTCTTCGATTGCGGCAAGGGCTCTGTCGGTCATGATAAGCAGGACGACCTCGGCGCTGTTGACACCGGCCTGCAGACCGAGGGAGGGCGAGCCCATCGAATAAAATGCCGGATAGCTCCATACCTTTCCGTTGCGGCGGAGCAGTACGCCATCGCCGCCCTGCCCCCCGATGATGAAGCCGACCTTCACCAGGTTCGGCACGATAAGAACGGCCTTGGCGCTTTTCAGCAAATATGACGCGCTGCTGCCCTCAAAATCGTACAAGGTCGAAGTGGCGTTGCGAACCAGCGTAGCAGTGGTCTGCGGCGCAATGTTGAGCGAACAGACGGCCGGATGGGCCGGCGGCTTGCGATGATGGTGAACAGGTTTTGCCGCCAAAGCGGGCGCGACGATAAGCGCCGCTGCCGCGGCGACTGCAGTAAGAATACGCATGTGTTATCCCCGAAAGGTGGTGCCCCTGTCGCAAGAACCTATCCCAACGCCGGATTGCGGTCGAGATGGTTCAGGACATGCTGGCTACCAGCATGTAATTGACGTCCGTATCGCTGGAAAGGCGCCATGTCCAAATGAGCGGGTCGAAAATAACACCTTGAAGTTTCAAGATTTTCAATCCCGCCGCTTCGAGGATCGCGCGCAGTCTCGTCGGCTCGACGAAACGGTTCCAGTCATGCGTGCCGACGGGGACCCAGCGAAGAACGAATTCAGCGCCGATCTTGGCAAGCGCAAGTGATTTCAGCGTCCTGTTGATCGTGGCGACAAACATCAGTCCGCCGGGCGCCACGAGCTTTGCACAGGCTTCCAGATATGCAGGCAGGTCGGCGACGTGTTCCACCACCTCCATGTTGAGGACCACATCGAATCGCCTTCCTTCGTCGGCAAGCTCTTCGGCGGTTGTACAACGATAGCTTACGGTTGTTGCAGTTTCACGCGCATGGGCTACGGCAATTCCGATGTTCCTTTCGGACGCGTCGGCACCCAGGACGTCAAAGCCGAGCCGGCTCATAGGCTCAGACAGCAAGCCGCCGCCGCAGCCTATGTCGAGCAGCGTGAGCCCAGCGAAAGGACGGAGAGAGTGACCGTGGCGCCCGAAATGGTCGGCAGATGTTTCGCGAATGAAGGCAAGCCTGACCGGATTGAATTTGTGCAGTGGCGCGAATTTGCCCGAAGCATTCCACCATTCGGCGGCGAGCGCGCCAAATTTCTCAACCTCGGCCGGATTTACGGAGGCGGCGGATTTGCGGTCGGGTTTTGGCGCCATGGCCGCAGCCTAACAGGTTCGCGGGGCAAAGGAATCCATTGAGCGCCTCGCAACCGCCGTCTAAGAATGCTGCAACGCCGCAACTTCGCCGGCATTGGACGGCAGGATCTACCGGCGGGCTGGGACGTGCCAGATGGCCAAGATCGTGATGAAGTTCGGGGGCACTTCGGTTGCCGACCTCGATCGCATCCGGCATGCGGCCGGACTGGTAAAGCAGGAAGTGGAGCGCGGAAATCAGGTTGCCGTGGTGGTTTCGGCCATGGCCGGCGAGACCAACAAGCTGGTTGGATGGACGCGCGAGCTTTCCCCCCTTCATGACGCACGCGAATATGACGTCGTGGTCGCGGCCGGCGAGCAGATCACGGCCGGGCTGACGGCCGTGGCCCTTTCGGCCATTGGGGTGCCGGCCCGCTCGTGGATGGGCTGGCAAATTCCCATCCGGACCTCCTCCATGCATGGGGCAGCCCGTATCCAGAACATAGACAGGACGCTGTTGGACCAGAGGCTGGCCGACGGGCAGGTGGCGGTCATCGCCGGGTTTCAGGGGGTCGCGCCGGACAATCGGATATCGACACTTGGGCGAGGGGGCTCCGACACCAGCGCCGTCGCTGTGGCAGCCGCCATAAGCGCTGACCGTTGCGACATCTACACCGATGTGGACGGTGTCTACACGACGGATCCCCGTATCGTTCCCAAGGCCCGGCGCCTGGACAAGATTACCTATGAGGAGATGCTGGAACTTGCCTCGCAGGGCGCCAAAGTCCTCCAGACACGTTCCGTGGAAATCGCCATGCTACACCGTGTGCCGGTCAGGGTGCTTTCAACTTTTGCGCCTGAAAATGGCGGCACGCTTCTCTGCGACGAGGATGATATCGTGGAAAAGAGACCTGTCTCCGGCATCGCTTACTCGCGCGATGAAGCGAAAATCACGCTCCTGCGGATACCCGATCAGCCCGGTGTGGCGGCGGCGATTTTCGGGCCGCTCGCGGACGCCGGGATCAATGTGGACATGATCGTGCAGGATGTGTCTGCCGACAAAGCCAAGACTAACCTCACGTTCACCGTCAGCCGGGGCGATCTCGCCCGGGCGCTTGAAACGATCCAGGCGGCCCAATCGGCGATTGGCTATCGAGACATTACCTCCGACGCAAGCGTGGCCAAGGTGTCCATCATCGGAATCGGCATGCGGACACATTCGGGGGTTGCGCAGACCATGTTCCGGACGCTTGCCGAGAAGGGCATCAACATTCAGGTGATTTCGACTTCCGAAATCAAGGTCAGCGTACTCATTGCCGAGGAATATGTGGAACTCGCCGTACGCGCCCTGCATTCGGCGTACGAACTTGACGCAGGCTAAAGGGAGACACCCATGCCGCTGGCCGCGGGCGGTCCCAGAACATTGTTGCGGCGCCTTCGCGAGATCATGGCGGAGCCGGGAAGCGCGCAGGCGCGCCTTGACAAGCTTGTGGGCGTCATCGCTGCCAACATGGTAGCCGAAGTTTGTTCGATCTATCTGCGCCGCGCAGGGAACATCCTTGAGCTGTTTGCAACCGAAGGCCTGAACCGCTCTGCCGTCCACAATACGCGCATGAAGCGCGGTGAAGGCCTTGTCGGCTTGGTGGCCGAGACGGCGGAGCCGCTGAACCTCAGCGATGCCCGGCTGCATCCGCATTTTTCCTATCGGCCCGAAACGGGTGAAGACCCATTTCATTCCTTCCTCGGCGTGCCGATCCTGCGCGGTGGCCAGGTATTCGGCGTGCTGACCGTGCAGAACAAGGCGGCGCGTCAATATGACGAGGAAGAGATCGAAGCACTGCAGACGATCGCGATGGTGCTGGCGGAGGTTGTCGCGCAAGGAGGGTTGTTCGACATCGCCGAACTCGATGAGCCGGCGTTGCGCGCAGACAAGCCGCTGGCATTTCGGGGCGAGGGGTTAAGCGAAGGCGTCGCGATCGGCCGCGTGGTCCTCCATGAACCGCGCGTCAAGGTGGACAAGCTGATCGCCGACGATCCGGTCGCCGAGCTGCAGCGGCTCGATGCGGCACTCGAGAAGCTCGCCTCCGAAGTGGACGAAATGCTCGATTCCACGGAGCTCGATCTTACGGGCGAAAGCCGTGAAGTCATCGAAGCATACCGACTGCTGGTACACGATCAGGGATGGCGCGAGCGCCTCCGCGATGCCGTGCGCGCGGGTCTTACGTCCGAAGCCGCCGTTGAGCGCGTGCATGACGAGATGCGGCTGCGCATGACCCGCGCTGGAGATCCCTTTCTGCGAGAAAAGCGTCACGATTTCGATGATCTGGCCAGGCGATTGCTACGCCACCTCGGTGGGGATGGCGCCAACGTTCCCGACCTGCCAGACGATGCCATCTTGCTGGCACGGGCCATGGGGCCGGCGGAATTGCTTGACTACGGCCGTGACAAGCTCAAAGGGCTGGTGCTCGAAGATGCGGCATCCACCTCGCATGTGGCGATCGTGGCCCGTGCCATGGGCGTACCGCTCGTCGGCTCGGCGGATGGCATCAGCGACGCTGCGCGCGCAGGCGATGATATCGTGATCGACGGCGAGACCGGGGAGGCCCATTTGCGCCCTCCAGCCGAGATATTGTCCGTGTTTTCTGCGCGGCGGGCGCTCCGCGAACAGCGCGTGGCGAGATTGGCCCAGGTTCGGGACTTGCCCGCGGTCACAAAGGATGGGGTGCATATCCGGCTGATGATGAACGCGGGCCTGCTGATTGACATGCCTCATCTGAAGGAGTCGGGTGCCGACGGCGTGGGACTGTTTCGTACCGAGCTGCAGTTCATGATCGGTGAAACCATGCCCACTCTGGACGATCAGATTCAGTTTTACCGACAGGTGCTCGACGCCGCCGGCGACAAGCCGGTTGTGTTTCGTACGCTCGATCTGGGCGGCGACAAGGTGCTGCCCTATGGCCGATGGGAACGGGAAGCCAATCCGTCTTTGGGCTGGCGGGCACTTCGCATTGCTCTCGATCGGCCTGCACTGATGCGCTATCAGGTCAGGGCGCTGTTGACGGCTGCGCGAGATCGCACGCTTCGCCTCCTCCTGCCCATGGTCAGTGACGTCGCCGAATTCAACATGGCGCGTGCGCTCATCGATCGTGAGATCGAGCGGGCTCGACGGCTCGGCAAGCCGCAACCCAGGCAAATACAGGTGGGCGCCATGGTCGAGGTTCCGGCCCTGGTCTTCATGCTGCCCCAGGTTCTGCGAAGCGCCGACTTCGTATCCATCGGCTCAAATGACCTTATCCAATTCGCTTTCGCGATGGATCGTACAAATCCGCGCGTGGCCCGCCGTTACGATTCCCTCAATCCCGCCATGCTGACAATGATTCACCATATCGTCGTTGCGGCTTCAGAGGCGGGCGGCGAGGTGTCGCTCTGCGGCGAGATGGCCGGTCGTCCTCTCGAGGCAATGGCGCTGGTCGGGCTCGGATTGCGAACCCTTTCGATGCAGCCGGCCAATATTGGGCCGGTAAAGATGATGATCCGAAGCCTCGATACGCGGGATGTATCGCCCTTCGTGCTGCGACAGTGCGGTCGCACAGATCATTCGTTAAGGACACGCCTCTCCGCATTCGCGGCCGAACGGGGAATTGCGATCAATTAATCGTGAGAAGCGCGAAAATCGCGCTGATGCAATCAAAACATCAACTCCGACCTGATGTGCGCGCCTTGCTTTTCCTCGGAACGGGCGGCCACACTGCTCATGTGTCGCAATTGTGAGGACATGACCGTGCACAAGTTCATTGTAGCTATTTTGGGGGGAGCTGCACTCGTGGCTTTCGGGGGGATCGCATCGGCCGATCCAACAGGTTCCACGCCTTCCGACCAGTCCGCGAATACATCAACCCCGGCGCAGACACAGCCCGCGCCAGCCGTTACGACGGCCACGCCGGCCGCCAGTGCTTCGACATCCGAAGATCTGGATCGCATTGTGTGCAAGTCAGGACCGCCGCCAACCGGCAGCCGCCTTGGCAGCACGCGCGAGTGCCACACCCAGCGGGAATGGGACCTGCGCCAACAGGAACAGCAGCAAGAGCTGACGCGCCAGCAGATCAACCGGGGTATTACCGGCGGCCCCTGACAGCGTGCGAGCAATCATGTGCAATATGGCCGGCGCAAGCCGGCCATATTTGTTTGTGGGAGTGGACTGGCCCAAGAATTTTATTGAGACTTGCCGAAAAAGTTCCATTCTATGCTTGTATGGACTTGTTCGGAGGGGCTTCCATGGACAATCGAATTCTTGTACCGGCGGCCGCTGCCTGTTTCTGGGCGTTCGGCAGTATCGCCGGGGCGCAAACGGGCAATGTAACGTCCGGGACCGGGCCGTCGGCCGCCACGACATCGCCCGCGGCCAGCGACACGCAATCAAGCGATCTCGACCGGATCGTATGCAAATCCGGCCCGCCGCCGACAGGCACGCGCATCGGCACCGGCCGTGAATGCCATACCCAGCGGGAATGGGACCGCAGGATGCATGAGCAGCAACAGGAATTGACGCGGCAGCAGATAAACAAGGGCTGCACGTCCGGGGGCTGCTGACCCGGCAGAAAAATCCGTGGCCGACGGCGGGCTTAGCATTGTGTAAAGGCTCAAAGTTCCTATAGATTCCAGCTTGTCGCCGGCATGGCTTGCAAGGCGAAAGCAGGACATCTTCCGGAATGACCAAAGTCACGCGATTGACGCTGGATCAGGGTGGCGGGCTGGAACGCCGCCGCATCCATCTGCGCGAGATTTCTGGGGATGCCGATTCGCCGCTGGAGACCGTGGGCCAGGATCTGCGCGCCGCCCGCCTGAGGCGCGGGGACGACCTGGCAACGGTATCCAGGGCCCTGAAGATCCGGAAGGACCACCTTGAAGCTTTGGAAGAGGACAGGCTGGAGGCCCTCCCGGGGCGCACCTATGCCATCGGGTTCGTCCGTTCCTATGCGGACTATCTGGGTCTGGACGGGGTACAGCTCGTCGAACGGTTCAAGGCTGAAATCGCCGGCCGCGACGACCATCCGCAGCCGGTGCCTTTCGCCACCTCCGATGAAGAACGCCGTCTGCCGCACGGGTGGGTGATCATCGGTATTGTGCTTCTGGGCCTTGTGATTTTCGGCGCGTACCGCCTCGCGATTTCGGCCGACACAATGTTGACCCAGCCCGACATGTCCGGGCCGACGCCACCGCCCAAGCCCACAGCGACCGTTCGCAATGTGCCAGCCAAGCGGCCGGCGGTCCAAACGGCTGCAACTCCCGGACAAACGGTGCCCGGCCTGAGTGGCGCATCCGGTACGGTCGCAAACGGGCCTGAAACGACCACCCCACAGAGCACCCCACCAACCTCGGAAAACACGGCCCAAGCGTCACCTGTACAACTGGCGGCACTTCCCCCAGGGCAAGTTTATGGCGAGCAGAACCGGGACTCACGCGTTCTCCTGCGCGTCCATCAGGCAACCAAGGTGCTCGTCGAGGGCAATGATGGAATGATTTACATCAACCGCGTCCTGAAGCCGGGTGATTCGTACCTGGTTCCAAATCGTGTGGGCCTGACCCTGAGCACCCCGAACGGTGGAGCGGTCGAAGTCCAGCTTGATGGCCAGTCGCTCGGATATGCCGGAAACCCGAACGAAAGCACCGACGCGATGTCGCTGGATCCGCAGGACATCATGGATCGGCTCGGCGGGTCTCATGAGTAAGTCGCGCGAGCGATAGTGCCCCTTGAGCCCGCGCGGCGGCGGACCACATTGTCCTTGCCATGATTCCGGAAACCAAACTCTCACGGCTGATTGACCGCTTTCATGCGATTGAAGCCGAACTCTCTTCCGGCCGGACTGGGGGCAGTTTTGCCAAGCTGTCCCGGGAACACGCTGAGCTCGCGCCCGTCGTGTCCGCGGCAGCCGCCTATCGGGAGGCCGAAAAACAGCTAGCCGGGGTCGAAACCCTGATTGCGGACCCCGCGACCGACGCCGAGATGCGGAAACTTGCGGAAGAAGAACGCGTGCAGCTGAGGAAGACTGTTTCGGCGCTGGAACACGCCCTGAAAGTTCAACTTTTGCCGAAGGATACGGCAGACTCCTCATCTGCCATCGTAGAAATCCGCGCAGGTACGGGCGGCGAGGAAGCGGCGCTTTTCGCGGGCGACTTGCTTCGCATGTACGAGCGCTATGCCCAACTTCAAGGCTGGAAGACGGAACTGATGGATTTGAGTGAAACCGATCTTGGCGGCGTAAAGGAAGCTGTGCTGGAGGTGGCGGGACTGGGCGCCTATGCGAAGCTCAAATTTGAAAGTGGCGTTCACCGGGTACAACGTGTGCCCGTCACCGAAGCTGGCGGGCGTATCCACACCTCCGCGGCGACAGTCGCCGTATTGCCGGAGCCGGAAGACGTCGACGTGCAGATCGACGACAAGGACCTGCGCATCGATGTGTATCGCGCGCAGGGCGCCGGTGGCCAACACGTCAACAAGACAGAAAGCGCCGTGCGAATCACCCATCTGCCAACCGGCATTGCCGTCGCGCAGCAGACGGAAAAATCGCAGCACAAGAACAAGGCGCAAGCCATGAAACTGCTAAAAGCCAAGCTGTTTGAAATGGAGAGAGAAAGGGTTGAGCGCGCGCGCGCCAGCGAAAGAAGAGGCATGGTCGGGTCGGGGGACCGAAGCGAACGCATACGAACGTACAACTTCCCCCAAGGGCGGGTGACCGACCACCGGATCAACCTGACGCTATACAAGCTCGATCGCATCCTTTCGGGTGACGAGCTTTCCGAGATTATTGACGCGCTGGTTACGGAAGACCAGGCAAATCGTCTCGCCGCCCTGGAACACGAAGCGTGAGCGGCTGTCGCGCGGCTGCAACGCGGGGCGCCGAGCGGCTGAAAGCCGCCGGGATCGAGTCCGCGCGCGCCGACGCGAGGATTCTGCTTGCGCATGCCCAGGGCGATGAAATGCTGTTCGAAGGCTTTCTCGCCCGCCGCGAACAGCTGGAACCCGTGGCCTACATAACGGGTCACAAGGAATTCTGGAGCCTGGACTTCGAGGTTGGTCCCGGCGTGCTGATCCCCCGGCCAGAGACCGAGACGCTGATCGAAGAAGCCCTGAAGGAATTTCCTACCCGAAGTGCTCCGCTCCGCCTACTCGATCTTGGCGCCGGAAGCGGCTGCATCCTGATTGCGGCCTTGAGCGAATTTCCAGAAGCCTGCGGTGTTGCCCTTGAACGTTCTGCGGATGCGATTATGTGGCTACAGAGAAACATCGACAAACATGGCCTGTCGAACCGCTGTGCTGTTATGCATGGCGACTGGCGATACGAATCCGCAGGCGAGTTTGATGCGGTCTTCAGCAATCCGCCTTATGTATCGAATCGCGAGATGGCGAAACTGCCGGCGACTATTGCGCGTTATGAACCCAGACCGGCGTTGATGGCAGGAAGCGATGGGCTGGCGGCCTATCGCGAGCTGGCTCCGAGGATCGCTGCGTGTCTGAGACCGCATGGGAAAGCGTTTCTGGAGGTGGGGGCGGGCCAGGAGGAAAAGGTTAGTGGGATTTTGCGATCAGCCGGTCTCGAAACGGTGCGGATCGCAACGGATTTGGCCGGAATCGCACGTTGCATCGTCGCCGCAAGGGCGGGTAAAACCGCGTCCGGCCCGCAAAAAACAGTTGGAAAGGGACAGTCAAGTCGCTAGGTTCCGGGCCGAACAGGGGACAAACCGGCGCCATTCGGCAGGGGGCTATGGCAGCTGGGAGTGACCCCGCGAGAGCGGGGACCGGTCCCAAGTCAGACAACAGCGAAGTCGCTTTGGAAGACGGCAACGCGCGGATGCGCCTTTGAGACGCTGCGAAGACTGATGGAAAACTGCCCCGCAGTTGTTGCGAGGGCCTGGATGCTCAAACCACGGGGAAAATGTGAAACGATCACGCGGACGCGGCCGCAGGCCGCATAACAATAACAACAATGGCGGCGGTGGATTTAATCCCAACCGCACCTTTGATTCCAACGGGCCGGAGATCAAGATCAGAGGCTCAGCATCGCATGTTTATGAAAAATACCTGCAGCTTGCGCGCGATGCCAATTCTTCAGGCGATAGGGTGATGGCGGAGAACTATCTCCAGCACGCCGAGCACTACTATCGGATCATGGCCGCCCAGCAAGCCCAGATGCAGCAGTACCAGCAGCAACAGCAGCAGGCCTACCAGGGCGGTGGCAATGGCAACGGCCAGGCGCGCCAAGGACAGGGCGAGCAGCCCTATGTCCAGAACGGGGGACAGAGCGGGCCCGCGTTCTCGCTGAATGAGAGCGAAGAGGGCGGCGACACGGACGAAGCCGGACCGGAGTAGTTCGCCCTCTTGCGGCCAGCGGCCTAAAATCCCACATAAGAACTGGATGCGGCGCCCATATGGGGCCGTATCCTATTTTATGGGACCACCCAAAGGCCGCGCTTTCGGGCCTTCGGGCGTGTGCTTGAGAGGCCGAAATGGACATCGAGAAATTTACCGAGCGGGCCCGGGGCTTCATTCAATCCGCGCAATCGCTTGCGCTGCGTGATAACAACCAGCAGCTGACACCCGCGCACTTACTCAAAGTTCTTCTGGACGATGAAGAAGGATTGGCCGCGCGGCTGATTCGCTCCGCCGGCGGCCGGCCCGAAGATGCCTTGCGCGAAACCGTGATCGCGCTTGCCAAACTGCCGAAGGTGCAAGGTGGCTCCGGACAGGTTTACCTCGCTCCTGAGACCGCGCGCGTGCTGGATGCGGCACAGGAGGCGGCCAAGAAGGCCGGCGACAGTTTCGTCACCGCAGAATACCTCCTGCTCGCGCTTTCCATGGCGCAGGGAACCGATCCCGCGCGCATTCTCAAGGACGCGGGTGTCACGCCGCAGAGCCTCAACAAGGCGATTGCCGGTTTGCGGCAAGGGCGCACGGCCGATAGTGCCACCGCGGAAAACCAGTACGACGCCCTCAGGAAATACACGCGGGATCTCACGGATCTTGCGCGCACCGGCAAGCTCGATCCGGTGATCGGCCGCGATGAAGAAATTCGCCGCACGATCCAGGTGTTGTCGCGCCGGACAAAGAACAATCCGGTGTTGATCGGAGAACCGGGCGTCGGCAAGACCGCGATCGTCGAAGGGCTGGCGTTGCGCATCGTCAACGGGGACGTGCCGGAGAGCCTTCGCGACAAACGGCTGATGGCGCTCGACATGGGTGCGCTGATTGCCGGCGCCAAATTCCGGGGCGAGTTCGAAGAACGCCTGAAGGCCGTGCTTACCGAAATCACGGCTGCCCAAGGCAAAATCATCCTTTTCATCGACGAAATGCATGTGCTGGTCGGCGCTGGCGCGGCCGAGGGGGCAATGGATGCCTCCAATCTGCTTAAGCCGGCGCTGGCGCGTGGCGAGCTGCATTGCGTTGGCGCCACGACCCTCGACGAATTCCGGAAGCATGTGGAAAAGGACGCGGCCCTGGCGCGGCGCTTTCAGCCGGTATTTGTGACCGAGCCGACGGTGGAAGACACAATTTCCATCCTTCGCGGTCTGAAGGAAAAATACGAGGTTCATCACGGCGTTCGCATCACCGACGGGGCGATTGTCGCGGCAGCCACTCTGTCCAACCGCTACATCACGGACCGGTTCCTGCCAGACAAGGCCATCGACCTGATGGATGAGGCTGCCGCGCGTTTGCGCATGCAGGTTGATTCGAAGCCGGAAGAACTGGACGAACTCGACCGCCGCATCATCCAGCTCAAAATCGAACGGGAGGCGCTCAAGAAGGAAAACGACAAGGCCTCAAAAGAACGGCTGGGAACGCTTGAAAGCGAACTTGGGGACCTGGAAGAAAAGTCCGCCGCGCTTGCCGCGCGCTGGCGGGACGAGAAGAAGTCGCTGTCCGACGTTCAGGTCCTGAAGGAAAAGCTCGATCAGGCGCGCATGGAAGTGGACATCGCTCAGCGCCGGGGCGATTACACGCGTGCCGGCGAGTTGACCTATAGCGTAATTCCCGATCTTGAGCGCAAGCTCAAGGCTGTTGAAGAAAAGAAGAGCACAGCGCTGGTCAACGAATCCGTGACGGCGGAAAGCATCGCCGCCGTTGTCTCGCGCTGGACCGGTATTCCGATCGACAAGATGCTGGAGGGTGAGCGCGAAAAGCTTCTGCACATGGAGACATCGCTTGAAAAGCGCGTGGTCGGCCAAAACGAGGCTGTTCGCGCGGTTTCCAATGCCGTGCGGCGCGCGCGGGCCGGGCTGCAGGACCCGAACCGACCCATCGGCTCGTTTCTGTTTCTTGGCCCCACCGGCGTCGGCAAGACGGAGTTGACCAAGGCTCTCGCCGAATTCCTCTTTGATGACGACACGGCGATGGTGCGGATCGACATGAGCGAGTTCATGGAGAAACATTCTGTGGCGCGGCTCATCGGCGCACCGCCCGGCTATGTCGGCTATGAAGAGGGAGGAGTCCTCACGGAAGCCGTGCGGCGCAGGCCCTATCAGGTGATTCTGTTCGATGAGGTGGAAAAAGCACACGCCGATGTCTTCAACGTGCTGCTGCAGGTGCTGGACGATGGCCGGCTGACCGATGGCCAGGGCCGCACGGTCGATTTCCGAAACACCGTCATCATCCTGACCTCAAACCTGGGCACCGAGTTTCTTTCCGTCGAGGGTGGCGAGGGCGCACAGGCGAAAAATCAGGTCATGCAGGCGGTGCGCGCGCATTTCCGGCCCGAATTCCTGAATCGGCTGGACGAGATCATCCTGTTCCACCGGCTGACGCGAAAGGACATGGATCGCATCGTGGATATCCAGATCGGCCGCCTCGACAAGTTGCTGGCCGACCGGAAGATCGTGATCACGCTTGATGCCAAGGCGCGCGATTGGTTGGCCCAGGCCGGATATGACCCGGTCTATGGCGCCCGGCCGCTCAAACGCGTGATCCAGAGGCGCTTGCAGGACCCGCTGGCGCAGCTTCTGCTCGAAGGCAAGATCAGCGACGGCGCGAAGGTGAAGGTGAGTGCCGCAAAAAGCGGGCTCGTGATCGACGGCAAGGAATTCGCCTCAACCGACGACGAATTGATGCCGGAATACACACCAAGCCGGGCCGTGCATTGAGTTAGGGTTTGGCGGCGCGGAGATCGCCCGCGGAATCCGCAAGCTTTGTTTCAAGCGGCATCGATGCCAGTTCGGAATCGATGTGAAGCCGCTCCACGAGGAAGTCCCGCAACTGGCGGCCGGCCAGCCTGCGTCCGGTCGCAACTTTCACCTTCAGCGGATTGACCTGCTTGTTGTTCACGAAAATCTCGTAGTGCAGGTGAGGCCCGGTGGTCAGGCCCGTATTTCCGCTGTAGGCGACCACCTGGCCTTGCCGCACATGGGAACCCATGTGAATGCCCGGCGCAAAGCGCGAAAGGTGGCCATAACCGGTCGCATAGCCGTTGCCGTGGCTGATTTTCAGAAAGTTGCCGTAACCGCCCAGGCGCCCCTCGATCACGACGGTTCCGCTGCCGGCGGCCATGACCGGGGTTCCTACCGGAACTCCGAAATCGATTCCCTTGTGCATCCGCGTGTAGCCGAGCACGGGGTGGAAGCGCATGCCAAAGCCTGAGGTGATGCGCGCACCGTCCACCGGCGTCTTCATCAGCATGCCCTTGGCGCTGACACCCTTAGCATCGAAATAGTCGGCAGGCTCATTCGGATCGGGCTGGTAGCGATAGAGGGTCACGTTCCGGCCGCCGAGATCCATGCTGGCGTAAACGATGTTGCCCTCTTTGGCCGCCTGTCCCTCGGGCGTGTAGTAGTAGCTGTAAAGCACTTCGAAGCGGTCGCCCGGGTGCATGTCGCGCTGAAAGTCCACCTTGTAAGAGAACATGTGGATCATCTCGACCACGACGTCAGCGGGAATGCCGGCCTGCATGGCAGCGAGGTAAAGGCTTGAATCGATCGTCGCGCCTGCGCGGTGGTATTGGACCTTCAGATCCTTCTTCTGGTCCTCAGCCGCAAAACTTCCATCGGTGGCGCGCGTAACCGTGATGTCATGGTCGACCGAAGGCGAGAACGCGAGCGAAAGCAGCTTGCCCGCCGGCGTCGGAGCCGCGGGCTGCACATTCGAGTCGTCGCTGCCATCATCTTCGTCGCCCGCATCGCTTCCCGCTGAGGGTGCAATAACGGTCACATTTGACTGTTGCGCCGCCTGATTTTCCGGAATCGGGGCGAATGACAGGGTCAGCGACTGTCCCGCGCGCAAAGAGCGCAAATCGTAAACCTTGGCCAGGGCCAGCACGGCGGCATTCGCATCATCATCGGTAACACCCGCATCCGTAAGCGCGCCTTTCAGCGTATCGCCCGGATCCATCGTTATGGTGCGTGTGTCGACTCCGGCATTGTCGCCGTCATCTCCCGCCTGTTCGGCGGCAAGCGCATTATCGGCGTTCACGCCAGAATTCGCCCCAAGGGCGCTGCGGGCGGCCGAGAATTCCCCTCCGGGCCCAATCGCGGCGAATGTCGCGCCATCGCCTCTGCCGGCCAGCCGCAGGTAAAGCTCGTAGGGGATCATCGAGTGGTTGCGGCCCGCCATGAAGGATTTCGAGGTCGCCGGGGGCATCGTGCTGGCCGCCAGCCAGGCGATCGAACCCGCCACCAGCGCCGTCACGGAGGTTGAGACGAGAGCCCAGCGCCCATCAGTCGAAAGGAGAGTCTGTGCGACGGCGCCAGCGCTGCGCCGCCATTGCGCGATCTGATCCGCAATCGTCGGTTGGTTCCGGCGCTTCACGCAAACTCCCAGCCCAGCAATGCGCTTTCCGAAGCGCCGTCGCGTCATATAGCCCAACCTATCCTAACGCCGTCAACCGTTATCGGTCCGTTAAGAGTGTTTTGACCCGAAGCGGCACAAGCGGCGATTGTTCAGCGATTTCAGCGCAATTTGCGGGCCGTGCGCGGTCCCAAAAAAGAGCGCCGCGGAAGGGGGTCCGCGGCGCAAACGCTCGTTCAGACTCGCAGGAGGGGGTCTAGAGCCTGACGAGGAGGGCCTCGGCGATGCGGCCGTGGATCCAGCCGATGCCGCGAACGACGTGCAGCACGATGAAGAACACGATCAGGCCGCCGAGGGCCAGCACGATCAGGCCGGGGGCCGTATGCACGAAATGGTTGAACCAGGAGAGTTCATAGTCGGTCGCGCTGTCCATGCGAAAGACATGGCTGACGTCGTTGGTGACAAGGCCATAGATTGCGCCGCCGGCAATCCCGAGCGGCACAGCGATGCCGGTGACCGCGATCGTGAAATAGACGACTCCAAGGGGCAGCATGAGGAGCAGATAAAGCATCGAAGACCAGGTGCGGACGTCGATCAGCGCATCCTTGATCTTGGTGCCGATGGTTTCTTCGGCCGCGGTTGCCGGGGGCAGCCGCCGCGGCATGCGAACGCCCAAAAGACCTTCAACAATGCGGCCTTCGATCAGGGACAACACGCGCACGGAGCCGATGAAGAGCAGGGCAAACGGAATGCCGATGATCAGGATGAAAAAGCCGACCGAGAGCGAAAGTCCCGTTACCGTCCAGGTGAAATAGAAGGTGCCGGTCACGATCGACAGCAGCATGTAAAGCAGCGCGCCGTAGGTGCGCGGATCGGACAACACATTGAAAAAGCCGAAACGGCGCTCTTCCGGTTGCTCCGATTTCGGGAAGGGGCTCGTGATTGACGCTTCCATCGAGCGATACTCCTCTGCGATTTCCTCGGGGGTCCCGTATGTCTCGATGACGGAAGCGAGGACTTCCGGCTCGGTGCGATTTTCGTTCTGCCTCATCTCGTTGTCGAGGTGTTCTTCGGCGTCAGCGAGCGCGTCCGCGATGAGCCCGGCCGGCGCACCTTTTAGTGCGCGCCTCAGAGCCTCCAGATAGGCTTTGACCGTTTCAGGCTGACGGTCTGGATTCATAAGTGGCTCCGGTTCCGGCTTTGAGCGCGTCGTCCACGAATTCACGCATGTCGCGCCAGGCGAATTGCCATTCGGCAAGCGCTCGGCGGCCTTCATCGGTGATGCTGTAGTAACGGCGGGGCGGGCCGAACGCGGATGCTTCCACCCGGCTTTCAAGCAGGCCGAGCGCGTTCAGCGAGCGCAGGACCGGATAAATGGCGCCTTGTTTGAAGATCAGCCCGCCTTCGCCTTCGGCTTTCACTTCCTTGGCGATTTCGTAGCCATACATCTCCCGGCCCGCGCGGGCGAGCACGGCCAGGAGGACGAGCGAGGATAGCCCGGCCATGAGTTCCTTACGGAATTTTCGCGTGTAGGTGGATTCGTCAACCACGCGGTTTTCCGCCTCCCAACTATTACGAAGTTCAATCTAGCATGAACTTCGCAATATACAAGAGTGCCCTATACGGAAATCCATATCTTGGGCCTACATGGGCTCCCGGCTACAACGACTCGTTTTCAAAAATTTCGCTTTTCATCCCCGTCGCTTCGGTTTCAGACGTCAGCCCGTACGGAAACCGATCACCATCTCCGTATATATACCTATATCGCAGAAGATAGTCAAGCCCGGCGTGGCCATACCCTTGTCTTTCAAAGGCGGCTACGGACTTCTGACGGAGAAGCGCCAAACCGGCGGCGGAAAACACGATTGAAATGCGAGACGTCGCCAAAACCGCACTCATAGGCCAGATCGCTGATGCCGCGGTGGCGCATGTGGGGGTTCAGCAGAGCCTCATGAACCTTGTCGAGCCGTTTTTTCAGAACATATTCCGAAAAAGTCATGCCTTCGCTTTCGAACAGGCGCTGGATCTGGCGCGGACCAAGGCGGTTCTGGTCGGCCACCATGTTCACGTTGAGATCGTGACGATGAAGATTGGCGACAATGTAGGACTTGATGGCGTGGAACCGGGCAGCCCGCAAGCCGCCGACGCTGAACGCCCGCGTTTCGCGCGATGTCGTGAGCGTCATCGCCACAAGGTCGTAGATATGCCGCGCGATGACACTCCGGAGCTCAGGCGACTGCAGGGGCAAATTGGCCTGCAGCATCTGGGCATAATGCAAAAGCAGCTGCAGGGCTTCGTTGTCCTGCGCAATGGGACGCGCGATCCTGTCGTACAGGTCGGGGACGCGCAGCGAAAGCGCCGCGGCCGGCAGACGCAGGCACATGATACGGCCTTGCATCGGACGATGGAACGAACCCTTTTCGGTGCAGGCGAGAATGTAACCCTGACCCACGCCCAGTGAGATTTCGCGGCCGTTCTGTTCGGCCCCAAGCTTGCCTTCAAGATTGACCGTCAGGAAAAAATCATCGTTGTCCGCCGCCACCAGACGCTGCGTTCGGCGGTTGATCGAAGCATCGATCGAGCCCCAGCCGATCGTAAGCTCGGGGAGCATGCGCAGGCATGCTTCGACCCGGTAGGCATCGTCCTTTAGCGGCTGGATATCGACCGCAAACAACTTGCGCGCGAGAAGGTCGCGCCAGAAGTCCAGCCGCTGACGCGGGGGAACCGGCGCCATTTGCACATGCAGCAATCTGAAGTCGGGGGGCGGCAAATCCATCCCTTACACCTTCCGAACTGACACCTCTTGGAGCTGACATTAACATAATCATTTCCCGATGTCGTTTTTGGCCAAGTTTGTCGCTTTAGACCAAGACAGCAATTGCTGCGGCAAATTATGAAAATTCGCGAGCGCCGGCCAGTTTTGACCGGGCCTGCGGGAGGCAACGACCCCCGGCTGGCCCTTTTTGAGCGCTTGCGCGCCCGAGGCGGGGAGCTTTTGCAATGTGTCGATCCGTTGGTCTTTCGCTGTTGAAGAACGGCGCGAGCAGCCTTGCGCTGGCTGTTGCGCTGGGTGGGGTTGCCTGGGCCGGCGGTCTGCCGGGACATGGCCACTACACGAGCGGGCAGGGGACGATCCGCCATCACGGCGGCGGAGCGCTCGTCATCGACCAGTCGAGCCAGACCGGCATCATCAACTGGAACAGCTTTTCGATCGGCAAATCCAACCGCGTCAGCTTCGACAACGGGCATGGCGCCACGTTGAACCTTGTGAACGGCGGCGATGTTTCGCGCATCGCCGGACAGCTCCGGAGCACAGGCTCGGTCTATCTCGTCAATCCGCAAGGGGTGGTGATCACCGGCAGTGGCCGGGTGAACACCCAGGGAAGCTTTGCCGCCACCAGCCGGGTGGCCGATGGTGATCTGTTCGCGGACGGGAAAAGGCACCTGCGCCTGACCGGCAAGCCTGCCGGCGACGTGATCGACGACGGGCAGATCCGTTCGGGCGGCACCGTCAGGCTGAGCGGACGCAACACGACGGTCAGCGGATCGATTTCGGGACCGCGCGTGAACGTGATCGCTTCCGGAGAGACAAAGATTTCCGGAACCATCTCCGCGCAGCGGGCCAACGGCGACGGCGGCACCGTCATCGCGACCGGCCGCTTCACAAATCTCGCAAGGGGCGCCGAGATTTCCGCCTCCGGCCGCAAGGGCGGCATCGTGCTTGTCGGCGGCGACAAGCATGGCGGCGCCGTCGCGGGCGACAGATTCGTTTCGGGCCGGGTGCGCAACGCCGGCACCACGCTGGTCCAGAAAGGCGCCCGCATCACTGCCAGCGGCACGGCGGGCAGCGGCGGCCATGTGGTTGTCTGGTCGCAAAAGGCCACCGAATTCGACGGCCGCATCGTCGCGCGCGGAACCCGCAAGGGCAACGGCGGCTCGGCGGAAGTGTCAAGCCATGGAAATCTGGCATTTCAGGGGCTGACCAATCTGAACGCAGCACAGGGAACGGCCGGTGAATTGCTGCTGGACCCCTGGAATCTCACAATCAAGGCGACGGGCCAAACGACGAATGTGAACGCGGCTAACGGCACATTTGAACCTGTCGGGCCAAACTCCGTTCTTCTTGTTTCCGCCATCAAGAAGGCCCTGAAGAACGGGTCTGTCGCCATCGTGGCCGGGAGCGGGGCAGGCACGGGGGCCGGGGATGTCCTTGTCGACGCAAGTCTTGCGGTCAATACGAGCCACTATCTGACATTGTCGGCGTACCACAGCATTGTCTTCCATGATGGCGTCAAATTCTCGAATGCCGGATCGAGCTATCTGGCGCTTTATGCGGACAACACCGGTCAAAACCCGACTGGTACCGTCAAATTCAAGGGTTCTTCGTCCGTAGACTGGAGCCATGGCGGCCAGGTCTTCCTGCGCTACAACCCGGTCGATTTTGCGCATCCCACGAACTACGCCGCGCGAATTTCGGTCGTCGCTCCGAACGATCTCACAGCGTATATGCTCATCCATAGCATTGCCCAGTTGCAGAGCGTCGAGACAAATCTTTCCGGTACCTACGAAATCTGCGAGGACATCGATGCCAGCGCGACCAAGACATGGAATTCCGGCGCAGGGTTCATTCCGCTCAGCAATTTCACGGGACAGCTGACCGGCGACGGCTTCACGATCACCAATCTAACGATCAAGGATTCGACTGACGGCAATGTGGGCCTGTTCTCGAAGATAGAAGCCGGTGCAAAAGTTCAAAGCATCATTTTCCGGAATCCGCATGTCAGCTCCGTCAACCAGGGCGGACAGCCAAATGTCGGCGTGCTGGCCGGGCTCAACAACGGTTCGATTTACGGAATTCAGGTGATCGGCGGCAAAGTCTCGGCGACAGGGCCTGGCCTGAACCTCGTCTATATCGGCGGGATTGTGGGCGACAACGCGGCCCAGATCACATTTTCCGACAGCGATGGCGTGGTCGTCACGGCGCCCGGGCCGGGCGACGCGATTGGGGGCGTCGCCGGATACAACGGCGGCACGCTCGATGCTGTCGCGAGCATCAATTCAACCATAAAAGGCGCCGGCACATCCGACATGATCGGCGGCATCGCGGGCCTGAACAATTCCGCGGGCATAATTGCGGACGCCAGCCAGGCGGATGATACGGTCGATGGCCTCGGAACGTCGCAGGACGTCGGAGGGTTTGTCGGCAAAAACTCCGGCACAATCGGCGGCAATACAACCGCGGCCGGATCCGTCAGCGGAATTGGCGGAGACGAAATTGGCGGGTTTGTAGGCGTCAATGACGTCACCGGGACCATCAATGACCAGGCCTCGTCAACCGCGACCGTCGCCGGGACCGATCCGACCGGGAGTTTCGACATTGGCGGATTTGCCGGCCTGAATCTCGGAACGCTCACCCGCGTGAGTTTCAACGGCAAAGTCTCGGCAAACAGCCCCGCGGAAAACGAGGTGGGCGGACTTGTCGGAAACAATGGCGGCGCAATCGACAAATCCAGCGCTTATGGAACGGTTTCAATTCTTGCCGGCGACGGCAACGGCGGCGGACTTGTCGGGCGCAATCGGGCGGGCAGCGCGATCACCCGGTCTTACGCGATCGCGCATGTGATAACCGCCGGGGACAATTCTTTCATCGGAGGCCTGGTCGGTCAGGACCTGGGCGGCACGATTTCGCGCTCCTACGCGGGCGGACCCGTGACGGCCAATGGCGCCACCGATGATGCCGGCGGCCTTGTCGGCTACAGCCAGGGCACGATCGACCAAAGCTATGCCTACGGTTGGGTCATTGGAAATGGAGCCGGCGACCATGTGGGAGGGCTTCTGGGCTATTCCAACGCCGCAACGATAACGAATTCATACTGGGACCTCTTCACCAGCGGTCTGGACGACACGGCCAAGGGCGTCGGCAACATCGCAAACGCATCGGGTGTAACCGGCGAAGCGACCGATGTGCTGAAGAACGGATTCTTGCCGACCGGCTTTTCCGGGACCGATTGGGGTACTGCGAACTTTGCCTATCCATGGCTCAAATGGGCCGGGAGCCCCGACGTCATCAACACTGGAATCAACCTGGGTGGGCCCGTGCCGGCAACGGGATCCGTCATTGTGAGAGTCGACGGCAAGGCCAAAGGCATGGCCTGGATTGGAGCCGACAGCGCAATTTATCTTGCGCTCCCACACGGGTCGCTTTCGAACGGCAAGACGCATACGGTCTTTGTCTATTTCGCGAGCGGCCCATTGAAGACGAACATCTTCTACACTGGTGTCACGGGCGGATATAATGACGGCGGGCTGTTCCAGGATTACCTGCAACTTCCTGGCGTCGGGCACCTGAGCACCGACATCAATGCGCTCAAGAAAGCCATCAGGGGCATTTCGCCCAGCCGGCTGCTGTTTTCGATCGGCCCGGGCAACCAGCTGACCACAAAGCATGGGGAAAACGTTGAGATATTGTCCAAAGCAAGCGCCGGCGCTCTTGTTCTGGACGACCCGCTGAAGGTTGGCGGTACATTGCTCATCAGCTCCGCCAAGCCGGTGACGCAGACAAAACCGATCGATGCCGCATTGCTTGCGCTCAGCGTGACAGGCAACGTGACCTTGAGGAACAAGGACAATGACATCGCGCTTTTGGCAGGCGACGTAACCGGCAACGTCGATTTCAACACCAACAGCTCGTTAGTCATCGGCTCGGCCGGATTCTCGACAGGCCTGAACGTGCAGGGCGATGTCATGGTTACCGCATCTGGTGGAGATTTGACACTCGACCGGCATGTCCGGGCCAAGGGCAGCGGCGATGCGCTGGTTCTTGCGGCCAACGGCCGATTCATCAACAACGCCGGTAAGAACGGTGTTGCCGTGACGTCCGGGGGTGGACGGTTCCTGATTTTCGCGAACAAGAAGATCGGTACGAAAGTCGGGGGCCTCAGCGCTGCCCAGCTCACAGGCCCGCAATACGCGTTCAATTTTGCGCACCGCACCTATATGGAGCCGAAGCACAAGGGCAATCTGATCCTGTTTCCCTGATCAGGACTTCACGATATCGCCAATGCCCGGGCCCTGCGCGGGGCTCACACGGTATCGCGCGAGCGTCGTTGCGGCGTAGGGCTTGGCCAGCTGGTCGACGGCCACAAGCTCGCCAACCACGCCATCGCGCGTGATGGTGAGCAGCGTGTAGCCCTTCCTGCGCTGGTCATTGAACATCACTTCGCGGTTTTCGCTCATAATGATCCGGCCGAGATCGATGCCGGGCACATAGTCGCCAGGCGACGGGCTGGTGATGGAGCTCGTCCCGAATTCGGCCGCCACCCGGGTTGTGCCCGCGGCGTCGTAAAGCTGATTGACCCAGAAGGCGTGGCTGTCGCCCGACACGATCACGGCATTGGCGTTGGAAGCCTTGATCGCGTCATACATGCGCTCGCGTGCGGCGGGGTAGCCGTCCCATCCGTCCAGATCGAAGGGAACCGGAAAGGTGAAAAGCATGGCGGTCTGTTCGATACGGTCACGGACCGGGCCGGGTGGAAGGCTTGCAAGAAACTGCCGGAATTTCTCCGGACCGGCCGCCTTGTAGAGATCCGGCGCGCGCACGCGGGCCATCACCACCTGGTTGCCGAAAATCTGCCAGGGCGTACCGGCCGAGACGGACTTTGCGATTTCCAGCGCCAGCCATTCTTCCTGCCGCGTGCCCAGCATCTGGCGTTCGGGATCGTTGATGATCGCTTCAAGCGCCTTCACATCGGGGCCGATCGCGTAGGGGGCAGGGGGCTTGCCGCCGGATCTGGCGGCCTTCATCACGCGGGCGATGATGGCCGGATCGGTGACCTGCCGGCGAGTCGCCGGATCGGACGATGTGTAAACGGCAAGCGGGATCGTGGGCGGATCGTATTCGAGCTGTTGCGAGCGCGCCACCAGCCGGGACTCCACCATGATGAGCGTGGCGAGATCGCCGAACTGGAACGAGCGGTTGATCGCCTCGAATGCACGGCCGGGCTCCGGCTCCCGGATCGGCATCCATTCGTAGTAGGCGCGGATGGCGGCTTCTTCGCGCAGCAGCCACGGGCCTTCGGTTTTGGGATGATGATTTTCCGCCCCGCCCACCCAACTGTCGTTGGCGGTTTCGTGATCGTCCCACACGCAAATCCACGGCGCGCGCGCATGCGCCGCCTGCAGATCGGGATCGCGCTTGTAGAGCGCATGGCGCATGCGATAGTCAGCCAGCGTGACCGTGTCGTGCGGCGGTTCGGGAATGCGGTTCAGCTTGCGGCCGATCTCCATGCCGAAATCGGTGTCCGCGGCGCCGTATTCGTAATAGTAGTCCCCAAGCTCCACAACCGCATCGACGCGATCGAGCTTCGAGATGTGGTCGTAGGCATTGAAATAGCCGCCCGGGTAAAGCGAGCAGGTGACAAAGGCGAGCACTAGCCTGTCAACCGAACCATCGGGCAATGTGCGGGTGCGGCCCACAGGAGAGACAGCGCCGCCGCAGCGGAAGCGATAGAAATATTCCCGCGACGGCGACAGGCCGGACGCATCCACCTTCACCGTGAAGTCGCGGTCCGCGTGCGTCGTGAACGTCCCGTTCGCGGCCATGCGCCGGAAATCGGCATCTTCGGCGACCTCCCAGGACACCGGAATAACGCCGGCGGCGGAGTCTTTGGGCGTGACCCGCGTCCACAAGACGACGCGATCCTGAAGCGGATCGCCGCTGGCCACGCCATGGTCGAATGACACGTCGCCGGAATAGGCGGCCGCGCGTTCGCCGGTAACCGCAAATGGTGCAGCCGTCGAAAGCGCAAGCAACGAAAGTGCATGGCGGCGATGAATTTTCATGATGCCCCCGGAATTGAAGAATGGCCCGCTCGAACCCTAGATTGAAGCAGAGACCCATCGCGGCGCAAGAACGGCAACCGGCAATCGCACAGAACCCTGCATGATGGACGTAAAGCAATATCTGGACAGGATCGGCTTTGATGCGCCCGTGGAGCGAAACCTTGCAGGCCTGACCGCGCTGCACCGCGCGCATCTTCAGGCCATTCCCTACGAAAATCTGGACGTGCAGCTGGGCCGGCGTGTGACTATCGAGCGGCCGGCCATTTACGACAAGATGGTGAATCGAAGGCGAGGCGGATGGTGCTACGAAATGAACGGGCTGTTCGGCTGGGCTCTGGCCGAACTCGGCTTCAAGGTCGCCCGCGCCACAGGCGCCGTCATGCGGATTGCGGGCGGCGACCATATGGCCGGCAATCATCTGGTGCTGCGGGTCGATTTGCCGGAAGGCCTCTATCTTGCCGATGTCGGCTTCGGCGACGGCCCGATCGATCCCATCCGCGTCGTGCGGGGCAAATTCACCTCGAACGGTTTTGATTTTGCCCTGGAGGAAGCGGACCCCGGCTGGTGGCGGCTGACCAACCATCCGTATGGCGGTGCGCCATCTTTCGACTTCAATCTGGCCCCCGCCGATGAAGCGCTGCTGGCGGCGAAGTGCGACTGGCTGCAGACACAACCCGATTCCGTGTTTGTGCAGAACCTCGTCTGCCAGCGATTTGCCGGCGACGGCCTTGTAGTGTTGCGCGGCCGGATTCTGCGCCATGTGGGCCCTAACGGCATCCGCGCGGAGCGCGTGCTTGCGGACGCGAGCGATTTGCGCGCCACGCTTGCAAGAGCCTTTGACCTGGATGTGCCTGAGGCCAGGTCGCTCTGGCCGAAGATTTGCGCCAGGCACGAAGAAGTGATGCGCGCCCGTCAGACGGCCTGAGCCGCCCGCGCGTCTTCGCGCGCGAGCAACTCCACTTCCTTGTAGTTGGTCTTGCCGGTGCCGAGCACGGGAATGGCATCCGCATGAACGATGCGGCGCGGCACCGCCAGTTCGGGTACGCCGTGATTGTGCGCCCAGCCGATCAGATCGTGGCGGGAGGCTTCGGGATTGGTTGTCACCAGCACGATCTGCTCGCCCTTGCGGCCGTTGGGAACGGCTACGGCAGCGTGACAATGATCTGGCCAAAGCGCGGACGCGCAATTTTCCACGACCGCAAGCGACACCGTCTCGCCACCGATCTTGGCAAAGCGCTTGAGGCGGCCCTTGATCGAGATGAATCCGTCCTGATCCACGCTCACCACATCGCCGGTGTCGTACCAGCCGTCCGCCGGCGGCACGATGACGCCCGGATTGTCGGCCTTGATGTAGCCCAGCATCACATTGGGCCCGCGGATGACCAGGCGGCCGGCATTCGGGATGCCTTCCACCGGGTCCAGCCTATAGTCCATGCCATGCATGATATGGCCGACCGTCCCCGGCCTGTTGGCGCCGGGCTGGTTGGCGGCAACAACAGGCGATGCTTCGGTCACGCCATAACCTTCCAGAAGCTCGATGGAGTATTTTCTGCGAAAGAGCTGGCGCGTCTCGTCGCGCAGGCGCTCGGCGCCGCACACGGCAAGCCTGAGCGAATTGAGATCGCCCTGTTCGCCGGCACGGGCATATTGCGAGATGAAGGTGTCGGTCGAAAGGAGGATGGTGGCGCCGGTGGCCTTGATGCGGCGGACAATCTCATGCGGCTGCAGCGGCGTGGGGTGAAACACCGCCTTGATGCCGAGGTAGAGCGGCATCAGTGCGCCCACGGTGAGCCCGAAACAGTGAAAGGTCGGCAGCGGATTGAACAGAACGTCGGTGGGGTAGATGGCGATGTGCGCACGCACCTGTTCCACATTGGCAAGCAGGTTGCGATGGGACAGCGCCACGCCCTTCGGGTCGCCTTCCGTACCGGAGGTGAAAAGGATCACCGCCGGCGTATCGTGCGCAGGCTGCGCAACGACCAACCGGGGCAGGAACTGGCCGGCAATCGCGAATGCCTTGTCGAGCGGCGAAAGCTTCTCGCGCACATCTTCCAGATAGACGAACTGCACATCATCCTTGAGCGCATCCACCAGCGGCTGGAGCTTGGCAAGTTCGATGAATTTGTGCGCGGTGACGATGCGCTTGATCTGCGCGGTACGGAGCGCGGCGCGAATACCGGCCGCCCCCGCCGTGAAGTTCAGCATCGCGGGCACGCGGCCGTAGGCCGAGATGGCGAAAAAAGCGACCACCGCGCCCGCGCCCGTGGGCAGCATGACGCCAACGCTCTCGCCCGGGCGCGTTCCCTTTTTCAGCGCGTGGCCCAAGGCCAGCGAGGCCCGAATGATTTCGTCATAGGTCAGGACCCGTTCGTCGCCGTCCACGATGGCCGGCCGCGCGCGGCCGTAGCGCGCCCGCGCCTCGACAAGCGCAAGAAAGACCGGCTTGTGCGCCCGGGTCACATCGAATGGCACGACATCCTCGCCGGAAGCCGCGGCGATATTGGCAACTGTCACGATTTCGCTCCCACCGGCTCTTAAGGGCCCGTCTTGGCGGCAAACTAGCGGCTTGCCGGCTCCGAAACAAACCAAAGAATGGCCGAAAAGGCACACGGGTCCGGCCCCGTTCGCTTTATTATCCGAAAGGCGTCGGAGCCAGAAAGCCGGGCGGGGAAACCGGGGGCGTGGATAGAGAGACGGTCGTACTTCGGCTTGTGGGGGCTGCCTGCCTGGCCGCGCTGGCCGCGCTTGGCTGGCGGGAATATCCGCTTGCGCGGGGGCTTTACGACTATACGGTTCAGGCAAACGAAGAGGGCATTTCCTATCTCAGCCGCGCTGTCGGCTCGCCATGGCTGACGCGATGGGAAAAGGCGCTTGCCTATCTGGCCCGCGCCCAGCTTTACGGCCGAAACCACGACTACCGGCGGACATTGTCTGATGCCGGGGAAGCGGTCGCACTTTATCCCCAATACACCGCCGCGCGTCTGACACGCGCCGGCGCCGAAATGCTGCTGCGGGATTACACCGCCGCCCGCAGCGATCTGGACGCGGTCATCGCAAGCGATCCGAACAACGAGACCGCGCGCCAGCTGCGGGGCAATCTGTTCTGGCAGCAAGGCGACGTGCGCAGCGCGCTGGCGGATTTCGACGCCGCGGAGTTCGCCGAGCATCAGACACCCTATTTCTATTTCCAGCGCGGCAACGCCCTTGTGCGCATGCGCGCGCTGGGCGGCGCGATCAGTGCCTACAATGCTGCCATCGCCGGCGACCCAGAACTGGACGAAGCCTTGCGCAACCGCGGCGTTCTCTGGCTCAATTTCGGCAATCTGGGGCAGGCCGAGAAGGATTTTGACGCCGCGATCCGGCTAAATCCCAATGTCGCGGACTGGTACATGGGCCGCGGCGACGTCTTCACATCGGCAGGCGCATTCGACAGGGCGGTCAAGGATTACGACCGTGCCCTGGCAATGGACCCAACACTGGTTTTTGCCCACCGCAACCGGGCCTTTGCGAATTTCGGCCGCGCGCGCTTCGATGAAGCGGCGGGCGAATTCGATCTCTGCGCACGCGCGATGCCCGCCGATCTGTACATCGCACTGTGGCGCTACATCGCACACGCGCGCGCAGGCGACAGCGACAAGTCCATCCTGCGGCAACTGACGCCGGAGGATCTTCGCCGCTGGCCGGGCCCCGCCGTCTCCATGTTTCTGGGAACATCCGGGCCCGGCGAATTGCTGAATACGGCGCTTGCCGCACCGGACCGGCTTCGCACTACGGAAGACTGCGAAGCCACCGCCTTCATCGGCGAACTGGAGATGATCGAAGGAGACAAGGACAAGGCGCAAATCCTTTTTCACCGTGTGGCCAACGGGTGCCATCCGGCCACGCTGGCCCACGCGGCGGCCATCGCGGAAATCGACCGCGCGAACGGCTATACGCAATAGTATGGCGTTTGGCGCACGGGATGCGTATATCAACCCCATGACCGTGGTGTTCGATCAGGCCGACAGCGACCGGCGCCAGTTGCGCCATCCCGAAAAGGCGCACAGGCCGGATTCGCCCGTGCTGCGCAAGCCTGACTGGATTCGGGTCAAGGCGCCCGTAAGCCGCGAATATGCCGAAACCAAATCCATCGTGCGCGAGCACCATCTGCACACGGTGTGCGAGGAAGCGGCGTGCCCCAACATCGGCGAATGCTGGACGCACCGCCACGCCACCATGATGATCATGGGCGATACTTGCACGCGCGCCTGCGCCTTCTGCAACGTGAAGACGGGCCTGCCCGGCGCGCTGGACGAAGAAGAACCCGCCAACGTTGGCCGCGCAGTGGCCAAGCTCGGTCTCAGGCATGTGGTGATCACGAGCGTGGATCGCGACGATCTAGCCGACGGCGGAGCCGAGCATTTCGCGCGCACGATCGGCGCCATTCGCGAATTCTCGCCGGGCACGACGGTCGAGGTCTTGACGCCGGACTTTCTGCGCAAGGCCGGTGCGCTCGAGGTGGTGTTACAGGCACGGCCGGATGTGTTCAATCACAACCTCGAAACCGTGCCGCGGCTTTATCTGCGCGTGCGGCCGGGCGCGCGCTATTTTGCTTCGCTCCGGTTATTGGCGCGGGCAAAAGAGCTTGTGCCCACGGGCTTCACAAAATCGGGCCTGATGGTCGGCCTCGGCGAAAGCCGCGAGGAGATCATGCAGGTGATGGACGATCTGCGCGCCGCAAACGTCGATTTCCTCACGATCGGCCAATATCTTCAGCCCACGAAGAAGCATGCGCCGATCGACCGCTTCTGGTCGCCGGAGGAATTCAGATCGCTGGAGGCCGTCGCGCGCGCCAAGGGCTTCCTGATGGTTTCGGCATCCCCGCTCACGCGCTCGTCCTATCACGCCGATACCGATTTCGCTGCATTGAAGGCCGCACGCGCGCAACATGGCTGATGGCCATTTTACCGCAGCCACCCGGATTGCTAGTGTTGGATCAGGTGCAAAGGGGGGCGACATGCGCTGGATTCCGATTGCAGCGGCCGCACTGCTATTTGCGGCTGGCGGGCCGTCAGCGGCCGATACGCTTTCGCTGGCGCACACGATTACGGTCGATGGCGAAGCAACACTCTACGCCGATCCGGATCATGCCAGCATGACTCTTGGGGTTGTAACGGACGGCGACACCGTCAGCGAGGCCCTGCGTCAGAACAACATCAAGATGAACGGCGTCCTGGCCGCCGTGCGGGCCCTTGGTGTGAAGCAGAACGAGCTTCAGACGTCGACCTTTTCCATCGAGCCGCAGCATCCCACCGACAAGGGCGGACAGGTTCTTTACAACCAGATATCCGGCTATGAAGTCACCAACAGCCTTACGGTCACCGTATCGGACCTGACAAAGGTCGGGGCGATCATCGATGCGGCCGCGAATGCCGGCGCAAACACATCGAACAATGTGGTGTTCGAGATCAGCAACCGCGACGAATTGCTGGACAAGGCGCGGGGGGCCGCCATGCGCAACGCGAAGCACAAGGCCGATATGCTGGCAAACGCCGTGGGCGCGAGTGTGGGCGCATTGATCACGGTCGGCAACACAAGCATACGGTCCATGGAATTTGAAAGCGCTCCGCCCCCGCCTCCGCCGCCACCGCCGCCACCGGCGCCCGGAACCTCCATCCTTCCTGCACAACTGTCGGTCACCGCGAACGTGACGGCCGTCTTTGCTCTGAAATAGGCCGTGCCCGCATACAAAGAAACGCGCATCGTTCCCTATTCGGCCGATTTCATGTTCGCGATTGCGGCGGACGTGGAGCGCTATCCCGAATTCGTGCCATGGTGCACGGCCCTGCGCGTGCTCTCGCGCGACAGGGAGGGCGGAAAAGATGTGCTGACCGCCGAAACGGTGGTCGGATTCCGCAACCTGCGCGAGCGCTATACGAGCCGCGTGGTGCTTGATCCAAAAGCGCATACCATTGACGTGACGCAGATCGAAGGCGTGTTCCGCCACATGGAGACGCACTGGCGGTTCACGCCGGACGGCGCAAACCGCTGCGAACTCGCCTTTGCGATTTCCTTCGAATTTCGCAGCAGGGTCTTGAGTACAATCGCGGGCAATGCGTTCGGCCTGGTGGTCAGGCGCATGGCGCAGGCGTTCGAGGCGCGGGCGAAAGCGCTGTCAGATAAGTCTGCGCAATAACTCCAGCGCCGCCTCCACCGATTTCAGGCGCACCGCCGTGCGCCCGATGTCGCCGAACCGGTGCGCCTCATGCAGAATGTTGCGGTTCTCGCGGCAGGCAGCGATGTGAACAAGGCCGACAGGTTTCAGGCCTGTGCCGCCGCCCGGACCGGCAATGCCCGTGACCGCGACAGCCATGTGCGCATTGGAGTTTTCCACCGCGCCTTCGGCCATGGCGCGCGCCACCGCCTCGGACACCGCGCCCTGATCGGCAATGAGATCGCCCGGCACGCCAAGCAGATCGGATTTTGCGCGGTTGGAATAAACCACAAAGCCGCGATCGAGTACGTCCGACGAACCGGGGATTTCGGTGAGCAATCCAGCGATCAGGCCGCCCGTGCAGCTTTCGGCCGTGGCAATGCGAAGCTTCTTCTCGCGCGCTTCCGACAGCACAAGCTCGGCCAGCCGCAGGAGAGGCGAGGGGAACATCAGATGAAGCCGAGTTGCGAAAGGACGAGGAGGATTATCCCGGCGAAGACCGCCGCAGCCACGTCGTCGGCCATGATGCCCACGCCGCCGGGAAGTTCCTTTTCCACCCATGAAATCGGCCAGGGCTTCAGGATGTCGAAAACCCGAAAGAGAAGGAACGCGAGCCCGAAGCCGAGCAGCGAGACCGGCGCAAATGCGCAGGCGATCCACTGTCCGGCCAGTTCATCCACCACACATTCGGACGGATCGGTCTGTCCTTTCGCGTGGGCGTAGAGTTCGCAGGCCCAGGCGCCCAGCACAAGCGCAAGGATCGCCGCGGCCAGGAGCGCAAATCTGCCGAGGAAATAGGAGATGGCCCAGGCGCAGGGCAACGCCACAATGCTTGCCACCGTTCCCGGCGCGGCCGGCGCAAAGCCGACGCCGAACATGGTTGCGATTGCGACGGCGGTTCGCGCGGCGGATTCGGGCTGACCCTGATTGGCGGTCATGGCAATGTCACCGTGGCAATCGCCTGCGCGGCAATGCCTTCGCCGCGCCCGGTGAAGCCCATGCCTTCGGTGGTCGTGGCCTTCACGCTTACGCGCGCCGGATCGATGCCCAGGATTTCGGCGATGCGCGCGCGCATGGCAGGAACATGGGGCGCGATTTTCGGCCGCTCGCAAATCAGCGTCACGTCGCAATTTACGATGGCGCCGCGCATCTCGCGCACGAGTCTGGCGGCATATTCCAGGAAAACGGACGATTGCGCGCCGCGCCATTTCGCGTCCATCGGCGGAAAATGCATGCCGATGTCGCCCGCGCCAATCGCGCCGAGCAGAGCATCGGTCAGCGCATGCAACCCGGCATCCGCATCGGAATGGCCTTCAAGACCCTGCGCGTGCGCAATCTTCACGCCACAAAGCCAGACGTGATCGCCCGCCGCGAACCGGTGTGCATCGAATCCCATGCCTGTGCGAACTTCGCCTCCGCCGAGCAACTTTTCCGCCAGCCTGAAATCCTCTTCCGTGGTGATCTTCAGATTCGAATCTTCGCCCGCCACAGCTGCAATCGTCAGACCATAGGCTTCGGCAAGCGCCATGTCGTCGGTCATGTTTTTTCCGGCGAACTTCCGGTGCGCGTCCACGATCGGCTCGAAATGGAACCCCTGCGGCGTCTGCGCCCGATGCAGGCCGTCGCGCGGCACGGTTTCCCATCTGCCATCCGTCTTCTTCTTCTTCAGCGTGTCGGCAACCGGCAGAAGCGGCACTGCCGCTTCGCAGTCCTTCAGCGCGGCGATGACGCGCCCAATCAAGGCCTGCGATACCAGCGGCCGCGCCGCATCGTGGATCAGGACGCTGTCTGGCCGGTGCGCGGTCAGGGCCTGGAGCCCGTGCAGCACCGAATGCTGGCGGGTATCCCCGCCCGCCACCGGGGGCAGAAGATTGAGGCCAGCGGCAATCTCGCTATACCGGGAATGGTCGTCTTCGCCGATGACCACCTGCACCGCCGCGATATCTGGGCGCGCCGCAAACGCTTCGATGGCACGGCGCAGAATGGCCTTTCCGCCAAGCGTCCGGTATTGCTTGGGGACAGGGCCGCCGACACGCGTCCCGCGCCCCCCTGCGACGATTAATGCTGCCGTTCCGCCCATGGAACCCCTTGGTTTGCCGGGAAACTAAGGGGTGGAGCACACGCCGCCAAGCATTGTATCTCGCGCGGCCTCCGCTAGATTGCCTAATTAATAGGCATTGGCATATTTGCACAAATGTTCAGCACAGACAGCACCGACACGGTCGGCCTGGCGGCGCTAATTCCGGGCGCGCTGCCGATGCCGCTATTGGTGGCGGCGCCAGGCGAGATTCTGCTGTTCGCGAACGCAGCTTGCGAACCGTTCTTCGCACAGAGCGCGAACCAGATTCTGAGGCAAAAACTTTCGGAGCTTGTTCCCTTCGCAAGCCCGCTGCTTGCCCTGATCGAACAGGCACGCAAACGCAACGCCGCCGTCAGCGAGCGCAACGTCGATCTCTCGATGCCGCGCCATGGCGAGCGCAATGCGGACGTCACCGCCGCGCCGCTGACCGAGCCGAAGGGCGCGGTTGCGATCCTGCTGCAGGAACGCACCATCGCCCAACGCTTCGACCGGCAGCTGCTTTCGCGCGACAGGCTTCGCTCCCTGCATGGAATGGCTGCCGTGCTGGCGCATGAGATCAAGAATCCACTGGCCGGAATCCGCGGGGCCGCGCAACTGCTGGAGGACGCGGTTCCGGCCTCCGAGAAAAACCTTACCCGGCTGATCTGCGATGAAGCGGATCGCATACGGGCGCTGATCGACAGGATGGAACTGTTTGGGGATGCGCGGCCCATGATTCCGCGGCCGGTAAACATCCACGAAGTGCTAGACCGCGTGCGCCAGATTGCGCAGGCCGGCTTTGCCAGGCATATCGCCTTTTCCGAACAGTTCGATCCTTCGCTTCCGGATGTGGCCGGCGACCGCGATCAGCTCATTCAGGTCTTTCTCAATCTCGTGCGCAACGCCGCCGACGCCGCACCGGCGAGCGGCGGCGAAATCGTGTTCGTAACCGCCTACCGGCATGGCGTGCACATTCGCACAGGTCTCGCGGCTGGCCGCATAAGCCTGCCGCTGGAGATCAGCGTGCGCGACAACGGGCCGGGCATCGCGCCGGACCTGTTGCCGAATATCTTCGATCCTTTCGTGACCACAAAGGCGCGCGGCAGCGGATTGGGGCTGGCGCTCGTTGCCAAGATTGTTGGCGATCATGGCGGCGTGATCGAATGCGATTCCGCGCCGGGCCGCACGATCTTTCGCGTGCTCCTACCCGTGGCAAAAACGAGGCCGACATGACGCAAACCATCCTCATCGCCGATGACGACGCTGCCATCCGCACCGTGCTGAGCCAGGCGCTGACGCGCGCTGGCTACGATGTGCGCGCCACGGGCACGGCGGCGGGTCTGTGGCGCTGGGTCGCCGAAGGGGCGGGCAACCTCGTCATCACCGATGTCGTGCTGCCCGATGAAAGCGGGTTCGACCTGATCCCCCGGATCAAGAAAGTCCGCCCCGGCATGCCGATCGTGGTGATGAGCGCGCAAAACAACATGTTGACCGCCATTACCGCAGCCGAGCGCGGCGCCTTCGACTATCTGCCAAAGCCGTTCGATCTCAAGGACCTGACGGCGCTGGTTCAGCGCGCACTTCAATCGCCGCCGGGCGACGCGGCATCCGCTCGCCAGGAAGAAGCGCGCCCGCCGCTGATCGGCAGCTCTCCGGCCATGCAGGAGGTCTATCGTACGATCGCGCGGCTTACGCAGACCGATCTGACCGTCACCATTGTCGGCGAAAGCGGCACAGGCAAGGAACTGGTGGCCCGCGCGCTCCACGACTATGGCAAGCGCCGCCGCGGCCCCTTTGTTGCGGTGAACATGGCAGCGATTCCGAAGGAACTGGTCGAAAGCGAATTGTTCGGCCACGAGCGCGGCGCCTTCACGGGTGCGATTTCCCGCGGCGCCGGGCGCTTCGAGCAGGCCGAAGGCGGAACGCTGTTTCTGGACGAGATCGGCGACATGCCGCCGGAAGCGCAGACGCGGCTGCTGCGCGTGCTGCAGGAGGGCGAATATACAAGCGTGGGGGGGCGCGAACCGCGCAGGGCGGACGTGCGCATCATCGCGGCCACCAATCGCGATCTTCGCCGGCTCATCCAGCAAGGGCTGTTTCGCGAGGACCTGTACTACCGCCTGAACGTCGTGCCTCTGCGCCTTCCGCCGCTGCGCGAGCGGAGCCAGGACATTCCCGCGCTCGTCAGGCATTTCCTGCTCAAGGCCCAGGCGGAAGGGTTGCCAGCCAAGCGGATGGAGCCGGACGCCATGGAGCTGCTTCAACGCTATCGCTGGCCCGGCAATGTGCGCGAACTCGAAAACCTGATCCGCCGGCTTGTCGTGCTGCAGGCCGGGGAAGCCATCGCCGCGGCGGCCGTCGAAGCAGAACTGAGCGAGCAGGGAAGGCCGCCGGCTCCGGACACGGATGACGAGACCCTTGGCGCTGCCATCGGCCGTCACCTCAATCGCATGTTTGAGGGAGACCTGCCGCCGCCGGGCCTATATGACCGACTTCTGCCCGAGCTGGAGCGGCCGCTGATCTCGCTCTGCCTGGCCGCCACCCGGGGAAACCAGATACGGGCTGCCCGGCTTCTGGGCCTCAATCGCAATACGCTGCGCAAAAAGATCCGGGAGCTGGGGATCGATGTGTTAAGGGGATTCGGCACCGATTCAGCGGCTTAACTGCCCTTAACGCTGAAGCGATTCCTCAGCGCGACATTCTTGCAACAGGCTGTGACTTGGCTACACTGCCGCCTTCCTTTCACAAGTCCTGTTGGGCGTAAGCGGCGGGCCTGAATGGCAATTTCGAACCAAATCGAAGTCCCATCCAGGGGTCTCCTGAATGCGCTTCGCGGCGTTTCCCGCCCTTCTCTTCTTGCCTTTGGCGTGGCCATTCTCTGCTGCATTTCGGGGGTGGCGACCTACTTCGCGGTCAGCCGGCTTGGTCCGTACGACCAGACATCCAGCCTTGTCCCGCTCCTGATTATCAATCTGGCGCTCGTGCTTTCGCTGGGCGCGCTGATCGCTTGGCGGCTTGTACGACTGTGGACCGAACGGCGGTCGGGCCGGGCCGGCGCGCGGCTGAACGTGCGGCTTGTAGCAATGTTCAGCCTCATTGCCGTGGTGCCGGCCATTCTGGTGGCGGTTTTTGCCGCCATCACCATCAATCAGGGCATCGAAAACTGGTTCTCCAAGCATGTGCGCGACGCGCTGGGCAGCGCAGTGACCGTGGCCAAGAGCTACGAACGCGACCACGAGAACTCGATCGTCACGGACGCCTACACGATTGCCAACACGATCGAACGTGACCCGCAGCTATTCGACGAAACGGGAAAGGTGCGGGCCGGCTATCTGTTCGCCGAACTTGCCGACCTTACGAAGGACCGCGGGCTGCAGGCTTCCTACGTCATCGACAGCCATGGAAACGAGCTCGGCAAGACCAAGCAGAAGTCGTTCCCGGAACTCAAAATGCCGGGCCCTGCGGACATCGCGCAGGCCAAGAAGGGCACCATCGTCATCGACGCCAATTCCAACGTCGGCGTGGTGCGGGCGCTGATCCGCATGCAGGCGCTGAACGATGCCTACCTGCTGGTGGCGCGGCGCGTGGACCCCAAAGTGCTGGCGTATTATCAGCACACCGTCGATGCCGTGACCGAATACAATCAGCTCGATCAGAGCCGGGCGCAGCTGCAGCTTTTGTTTGCGGCGCTTTATGCGGTGGTATCGCTGCTCATCCTGCTCGCGGCCATCTGGCTTGGTCTTTGGGCCGCCAACAGGCTGGTACGCCCCATCTCCAGCCTGATCGCGGCGGCGGAGCGCGTGACCGAAGGCGATCTGAAAGCCCAGGTCGAGGTCGAACGCGAGGACGATGAAATCGGCGTGCTCGGCACCGTTTTCAACCGCATGACCGAACAGCTGGACGCGCAGCGCGCGGAGCTTGTCGCCGCCAATCGCCAGATCGATGCGCGCCGCAGATTCACCGAAGCGGTGCTGGCCGGCGTCAGCGCCGGCGTCATCGGCGTTGACAGCGAGGGCACGGTGACGATCGTCAATCGCGCGGCCGCCCGCCTGCTGAACGCCGCAACCGACGAGCTCGAGGGCCGGCACTATGCCGAAGCGGTTCCCGAGCTTGCCGGACTGATCCGTACCGCGCTGTCGGAGCCGGTGGGACGCGCCAGCGGCGAGGCCAGCATCAAGCGTGCGGGGTCCATCCGCAAGCTCAGCGTCCAGGTCGCAAGCGAGGAGGGTAGCGCCAGCGAATACATCGTGACGTTTGACGACATCACCGATCTCGTGTCCGCGCAACGGACAGCCGCCTGGGCCGACGTGGCGCGCCGCATCGCCCA
>Ga0070740_10000546_pt1 | contig 77543 bp, 69 predicted proteins | sample Coa_R2_FD_67286 | JGI IMG/M metagenome (GOLD analysis project Ga0070740, IMG submission 67286) | Surface soil microbial communities from Centralia Pennsylvania, which are recovering from an underground coalmine fire - Coalmine... | ecosystem: Environmental > Terrestrial > Soil > Unclassified ... | reverse complement strand
CGGTTGCGTCCGGCGAGTCAATACGGTTCCGTATGGCTTTTGATGAACGAGTCCGTTCATTCAGTAAGAGGCATTACGGTCGGGAGCGACATGAACGCCAGAGCGCAAGACGCCAGCGACACGCGCACACAGATGGATCCGCAGACGCGGGCACGCATCGAGCAGGCGGTGCTCGACGTGTTCTCGGAGCGCGAGTTCCACCGCGTGAGCCTGATTGAGATCGCGCGCGCCGCGAACGTCAGCCTGCAGACCATTTACAAGTACTACGGCAGCAAGGAGGCGCTGCTGTTCTCCTCGCTCGATTCCTGGTTGAGCCGGCTGGCGGCGCGCATGCTCGATCATCTGCAGGGCATCGAGGACTACAAGGAGAAATTCCGCAAAGTGTTCTGGGTCACCCTGGATTTCTTCGAGAAGAATCCCAAGGTCGCGCAGCTCATCATGTCCTCGGTCTACCTCAACACCTGGCGCAAGCAGGAGAACTACAGCAATCCGGAGTTGTTCGGCACGTTCATGAAGGTGCTAGGTGAGGGCCGCGCCCGCGGCATCCTCAGCGCCGAGGTGGACGAGAAGGTGCTGCTGGATTTCCTGTTCGGCTTCACCGCGCGGCGGGTGCAGATGTACATCCACCGCGGCATGAAGGAACCCTTGACGCCGCAGGCCAACCTGCTGTTCGAGATGCTGTGGCGCGCCATCGCCGTGCCGCCGAAATCCGCGAACGGGTCAGCGCGCCACGGCGTACGCCAGCAGCCACGCGCCGAGTAGCGCCAGGATCGCGCCCATCGTGCGGTCCAGGGCGTGGGCGTGCCGCGCCAGCGCCCGGCGCAAGCCGGCGTGCGAGAGCAGGATCGCCACCGCGGCGAACCAGCCGAAGGTCGCCAGCGGTAGCCAGAGCGCCAGGGCCAGCTTGAGCGTCCACGGCAGCGCGCCGCCGACGACCGCGCTGAACAAGGCGACGAAGAATACGACCGCTTTGGGATTGAGCACGTTGGTGGCCACGCCCAGCAGATAGTGCCGCAGCGCACTCGCGCGCCTTGTTTCGCCTGCCTCGGTGACCGACGCCGCAACCGGCATCGGGGCGCGCAGCGCGGACACTCCCATCCACAACAGGAGCAGGCCGCCCGCCAGGCCCATCCACTTGAGCGAGGCCGGCTCGCGCCGCGTCAGCCAGGACAAGCCGAACAGCCCGTAGCCGACATGAAACAGAATGCCGCTGGCGATGCCCGCCGCGGTGAGCACGCCGGCCGCGCGCCCGCGGGTCAGCGCCTGGCGCGTGACGATCGCGAAGTCGGGACCGGGCGAGATGACCGCCAGGGCGTGGGCGATCGCCACCGCGCCGAAGATCGCCCAGCCGCCGGTGCTCGTTTCCATTCCTTATCATCTATTCAAACGCCGGGCGGGCGTCCAGCATCTGAAGATCGATGACGACCGCGACCCTGTGCTTGAAGATAGGAGAGAGCTTGAGCGCCGCGACGCCCGATCGATTGGACCCAGCCTTGGACTGGCCCGAAGATCTGGCGCTGGCGCAGAAGGCCGCTGCCGGCGATGCGCGCGCGTTCGAGCGCCTCTATCGCATGCATGTGGACCGCATTTACGGTCTGTGCCACCGCTTGTGCAACGGCGACGTCGCGCGCGCCGAGCAGGCGGTGCAGGACGCTTTCGTTCGTGCCTGGGAAAAGCTCGGCAGCTTCCGCGGCGAAAGCCGCTTCGGCACCTGGTTGCACCGGCTGACGGTCAACTTGGTGCTGGGCGAACACCGCTTGCTGCGGCGCTGGATCCACTTCGAGGACGCCCTGACGGCGGACGGAGAAACGGCAGCGGCCGAGCATGCGCAGCGCCCGGACGAAGGGCTGCGCATGGACCTGGAACGGGCGCTGGCGCGCCTGCCCAAAGGCGCCCGCGCGGTACTGGTGCTGCACGACGTCGAGGGCTACCGTCACGAAGAGATCGCCGAGCTGACCGGCATCGCGGTGGGCACCTCGAAGGCGCAGCTCCACCGCGCGCGGCGGCTGTTGAAGGAGTGGTTGCAATGAACATCGATCGCGACCGAACCGCCGACGAGGAACCGGCGCTGCCCGGCGTGGCGGCGTTCAGGCGGGATGTTCCGCCGCAGCGCGATCTGTGGCCGGGCATCGAGGCGCGCATCCGCGCGCAGGATCTCCGGCGCCGTCGCGGCCGCGCGCGAGCGGTCGCCAGTCTGGCCGCGACCCTGCTGCTGGGATCGGCGGTCGGGTTCTGGCTGCGCACGCCACGCCCGGCTCCCTTGCCGGCGACGGCCCAGTTTGCCGAGCTCGAGCGCGGCGCGGCCAGGCTGCACCCGGAAACTCGCGCCCTGGTCAAGGTCAACCTCAAGATCGTCGACGACGCGCAGGCGCAGATCCGGCGTGCGCTGAAGGAAGATCCCGACGCCGCCTATCTCAAGAGCCTGCTCGCCGCCACCCAGCGCCAGAAGCAGGAACTGCACGTGGTGCTGGCGGACGCTCAATGAACGTGCGCGTTTTCTTCCTGTGCGGCGCGGCGCTGTGGGCGGCCGCCGCAGTCGCGCAGGAGGCTGGCGCGACGCGCGCTCGCCATTTCTCCGCCGGGGACGACGGCGGCGGGACCCCGGTCAACGAAATTCGACCGCTTGATCCCGACGGGCGCTTGTCGGTCAAGACGGTCGCCGGCACGCTGGCGGTCACCGGGTGGGAGCGCAACCAGGTCCAGATCACCGGCACGCTGGGCGCCAGCGTGGATCGTCTGGAGATTTCGGGCGGGCCGTCGGAACTGACCGTGGCGGTCAAGTTGCCGCACCCCACCCGGACCGGAGGCGAGTCCGATCTGCGGCTGATGGTGCCCGCCGCCGCGCGGCTGGAACTGGAGACGGTGAGCGCGAACATCGCGGTGCGAGGCGCTCGCGGGCCGCTCAAGGTCAACACCATCAGCGGCGACATGCTGCTGACGGTGGACACGCCGCGGCTCGCCGTGCAGACCGTCAGCGGCGATCTCACCGTGCGCGGCGCGGCGGCCGAGGCGCAGATCGATAGCGTCAGCGGCGATCTGCACTTGAGCGGCCTCAAAGGACGCGTGGCGGCACAGACCGTCTCGGGCAACCTCGAGCTCGCCGGCGGACCGTTCTCCGACTTGCGGCTCAAGACGATTTCCGGAGACATGCGCCTGCAGCCGACGTTCCAGCATCCCGCCGTGCTCGATGGCGAGTCGCTGTCCGGCGACATCTTCCTGCACCTGCCGGCGGACGTGGTTGGCACGGCACTGCTCAAGAGCTTTTCCGGAGTCGCGCAGTGCGACCATACCCTCCCGGTCCGTGAACTGCCCGGCAAGAAACGCGAGTACGTGTGGGGCGACGGTCAAGGCGTGACCGTTCAGTTGTCCAGCTTTTCCGGCGACATCCGCATCGAGCGCAAATAGTCGCTACGGCTACCCGGGAATTTGACCGGGCGTCGTGCGCCGCCGTGCAGCCGGCGGTTGTTCGTGATATAAAAACTTATATAACGAAATCCGGGTCAGCCATGAACAACACCGCGGGCCGTTGGGTTGCCGTCGCGTGGCTGGTCGCGGCGTTGGGAGCCGGCAGCACACAGGCCGCCGAGGCGCCCGACCTGCTCGACACCCTGCACGCGAACCGCGTGCTCAGCGACGCTCAGTACGAGGCGCTAAAACAGCAGCGGACGGCCACGCCGCATTGGCCCGGGATCGACGGTTATATCCAGTTCGACGCACCGCTTGCCGTCGGCAACGACACCCGCCTTGGCAGCCGTACCAACCTGCGGCGCTTCTACGTTCACGTTCACGACGGCATCGCCCCAGGCTGGTCGTATACCACGACCTTCGGTTATTTCGACGGCAAGCCCTATTTCACGGATGGCAGTGTGACGTATGCCGGATTCGGCGGGCTGGCGGTCACCGGCGGCTACTTCAAGGAACCGTTTTCGCTGTCCTATCTCACCTCGCCGAAGGATTTGTTGTTTCCGGAGCGGCCGCTGCCGGTGATGGCGCTGGTGCCGGGCAAGAAAATCGGCCTGCAATTGGCGACCCACGGCGCACGCTGGAGTCTGGCCGCTGGCGTGTTCGGCGGCGCTTACGACCAAACGGCGGACGCCGCTCCCGGCGTGGCGGGGCGCTGGGGCGAGAGTCTGCGCGCCACGATCACGCCGTGGCTGCGGCCGGCGGGCTTGTGGGAAGTCGGCGCGAGCTATGCCTGGCGCGAAGCCGACAGCGATCACAAGCTGAGTTTCGGCTATCTGCCGGAGTCGTTCACGGTGGGCACCAAGCTCGCGAATACGCCCACCATCACCGGCGTTTCCTGGTTTTCCACCGCCGGGGTCGAAACCCGGTTGCAGGTCGGCGCGTTCTCGTTGCAATCCGAATATCTCATGGCGCATGTCGAGCGCGACGAGGCACCGGCGCTGAGCCTGCCCGGTTGGTACGCTCAAGCTGGCTGGTCGCTCACCGGCGAGTCGCGCCGCTACGATCCCACGACCGGAACGGTGGGCGGTCTGACGCCACGACGCACGCTATCGGCCGGCGGCGCCGGCGCCTGGGAATTGGCGGCGCGCTACAGCGCATTGGACTTGAACAACGGCGGCGTCAGCGGCGGCTTCGAACGCAACGCCAGCGCCGGCGTGAACTGGTATCCGGAAAAGCCGCTGAAATTCATGCTCGACGCGATCCGCGTGCTGCCGGTGCGCGGCGGGATCGATGCCGGCGTGGCAACCACGATCGTGATGCTGCGTCTGCAAGCCGCCTACTGAGCGGCGGCGGTCGCGCGGGCGCCCTCGACCAGGGTCGCGGTCGCCAGCGCAAAGCGCACGCACGCGAGCGCGGCCAAGCGCTGCCGCGCGATCGTGGCGGTCTTAAGGATGAAGGAGACGACGATGTTTTCGAATTCGCTGGTCCGACGGATGGTGCGCTTGGCGGCGGGGTTCGGCATGGGCTGCGCCGCCGCGGCGGTCGCCGCTGCCGATGTGCCGGTCCTGCGCGTGGCCTACGCCGGTTCGATGGGCGCGGTGATGGACCAGGGCTTGGGTCCGAGCTTCGACAAGAACCACGGGACGCGCTTCGAGGGCATCGGCCAGGGCGCCTACGGCCTGGCCCGCTTGCTCGCTTCCAAACAAATGCGCGCCGACGTGTTCGTTTCGATCACTTCCGGCCCGGTCGACATTCTCCGCCAGGCCGGCTTGCTGGACCGGGTCGTACCGGTGGCCAGCACGCGGATGGTGATCGTTTACAGCGATCGGAGTCGGTTCGCGGCGCAATTCCAGGCCGCCGCGGCCGGCAAGATACCGTGGTACACGGTGCTCGAACAGGAGGGCGTGCGCTTCGGTCGCACCGATCCTGCCACCGATCCGCAAGGCCGCAACATCGTCTTCACTCTGCGTCTGGCGGAGCGCTATTACCGGCAGCCCGGTTTGGCGGAGAAGATTCTCGGGCCGATCCGGAATCCGCAGCAGATTTTCACCGAGCCGTCGCTGCTCTCACGGCTGGAAGCCGGCCAGATCGACGCCGCCTCGGGATACCGTTCGGCGGCGCTGTCGCACCACCTGCCTTTCATCGAGTTGCCGGACGAGATCAACCTGTCCAACCCAGCGCTGATGGAGCGCTGGTATCGGCAGGCCGAATTTTCCCTCAGCTTGCCCAACGGCAAGACCGAAACCCTGCAAACGCAGCCCTTGGTGTTCTATGCCGGCGTGCTGAGCAACGCCGAAAACCCCACGGCGGCGCAGGCCTTCGTCGATTTCCTGGCCAGCCCCGACGGGCAGCGCATCTTCGCCCAGTTCGGTTATGACCCGCCCAAGGGCGGGGCGCCTTGAGCCGCGCGCCGCGGTGAGCTCGCGCCCGGTCCGCGTTCCATGAACTCGCAGCGTACCCTTGCCTTTGCCGGCGGCCTGGTGACTGCCGCCCTGGCGCTGCCTTTCGCCGGCTTGCTGTGGAGCACGCCCTGGACGCGGCTTAAGTATGCGCAAGGGGATATCGCTGCGCTGTGCGTGTCGGTGGGGTACACGCTGATCGCCTTGCTGATCGTGATGGTGCTCGGCACGCCGCTCGCCTGGTGGCTGGCGCGGCATCGCTTCCGCGGCAAGTGGCTGGTGGATGCTCTGGTGTTGCTGCCGCTGCTGACGCCGCCGTTGGCGATGGGTTTGCTGTTGGCGATTTCCTTCGGTCCCTACGGCTGGGCCGGGCAGCCGCTGCAAACGCTGGGGCTGATGCTGACCAACACGCCCGCCGCGTTCGTCCTGGCGCAAGTGTACGCGGCGGCACCGTATTACATCGTCAGCGCGCGCGCCGCCTTCGAGAACGTGCCGCGCGAACTCGAGCAGATCGGCTTGTCGCTCGGGCGCACGCCCTGGCAGGTGTTCTGGCGCGTGACCGTTCCGCTGTCGGCGCTGGGGCTGGCCGCCGGCGTCGCCCTGGCCTGGGTCCGCGCCTTGGGCGAGTTTGGCGTGGTGCTCATCATCGCTTACTTCCCGCAGGGCATCCCGGTCAAGCTGTGGGTGAACCTGCAGGACCTCGGGCTCGACGCAGTCTATCCGCTGTTGTGGACCTTCTTTGTCGTGGCCTTGCCGTTGCCGCTGATGCTGGGACTGGCCTCGCGCCGGCAGCCCGTGTACTGATGCGGCTGCATTGCCTGCTGCACACGCCGGTCGCGCTCGAGGTGGCGCTGCCGCTGGATGGCTTCACCGTGCTGCTGGGACGTTCGGGCGCGGGCAAAACCTGCCTGCTCAAAGCCATCGCCGGCCTGCTTCCCGCGCGCACCGAACCCTGGAACGGCTGGCCGCCGCAGCGGCGGCCGGTCGGTTACCTGCCGCAGGGTTATGGGCTGTTTCCGCACTTGCGCGCCTGGCAGAACGTCGCCTTCGCCTTGAACGGTGCCCGGGCCGAACGCCGCCGGCGCGCCGCCGCCTTGCTCGAGCGCGTGGGCTTGCGGGAGTTCGCCGAGCGTTACCCGCGGGAACTCTCGGGCGGTCAACAGCAGCGCGTGGCGCTGGCCCGGGCGCTGGCCCACGAGCCCGAGTTGCTGCTGCTCGACGAGCCCACCTCGGCCCAGGATGTCGTCACGCGCGATGCCCTGCTCGCCGAACTGGTGGACCTGGTGCGCGCAGCGGGCGTGCCGGCCCTGGCCGCCACCCACGATTTCCACGTCGCGGCCCTGGCCGATCGCCTGGCGGTGCTGGTGGACGGACGCATCGTTCAACAGGGAAGCCCCGGCGCAGTCTTCGCGCGGCCCGCGGATCGCAAGGCCGCGCGACTCGTCGGGGTGAGCAACGTATATCGCGGCCGGGTGGTTGAGACGGATGCGACGCGCAGCGTCGTCGAGATCGCCGCACTGCGGCTGGCCGCAGAATCCTGCGCCGGCTTCGCCCCGGGGGCCGAAGTGGATGTGGCGATCCGCGCCGAGGCGGTGACGCTGTGCACCGACGGCAAGGGGTGGCCCGCACGGGTCGCGGCGGTTCGCGCCGAAGGACTCCAGCACCGCGTGATCCTGGACAGTGCGGGCCTGCGCGTCGAGGCCCTGCTCGCGGCGTCCCTGAGCGCGCCACCGCTGGGCGCGGTCCTGAGGTTCGACGTGGCGCCGGGCCACGTCCACCTCATGCCGGCACGGCCGGAATCCTGAGCGAGGCTTCGGGCGCGGCAACCGCTGCGCACGGTGCCGCTTGCCAAGCAGGGATGAAGTTCTGGCGGCAGGAGGCGTCTCTATGGGGCGCAAGGCGGCGCGGCCGCTCGGCGTGCTTCGTACCAGCGCCGGCTGCGGCGGATGAGGCCGACCAGCGAAAGCATCACCGGCACTTCGATCAGCACGCCGACCACCGTGGCGAGCGCGGCGCCGGAATCCACGCCGAACAGGCTCACCGCAGCGGCCACCGCCAGCTCGAAGAAATTGCTCGCGCCGATCAATGCGGACGGCCCGGCGATGCAATACGCCTCGCCGCTGGCGCGGTTGAGCCCGTAGGCGAGCGCTGCATTGAAATAGACCTGGATCAGAATCGGCACGGCCAGCAGCGCGATGACCAGCGGCTGCGCCAGGATCTGCGATCCCTGGAAGCCGAACAGCAGCACCAGCGTCGCCAGCAGCGCCAGCAGCGACACCGGTTTGAGGCGCGCCAGCCATTTTTCCAGCCGGCCCCAGCGCAACGCGGTGGCACGCAGCCACTGCGCCAGGCTTACGGGCACCACGATGTAAATCAGTACCGACAGGAATAACGTGGCCCAGGGCACATGGATTGCCGACAGCCCCAGCAGCAGACCCACGATCGGCGCGAAGGCGAACACCATCACCAGATCGTTGAGCGCTACCTGGCTCAGGGTGAAATGCGGTTCGCCGTCGCTGAGGCCGCTCCACACGAAGACCATGGCGGTGCAAGGTGCCGCGGCGAGCAGGATCAGCCCGGCGATGTAGGCGTCGATCTGCGCGGGCGGCAGCCAGGGGCGGAACCAGTGGCCCACGAACAGCCAGGCGAGCAGCGCCATCGAGAAGGGTTTCACCGCCCAGTTCACGAACAGCGTCACGCCGATGCCGCGCCAGTGCTTGCCGACTTCGCGCAACGCGCGAAAGTCGATGCGCATCAGCATCGGCACGATCATCAGCCAGATCAGCACCGCTACCGGCAGGTTGACCTGGGCCAGCGTGAGCCGCCCCAGCGTGCCGAACACGCCGGGCACGGCGGCGCCGAGAGCCACGCCCGCGGCCATGCAGACCAGCACCCATAGCGTGAGATAGCGCTCGAACGCCCCCAAGCTCGCGCGCGCCTCGCCGGTCGTGGAGACCGAGGTCATCGCGATGTGCGGCCGATGTCGCGTAGGCGCTGCTGCAGCGTCAGTTTGTCGAGCGACTCGAACGGCAGGCTGGTGAACAACTCGATGCGCCGGCGCAGGGTGATGAAGGCGTCGAGAAACGCCTTGCGTTTGTCCTCCGCGGAGCCCTCCGCGGCAGCCGGATCGGGCACGCCCCAGTGCGCCGTCAGCGGCTGGCCGGGCCAGTACGGGCAAGGTTCGCCCGCCGCCTGGTCGCACACGGTGAAGACGAAATCCAGGGGCGGCGCGTCGGGTGCGGCGAATTCGTCCCAGTGCTTGCTGCGCAGTCCCGTGGTGGGAATGCCATGCTGGGTGAGCAGCTCCAGCGCCAGCGGATGCACCGCGCCTTTGGGATGGCTGCCGGCGGAGTAGGCACGGAAGCGGCCGCTGCGGTTGGCGAGGTGGTTGAGGATCGCTTCGGCCAGGATCGAGCGCGCCGAATTGCCGGTGCACAGGAACAGCGCATGGTAGGTTTTCGGTGCCATGGCCTACGGAGCGAGGACGGCGAGAGGGACGTGGAAGCGTTTCATGCACGGCTCCTCTGGATGCGTTTGGTTCGGTGCGCCGATGTGGGTGCGCGACGGGCGGCGGCCGCCCGCGGCGTGCAGGCCGGTGTGGCGCAGGCGCCGGGCGAATCGGCGCAGCAGTTCTGGGTGAGGTAGGCGAGCAGCGCGTTCATCGTCGCGTAGTTCGCCGTGTAGATGAGAAAGCGGCCCTCCTGGCGCGCCGCGACCAGATCCGCATGCGCCAGCTCTTTCAAGTGGAAAGACAGGGTCGCCGGGGGTACGCCGAGCGCCTCGGCCAGGCGCCCGGCGGCGAGTCCGGCCGATCCCGCCTTGACCAGGCGCCGGAACAAGGCCAGGCGCGTGTCCTGCGCCAGCGCGGCGAGCGCCCGCAGCGCTTTCGTAGATTCCATATTTTTACAATTATCAAAATATGGAAGGGCCGTCAATCCCGGTCGCGGCTCAACCCTGTTCCTGCGCAGCGGTCGGCGGCCGGCGCATGAACCACAGGATCAGCAGCAGCGCGGGCAGACCGACCGCCGCGGTGTAAACGAAGAAGGCGGGATAGCCGAAGGCGTCCACGATGTTTCCCCACCAGCCGGCCAGGCTCTTGGCCGGCAGGCTCCACAGGGTTCCGAACAGCGCGTACTGGGTGGCGGTGTAGGCCACGTTGGTGAGCGAGGACAGATAGGCGATGAACGCCGCGCCGGCGATCCCGTTGCCGAAGTTGTCCAGGCTGATCGCCGCGGCCAGCCACCACACGCTGGGCTTGAGGCCGGCGAGGTAGGCGTAGAACAGATTGGCCGCGGTGAGCAGCAGGCCGCCGACCAGCAGCGTGCGGTACACGCCCAGCCGTGCCACCAGCACGCCGGCGCACAGCGCGCCGCACAGCGTCATCAGCACGCCGTAAACCTTGGACACGGTGGCGATCTGGTCGAGCGTGAAGCCCAGGTCCAGATAGAAGGTGTTCGCCGCCACGCCCATGGTCATGTAGTTGAGTCGATAACCGACGATCAGGCCGATGATCGGCAGCGCGCCGCGCAGGCCGTGGCGCGCGATGAAGTCCACGAAGGGGCAGACCACCGCGCCGATCAGCCAGGCGGCGGACTGGCGCAGCGCGGCCGGCCAGTGCGCGCTGCGCTCGAGGAAATCGATCACGCGCTGCTCCTGCGCCAGCGTGGCGCGGTCGATCGCCGCCGGCGGTTCGCGGATCAGCAGCACCGTCACCGGTCCCACGCCGAGCAGCAGCGCCATCAAACCGTACGCGGCCGTCCAGCCGTAAGCGGAGGCGGCGTACAGCGCGCCCGCGCCGGCGGTGATCAGCGCGAGCTGGTAGCCGACTTGGTAGGAGGCGGCCATCGCGCCTTGCAGTGCCGCGTCCGCCGCCTCGATGCGGTAGGCGTCGATGGCGATGTCCTGGGTGGCGGCGAAGAACGCGGTGAGGATGGCCAGCCAGGCCATGCGCGCAGTGGCCGTCGCCGGGTCGGCGACGGCCATCAGCAGCAGCCCGATGACGATGCCGACCTGCGATAGCAGCATCCAGCTCCGGCGCCGTCCGAGCAGGCTCAGCGCCGGCAAGGCCCAGCGATCGACCAGCGGCGACCAGAAGAACTTGAGCGAGTACGCCAGGCCCACCCAACTGAAATAGCCGATGGTGCTGCGATCGAGGTGCGCCTGACGCAGGCGCGCCGACAGCGTGCCCAGCACCAGCAAAAACGGCAGGCCGGAGGAATAACCCAGGAACAACATGATGCGCACCGGCGCATGGCGGTACGCGGCCAGCGCCGCTCGCCAGCCGCGCTGCGTCGCCGTGGGCAGCGCGGCGCTCAAAGCGCGTAGTCCACGATCAGCGGCGCATGGTCGGAGAAGCGTGTGCCCTTGTACACCGAGGCGGCACGGACCGCGCCCCGCAGACTCGGCGTGATCACCTGGTAGTCGATGCGCCAGCCGACGTTTTTCGCATAGGCCTGTCCGCGGTTGGACCACCAGGTATAGGCTTCGCCCTCCGCATCCGGGTGCAGCGCGCGATAGGCATCCACCCAGCCCAAGCCGGCCGGGGCGGGGCCGAACACGCGGTCCAGCCAGGCGCGCTCGTGGGGCAGGAAGCCGGAGTTTTTCTGGTTGCTGCGCCAGTTCTTCAGATCCTTGGGGGTGTGCGCGATGTTCCAGTCGCCGCAGATCACATAGTCGCGGCCATTGCCGATCCATTCGCGCAGCTTGGGCAGGAAGAATTCCAGGAAACGATCCTTGCTCGCCTGGCGTTCGGGGCCGGCCGAACCCGAAGGCACATAAAGCGAGACGATCGACAAATTGCCGTAGCGCAACTCCAGATAACGGCCTTCGTCGTCGAATTCCCGTTCGCCGAGCCGGTCGAGCACCGCCTCCGGCGCCTGGCGCGCAAACAGCGCCACGCCGGCGTAACCTTTCTTCTGCGCGGGGTTGAAGTACGCGTGCCAACCCTTGGGCGAGAACGCCGCATCGGCTTGGAGATCGTCCGTCTGCGCCTTGATCTCCTGCAGGCACAGGAAATCGCCGCCGCTCTTCGCCAGCCAGTCGAACAGGCCCTTCCTGGCCGCGGAGCGGATGCCGTTGACGTTGAGCGTCATGATTCGCATGGGCGGGCGCCGGGTTAAGCTTTTGCGGAAGCCCTACCTTAGCAGAGCCCGTCGCATCGACCGATCCCGGACTTCCTCCACGAATGCACGACTACCAGAAATCCTTCCTCGACCTCGCGCTGCGCTACGAGGTGCTGCGCTTCGGTCGCTTCACCCTCAAGTCCGGGCGGGTCAGCCCGTACTTCTTCAACCTCGGTCGCATCGGCAGCGGCGCGGGTCTGCGCGAGCTGGGCCGTGCCTATGCCGGGGCGATCCTCGCGCACGACTTGGACTTCGACCTGCTGTTCGGCCCTGCCTACAAGGGCATTCCCCTAGCCGCGGCGACGGCCATCGCGCTGGCGGATCCCGCGCTGCCGGGCGGCGCGCGCGACCTGCCCTACGCCTACAACCGCAAGGAGGCCAAGGACCACGGCGAGGGCGGTCGGCTGGTGGGCGCGGAGGTCGCGGGCCGGCGTGTGCTGATCGTGGACGACGTGCTGACCGCCGGCACCGCCCTGCGCGAGTCGCACGCGCTATTGCGCGCCGCCGGTGCCGTACCGATCGCGGCAATCATTGCCCTGGATCGTCAGGAAGTCGGCCCCGACGGCCGCGCGGCAACCGCGGAACTCTCTGAACAGCTTGGCATTTCCGTCATTCCCCTGGTCACGGTACGAGACTTGCTCGAATACTTGACGAAGCGGGGCGGGATGGCGGGGACGGTAGCTGCCATTCAGGATTATCAAAAGCGCTATGGCGTTCCGGCCTAGGGGGACCCGCCCGGCTTCTTTTCGATGGCTCGGTGCAGCTTGCGATGCAGGCGCGAAGGGTGCGCGGATAAGCTCTCGGATGAGAAGAATCATGCGGGGCGGCTTCAGGCTGGTTCTCTGCGCGGCGGGATTGGCGGCGGCCGCGCATGCGCAAGCGCCGCCCAAGGGCAGCATCGTGTGCTGGACCGACGATCACGGCGCGCGCGCCTGCGGCGACCACGTGCCGTCGCAGTACGCCGACCGGCCGCGCGAGATCTACGATGCGCGCGGGGTGCTGTTGCAGACCCTGCCGGGCGCCGCAACACCGGAGCAGCAGGCCGAGGCCGCGCGCCGCGCGCAGGAACAGGCGCAGGCCGCGCAGCAGGCGCGCCACGACACCTATCTTTTGCAGACCTACCGCAGCGTCGCCGACCTGCAGGCCGAGCGCGACGCCCGGCTGGACGCGCTCAACACCCGCCTGCGCCTAGCCGAGCAAGCGCTGGCCGATGGCGCCTCGACGCTGCAAGAACTGCGTCGCCGGGCCGACGAAGCGCGCGCGGCGGGGCAGTCGCCAGCGCCCGAACTGCAAAAACAAATCCAGGACTACCAGGAGGCCGACTCCGACAACCGCGCCGCGGTCGCCCAGCTCCGGCGCGAGCGCGAGACCACCGCGGCGAAATACGACGAGGACATTCGTCGGTACCTGCAACTGCGCGGCAGCCCGGCTGCGGCGCCTCCCTGACCGACGGCCGTCGATTCCCGATCCGGCAGGAATCGCGGAGAATGGACGCCGATGTCCATCGACGCCGCATCCGCCCAGCTCTATCTCGCCTCGCGTTCACCGCGCCGCGCCGAACTTCTGCGCCAGCTCGGCCTGCGCTTCGAGACCTTGCCCGTGGAAGTCGTGGAAACGCCCGCGCCGGGCCAGACGCCGGCGGACTACGCCCTAGCCACTGCGCTGGCCAAGGCGCTCGCCGCCGCCCGCTCGGCCCCGCGCGCGCTGCCGGTGCTGGGCGCCGACACCGATGTGGCGCTGGACGGCGAGATCCTCGGCAAGCCGCGCGACCGTGCGCAGGGGTTGGCCATGCTCGAGCGCCTGGCCGGCCGCGTACACGAGGTGTACAGCGCCGTGGCCGTGGTCGCGGGCGGGCGGCGCGAAAGCGCGCTGTCGGTGACGCGCGTGCATTTCGGCCCGATTCGTGCGGAGGAGGCCGAAGCGTATTGGGACAGCGGCGAGCCCGCCGACAAGGCCGGCGCTTACGCGATCCAGGGCTACGCCGCGCGCTGGGTCAAGACGATCGAGGGCAGCTACAGCGGCGTGGTCGGTCTGCCCCTGTACGAGACGGTCGCGCTGCTGGAACGCTTCGGGGTGAAGGTTTTTCCGAGGCCCGTTCCGTGAGCACCGAAATCCTGGTCAACATCGGCGCGCAGGAGACGCGCGTGGCGCTGGTCGAAGGGGGCGCCGCGCAAGAGATCCACGTGCAGCGCACCGCCCGGCACGGCCTGGTCGGCAATATCTACAAAGGCGAAGTCAAGCGCGTGTTGCCCGGCATGCAGGCCGCCTTCGTCGAAATCGGCCTGGAGCGCACCGCCTTCCTGCACGTCGCCGACATGGTCAATGGCGAGTCCGCCGGCGCGCTGCCGGCGGTCGAGCGCCTGCTGCACGAAGGCCAGGAAGTCCTGGTGCAGGTGCTCAAGGATCCGCTCGGCAGCAAGGGCGCGCGCCTGACCACGCTGCTGTCGATCCCTTCGCGTTACCTGGTGCTGATGCCGCACGACAAGCGCCTGGGCGTGTCGGTCAAGATCGAGGACGAAGGCGAACGCGCGCGCCTCAAGGCGCTGCTGGAGACCTTGGTGCCGCAAGTCGCTCCCCAGTTCCTCGAAGGAAGCTGCGGGGTGATCGCGCGCACCGCGGCGGAAGGCGCCGACGAGGCCGCGCTCCGTCAGGACCTGCTATTCCTGACCCGCCTGTGGCAGGCGGTGCAGGCCCAGGCGCAGCAGGCCAGGCCGGGGCAGCTGGTGCACGGCGACCTGCCGCTGTCCATGCGCGTGCTGCGCGATCTGTTGTCGCCGTCGGTGGAACGCGTGCGCATCGACAACGCCGAGGAAGCGCGCCGCGTGCAGCAGTTCGCGCAGGTGTTCGTGCCGGAAGCGGCCGCCCGCATCGAGGCCTACGTCAACCCCGCCCCGATCTTCGACCTGTACGGCGTGGAGGACGAACTCAACCGCGCGCTGGAACGCAAGGTCGAGCTCAAGTCCGGCGGGCATTTGATCATCGACCAGACCGAGGCGATGACCACCATCGACGTCAACACCGGCGGCTTCACCGGGCATCGCAATCTGGAAGAGACGATCCTCAAGACCAACCTCGACGCCGCCGCCGCCATCGCGCGCCAGCTGCGCCTGCGCAACCTGGGCGGCATCATCATCATCGACTTCATCGACATGAAGAGCGAGGAACACCGCGCCCAGGTGTTACGCACGCTGGAACGCGAAGTCGCGCGCGATCCGGCGCGCACGCGCATCTATCCGTTCTCCGAGCTGGGGCTGGTGCAGATGACGCGCAAGCGCACGCGCGAAAGCCTGGGCCACATCCTGTGCCAGCCCTGCCCCGTCTGCGGCGGGCGCGGCTGCGTCAAGACCGTGGAGACCGTCAGCCACGAGATCACGCGCGAGATCCAGCGCGCCGCGCGCCAGTACGAGTCCCGGTCCTTCCTGGTGCTGGCCTCGCCGGCGGTGATCGCCTACCTCCAGGAAGAACAGTCCTGCGGCCTCGCCGAGCTGGAGGCCGCGCTCAAGCGGCCGATCAAGCTGCAGGCCGAGGCGTATTACCCGCAGGAGCTGTTCGACGTGGTGCCCGTCTGATGGCGCCGCACCGGGCGAGCGCCTGATGCAATCCGGCCGTCGTCGCTGGTGGACGTTCGCCGTCAGCACGCTCGCCGCGCTGCTGGTGCTGGCGGCGAGCGTCAGCCTGCTGTTCCGGCTGGCGGTGGAAGCCGTGCCCGGTTATCGCCTCAAGCTGCAGGACTGGGTGACGCAGGCGGTGGGCGTGCCGGTGCGCATCGCGGCCGTGGGCCTCACCTGGCGCGGGCTGCGGCCGAGCCTGGACCTTTCCGACGTCGCCCTGCTCGACGCCGGCGGCACGCCCCGGCTGCAACTCAAGCGCCTGCGCCTGGGATTCGGCCTCGGTCATCTGCTCGCGGCGGATTTCATGCCGAGCACGGCCGAAATCTACGGCCTGCAGTTCGCAGTCGAAATCGACGCGCAGGGCCACTGGACCTTGCACGGACTGGGCCTGAGCTCGGCCGGCGGCGCGCCGTTTTCGCGGCAGGCCGGGCATTTCGAACGGCTGGCGGTGTACGACGCCCAAGTGCTGCTGCGTGCGCCGCTGCTCGGCGAGGCGCCGCTGCGCTTCGACCTCGACCAGGCCATCCTGCAGCGCGCCGGCACCGTCACGCGCTTGCGGGCGCGCATCCGGCCGCCCGCCTCGCTCGCCGGCGTGGCGCAGCTCGCGGCCGACGTCGGCGGCGACTGGGGCGAGCCGCAAAGCTGGCAGGGCGAGTGGTCGGCGACGCTGGACGGCTTGCGCGGCTGGCCCGGTCTCGAGCGCCACCTGGCTGCCGGCGTGCGATTGAAGTTGAGCGATGCGCGCATGCAGGCGAGCGGTCGCATCGAATCCGGCCGCTTCGATCGGATCGAGGCGCAACTGCAGGTGGCCGCCGCCGAGGCGCTGCATGGCGGGACGGTCCGCGCGCAGGTGGCGCCGCTCGTCGTTTCGGTCCTCGCCCGGCCGGATGCCAGCGGCTGGCAGGTGGAGCTGCGCCGGCTGGCGCTCGGCGCCGGCGCGCTGCGCGCGCCGACGCGCGGCATCCTGCACTTCGCGCCCCGGCCGCAGGGCTACGCCCTCGACGCGCAGCTGGAGGCGGTGCCGCTGTCCGCGCTCGCGCCCTGGCTTGCGGTCTGGAAAGTGCCGGCGGAGGCCGGAGCGCGCATGGCGGATCTGCGCGGCGAGATGCCGGAGCTGACGCTGCACTACGAACATGCCGCAGGCGCCGCCGACCGCTATAGCCTGCGCGCCAGGCTGGCCGGCGCGGGCCTGGCTTCTTCGGCCGACGAGAACGGTCTCGCCGATCTCGACGCCTGGCTCACCGCCGACCAGGACGGCGGCGCACTCACCCTCGACCGCAGCGCGCTCACGCTGCGCCTGCCGCACTGGTTCGCGCATCCGCTGCCGATCGAGGCGCTGTCCGGCGAGCTCGACTGGCAGCACGACGCGCAAGGCTGGCGCCTGAGCGCGCCGCAGTTCGAATGGCACGCGCTCGACAGCCGCGGCCGGGGCACGCTGACGCTGTGGCTGCCGAGCGACGCCTCGCGCTCGCCGGAGCTGTCGCTGCAAAGCGATTTCGCCGCCGATTCGGTGGCGCCATTCGAGAGCAACCTGCCGCTGACCTGGGGCGCCAAGACGCGCGCCTGGCTAGCCCGTTCCCTGCACGAGGCGCGCGTGACCGCCGGCCATCTCGACGTCGCCGGGCCGCTGGCGGACTTCCCCTACGTCGAGCAGGCCGATGGCCGCTGGGCACTGGATCTCGCCGTGACCGACGCCGCGCTCGACTACGCGCCGCGCTGGCCACCGCTGCAGCGTCTGCAGGCGCTGCTCAAGTTTCGCGGCCACGGCCTGCAGATCGACGCCCGCGGGGCGCAATTCGGCGGCCTGACGCTGGACCGCGCGCAGGCGCAGATCCCCGACTTCCGCACGCCCCAGCTCGCCGTGGACGGCCGCGTGCATGGCGATGCCGCGCGTTATTACGCCGTGCTGCGCGCGAGCCCCTTGGCGGACCGGCTTTCCGGCCTCTTGCAGCAGACCGATGCCAGCGGCCCGGCGGCGGCGAAACTGCATCTGCAGCTACCGCTGGACCAGGATGACCCGCCGGTGACGGTGACGGGCGAGGTGCAGCTTCAAGGTCTCACCGTGCGCGTGCGCGGCATCGACCCGCCCGTGCAGGCGCTCACCGGCACGCTGCGCTTCGGCGACCAGGGCGTGGACGCCGACGCGCTCGAAGCGAGCCTGGATCGCACCGCGCTCACCGCCTCGATCCACCCCGAACCGCACAGCCCCGACGGCGTGCTGAGCGTGGCATTCACGGCGCCGGTGGCGCCCGACGACGGCCTGTTCGCCGCCTACGTGCCCGATTTTCTGCGCGCGCGGTTGTCGGGCGCCGCGGACTGGCAGGCGCGACTGCCCTTTTCCGGGCCGCAGGCCGGCATCCTGACCCTGGAAAGCGATCTGCTGGGCCTGAGCAGCGGATTGCCGCCACCGCTGGACAAGAGCGCCGCCGAGCCTTTGCCCTTGCAGGTGACGGTCAACGGCCGCGGTTCCGGCGCGCCATTGATGGTGAAGATCGACGCCGACGAGCGGGCACACCTCACCCTGCGCTTCGCGCGCGCGGGCGAGACCGCGGAGCTGCGCGCGGCGGACGTCCTGCTGGGCGCCGGGGCGGCGCCGGAAGCGAAAAACGATGGAATTTATGTCTCCGGCGCGCCGGCGACGTTCGAGCCCTTGCCCTGGCTGGCCTTGCTCGATCGCCTGCCGGCGTCGGGAAGCGCGCTGACCTTCCGTGGCGCGGACCTGACGCCGCAAGAATTGCACATCGGCCGCGCGGCGCTACGGCCCGCGCACCTGCAGGTGGCGCCCGCCCCCGGCGGCTTAAGCATCCTGCTCGACGGCGAGGGCGCGCAGGGCCGCATCGATTGGCAGCGCGCCAGCGCTTCCGATCCCGGCCTGATCCGCGCGCAGCTCGCGCGCCTGGCGTTCCGGCCCTTGGCGGCGGCGAACGAGGCGGCCGCAGCCGAAACCGCTCCCAGCCCGGCCGAACCCTTCGATCCGCGCCGCGCGCCGTTGCTGGATCTTTCCTGCGCGGCACTCGAAATCGGCGACGTCGATCTCGGTCGCTTCGTCTTCAAGAGTGCGCGCATCCCCGATGGCCAGGCCCTGGAGACATTCTCGCTCGACCACGGTGACCTCATCGCCACGGCCCACGGCGCCTGGCACCGCGGCGGCGGGAATTCCTCCGCGCAGTTCGATTTCGACTTCAGAAGCCCGAAAGTGGGGGCCGTGCTGCGCGCCTTCGGCTACGCGCCCAACCTGGAGGCCCAGCGCAGTCGGTTCGAAGGCGCGCTGTCCTGGCCGCAGAATCCCGACGGGCTGGCGCTGGCGCAGGCGCAGGGCACGGTCAGGCTGGAAGTCGAGAAAGGCACGCTCAGGGCGGTGGAACCCGGTGCCGGGCGCGTGCTCGGCCTGCTCAATCTCTACGCGCTGCCGCGGCGACTGACGTTCGACTTCCGGGACGTGGTGTCCAAGGGTCTGTCCTTCGATACGCTCACCGGCAGCTTCAAGCTCGCCGACGGCCAGGCCCAGACCGACGACCTCGAAATCGTCGCGCCGTCCATGAAGATGGAAATGCGCGGCCGCATCGGTCTGGCGACACGGGACTACGACCAGCACGTCACGGTCTATCCCGACGTGTCCACCGCGGTGACCGTCGGCGCCACCTTGCTCGGCGGGCCGATCGGCGGCGGCGTGGCCCTGCTGGCGCAGGAGATCTTCAACAAGCCATTCAGCAAGCTCAGCCGCTTCAGCTACCACGTCACCGGAAGCTGGGACAACCCGCAGATCAAGCCGGCCGCCGCGCAGCCGGCGCCTTCGGGCGAGTCATCCGCGCCTTTGCCGGCGGGCAGTTGAACATCGATGGCCGTCGCTTGCACCGCGCGAAAAGCTCGGGGCGTGCTGGCGCTTTGCGAGAGTCTGTGAAAATCTGTTTAAAAAATTCCCTCGAGGAGCGATGGTCTTGATGAACGAAGACCCGAACCCGCGCGTCGCCGCGATCCAGATGACCAGCGTGGCCGAGCGCGACGCCAATCTGGCCGCCGCGCGCCGCGCACTGGAACAAGCCGCGGCTCAGGGCGCGCTGCTCGCCGCGCTGCCGGAAAACTTCGCCTGCATGGGGCGGCGCGAAACCGACAAGCTCGCGCTCGCGGAAGACGATGGCCGCGGACCGATCCAGGATTTCCTCGCCGCCACGGCGCGCGAGCTGAAACTGTGGATCGTCGCCGGCACCGTGCCGCTCAGGGTCGGCGGCGACGCCTCGCGCGTGTGGCCCGCCTGCCTGGTTTACGACGCGTACGGCCGGCGCGCGGCGCGCTACGACAAGATCCATCTTTTCGACGTCGAAGTGCCGGGCGGCGAACGCTACCGCGAATCGGCCACCATCGCCGCCGGCGATCCGGCGCAAGCCGTGGTGGTCGAGACGCCCGCCGGCAAGCTGGGGCTTTCCGTGTGCTACGACTTGCGCTTTCCCGAGCTGTACCGGCGGCTGGCGGCGGCCGGCGCGGAACTGCTGTGCGTTCCCGCAGCCTTCACCGTGCCCACCGGCCGCGCCCACTGGGAGACGCTGCTGCGCGCGCGGGCGATCGAGAACCAGTGCTTCGTGCTCGCGCCCGCGCAGTGCGGCACGCATCCCAGCGGCCGCGCCACTTACGGCCACAGCCTGATCGTGGATCCCTGGGGCGAGATCCTCGCGCGGCTGTCGGACGCGCCCGGTCTGGCGCTGGCCGCGCTGGCGCGTGAACGTCTGCGCCAGGTGCGCTCGAGCTTCCCCGCGCTGACGCACCGCCGCTTGTAAGAAACTGGCTTACGGCAGCAACGCGTACACCGCCACGGCGGCGATCAGCAGGAACGGCAGCGAGATGCGGTGGAACTCGCGGTAAATCGCGCCGCCGCCCGCCAGGCGCAGCGCGATGAGATTGGCCAGCGAGCCGATCGCCAGCCCGAAACCGCCGACGTTGACGCCATAAGCCAGCGCGGGCAGGGCCACGCCGTCGCGCGCCAGCAAGATTGCCGCCGGCACGTTGCTGATGCCCTGGGCGACGATCACGCCCGACCAGTAGGCCGCCCAGGCTTGCGCCAGCGGCAGGCGCGCCAGCACCGCCGCGACCGGCGGCAGCGCAGCGAGGGCGCCGAGCGCGAGAAACATCAGCGCGATCACCGCCAGCAGGCTCCAGTCCGCCTCGGCCAGCGCACGGCGAGCGAAGCCCGCGGCCAGCGCCACCACCGCGACCGCCGCCGGCAGCGCCCAATGAACATGCAGGGCGAGCAGGAACAAGGCGAGCCCCAGCGCGCCGAAGGCGAGCAGGCCGATGTCGCGTCGCGCGCTGGCCTCGTCGAGCCGGAGCTGCACCGGCCGACGCGGAAACGCCAGGAAAATGGCGGCGCACAGCAGCGCGAAGAGCAGCGCCGTGGCCGGCAGCATCTGTGCGATGAAGGCGGGCATGCCGAGTCCCGAGCGGTGCCACAGAAACAGGTTCTGCGGATTGCCGACCGGCGTGAGCATGGAGCCGGCATTGACCGCCAGCGCCTCGAAGATCACCAGGCGCGACAACGGCACGGCCGCGACGCGCGCGATGGAGACCGTCAGCGGCACGACCAGGAACAGCGTCACGTCGTTGGTCAGCACCGTGGACAACGCGGCCGACAGACTCGCCAAAGCCAGGGCCAGGCCGCGCAGGCTGCGGATGCGGTCGACGATGAGGATGGCCGCGTGCTGCAAATATCCGCTGTGCTCGATGGCGCGGGTCAACACCAGCAAGCCGGCCAGCGCTTCCAGCGTGGACCAGTCCGGCAGCCGGAGCCAGTCGCGCGCGGGCAGCGGCGCGAGCAATAGCAGCAAGGGCGTCAGCAGCGCCAGCGCCGCCAGGACCGGATCGCGGCGTAGCGCGGCGGCGAGCCGCAGCCGCAGTGCCGGACGGCGCGCGGCCGCCTCTTCGATCGACGGCATCGGTTGGGAAAGCCTCGGCTTGGCTTGCGCAAGCCGGGCCGGGCCTGCGCAGTCGCGCTAGCGTATCATGCTCACGATGGCGCTTTGCCATGGGCTTGAAGCGGCGCATTCGCGCCGCAATCATCTTTCCATCCGCTTCTTTACCAGGCCATGACCGATACGCTGGAACTCGCCCGTCGCAGCCTGCTCGAGCCCGCCGAGCTGGACGAAGCCCGCATCGAGCGGGTGCTGTCCTTGCTGATGAAACCCGGCATCGACGGCGCGGATCTCTACTTTCAGCAGGCGCAGACCGAGAGCTGGTTCTTCGAGGACGGCATCGTCAAGTCCGGCAGCCATCATCGCGAGCAGGGCGTGGGACTGCGCGCGCTGGCCGGCGAGAAACAGGGTTTTGCCTACAGCGACGAGCTGCAGTTGCCGGCGCTGACCGAGGCGGCCGGCGCAGCGACCGCGATCGTGCGCCAGGGACAGAGCGGAGCGCTCGCCGCGCGCCGCAGGGTGACTGCCGCGCCACGCTATGCCGGCGTCGATCCGCTGGACTCGCTGCCGGTGGACAAGAAGCTGGAACTGCTCAAGCGCGCGGACGCCGCGGCGCGCGCCGCCGATCGGCGCGTCACCCAGGTGATGGTCTCGCTCGCCGCCAGCCATGAAGTGGTGCTGATCGCTGCCGCCGACGGAACCTTCGCCGCGGACGTGCGACCGCTGGTGCGCATGAGCGTGACGGTGATCGCGGAGCAGGACGGCCGGCGCGAGCAGGGCAGCAGCGGAGGCGGCGGCCGTGGCGCTTATCAGGATTTTTTCGCCGGCGACGCGCCGGAGCGCTTGGCGCGCGAGGCGGTGCGCCAGGCGCTGGTCGCGCTTGAGGCGCTGCCGGCGCCGGCCGGGGTGATGACGGTGGTGCTCGGTCCGGGCTGGCCCGGCATCCTCCTGCACGAGGCGGTGGGCCACGGCCTGGAAGGCGATTTCAATCGCAAGGGTACTTCGGCCTACAGCGGACGCATCGGCGAGAAGGTGGCCAGCGAACTATGCACAGTCGTGGACGACGGCACCCTGGTCAAGCGCCGCGGTTCGCTGACGCTCGACGACGAAGGCACACCCACGCAATGCACCACGCTGATCGAGAAGGGCGTGCTGCGCGGTTATCTGCAGGACAAGCTCAACGCACGGCTGATGGGCATGCGCCCGACCGGCAACGGCCGCCGCGAATCCTTCGCGCACTTGCCGATGCCGCGCATGACCAACACCTATCTGCTGCCCGGTCCGCATGACCCCGCCGAAATCCTGGCCTCGGTCGAGCGCGGACTGTATGCGGTGAACTTCGGCGGCGGGCAGGTGGACATCACCAACGGCAACTTCGTGTTCTCCGCCACCGAGGCGTACTTGATCGAACGCGGCAAGATCACGCACCCGGTGAAAGGCGCCACCTTGATCGGCAACGGACCGGAGGTGCTCACGCGCGTGTCCATGCTCGGCCACGATCTCAAGCTGGACCCCGGTATCGGCGTGTGCGGCAAGGACGGACAGAGCGTGCCGGTCGGCGTGGGCATGCCCACGGTCAAGATCGACGCCATCACCGTCGGCGGCACGCAGGCTTAGCGCACCGTCAGCAAGCCCGCATTCAGGTTCCGCGATGCAGGCTGAACGCGGCTGCCGGTTCGGGGTCTCATCGAAATCCCAACGCGGAACCGATCGCAAGGAGAACGACGATGTCCATCCAAGTTCGCAGAAGCCTGGCCGCCGCCGTGCTTGCCGCGGCCCTGGCGCTGCCGCTGTGGGCGCAAGCGCAGGATCAGACCCAGACGACGAACCCAGCGCCGGCGTCCTCGGCGCCGCAGCAGGGGTCGGCCTCGAACGGCCAGGTCGGGCCGCAGACCTACACCATGGAGGAGACGCTCGACGCGGCCAAGAAATTCTTTGGCGGCACGAGCGAGGGTCTGGCCAAGGCCATCGAGAAAGCGTTCAAGGATCTGGGCCAGCCCAACGCCTACATCGTCGGCAACGAAGGCTCCGGCGCGGTGGTGGTCGGTCTGCGCTACGGCGAAGGCACGCTCTATTACAAAGGCGGCGGCTCGATGAAGGTGTACTGGCAGGGGCCGTCGGTGGGTTGGGATTTCGGCGGCAATGCCTCCAAGGTGTTCACCTTGGTCTACAACCTGCACTGGACGCGCGACCTGTTCCAGCGCTTCCCCGGGGTGGATGGCAGTCTTTATCTTGTCGCCGGTGTCGGCCTCAACTACCAGCGCGCCGACGGCATCACGCTGGCGCCGATCCGCACCGGCGTGGGCCTGCGCGCCGGCGCCAATGTCGGCTACTTGAGCTACACGGAAAAACCCACCTGGGTGCCGTTCTGAGGTCTTTCAAGCGTTCGCGGCGGTTTCCGCCGCCGCCACCTCGGGCGTGCGGAAGCCGCATTTGAGCCCCCAGAAATAAAACGCCAGCGCCACCGCGGCGACGACGGCCAAATCCCAGCCGAAAGGAATCCAGTCGCGCCCGCCGAAGCGCGCGCTGCCGCAATACGACAGCGCGGCGATCGCCGGCAGATAGGCGATCAGCCAGGCGGCCCCGGCGAGGGCGTCGCCGAAACCGCGCCAGCCGCCGCGCCGCTGGTAGTAGAAATACACCGGCAGGGCCACGAGCATGAGCAGGATGATCTCGCCGGTGCGCGGCCAGCGCGCCCAGTACAGCAGTTCGGTGGAAAACACGAAGGCCAGCAGCGCGAACAGCGCCAGCGCGGGCAGGCGCAACGGCCGCTGCAGTCCCGGCGCGGTGCGCCGCAGCACCATCGCGCTGACCGGGCCGGTGAGGTAGGAGATGATGGTCGCCACCGAAATCACCTCCGCCAGCGCCGCCCAGCCGCGGAAGAAAAACATGAACAGGTACGACACCGCGAGGTTGAGCCACATCGCCGGCCGCGGCACGCCGAAACGCGGATGCACGCGGCCCAGCACTTCCGGCAGCGAGCCGTTTTTTTCCATCGCGTAGATCATGCGCGCGGTGGTCGCGGTGTAGGTGATGCCGGTGCCGGAAGGGCTCAAGAAGGCGTCGCCGTAGAGCAGCAAGGCCAGCCAGTTGAGGTTGAGCGCCAGCGCGAGCTGGGCGAACGGCGAGCTGTATTCCAGCGCCGCCCAGCCGCCGCGGGCCAGCGCCTGCGGTTCCACGGCGCCGAGGAAGGCGCACTGCAGCAGCAGGTACACCACGGTGGCCAGGAAGATCGAGCCGAGCATGCCGAAGGGCACGCTGCGTCCCGGGTGGCGCGCTTCCCCGGCGAGGTTGACCGGACTCTGGAAGCCGTTGTAGCTGAACACGATGCCGCTGATCGCCACCGCGGTCAGCACCGCCGAGAAATTGATCGCATGTCCGCCGCCGTGCGCGCCGACGTGGAAGTTCTCGGGGTGGAAGGCGGTGGCCATCAGCGCGAGCGCGGTGGCGGCCGGCACGATCAGCTTGACCAGGGTGATGGCGCTGTTGGCGCGCGCAAAGAGTTTCACGCTCCAGAAATTCAGCAGGAAATAGACGATCACCAGCGCCGCGGCGATCGCCAGTCCCGGCGGCGTCAGACTGTGATCCTGATAAAGCGCCTGCGCCCAGGCCCAGGGCCAGCTCGACATGTACTGCACCGAGGCTTCCGCCTCGACCGGGATCACCGAGACGATGGCGATCCAGTTGGCCCAGGCGGCGATGAAGCCGACCAGCGAGCCATGCGAATAATGTCCGTAGCGCACCATGCCGCCGGATTCCGGAAACATGGCGCCCAGCTCGGCGTAGGTCAGGGCGATGGCGAGGACGATCGCCGCGCCGATCACCCAGGCCCACACCGCGCCCGGGCCGGCGAGCTGCGCCGCGCGCCAGGCGCCGAACAGCCAGCCGGAGCCGATGATCGAACCCAGGCCGGTGAACATCAGCGCCAGCGCGCCGACCTCGCGGCGGATCGCGGGGTCCCCCGTCATGCTTGGCTCCCTTGAAGACAAGGACCGATGATGCCGGTCGGCGCGGCGTTTGTCAGCTCAGTGCACGGGCGCAGCGTCGCAGCAGCTCGTTCACATCGGCGGCGTCGTGGTAGAGGCCAAAGCCGATGCGCAGGCGGTCTTCGCGGTAATCGGTGACGACATTGTGCGCCGCCAGACGCTCATGCAGCGCGCCTGCCTGCGGATGGCGGAAGCTCAGGAAATTCCCGCGCGGCAGGCCGGGCGGCGGCATCAGCCGCGGGCTCGCGAGCGCGTCGAGCTTGAGGCTTCCCAGACCTTCGAGGAACCGGCGTTGCAGGGCCTCGACGTGCGCGTGGATGGTGACGGGAGCGAGCCCTTCGGCCGCCAGCCAGTCCAGCACCGCGACCAGCCGGTACAGCCCCACCGGATCGTAGGTGCCGCCCATGAAGCGCCGTCCGCCCGCATCGTAGGGGATCGCATCCGCGCCTCGGCTCAAGGCCGAAAAACCGGCAAACCAGCCGGTGTCGACCGGCCGCAAGGCATAGCCGTCCGGGCAGTGCATGAAACAACAGCCTTCGCCGGCCATCGCGTACTTGTACCCGCCGGCGAGATAGAAGCTGCGCGTCGCCAGCGTCGTCAGCTCCGTGGGCACCGCCATGAAGCCGTGATAGCCGTCGATGACGACGAACGTTTCCGGATCGCGCACCGCGCCCACCAGGCCCGCGAGGTCGGTCAGCAAAAAGCCGCTGTTGAAGAAGCACTGACTGAAATAGACCAGATCGTGACCGCCGCGCGCGCCAGCCGCCGCAAAGCGCTCGGCAAACGTCGCGAACGGTTCGACGGGCACGCGCTCGGCGGTCGCCAGGCCCGCTTCCTCCCAGCGGCGTAGCTGACGCGCAAAACTGTGGAACTCGCCGTCCGTCGTGAGGATGCGCGCCGGGCGGCGTTCGATGCAGGAGAAAAGCCGCATCACCAGCTCGTGCGTGCTCGGCGCGAATGCCAGCGTGCGCGGATCGGGCAGGGCGAGCAGGCGCGCGACTTGCGCCTGCGCGCGCGGCAGGAGTGCGCCGAAGACGTGGTCCCACTTGTCGTCCATCCAGCGCGCGGCGTCGAGCCAGGCTTGCGTCTGCGCCGCAAAACTCACGTCCGGCCAGGGATGGTGGCTGTGCGCACAGGCGTGCAGCCGCTCCGGCGCCGCGCCGAGGAAGCGCGAGAAATGCGCTTTGTACGAAGGCGCGTTCACGCCAGTTTCTTGACGAAATGGAACGAGGTGACGAAGAAGCCGGCGCGGAAATAGAAACGGTGCGCGCGTTGGCGCTGCGTGCCGGAATCGAGCGCCAGCGTGTCGCACGCAAGCTCGCGGGCGCGGGTTTCCAGCCAGGCGAGCAGGGCGCGGCCGACGCCGCGCGCGCGCCAGACTTCGTCGGTGACCAGGTCGTCCACGTACAGCTCGCGCCGGCTGGAGGTCTTGACCAGCAAGCGCCAGACCGCCACGCCGAGGACGGTTTCACCCTCGGCGGCGACGGCCATGCGCCCGCCGCTCGCGAATACGCGAAGCAGCTCGGCGGCGTAATCGGCCGTCAACTGCGGTCGCAACTGGCGGTGGACGGGTTCGGCGCGCGCGAGCCAAGCGGGCTCGCTCACGCGCCCTTCGGCGTCGGTGATCTCGTGAATGTCCATGGCGCGGCGCGCGTCCTGCGGCTTGTGCGCGCCACTGTAGCAGAGCGCCGGCCAGGGCTAGGCCGACCGCTTAGGGTGCTTGCGCTGCGGCTCGGAGCCGAAGTTCTGGCGCAGCGTCTCCTCCACGGTGCGGCCCGGTTTCCAGGGATGACCCAGGCGCTGTTCGATGTGGCTGCGGATCAGCTGGCGGACGACTTGCGAGGGCGTCTGGTCTTCGCGCGCGCACAGCTCCTCGAAGACCGCCTTCTTGCGCGGGTCGATCAAGATCGTCAGCCGGGCGGTGCGGTGTTCCGGCGTCATGAGCGGTTTGCGGTTCGCATCGGTTGCACACCTGATGTTAATACCATTAACATACGACGCTCAAGGGCCGCCGGGCCTTGCGAGCGTTCTTCTTCAAACCTCAGGTGGTCGGATCATTGAGCGTGGCGACGGCTGCGATGCTGGCGGTCCCGCCGCTGTGGCTGGCGATCGGCGCCGCCGGCCTGTTGCGGCCGCGCAGCCTGCGCCTGTCCGCGCTGTGGCTGTTTCCGCTAGGCGCCGCGGCCGCCTTCGTCCTCGCCGCTGCCAGCCTCGCGGAGCTTGCCGAGCCGGCGCAGTCGCTCGTTCTGCCGCTGGGCCTGCCGGACCTGCCCTTCCACCTGCGACTGGATCCGCTGGCGCGCTTCTTCCTGTTCCTGCTCGGCGCCGCCGCCGGCGGCGTGTCGCTGTTCGCGGCGGGCTATTTCCGCAAAGGCGAAGGCACCGCACCGGGTCTGTTGTGCCTGCAATACCACGTCTTCCTCGCCGGCATGGCCATGGTGCTGCTGGCCGACGACGCCTATCTGTTCATGGTGGCCTGGGAAGTCATGGCGCTGTCCTCGTTTTTTCTGGTCACCACCCAGCATCGAATCGCCGCCATCCGCAGTGCCGGCTTTCTCTATCTGCTGCTCGCCCACCTCGGGGCGATCTCGATCCTGCTGTGTTTCGGCGTGCTGCAGGGCGGAGGCTGGCAGTTCACCTTCGACGCGATGCGCCAGGCGCACCTGGCGACGCCGTGGAGCAGCGTCGCCTTCGGTCTCGCGGTGCTGGGCTTCGGCGCCAAGGCGGGCCTGGTGCCGGTGCACGTGTGGCTGCCGGAGGCGCATCCGGCCGCGCCCTCGCCGGTGTCGGCGCTGATGAGCGGGGTGATGCTCAAGACCGCGGTCTACGGCCTGCTGCGCGTGAGCCTCGACCTCTTGCCGCAGCCGCAGTGGTGGTGGGGGCTGGCGTTGCTCGGGCTGGGTCTGTTCGGCGCCTTGTTCGGGGTGATCTTCGCCGCGGTGCAGACCGACATGAAGCGGCTTTTGGCGTATTCCTCGATCGAAAACCTCGGCATCATCTTCGGCGGCCTGGGTCTGGTGCTGCTGTTCGCCGCGTCCGGCCACCCGCTGATGGCGGCGCTGGCGCTCTCCGCCACGCTGTACCACTGCCTCAACCACGCGTTCTTCAAGAGCCTGCTGTTCCTGGCCACGGGCGCGGTACTGCACGCCACCGGCGAACGCAGCCTCGGCAAGCTCGGCGGCTTGATCCATCGCATGCCGTGGGTGGCCTGGCTGGCGCTGATCGGGACCTTGGCTATCGCCGGACTGCCGCCGCTGAACGGTTTCGTCTCGGAGTGGCTGCTGCTGCAGGCCTTCCTGTTCACGCCGCAGTTGCCGCAACCCTTCGTCAACATGCTGGTGCCGCTGGGCGCGGCCGCACTGGTGCTGAGCGCCGCGCTCGCCGCCTACGTGATGGTCAAGTTCTACGGCGTGATCTTTCTCGGCCAGCCGCGCGAGCCGGCGCTGGCGCGAGCTCATGACTGCGGGCGGCTGGAGCGTATCGGCCTGAGCTGGCTGGCCGCCGGCTGCATCGCGCTGGGCCTGTTGCCGGTGCCCATGCTCGCGTTGCTCGACGCCGTGGTGCGCCAGCTTCTCGGCACGGGGCTCGGCACGCTGGCGCCCTGGTGGCGGCTGGCGCCGGTGGCGGTCGAGCGCGCGAGCTACAGCCCGCCGCTGTTTCTCCTGGTCGGCGGCGCGGTGACGCTCGGCGCGGCCTGGCTGGTCCACCGGCTGTACCACGGCCGGGTGCGGCGCGCCGCGGCCTGGGACTGCGGCTTTCCGCTGCAGAATGCGCGCATGCAGGACACCGCGGAAGGTTTCGGCCAGCCGATCCGCCAGATCTTCGAGCCGTACTTCCGCATGCAGCGCGAGCTGCCGGCCCCGGACGATCCGCGTCCGGCCTATCGGGTGACGGTGGCAGACCGCTTCTGGGGCGCGCTGTATCTGCCCGCGGCGGCCGCGGCGCAGGCCACGGCGCGGCTCGTCGGCAAGCTCCAGCAGGGCCGCATCGCGGTCTATCTGCTGTACAGCTTCGTCACCCTGCTGGCCCTGCTGGTGTTCGTGCTGTGAACGCCGCGAATCTCCTCGCCCAGATCGTTGTCGTGGCGCTGGCGGTCGCGGCCGCACCGCTGTTCATGGCCTGGGTCGGTCAGTGCCGCGCCTGGCTCGCCAACCGCCGCGGTCCGGGCTTGCTGCAGCCCTACCGCGTGCTGCGCAAGCTGTTCCACAAGGACGCGGTGCTCGCCACCCGCGCCTCGTCCTTGTTCCGCATCGCGCCCTACGTGCAGTTCGGGGCGATGGCCTGCGCCGCGGCCATCATCCCGCTGCTCGGCACGGACCTGCCCTTCGCCACCGCCGCGGACGCCATCGCGCTGGTCGGACTGTTCGCGGTGGCGCGCGTGTTCCTGGCGCTGGCGGCGATGGACATCGGCACCGCCTTCGGTTCGCTGGGCGCGCGGCGCGAAATGCTGGTGGGATTTCTGGCCGAGCCGGCGTTGCTGATGGTGTTCTTCACCGCCTCCTTGATCGCCCACGGCACCGCGCTGCCGGCGATGGCTACGGCGATCACCGGCCATCCGCTGGCGATCTATCCCAGCCTGGCCTTCGCAGCGGTGGCGTTCCTGATGGTGTTGCTGGCCGAAAACGCGCGCATCCCCGTGGACAACCCGACGACGCACCTGGAACTGACCATGATCCACGAGGCGATGGTGCTGGAGTACTCGGCCCGGCATCTCGCGCTGATCGAGTGGTCGGCGGCGCTCAAGCTGTTCAACTATTGCGCCATCGGCTTCGCGCTGTTCCTGCCCTGGGGGCTGCCGGACCGGGTGGGCTCCGGGATGCTGGCGGCCCTGCCCGTGGTCGCGCTCAAGTTCGCCGCCGCCGGCGCCGGCCTCGCGCTGCTGGAGACGGTGAGCGCCAAGATGCGCATCTTCCGCGCGCCGGAGTTCCTCGCCACCGCGTTCCTGCTCGCGGTGCTGGGGCTTTTGGTGCGGTTGCTGCTGGGGAGCTGAGCATGACCCAACTGCCGTGGTCCGCCCAGTTCATCCATCTCGCCGCCGCGGTGCTGCTGCTGCTGTCCTTCGCCATGCTCACGCAGCGGCGCATCCTCAGCCTGCTCGACCTGTTCGCCACCCAGGGCGCGGTGCTGGCCGCTTCCACCGCCATCGTGGCGTATAGCAGCGGCCGTGCGGAGCTTTACTATTCCGCGGCCTTGACCTTCGCGCTCAAGGTGCTGCTGTTGCCCTACATCCTGCATCGCTTGCTGCGGCGGCTGAATGTGCGCTGGGAAGCCGAACCGCTGCTCAACGTGCCGACCACGCTGCTGGTCGGCCTGCTGCTGGTGATCTTCGCCTTCGCCCTAGCGCAGCCGATCTCGCAGCTGGCCACCACCCTGACGCGCAGCACCCTGGGCATCGCCATCGCGGTCGTGATGCTGTCGCTGTTGATGATGATCACGCGGCGCAAGGCGGTGTCGCAGGTGGTCGGTTTCCTGGCGCTGGAGAACGGCCTGTTTTTCGCCGCCACCAGCGCCACCTACGGCATGCCGATGGTGGTGGAGCTGGGCATTGCGCTCGACGTGTTGGTCGGCGTGCTGATCCTCGGCGTGTTCTTCTTCCAGATCCGCGAACAGTTCGACAGCCTCGACCTGCGCCATCTCGAAGCGCTCAAGGAGGAATGATTGGAACTCTCGATCCTGCTCGTTCTGCCTCTGTTCGGCGCCCTGCTGCTGGCGGTATTCGGGGCCTGGCGCCGCGCCGGCGAGATCAACGTCGCGGTGAGCCTCGCTACGTTCGTGGCCAGCGCGCTGCTCACGCTGCGCGTGATCCGCTCGGGCCCGTTCACCGCGCTCGGCGAGCAGTTCTTCGTCGATCCGTTCAACGTCTTTCTGGTCGCGCTGACCGCCTTCGTCAGCTTCACCACCGCGCTGTTCTCGCGCCCCTACATGCGCATCGAGGCCGAGCACGGCCGCGTCAACGCAAGACGCCTGCGCCTGTATCACGCCATGTACCAGTCGTTCGTCTTCACCATGCTGCTGGCGCTGTGCACCAACAATCTCGGCATCCTGTGGGTGGCGATGGAAGGCGCCACGCTCGCCACCGTGCTGCTGGTGTCGCTGTACCGCACGCCCGCAAGCCTGGAAGCGGCGTGGAAATACTTCATCTTGTGCGGCGTGGGGATCGCCCAGGCGTTGTTCGGCACCATCCTCCTCTACCTCGCGGCGGAGAAGGCGCTGGGCGCCGGCGGCGTGCAGGCCCTGCTGTGGACGCATCTCGACCAGGTCAAATCCCAGCTCGAACCCACCGTGCTCGGCCTGGCGTTCGTGTTCCTTCTCGTGGGCTATGGCACCAAGGCCGGGCTGGCGCCGGTGCACAACTGGCTGCCGGACGCGCACGCCGAAGGCCCCACGCCGATCTCCGCGGTGCTGTCCGGACTGTTGCTCAACGTGGCGCTCTACGCCATCGTGCGCAGCAAGGTCCTGGTGGAAGGCGCGCTGCACAACTCGCTCGCCGGACATTTGCTGATGGGCTTCGGACTGGTGTCGGTGGTGGTGGGCGCCTTCTCGCTGTGGCGGCAGAAGGACATCAAGCGCCTGTTCGCCTACTCCTCGATCGAGCACATGGGCCTCGCCGCCTTCGCCTTCGGCCTCGGCGGACCGGTGGCGAACTTCGCCGCGCTGCTGCACATGACCGTGCACTCGCTGACCAAATCCTCGATTTTCTTCGCCGCCGGCCACGCCGCGCAGAAAGCCGGCAGCCAGTGGATCGACCAGATCAGCGGCCTGCTGTTGCGCTCGCCGCGCCTGGGCTGGGGCCTGATGCTCGGTTCGCTGGCGATCCTCGGCATGCCGCCGTTCGGCGTGTTCGCCAGCGAATTCCTGATCCTGACCACGGCGATGAAACAAAGTCCCTGGGCGACGCCGATCCTGCTCTCGGCGCTGGGCATGGCCTTCGCCGCGATCTTCCTGCGCGTGCAGGGCATGGTGTTCGGCGACAGCCGACTGCCGCGCCTGCCGCATCCGCCCGCGCTGCTGCCGGTGTTCGTGCACCTGGCGCTGGTCCTGCTGCTGGGCCTGTACATCCCGCCGCCGCTCGCCGAGTGGTATCGGCTCGCGGCCCGGTTCATCGGGTGAAACGCGATGGTTTCTTCCGCCGCCCGCTTCAGTCCCCTGCCCGGCGCCGTGCCGGCAGGGCTGACCGACCTCGAAGCGGGCGAACTGCGCGCCTTCTGCGAACGGTGGCGGGCCGAGGGCGCGTCGCTGATGGCGTTATGGGCGAGTGACGAACGCGACCGTGGCGGCGGTTTCCGCCTCCATCTCGCCTTCCTCGACGATCGGGGCTTGCGGGTGGCGCGTGTGGCGCTGGCCGAAAGCGCGCCGGAGTACCCCGATCTGTCCGATCTGTTTCCCGCCGCCGCGCGCATGCAACGGGCGGCTTTCGATCTCACCGGGGTGCGCGCGCTCGGCGGAGATCCGCGGCCCTGGCTGCGCCACGCGGCCTGGCCGGCGGACTGGTTTCCGCTGCGCCGCGATGCGCCGGCGCCCGCGCCGCGTGAACCCCAGCCCGAGGTTTACGATTTCGTCGCGGTGGCCGGCGACGGCGTGCACGAAATTCCGGTCGGTCCGGTGCACGCGGGCATCATCGAGCCGGGGCATTTTCGCTTCTCGGTGGTGGGCGAGAAAGTGCTGCGGCTGGAAGAGCGGCTCGGCTACACGCACAAGGGCATCGAAAAGCGTTTCGAGTCGCTGTCGCTGACCGAGGGCGCGCGCCTGGCGGCGCGCGTCTCGGGCGACTCGGCCGCGGCCTACGCTTGGGCCTACTGCATGGCGCTGGAGAGTCTGTGCGGAGTCGCTCCGCCACCGCGCGCGCTCTGGTTGCGCGCGCTGCTTGTGGAGCGCGAGCGCATCGCCAACCACCTCGGCGACCTCGGCGCGCTGGGCAACGACGCCGGTTTCGCCTTCGGCCTGGCCCAGTTCTCGCGCCTCAAGGAACAGGTGCTGCGCGACAACCAGGGGGCCTTCGGCGCGCGTTATCCCTTCGACTACATCGTTCCCGGCGGCGTGGCGCGCGATCTCGACGAGGCGCAGTGGCAGACGCTGTGGACGCAGCTGCTGCCCTTGCAGGACGAGGCTCGCCGCCTGCGCGCCATCTACGACGACCACGGCGGCTTGCAGGACCGCTTCGCCGGCTGTGGCCGCATCAGCCCGGAGCTGGCCGTGCGCCTGGGCCTGGTGGGGCTGGCCGCGCGCGCCAGCGGCCAGACGCGCGATTTGCGCTGCGATTTTCCCTGTGCGCCTTACGACCGGCTGGCGGTGAACCGGGTCACGCACCCCGGCGGCGACGTGGCGGCGCGCGTGGCGGTGCGTTTCGACGAGCTCTTCGAATCGCTGCGGCTGTGCCGCGCCATCCTCGAGCACCTGCCCGACGGCGCGGTGCGCGCGGAGCTGCCGCCGGCGGCGACCGACCGGCCGGGCTGCGGCGCGGTGGAAGGCTGGCGCGGCCCGGTGCTGGTGGCGCTGGAAGCCGGCCCCGACGGACGCATCCGGCGCTGCCATCCGCACGATCCCTCCTGGCAGAACTGGCCGGCGCTGGAATACGCGGTGATCGGCAACATCGTCCCCGACTTCCCGCTGATCAACAAATCCTTCAACCTGTCCTACAGCGGACACGATCGGTGAGCGCGCCATGCTGAAGACTCTGATGCAGATCGGGCGCGTCGGCGTGGTGAGCGAAGCGCCGCCGGCGCCGGACCCGGCGCTGCGGCTGGGCCAGGCGCTGCGCAAAGAGATCGCGCGCGTCTTCGGCCGCGCGCTCGCCATCCGCCAGGTGGACGCCGGCTCCTGCAACGGCTGCGAGCTGGAGATCCACGCGCTCAACAATCCCTATTACAATCTCGAAGGGCTGGGCATCAAGTTCGTCGCCAGCCCGAGACACGCCGACCTGCTGCTGGTCACCGGTCCGGTCAGCCGCCACATGGAAATCGCTCTCAAGCGCACTTACGAGGCAATGCCGGAGCCGAAATGGGTGATCGCGGCCGGCGACTGCGGCTGTAACGGCGGCATCTTCGGCGAGAGTTATGCGAGCCGCGGACCGGTGGCCCGCGTCATTCCGGTCGATGTCCAGGTGCCCGGCTGTCCGCCCGAACCGCTGGCTTTGCTGCGCGGCATCCTCACGCTGGTGAGCGCGGCGGCGGACACCGGCGGCTGAGCGCGGGATCCCGGACGCACCGTTACACGCTGCCATGTGGTCGCAAACGACGCTGACCGTCGCCACCCAGGGGCGCGGCTTTCGGGAAATCACCGCCGAGGTCGCGCAGCGGGTGCGCGCCGCGGGCTTGCGCCTCGGTCTGTGCCATTTGTTCCTGCGCCACACCAGCGCCAGCCTGTGCATCACGGAAAATGCCGACCCGCAGGTGCGCGCCGACCTGGAGCGCTTCGCCTGCCGCGTGGCGCCCGATGGCGATCCGCTGTTCGTCCACCGCAGCGAAGGTCCCGACGACATGCCCGCGCACGTGCGCAACCTGCTGGCCGGTTATCAGCTCAGCGTGCCGGTGGGCGAGGGGCGACTGCTGCTCGGGACCTGGCAGGGGATTTACGTCTGGGAGCATCGCCACGGCGAGCACCGCCGCGAAGTCGTGCTCACGCTCTACGGCGAACGCTGAGCGATCCTCAAAATAGCTTCGGCAGCAGCCATCCGGTGCGCGCCCGGTACGCCGCCCATTCGGGATGGCGCGACAGGCTGGCTTCCTTTAGGGTCATGTTGACCGCGAACAGGCCCAGCCACACCCAGGCGAGCACCACGAAAGGCAGCCAGTGCCAGACCATCAGCGCGAAGCTGCCGTAGATCATCATCTCGCCGAGATAGTTGGGGTGGCGGACGTAGCGGAACATACCGTCGGTGATGAGCCCGCGCTTGAGCCGCAGGGTGAAATATTTCTGCGCGTCGGCGGCGATCATGATCGCGCAGCCCAGGATGCACAGCGAAATGCACAAGGCGAACCAGGCGGGGTCCGGCAGCGGGTAGTGCGGCTGCGAGACGCCGGAAATCAAAAGCCAGCCGAACACCCAGTACCAGCCGAGCACGCCGAGGAAAGCGTTGATGCCGCCGCCGATGGTGATGCGCCGTTGCCAGTTGGGATCGGGGAAGGCGAGATCCTTCACGATCCACACCAGGCCGTAAGACCCGTGCAGCGCGAGATAGATCCAGGCCGCCACCGTGGTGTTGTGATACCACGCCATGAGCAGGCCGAGGAAGAAGAACGTGCCGGCTTTCTGGACATCGATCACCCAGGCAAACTTCCACGGCCGCGGTCCGCCGCCGAAATCGCACACCAGCCAGTCGGTGAAGCGCCGCATGGCCTGCGCCCAGCCGGGCGCGGGGCGCGCGGTCGTGGTGTTGATCGTGGCCATGAGGGGATCCTCGTGATCGAAAAGCGCGTTTTTTCTCGCCACACGCTACCCTAAATGCGGGCGCGCCGGAAGACTCGGCCGTTCGCCAGCCAACCGACACTCGCCAAGGGGAGAGCGATGTTCAAGGAATACGCCCATTACGACGCCACCGGTCTGGCCGAGCTGGTGGCCCGGCGCGAGGTGACGCCCGCCGAACTGCTGGAAGCGGCGATCGCCCGCGCCGAGCAGGTGAATCCCAAAATCAACGCCATCGTCCGGCCGCTGTACGAACGGGCGCGCGCGCGCATCGGCCAGCCGCTGGTGGGGCCGTTCGCCGGCGTGCCGTTCCTCATCAAGGACCTGCTCGCCGATCTCGCCGGCGAGCCGACCAGCGCGGCGAGCCGCTTTTTCGAGAACTACCGTCCGGCTCGGGACTACGAGCTGGTGCGCCGCTACCAGGCGGCGGGCCTGGTGATCTTCGGCAAGACCAACACCCCCGAGCTGGGCGTGACGCCTTACACCGAACCGCGCCTGTTCGGTCCCGCGCGCAATCCCTGGAATCTGGAGCGCACTCCCGGCGGTTCTTCGGGCGGCTCGGCCGCCGCGGTGGCCGCGGGCATCGTGCCCATGGCGCACGGCAACGACGGCGGCGGATCGATCCGCATTCCCGCTTCTTGCTGCGGTCTGGTGGGCTTGAAGCCCACGCGCGGCCGCATCCCGACCGGCCCGCTGCGCGGCGACCTCTGGCACGGCTGGGTGTGCGACCACGTGCTCACGCGCAGCGTGCGCGACTGCGCGGCGGCCCTGGATGCCACCGCCGGCCCCGACGCTGGCGCGCCGCATTTCGCGCCGCCGCCGCCGCAGCCGTTCCTGGAAACGATGCGACGGCCGCCGCGCAAGCTGCGCATCGCCTATACGGCGCGGCCGCTGGTCGGCACGCAGATGCACGCGGAATGCGTCGCCGGGCTGGAAGCCAGCGTCGCGCTGCTGCGCGATCTGGGCCACGAAGTGACGGAGGCCGCGCCGCCGGTCCCGCGCGAGGCGTTCATCGTCGCCTTCGGGCGGCTGGTGGCCGGCGAAACCGCGGCGGATTTGGCGGCCGGCGCGGCGCTGGTGGGACACCGCGTGCGCGCCGCCGACATCGAGCCGGCCACGCGCGCGCTGGTCCGCATCGGTCGCGCGGTCAACGCCGAGGAAGTCGGCCTGGCGCTGCGCACGCTGGCGCAGATCACGCGCGACATCGGCCGCTGGTTCGAAAGCTACGATGCGTTGCTGACGCCGACCCTGGGCCGTCCGCCGTTCCCGATCGGCGAGCTGCAACCGCGCGGACTCGACGCGCTCAAGATCTGGCTGACCAACCATCTGCCGATCGGCGGCCTGGCCAAGAGCGCGCGCGAAATGCTGGCCTTCGCCGCCCGGACCTTCGACTGGATCCCCAATACCGCGGTGTTCAACGTCACCGGCCAGCCGTCGATCTCGCTGCCGCTGCACTGGAGCGCGGACGGCCTGCCGGTGGGCATGATGTTGACCGCGCGCTTCGCCGAGGACGCGCTGCTCTTGCAGCTCGCCGCCCAGCTCGAACAGGCGCGGCCCTGGCAAAATCGACGCCCGCCGCTTTGATTTGAAACACTTCCTTCAGGCGCGGGGATCGAAGGAAGGGAAGCGCGCGCGCAGTTCCTCGTAAGCGCGCCGCTGCGCTTCGTCGCGCGCGGGCGGGGCGACGACGCTGACCGTCACGATCTCGTCGCCCGGCACGGGCCCCGGCAGGCCGCGCCCTTTGAGCCGCAGCTTGCGGCCGGTGTGCGTGCCGGCCGGCAGCGTCAGTTCCACGGGACCGCCCAGCGTGGGCACCGGCACTTTGGCGCCGAGCGCGGCTTCCCACGGCGCGACCGGCAGCTCGTAATGGATGTCGCGGCCTTCCGCACGGAACCGCGGGTGCGGCGTGAATTCCACTTCCAGCAGCAGATCGCCGCCGCCGCGACCCTGGCCGGCGAGGCGGATGGTCTGGCCGGCCACGATGCCTTTGGGGATGCGCACCTCCAGCGTGCGGCCGTCCACGCCGATCTGGCGCCGCGTGCCGTGGAAGGAATCCTCCAGCGCGATGGCGATGCGCGCGCGCTGGGCGGGCGCCTGGCCGCGGAAAGGTCCGCCGTAGGGTTCTTCCTCCACGGTGTCGAAACCGCCGAAGCCGCCCAAACCGCCACCGAACAGGCTTGCGAAGAACTCCGAGAAGCCGCCGGCCTGCGCGCCGGCACCGCGCCGGACGCCGGAAGTGCCGAAGTCGAAATGCCAGCCCGGCGGCGGCGTGAAGCGCTCGCCCGCCCGCCAGTTGGCGCCCAGCTGGTCGTAGGCCTGACGTTTCTTGGGATCGGACAGGACCTCGTGGGCTTCGTTGATTTCCTTGAATCGCTCCTCGGCGTTCTTCGCCTTGTTCTTGTCCGGATGGAATTCGCGCGCCAGCTTGCGATAGGCGCGCTTGATCTCTTCCGCGCTGGCGGTGCGCGGTACGCCGAGGATCTTGTAATAGTCCTTGTATTCCATAGGCCGAAGCTCGCGGCGAAAACAACAAGGCGAAAACAAACGGGGCGCGCGAGCGCCCCGTCAGCTTACCGCGGTGCGATGCACCGGGGCACCGATCACGCGCACGATACCGTGTGGCGCGAGGCGCGCTGCGGTGCTGGGTGCTTCACTGGGTGACCGTGATCTTGCGCGGCTGGGCCGCCGGGCGCTTGGGGATCACGATCTCCAGCACGCCGTTGGCGCCCTTGGCGGAGACCGCCTCGGCGTCCACCGTGTCCGGCAGGCTGAAGCGCCGGAAGAAACGGCCCGACGCGCGCTCGGTGCGCATCGCCTCCACGCCGTTCTGGTTCACCGTCTTCTCGCGCGTGCCGGACAACGTGAGCACGCCGTTCTCCAGCGTGACTTCGATGGCCTTGGGATCCACGCCCGGCACGTCGGCATAGAGCACGAACTTGTCGGCGTATTCCTCGATGTCCACTGCCGGCGCCCACTCGGCGGTGGCGCCGCTGGATTCGTCCGCGCCCACGGCGCGCTCGAAGAAGCGGTTGACTTCGTTGATCAGATCCCGGTGCAGCGCCCAGGGTTCGTAACGCATTAAGGTCGCCATGCTTGCCTCCTTCAATCGTCTTGGCCGGTGGCCTTCGCTGTCCCGATCTGGGGGCGCATGGCGATCGTTCAAGAGGTTCGATGCGCGGTGCCCGCGTGCCGCGGCCACTTCCTCGTGCCAGACTATTCTTTCGTGCCGCGCAGCCGACGGCGCCGTTGCGCCGCAGGCGCGGCGCCGACGCCGAAAACCCCTTGAGGAGGAAAATCGCCGATGGTTCATTTCCTGCCTGCGCCCTTGCTGGGCGGCGCGATGGCCGCACTGCTGGTGCTCAATACCCTGATCTGGATGTTTCCGGTGTATGGCGCCACGCTGCTCAAGCTGTTGGCACCGACACGGCGCGCGCGCGAGCGCGCGGCGCAGTGGGTCGCGGCGGCGGCCCAGACCTGGGCCACGATCAACGTCTGGCTGGGCGATCGCTTGCTGCCCACGCGCTGGGAGCTGCGCGGCGCATCGGCGCTGGACCGCAACGGCCAATACCTGGTGTGCGCCAATCACCAGAGCTGGAACGACATCTACGCCTTGCTCAAGTTGTTCGACCGGCGCGCGCCGTTCTTCAAGTTCTTCCTCAAGCGCGAGCTGTTCTGGGTGCCGGTGCTGGGTCTGGCGTGGTGGGGCCTGGATTATCCCTTCATGCAGCGCTACTCGGCCGCCAAGCTCGCGCGCCATCCCGAACTGCGCGGGCGCGACCTCGAGACCACGCGCCGCGCCTGCGAGCGCTACCGCAACATGCCGGTCACCATCCTCAACTTCCTCGAAGGCACGCGTTTCACCCGCGCCAAACATGACCGCCAGGATTCGCCCTACCGTTACCTGCTCAGGCCCAAGGCCGGAGGTCTGGCGCTGGCGCTGGCCGCGCTGGGCGAGAAGATCAACCACCTGCTGGACGTGACCATCGTCTATCCCGAAGGGGCCAAAGGCTTCTGGGACTTCCTGGCCGGGCGCGTGCGGCGCGTGATCGTGGAAGTGCGCAGCCTCACCATCCCGCACGAGTTCTATGCCGGCAGTTACGAAAACGATCCCGTTTTCCGTCAGCGCTTCCAGGACTGGGTGGCGCAACTCTGGGCGGACAAGGACCGCCGCATCGGCGAGCTGCTGGCCGAGGCGGGCGCGGCTTGAAATCTCAGGGCAGCGCCGTCGCCCGAAGATCGGCGAGCAAGCCCGACAGCGTCGCGCGCGCCGCGGGCAGGTGTTCGCGCCAGTCGCGCGCGGCTTGCAGCAGCGCATCCGGCCGGCTCAGGCGCGCGGCCACGCGCGCGAAGGCGCGCTCCAGGCCGGCTTCCTCGCGATAGGACCACAACCAGCGCTCGAACGCCGCCGCATCCGGCGGCGCCAGGCGCAAGGCGAGGAACGCCTCGCTCGCGGCGGCCACCTCGCGGGCCGCGCGCCGTGCGAAGTCGGCCAGCGGTTCGGCGCTGTAGCACGGCCAGTCGCAGGCCAGGGCGTGATCGTAGATCAGGTCGAGCACGATGCCGGCGTAGCGGCGTGCACCCGGCGCGAAGCGGACGCGCGCCGCACGCACGCAGGGATGGGCGTCGGTGAGGGCGTCGATGCGCCGGTGCAGCCGGATCGAGCGTTCCAGGGCCGGCGCGAAGCGTCCCTCCAGCCGGCCGCGCACGCCATCGCCGAGCACGGCGCCGGCCAGCGGCAGCCGCGCTCGATCGGCGAGCCACAAATGGGCAAGGTAATTCATCCGCTCCGGCGCCAGCCGCGCCCGGCCAGGGCGATCGCCGGCAAGGCGAGGAGCTGTGCGCCGAGCGCCACGATCACCAGGGCCAGGATCGAGCGATCGTAGAGCGCGCCGAGCGCGGCGCTGCCGGCGAACCAGGCGATTCCGAACACCGCGGTGAACAAGCCGTAGGCGCGCGCCCATCGATGCGTGGGCACCAGATGCGCCACCGCCGCGGACATCGTCGCTTCGTGCACGCCCAATCCCAGGCCCCACAGCAGCGTGCCGAGCACGGCGAGCCACGGGCCGCCGAGAAACGAAAGCGGCGCGAACGGCGCGGTGAGGAGGATCGCGGGCAACAGCACGATCAACCCGCGGCGGTCGAAGAGCTTGCCGATGCCGGCCGAACCGAGACCGGCCGCGCCCATCGCCGCCGCGTAAAACACTGGCACCCAGGCGGCGGGGACGATGGCGGCGCGCGCGAAGTGGTAGGACACCAGAGCGAAATCGGCGAACCCGAACGCGACCAGCGCCGCGCCCAGGCAATACCACCAGAACGCGCGGCCCAAACCGTCGTGGCCTGCCGTGGCGCTGCTCGGCGCCGGCGGTAGCGCGCCGGCTTGGGGGTAACGCCGGTGCAGGCCGTAGACCAGGAGCAGGGTCGTCGCCGCGGGCACGGCGAGCCAGGCGAACGCCAGCCGGTAATCGTGGTGCAGAGCCAGGACGGCCGCCGCGATGAGTGGACCCGCCATGGCGCCGGTCTGGTCGAGCAACTCGTGCAGGCCGAAGGCCCAGCCCTGGCCGATGTGTTCGCCGGCGCGCGAGAGCATCACGTCGCGCGGCGGATTGCGGATCGCCTTGCCCACGCGTTCGGTGACGATCAGCGCCGCGGCGGCGGGCCAGGACGCGGTCAGCGCCAGCAGCGGCACCGCACCCATCTGCACGGTGTAGCCGAACAGAGTGATCGGCCAGTACCAGCGGCTCTTGTCCGCCCAGGTGCCGGAAGCCAGGCGCAGGGTGTAGCCGAGCAGCTCGGCGACGCCCGCGACCAGGCCCACGGCCAGGCCGCTGGCGCCGAGCGTGGCGAGGTAGGGGCCGGCGATCGCGCGCATGCCCTCGTAAGTCATGTCGGCGAACAGGCTGACGATGCCGAAGGCGATCACGAAAGCCAGCCCGCTGCGGGCATCGAAAGCGGCGGCGGATGCGTTGCGGTCGCTGCGGTTCACCTTGGGGCTCGCTAATCGATTCGGGCTTGCGCGGTCTGAGGACCGGCGGGCGCACAATGAAAACCCGGCCGCGCGCAGGCAGTGTTATAGCATGGCCCTGTCACACCGCGGCTCGCCCATTCGTCTATGGGGCATGCCCGACGCAGGAGGATCGAGATGTTCGCCCGTTTGCTGAAAGGATGGCTGCGCAAGAAGCTCGCAGCCTTCGAGCGCGAGTACGCCTACGATGCGAGCTATCTGCACGAAGTACTGGATACCGATCCGGAGGCGCTGCTGCGCTTCTCCAAAGTGATGGGCCTGTCGCGCTACCGCAAGCGCGTGTCCCGCGATGCCTGGTACGCGGCCAAGCTCGCCGGCACGCTGGGCGAGGACTGCGGCCCGTGCACGCAGCTCGTCGTGACGATGGCGGAACGCGAGGGCGTGGCGCCGGCGGTGATCCGCGCGGTGCTCGCCGGCGAGGAGGCGGGGATGAACGAGGATGCGCGGCTCGGCTGGCGTTTCGCGCGTGCCGCGCTCGCCCACGACCCGGCCGCCGACGACTTGCGCGAGCAAGTGGTGTCGCGCTGGGGCCGGCAGGGCTTGCTGTCGCTCGCCCTCGCCCTGACCGCCTCGCGCCTGTATCCCACCCTGAAATACGCGCTCGGCCACGGCAAGGCTTGCGTGCGCGTCGCGGTGGCCGGCCAGCCGGTCGCGGTCGCGCAGCCCGTCGCGGCTTGAAGGAAACAGCCGTGCAGGCCGACGAAGCCGCGGCGAGCTTCGAGCCGCACCGCGGGGCGCTGCGCGGCCTGGCTTACCGCATGCTCGGTTCGCTCGCCGAAGCCGAGGACGCGGTGCAGGACGCCTGGCTGCGCTGGCAGGCGGCCGACCGTTCGGCGGTGCGCCAGCCGCGCGCCTTCCTGATCCGCACCGTCGCGCGCTTGTGCCTGGACCGGCTCAAGGCGGCGCAGGCGCAACGCGAGACCTACGTCGGACCCTGGCTGCCGGAGCCGGTGCTGGACGACGAAGTGCTGACGCCGGAGGCGGCGAGCGAGCTGGCCGACGACGTGTCCTATGCGCTGATGCTGGCGCTGGAGCGCTTGTCGCCGCTGGAGCGCGCGGCTTTCCTGCTGCACGACGTGTTCGATGTGGAGTTCGGCGAAATCGCCGAGACGCTGGGACGCACGCCCGCCGCCTGTCGCCAGCTCGCCGCCCGCGCCCGCGAGCACCTGCGTGCCGCGCGGCCGCGTTTTCGCCCGTCCGCGCAGGAGCGCAGCCGCGTTCTTCAGGCCTTCGTCGGCGCCGTCGCCAGCGGCGATCTCGCGTCGCTCGCCGAAGTACTCGCCGCGGACGCCGTGCTCTACGCCGACGGCGGCGGCAAAGCCGCCGCGGCGCGGCGGCCGATCGCCGGCGGCGCGCGCATCGCGGAATTCCTGCTCGCCGTGCAGCGTCGCGCGCCGCGTGACCTGCGTTTCCGGCCCGCGGCCATCAACGGCCTGCCGGGCCTGGTGCTCAGCGTGCCAGGCCGCGTGATCCAGACCATGGCCTTCGAGGTGCGCGAAGGCCGCATCGCGGCGATCTACGTCGTGCGCAATCCCGACAAGCTCAAGCACTTGGATTCCTAAACGCAATCCCAGACGAAGCGGCCGATGCCCTCCGCCGCGAGTTCGATGCGGTCGCCGGCAACGAGCGGGCCCACGCCCTTGGGCGTGCCGGTGTAGAGGAGATCGCCGGACCGCAGTCGCCAGGTCTGCGACAGGACGTGGATCTGCCGCGCGACCGGGTACCGCATCTCGCGCGTGCGGCCGTGCTGGCGCAGCGCGCCGTTGACGTGGCAGGTGAATTCCAGCGCCTGCAAATCCTGGCCGCGATACGGCACGAATTCGCCCAGCGGCGCGGCGCCGTCGAAGGCTTTGGCCAGTTCCCAGGGTGCGCCCCGGTTCTTGAGCGCGGTCTGCACCTCGCGCAGGGTGAGGTCGATCCCGAGCGTCAAGGCGCTCACGCACGCCATGGCGCGCTCGACGGGGATCGCCTGGCCCGGCGCGAGCGCGTCAAGCCAATCCCCGCCGAGCCGCACCACCAGCTCCGCCTCGTGATGCACCGCGCCGCGCCCGCGCGGCAGCGGGATCGGTTCGCCCACCGGCACGATGCAGCTTGCCGGTTTCATGAACACCACCAGGTCTGCGTCGTGTCCGAGGTGCGCGAGCTCGGCGACGTGCTCCGCGTAGTTTTTGCCGATGCAAAAAATGCGCGGGTCGGCCATGTGAGCGCTTAAATCCGCTCCTGGATGCCGAAATCGGCGAAGCCTTTCTTACGGAAGTTCTCGCGGAACATGTCGCGCAGCTTGAGCGCGGCGGCATCGTAGGCGGCCTTGTCCGCCCAGCCGTTGCGCGGGTTGAGCATGTCGCTCGGCACGCCGGGGCAGGACTTGGGCATCTTGAGCTTGAAGACGGGATGCATTTCGTACTCGACCTTGCCGGGGTCGAGGTCGCCGTTGAAGGCGGCGTTGAGCAGGGTGCGGGTCATGCGGATGGAGATGCGTTGGCCGACGCCGTAGGGTCCGCCCTGCCAGCCGGTGTTGAGCAGGATGCAGCGCGCCTGGTGCTTCTTCATCTTCTCGGCGAGCAGCCTGGCATAGACGTTGGGCTTGTGCGCCATGAACGGGCCGCCGAAGCAGGCGGAAAAGGTCGGCGTGGGTTCGGTGACGCCGACTTCGGTGCCGGCCACGCGCGCCGTGAAACCGGACACGAAGTGGTACATCACGTCCTCGGGCTCCAGCGCCGCGATCGGCGGCAGCACGCCAAAAGCATCGGCGGTGAGCAGCACGATGGTCTGCGGGTGCGGGCCGCGGCCGTTGGGCATGACATTGGGATTGGCATCGAGCGGATAAGAGAAGCGCGTGTTCTCGGCGATGGAGGCGTCGGTCAGGTCCAGTTCCTGGGGATCGCAGTCCTGCATGCGCTTGCCCGGCAGCGGCGGCACGTTCTCGATGATGGTGCCGGGTTTGGACAAGGCCGCGGCGATGATCGGTTCGGCGTCCTTGTCGAGATTGATGAGCTTGGCGTAGCAGCCGTCCTCGAGATTGCACAGGCCGTTGTCGGACCAGATGGTCTCGTCGTCGCCGATCAGTCGGCGCGCGGGATCGGCCGACAGCGTGGTCTTGCCCGTGCCGGACAGGCCGAACAGGATCGCGCCATCGCCCTGGGGTCCGACGTTGGCCGAGCAGTGCATGGGCAGACGGCCTTCCAGCGGGAGCAGGAAATTGCCGACGGTGAAGATGGTCTTTTTGACCACACCGCAGTAGTCGGCGCGGCCGGCGACGAGGCAGATCCGGTGGCGCGTGTCGATGACGATGGCGGCCTCGGAGCGACAGCCGTCGCGCGCGGGCTCGCATACGAAGGAGGGCACGTTGAGCATGGTCCAGCGCCGCCCGGCGACGTCCTTCACGCCCACGAGGTTCTTGGGGAACATGTTGTGGGCGAACATCGCGTGGGTGGCGTATTCGCCCACGAAACGGTAGGGCACCGCGAACTCCGGGTCGGAGCCCATGAACACGTCCTGCACGTACAGCGTGGCTTGCCGGGCATTGAGATGCTCGACCACGCGCTTGAGCAGGCCTTGGTACTGATCGGGATCGTAGGGATTGAGATCGGCCTTGAACCAGATCTGATCTTTCACCTCGGGCCAGGCCACGGCATAGGTGTCCTTGGTGCGCCGGCCGGTGCAGTCGGGATCGGTGTAATAGACCAGCGGCCCGTTGACGCCCAGCCTGGTGGGATAGGCCTTCGGCTCGTCGGAAGGCCCGCCGCGGCGCACGCGGCCGCGGTCGTTGTCGATGGCCGCGTAGAACAGTTCCTGCTTGCTCAGGTTGTAGCGGTAATTGACGGTTTTGAGGCCCAGCAGGGTTTCCAGTTCGGCGGCGTAGGTCGGGAACGGAGGTTTTCGAGTGTCCATGACGGGCGTGCTTGGTGGGGGAAAAAGCGGGCGGCCGCGGGCCGAGGCGGGCATTTTACTGGAACTGCACCCCCGTAAAAAAACAGCGGCGGACCGAAGTCCGCCGCCGTATCGTTTCTGAATGCCGCTGTCTCAGGGTTGCAACCGGGCTTTTAACCAGCCTTTTCTGCGGCGCAGGGCGAGCAGGGTCGGCAGGCCGATCAGCAGGACGGGGTCGAAGGCGCCGCCACTGCTCGTGCTGGTGGTTGTGGTGGTGCCGCCCGAGCCTCCACCGCTGCTGCCGCCGTTGTTCACGGTGAAACTCACCGGAATGATCTGGCCGTTGCGCAGGATGAACTGCTGCAGCGGCGGCTTGGTGGGCGCCGGGCCTGAGCACGGCGCCGGGCCGGGAATCGGCGGGAAGGTTGCGGTCGGTCCCGTGGTCTGAATCGCCAGCAGCGCATCGATCAAGCCGGCGCCGCTGTCGCAGTCGAAGCCGCTGCCGATGGGGCCGAGCACGTCGTTGATCTGCTGCGGGCTGTTGAAGAAGGTGTTGGTGTTCAGCGAGCGCGACACCATGTCATGCGCCGTGCCCATCAAGGCTTGGCGGATGTCCCGGAACGGGCGCAAGTGGTTCGGGAAGACGCTCACCGCGTAATCCTGCATCAACAGTCCCACGCCGGCGGCGTGGGGCGCCGCGGCGGAAGTGCCGAAGAAGTTCGGGAAGCCGTCGCCGTCGGTGTCGGCGCCGAACTGGCCCTGGAACGTGTTGGCGATGTCCGCGCCATCGGGGGCGGTGACGTCCGGCTTGGTGCGCAGGATAGGCGAACTGAGCCGGTTGCCTTCAGTGTCGAACAGGATGGGCGTGCCGCCGGCGGAGGAGAAGAACTCCAGTCGCGCGGGATCGATGCCGTAAGCGGGCGTACGGTCGTACTTGGCCGCGCCCACCGCGAGGGCGTGCTCGGCGTTGGCGTGGCCGAAGATCGTGGAGCTGAGCGTGTCGTACTGCGGCGGGATGTACATCGAGCCGGTGAACTCGATGAACTTCACCCGGCTTGGGTTGGGGCCGGCGAAGTTGACGATGGCGATGTAGAAATTGGTGGTCTTGACCGCCTGGCCGCAGGGGTCCAGACCGATCAGGGTCAGATCGTTGACGAAGCCGAAGAGCTCCACCGGCTGGCCGGTGACGAAGTTGTCGTCGAAGCTGCCGGCGACCAGGCAGTAGTTCTCGTCCAGCAGATAAATGTCCATGTCGGTCTGCGGGCCGGAGCATCCGCTGCCGCCGAACAGCGTGCAGGCGCTCTGGGCGAAATCCGGGTCGTCCCATTGGAAAGAGAGGATCACCTCGTCGCCGGGCGGAATTTCCACCGGCAGCAGCGGCGAGGTTCCGCCGCTACTCGAAGTGAAGCCCTGCATGACGCTGCCGCCGAAGAGATTGTTGATCGCCGGAATCTGGTTGGGTTTCAGCGTGGCGGGGTTGAAGGGCGCGTCGTAGGACTGGCGCGCCTCGTTGCCGGCCGAGGAGAAATGGGTGGTGTGGAAATTAGTTTGATTGTACTCAATGATCTGCGCCAGCCAGCCGTCCTGGAACATCGGCTCGTCGAAATACTGCACGTCGTCCACCTGCACCGGGATGCCGACAATGCCGGAGATCAGGATGTAGTAGGCGAAAAGGTATTCGCTCTGGAATGCAGTGAAGAACGAGATCGGTGCACCGGGCGCCACGTCGTGAACGATCTGGGCCATGGCACGCCCCTCGTCCTCGCCACCGGGGCAGAAATCCACAATGTCGAAGGTCTCGCTGGCCGGCGGCAGGTCGCCGTTGGCGATGTCGGTCGCCATGCCGCCCAGGCAGTTGAAGCTGTCCGAAAACACGCTCACGCCGCGGATGTTCAATGTGAAATACGGGCCGAGAAACGCCGGCACGTCGCTGCCGTCGATGCCGAACTGGCTGCGTGCGGCGTCGCTGTTCTGGGCGCGGTCGCCCTGGCTGGTCACCGTTCCGGCGTTGGCCTGACTGAAGCTCGCGCGCGCGGCGCGCAGGCTGGCGAGCTGGGCCGCCTGCGGCAGGGAATCGATAGGCAGCAGGCCGCCGACGACGAGGGAATCGGCGAGGATTTGCTCCGCCTGCTGCTGGGCCTGGTCGAAAGGCGCCGGCAGCGGGGTGTTGTAGATGTCCTTGAGCCCCAGGGCTTCGAGATCCGCGCGCAGTTGCGCGCCGCTGGACACGGCCAGCGCGTCGATCGAAACGTAGTAGTTGCCGCTGCTTCGGTCTTCCACCACATTGACCGAGTCGGTCTTGGGCACGAACAACGGCCCGCCGGCGCCGGTCTGCTTGAAGTTCAGGTATTCCTGGTTGAGCAGCGTGAGGTTGAAGGTCAGCTTGGATTGTGCGCCGTTCTTGCCGCCGTTGGCGTCGAACCACTGTGCCTTGGCTGCCGACACCACGTTGCGCGGCAGGTTCGGATAAGTGACGAACCGTCCGGCGCTGGGGTCATCGGTCTGGGCGAGCGCCGACCCGGCAACGGAAAGGGCGGCCAGGCTCGCCGCAATGAAGCTGCTGGTGAATCTCATAGGCTCCCACTCCTATGTCTGGAATCTGGTCCTGCGGCCGCAAGCGGCTGTCAGGTCGGTGCGATGCGAATCGAGCTGCGAGTGCGGCGGCGGAACTCCCCACGACTCCCCAAAGTGCCACCGCCATCCTAAGTCCTAAGGCGCGCGCGGCGCAACGTGGCGGCTGCGGAAAATCTTGACCACAGCCCGCTTCTCGCCAAATGCGTCACATTGGCCGCATTCGAGGGGCGAGCTTCCATTCAGGAAGGCGTGGCGACGGTTTCCGGCAGCTTGAAGCCGGCCACCGATTCGCGCAGCTTGGCGGACAGTTCGTTCAGCTCGCCGGTGGCCTGGGCGGTGCGGTTGGCCGAGGCGGAGGTCTGCACGGCGATTTCGCGCACGCCTTGCATGATGCCGGCGGCTTTGGTGGCTTCCGCCGACTGGGCGCGCACGGCGAGCGCGATGTCCTGGATCGATTTGGCCACTTCCAGCGAGGAAGATTCGATGCGCGTCAGCGCCTGGCCGGCCTCCTCCGCCGACTGGGCGCCGGTGACCACGTTGGCGGTGGAGCGTTCCATCGAGGTGACGGCTTCCTGGGTGTCAGCCTGAATGGTCTTGACCAGGTTCTCGATCTGGCGCGTGGCGGAGGCGGCGCGCTCGGCCAGACGCTGCACTTCGTCGGCGACCACCGCAAAGCCGCGCCCGGCCTCGCCGGCCATCGCGGCCTGGATCGAGGCGTTGAGCGCCAGCGTGTTGGTCTGCTCGGCGATGTCGTTGATGAACTCGATGATGTTGCCGATCTCCTGGGACGATTCGCCCAGGCGCTTGATGCGTTTGGCGGTGTCCTGGATCTGTTCGCGCAGTGCGGCCATGCTCTGGATGGTGCGGCCGACGGTCGCGGCGCCGTTGTGGGCGGTCTGCACCGAACCCTGCGCTTGCTGCGCGATCTTCTCGGCGCGAGCGGCCACGTCCTGCAACTGCTGGCTGGTGGCCGTGATGGCGTTGGCGGCGACGGCGATCTCGCGCGCCTGGCGGTCGGAGGCCTGACTCATGCGCACGGCGCTGTCCCGGGTGCCGGCGGCCGCCTGGGCGACCTGTTCCGAGGTCTGGTTGATGGTACCGACCAGGCCGCGCAGGGTTTGCACCGTGTAGTTGATCGAGTCCGCGATGGCGCCGGTGAAGTCCTCGGTGACGGTCACGTCTACGGTGAGGTCGCCGTTGGCCAGGTTGGTGATCTCGTCGAGGAGATTGAGGATCGCCTGCTGCTGGCGCGCTTCGTGTTCCGCGGTACGGCGCATGCGGGCTCGCACGTCGGCGATGTTGAGCAGCACGAAGGCGGCGAGCGCCACGATCGCCAGCGCCACCGCCAGGTAGATCACGATTGGCAGAATCACGTACTTGACGCGCGTATCGCGCAGCTTCTGCTGCAGCGCGTCGGCGGTGGCGATCACGTCGGTGGAGCGCGCGCGCAACTGGCCCGCGGCGGTCTGCAGCTTGTCCACCGCGTCGGCGTTTTCCAGCACGGTCGCGGCGGCCTGCGCCAGCGGATCGAACTTCTGTTTCACCTGCTGGACCTGGCCGGCGATGCTGTTGTCGCCGAGCAGGATGTCGTTGTTGTGGGCGAAAGTCTTGGCCTCGGCGTCGAGCTGGGCCGCGCTGGCCTTGGCGTCGCGGCCGCGGCTGAGCACGCGGCGTGCCAGTTCGGCCATGTGTTCGAGTCGCACCAGCTGGCCCGAGACGAGGAACAACTGACCGGCCCCGGCGCCGCGTTGCCCCAGGCGTTCGGCGATCTGTTCGTAGTCGCGGTACAGCCCGGTGTCCTGCGTGGGATCGTCCGAAGTGTGGATGGCGGCGGCGATGGCGCGCGTGGCCTCGGCGGTCACGTCGAAGGCCTTCTCGCCGGCCAGCACCGCGCTGACGGTCTGGCGCATCTGCTTCCATGCGGCGGCGGTGGCCTGCACCTGGGGCTGCACGGCGGACGGCGCCGGCGGGATGCCGGCGTCGGCGTCGCCCTGGGCCAGGGCGCGCACTTCGGCCTCGATGTTGTCCGCGGAAGCGGACAAGGTGGTGAAGTCCGGCGCCACGCCGTGGGTGGCGTCCTCGCCGACCTTGACCACGCTGTTGACGTCCTGCGAAATCGAGCGTGCCAGGTCGATCCAGGTATCCTCCCGGTGGGTCCGGCTCTGGATGAGGTAGAACCCGACGAGTGCGACCAGCAGCGAAACCACGGCCGCGCCCAGCAAGGCATAGTCGCGCCGCCGGATGCGGGCTTGTCCCGCGGCGGAAGTCTCTTCGGCCATTCTCGCTCCCGTTAATGTTTTGAAAAAGTGCGTCCCGGCACTTTTTCATGGTCGCCGGCAAAAAACGTGGTTTTTACCGGCTCCCGCGAACCGAGCACCAACACGCTCGATTCGCGTTGGCACATCCCGATGCCAAGACTTTCACTTCGTTGAATCAACTTATCCCGCCAGCACGTTTCTGACTTTGTCGATCAACTCGGTGTCCTTCACCGGCTTGACGATGTATTCCCGCGCGCCCTGGCGCAGCGCCCACACGCGGTCGGTTTCCTGGCTTTTGCTGCTGACCACGATGATCGGGATGCGGGCCGTGGCCGGGTCGCGCGACAGCGTGCGCGTGGCCTGGAAGCCATTGATGCCCGGCATCACCACGTCCATCACGATGCAGTCGGGCCGTTCGGATTTGGCCAGCGCCAGCGCGTCGCTGCCGGTGGCGGCCTCGATCACCTGATGTCCGGCCCGGACCAGCACTTGCTTGAGATATTCCTTGTCGGTCGGCGAGTCGTCGACCACCAGCACCCGTGCCATGCTTCGCTCTCCCTCGAATCGGTGCGCGTGGTTTCTACTTATCGGCGCAGCGCACCCTAATATAAACCATGCCGCCGCGGCGGGATTCCCCGGATCTGGCGCCGGACCTAGCGAGTGCCGCACCAGACCCGCACGACCCGTCCGCGCAGCCGCCAGCCGGCGAACGGCGTGTTGCGGCCACTGGAGCGCAGCCGTTCCGGCGCCAGAGTGAAGGGAGTCTGGGGATCGATCAGCGCCACGTCGGCGGGCTGCCCCACCGCCAGGCTGCCGCCCGGGATACCCAGCACGGTCGCCGGACCGTGGGCCAGCCGCTGGGCCGCCTGCAAGGGCGTCAACAGGCCTTCCTCGACCAGCCGCAGGGTCAGCGGCAGCAGAGTCTCGAGCGCGGAGATCCCCGGCTCGGTCAGCGGGAACGGATTGGTCTTGGCGTCGGCCTCGTGCGGCTGGTGATCCGAACAGATCGCCTCGATCAGCCCGGTGCGCACCGCCTCGCGCAGCGCCTGGCGATCGGTCTCCGAGCGCAGCGGCGGCAGCACGTGCGCTTGGGCGTCGAAACCGTCGATCGCCTCCTCGGTGAGGAACAGCTGGTGCGCGGCCACGTCACCCGACACCGGCAGGCCGCGAGCGCGGGCCGATTCCAGCAGCGCCACGCCGCGCGCCGAGGACAGACGGCCGAAATGCACCCGCGCGCCGGTGTCCTCCACGAGCGAGATCCACAGGCGCATGGCGACGGTTTCCGCCGCCACCGGAATCGCCGGCAGGCCCAGGCGCGTGGCGACCGGTCCTTCGTGCGCGCAGCCGCCTTGGGCGAGCGAGGTGTCCAGCGGTACCACGTGCACGGTCAGTCCGAGGCTGGAGGCGTATTCCAGGGCGCGGCGGGCGATGCGCGTGCTCGCCACCGGGGCGAGCGCATTGGACACGCCCACGCAACCGGCCTGTTTGAGCGCGCTCATCTCCGACAGCGCCTCGCCCTCCAGCCCGCGGGTGAGCGCGCCGAGCATGTAGACGTAGGCGCCGGCGGCGGCTTTGGCGATGCGGTTGACGCGCACCACCACGGCGGCGTTGTCGATCACCGGGCGCGTGTCCGGCGGCAGGCACAGCGCGGTGATGCCGGCGGCGAGCGCGGCGGGCGTTTCGGTGGCCATCGTCGCCTTGTGGGTGGCGCCGGGCTCGCGCAGCCGCGCGCACAGGTCGATCGCGCCGGGCAGCGCCCACAGTCCGCGCGCCTCGATGGTCTCGTCGTAGGCGGCCAGCGGCGCCTCGCGGCCGCAGTAATCGATGCGCCCCGCGCGCAAACCCAGATAGCCGGTGCCGTCGAAGCCGCTGGCCGGATCGAGCAGGCGGGCGTTCTCGATCAGGACGCTCTCGGTCGCGCGCGTCACCGCCGTCTCCGGCGCGGCGCGGCGGGGGCGCCGGCTGCGCGCCCGGCTCGCCGCGGTCGGGCGACGGGCGTCGCCGCCGGCTGCGAGTCCTCGTCCAGGCGCGAGGGCTCGCCCAGGATCATGGCCATCACCGCCATCCTCACGGCCACACCGTGCTCGACCTGTTCGAGGATGCGCGAGCGCGGATCGCCGTAGGCGATGTCGCCTTCGATCTCCACGCCGCGGTTGATGGGGCCGGGATGCATGATGAGGGCGCCGGGCGCGAGCCGCTCCAGCCGCTCGCGGGTCAGGCCGAAGTCGCGGTGGAACTCGGCGGTCGAAGGCAGGAAGGCGCCGACCATGCGCTCCTTCTGCAAACGCAGCAGGATCACCACCTCGACGCCGTCCAGTCCGGCGTCGAGCTGGTGGAACACGCGTACGCCCAGCGCCTCGATGCCGGCGGGCATCAGCGGACGCGGCGCCACCACGCGGATCTCGCGGGCGCCCAAGGTACGCAGGGCGTGGATGTCCGAGCGCGCCACCCGCGAGTGCAGGATGTCGCCGACGATCGCTGCCTTGAGCTGCGAAAAATCCCGTCGCGGTCCGAGGTGGCGCCGGATGGTGTACATGTCGAGCAGCGCCTGCGTGGGATGGGCGTGGCAGCCGTCGCCGGCATTGAGGATAGCCACGCCCGGCGCGGCGTGCGCGGCGAAGAAATGGGCCGCGCCCGAAGCCTCGTGACGCACCACGAACAGATCCACGCCCATGGCCTCCAGCGTCTTGAGCGTGTCGAGCAGGGTCTCGCCCTTGGACGTGGAGCTGGCGTTGACGTGGAGATTGATCACGTCGGCGGACAGGCGCTTGGCCGCCAGCTCGAAAGTCGTGCGGGTGCGCGTGGACGGCTCGAAGAACAGGTTCACCACCGTTTTGCCGTGCAACAGCGGCAGCTTCTCGCGGCGCGCACCCGGCGCCGCGGCATAGGATTCGGCACGGTCGAGGATCTCGATCAGCAGTTCGCGCGGCAGGCCTTCGACGGTCAGCAGATGGCGCAGACGGCCGTGCGCGTCGAGTTGAGGATCGGGCCGAGCGGCGTTCATGCGGCCCCCGGCGGTGGGGACGCGCGGGCGGAACCGTCGTTCAGCCACTGTTCGAGGATCAGCCGCGCGGCCATGGCGTCGCGGTCCCCGCGCTTGAGGCGCCGTCCGATGCGGCCGGTCGCGCGCGCGGCGCGCAGTTCCTCGGCGGCGGCGCGCGAGGACAGACGCTCGTCGCACAGGTGCACCGGCAGGCGGAAGCGCCGCCCCAAGGCCTGGGCGAAAGCGCGCGCCTGGATCGCGAGCGGCGGCTCGCGGCCTTCCAGATCCAGCGGCAGGCCCACCACGCAGGCGGCCGGACGCCATTCGTCCACCAGCTTTGCGAGGGCCCGCCAGTCGGGCTGGGCGGCGTTGGCGATCGCCGGTAGCGGTCGCGCGCTGCGCGTCAGATCGTCGCCCACGGCCGCGCCGATCCGGCGGGTTCCGTAATCGAACGCGAGATAGACGGAATGATTTCCGGGCGCGGCCGTTGGTCCCGGCGCTCCCATCAGGCGTGGCCGGCCATGCTCGCGAGCTGACGGACGTCGAGGCCGATCAGCTTGGTGGCCGCCAGCCAGCGCTCTTCGGCGGGCATGCCGAACAGGACCGTGCGGTCCACCGGCGTGTTGAGCCAGGCGTTGTTCATGATTTCGCTTTCGAGCTGGCCTTCGCCCCAGCCAGCGTAGCCCAGCGTGACGATGTAGCGGCTCGGTCCCGCGCCGCGGGCGATGGCGTCGAGGATGTCGCGCGAGGTGGTGATGTAGAGACCTTCGTCGATCTGCAGCGTCGATTCCCAGTCGCCGGGGGCGTCGTGCACCACGAAGCCGCGCTCCGGTTGCACCGGGCCGCCCCAGTACACGATCGGGTCGCCGCGCAGCGCGCCGTGTTCCAGGCCCATCTGGTCGAGCAGGTCGGAGAGCTTGAGATTGGTCGGCCGGTTGATGATCAGCCCCAGCGCGCCTTTTTCGGAATATTCGCACAGCAGGGTGACGGAATGGCTGAAATTGCTGTCTTCCAGCCCCGGCATGGCCACGAGGAATTGATTGCTGAGATAGCGTTCATCGGCCATGCCCCTAGTATCCGGCGCACCGCGACCGCGTGCAAGGGTCGCGCGCGGCGCCGCCTCAGGATTTCAGGCGGCGTTCCAGCGCTGCGATGGCCTGGTCGCCGATGTCGGTGCCGCAGGCCGCGTCGATCTCGCGCGCGCAGGTGGGGCTGGTGACGTTGATTTCGGTGAGGCACTCGCCGATCACGTCCAGGCCGACGAACCACAGGCCGCGGCGCTTGAGTTCGGGGCCGACGGCCGCGGCGATCTCCCGGTCGCGCGCGCTCAGCGGCCGCGCCTCGCCGCGCCCGCCGGCGGCGAGGTTGGCGCGCGTCTCGCCGGTCTGGGGAATGCGCGCCAGGCAGTAGGGCACCGGCTCGCCGTCGATCAGCAGGATGCGCTTGTCGCCTTCCACCACGGCCGGCTGATACTGCTGGGCCACGATGGTGCGCCGGCCGCCGGCGGTGAGCTGTTCGATCACCGAACCGAGGTTGAGGCCGGAGGCGTCCACCCGGAACACGCCCGCGCCGCCCATGCCGTCCACCGGTTTGTAGATCACGTCGTGATACTCGCGGTGGAAGGCGCGCAGCCGCGCCGGATCGCGGGCGACCAGCGTCGGCGGGCACCACGGCGCAAACCAGGCGGTGAACAGTTTCTCGTTGCAGTCGCGCAGGCTGGCCGGCTTGTTCAGCACCAGCGCCCCGGCGGCCTCCGCGCGTTCCAGCAGGTAAGTGGCGGCGATGTATTCCAGGTCGAACGGCGGATCCTTGCGCATCAGGATGGCGTCGAAGGTGCCGAGCGCGGTGTCCTGCGGCTCGCTTTCGAACGCATGCCAGCGGTGCGGGTCGTCGTACACGGCGAACCGCCGCGCGCGGCCGTAGGCCACGCCGTCGCGCAGCCACAGATCGCCCAGCTCGAGATAGTGGAGCTCGAAGCCGCGCCGCTGCGCCGCCAGCAGCAGGGCCAGCGTGGTGTCTTTGTGGGGTTTGATGGACCCGATCGGGTCCATGACCACGGCCAGCTTGCGCGCCATCGGACTCAAGCCGCCGCGACGGCGACCGTCACCCCCGGCTCCCGTTCCTGGGCCGCGGCGATTTCGCGCGCCGCGGCGAGCAGCGCCAGCCGGGCGACCACCCCGTAGGCGTAGAAACGGTTGGGGCGCGCGTCGGGGGCTTTGGTGCAGTCCGGGTGACTGCACGCCTCGGCGAAGGCCAGCGGGCGGAATTCCGCGCCCGGCGCATTGAGGTTCTCGATGTTGCTGCGGCCGCTATGCACGCGGTAGAAGCCGCCGACCACGTAGCGGTCGATCATGTACACCACGGGCTCGGCGGTGTAGCCGTCGCTGGCCTCGGCGGGCGGGTCGCCGGGCCAGGGCTGTTCCACCCAGCGCTCGAAGGTGTACACCCCTTCCTGGATGATGGCTCCGGTCACTTCGCGGCCTTCCTTGGTCGCCGCCATTTTTTTGCGCGCGTCGCGGTTCAGATGGCGCACCTCGTCCGGGCTTTTCACCGTCATCACGCCCATGCCGTAGGTGCCGGCGTCGGCCTTGACGATGACGAAGGGCTCCTCGGTGACGCCGTATTCGGCGTACTTGGCGCGGATGTCCTCCAGCAGCAGCGCGACGTTGGCGGCCAGACATTCCTCGCCTTCGCGCTTCATGAAGTTGATCTGGCCGCAGTTGCGCGACAGCGGTTCCACCAGCCACGGATCGATGCCGAGCAAGGCGCCGAACTCGGCGGCGACTTCGTGATAAATCGCGAAATGGCGCGATTTGAGGCGGTTGCTCCAGCCCAGCGCCAATGGCGGGATCACCGGCTGGCGCAGGTTTTCCAGGATCGCCGGGCGGCCGCCGGAAAGATCGTTGTTCAGCAGCACCAGGCAAGGCGAAAAGCCCTCCACCTTGACGCGCTCGCCCTCGCGCACGATCGGTTCGAGTTTCAGCGTGCGGCCGGAGGGCAGCGCGAGCGTTTCCGGTGCCTTGAGTTCGGGTCGCAGCGACCCGATGCGAACCTTGTAGCCGGCGTGTTCGATCAGACTCTGCAGCACCGCCACGTTTTCCAGATAGTGGCGGTTGCGGGTGTGGTTTTCGGGCACCAGCAGCACCCCGCAGGCGCTGGGCATGATCCGGGTCAGCGCCGCCTGGATGGCCTGCACGCACAGCGCTTCGAAGGCCGGATTGAGGTTGTTGAAACCGGCCGGGAACAGGTTGGTATCCACCGGCGCCAGCTTGAAGCCGGCGTTGCGCAAGTCCACCGAGCCGTAGAAGGGCGGGGCGCTGCGCTGCCATTGCGCGCGGAACCAGGCTTCGATGTCCGCCGCGCGATCCAGCAGGCGCTGCTCGAAGGACAGCAGCGGTCCGGTCTGCGCGGTGGTGAGATTGGGGACGGGATCGGGCATGGCGCCTTCCTCATTGTGTCACCGCTAGGGTAACCGATTCATGGGGGCGCGGCAGCGCCGCGCATAGGCAGCCCGGCGCGAGTGTGCTAAAAAGTAAGCACGATAGAAGTCCTCCGCCTGTCGCCCGCCGGGACCCTCGCGCGCGGTGCGCGCGGTGCGGGGAGCCACGAGAGGGGGCCATGTCCGCAGTCGCAGCCGAAGCCAGCGCCGCCGCAGCGGCGAAAATCATGGTCATCGACGACAGCCCGACCATCCGCAAGACTGCGGAGACGCTGCTGGTCAAGGAAGGCTATTCCGTCATCACCGCCGCCGACGGTTTCGAGGCGCTGGCTAAGGTCGCCGATTACGAGCCGGACCTCATCTTCATCGACATCATGATGCCGCGCCTGGACGGCTATCAGGCCTGCGCGCTGATCAAGAACAACGCGCGCTACGCCAAGACGCCGGTGATCATGCTTTCTTCCAAGGATGGATTGTTCGACCGCGCGCGGGGGCGCATCGTGGGCTCCGACGAATACCTGACCAAGCCCTTCACCAAGGACGAGCTGCTCGGCGCGGTCCGCGCCCATCTCGCCCAGCGCAGCGCCTGAACCGCGCGCGATCAAGGATGAACGCCGTCGCCCCGGAACTGGCCGCCTTGAGCGGGCAGCCTTATGAGCTGCTCTACGCGCTGGAGCGGCGTCTGCGCACCGCGCGGCTGGATCTCGCCGCCGGCTCGGCCCAGGCCTGGAGCGGGCTCGCGTTCCGCCTGCGCGACTGGTGGTTGGTGACGCCGCGCGCGGACGTGCGCGAAGTCATCACGCCGCCCGCGACCACCCGCGTGCCGGGGGCCAAGCCGTTTTTGCTCGGCATCGCCAACGTGCGCGGCAACCTGCTGCCGGTGAACGACCTCGCTCAGTGGCTGGGTCTGCCGCGCGAAGCCGAACACCGCGCGCAGCGGGTGCTGGTGTTCAACTCCGAACGCGTGCCGGTCGGTTTCCTGGTGGACGAAGTCCTCGGCAACCGCCAGTTCGCGCCGGCCGACCAGCGCCCCGAATGGGTCGCGGAAGCGGGGCCGCTGAAACCCTATCTGCTCGGCGCCTTCGCGCGCGAAGGCCGGCGCTGGCTGGCGCTGTCGCTGCACAAGCTCGTGCGCAGCCCCGAGTTTCTCGACGCCGGAGCCTGACGTGGTCGGCGAGCGCCCGCAGATGGTCGACGGCCTGCACTGGCTGCGCGGCGAACTCGAGCTGGCCCTGGGCCGCGTGCGCGCGGCGCTCGAGCAATATCTCGAAAATCCGCAGGACGCCCAGCTTCTCGCGGGCGCCACCGAAGAGCTGCGCCAGGTGCGCGGCACCCTGGGCATGATCCAGTGCCACGGCGCGGCCTTGCTGGCGGAGGAGATGCTGCAACTGCTGCGCGAGCTGGCGCCGCGTCCGCCGGCGGACGAGGGTTATACGGCGCTGTCGGGCGCCAGCTTGCAACTGTCGGACTATCTCGATCAGCTGACCCAGGGCGAGGCCGACCGTGCGGTGCTGTTGCAGCCGGTCATCAACGAGCTGCGGCTGGCGCGCGGCAAGCCCTTGCTGACCGAGGCCGAGCTGTTCGCCGCCCAGGTGCGCGCGCTGCGCGCGCCCGCGCCGGCCGAGGCGCTGCCGCCATCGGGCGCGACCGAGGCGGCCCAGAGCATCGCCCGGCGCGAGCTGACCGCGTTCCAGAGCGCCTTCCTGCAGTGGTTCCGTGGCGCCGCGGCCGAAGCGGGCATGACGCGCATGGGCGAGATCGCCGACCGTCTGGCGGTCAACGCCGGCGCGCCGCGCCTGCGCGAGATGTGGGCCGGTTACGCGACGCTCGCCGAGTGCCTGCGCGCCGCGCCGCAGACCGACTCGCTGGATCTCAAGCGTCTGTTCGGACGTGCCGGCAGCCAGCTCAAGCGGCTGGCCGAGGCCGGCGAGGCGTCCGCCGCCGCGGAGGTCGGCGACGTGCCGGAACTGCTGCTGTTCTACATCGTGCGCGCGCCGCGGCACGGCACGCGCGCCCGCGCCATCATCGAAGAACGCAACCTGGCCGCGCTGTTGCCGCCGCCGGACGAACTGGACGCGCTGCGCCACCGCCTGCGCGCGCCCAACACCTCAATCCTCGCGCGCGTGAGCGAGGAGATCCGCCGCGATTTCGCTCGGGTCAAGGATCACATCGACCTGGCCGTGCGCACCGGCGGGCGTGCGGCGATCGACCTCGCCGCGACCCGCGCCAATCTGCAACGTCTGGCCAACACGCTCGGGGCCCTGGGGCTGCCGGCGCCGCAGCAGGCCTTGCTCAACCAGGCCCAGGCTCTGGAGCAGACCCCGGCCGAGGCCGCGGCCTGGATGGAGATCGCCACGCGCATCCTGCGCGTGGAGCACAGTCTGGAAGAAGCGCTGTTCCGCACGCTCGGCCGCAAGCGCGCGGACGATGCGCGCAGCTACGCCGAACTCGCCGCCCAGACGCCGCCGGGCCGCGATCTGCGCGAGAGCGTCAAGGCGGGTCTGCGCGAAGCCCTGGTGGATTTCGCGCGCTTGAAAGCGGCGGTGGACGATTTTCTGAAGCGGGGCGACCCCACCGCGCTGGAGGAAGCCCCGGGTCTGACCGGCCGGGTGGCGGCCGTGCTGCTGGTGCTGGACCGGCCGCGCGCCAGCCAGTTGCTGCGACGCCTGGAGCACTATCTCAAACTCGGCGTGCTGACCCGGCCGCAGACGTCGCGCGTCGAGTTCGAGCGCTTCGCGGACGCGGTGTCCTGCCTGGAGCTCTACCTCGAGGCGCTGCGCGACGAGTTGCCAATGGCCCCGCGCCGGCTCGCGGAGTTCGAGCAGTACCTCGCGCGCCTGGATTTCAGCCCCGCGCCCGCCGCTGGGTCGGCCGCGGCACCCGCCCCGGTTTCCACCCCCGATGTGCCCAAGCCGGTCCCGGCCGCCCCTGCGCCAGGGCCGAGTCCGGCGCCGGTCGTGGCGGCGGCCCAAGGCGTCGATCCCGAAATCCGCGAGATCTTCGCCGAGGAAGCGGGCGAAGTGCTGGCCGAGCTGCAGCGGCTGTGGCCGGCGCTCAAACGCGATCCGGGCGAGCGCACGGCGCTGGCCGAAATCCGCCGCGCGTTCCACACGCTCAAAGGCAGCGGGCGCATGGCCGGCGCCTTGCGCATCGGCGAATTCGGCCAGGCGGTCGAGGCGCTGCTCAACCGTTGCCTGGAGAGCGGCGCGCCGCCGCGCGCGCCGGTGCTGCAGACGGTGGAGCAGGCGGTGAGCCTGCTGCCGGGACTGATCGCCAACTTCCGTGGAGAAGGCGGCGAAGACCCGGCGGTGGCCGCGCTCATCGAACGCGCCCAGGCGCTGGCCGCGCCCGGACGGGCGGGCGAGCCCGACATGCTGGCCGTGTTCCGCGAGGACGCGCGCGAGCGCCTGGGTTTCGTGCGGCGCTGGCTGGAGGCCCAGAACCTGGGCGAAGCCGATTTCGCGGTCGAGCCGGAAGTGGTGCGCGCCTTCCACACCTTGCGCGGCAGCGCCGCGGTCGTGCACGCCGAAGGGCTGAGCCGGCTGGCGGAGGCGATGGAGGACTATCTGAACGGCCTGCGCCTGTCCGGCGCACGGCTCACGCCACCGGCCTTGTCGTTGATCGCCGACGCGCTGGTGGCACTGCACGGCTGGCTCGATTCGCCGGCGGTCACGGAAGCCGGCAAGAACGAGGTCGAATCCTGGCGTTCGCGCATCGCGGGTCTGCGCAGCGCCGCGGTCGCCGCCGCGCCGCGCCCCGTCGTGGACGAGGCCTTTGCCCTGCACGCGCTCGAGCTGTTGCAGGCGCAGGAGGGCCGCGCGCGTGCCTGGTCGCGGAACGAGACGGAAACCGGGGTCGATCCCGCCACCGCGCTGGCCGCCGGCTTCAGCGAGCTGGCGCTCGCCGCTGGCCGCGCCAACTGCGAGCCGCTCGCGGCCTCGGCCGCCCTGCTGGCGGAGCGTCTCGACGCCTGGCGCGATCATGCGGCGCCGGACGCCGCGTTCTTCGCCGCGCTCTTCGAGCGCATCGAAGGGCTTTATCGGCAGCTCGACGCCTATCGCGAGGCCGCGCCGGTGCCCGCCGCCGAGGCGCCGGAATTACCGTCACCCCCGTCGCTGTCGCCGCAAGAAGCCGCGACGCAAACGCCGCCGCCGGAAATCGAAGCGTTTCCCGAGCCTGCCGCGAAGCCCGACGAGGTCGAAACGCAGGCACCGGTATCTGCGGCGGAACCCGAAGTGTTCGCGCCCTTGCCGCCGCCTGCCCTCAGGTCCGCTGCGACGGAGGAAGCTCCCGCTATGCCGCAGCCGGCGCCGGCACGCCGGCTGGACGAAGAGCTGATCGACGTGTTCGCCGCCGAGGCGGCGGAACTGCTCGAGCAGCTCGAGCGCAACTTCGAAGCCTGGCGCGGCGGCGAGGAAGGCGAGGCGCTGCGCGAACTGCAGCGCGCCCTGCACACGCTCAAGGGCGGCGCGCGCATGGCCGGCCTCGAGGCGATGGGCGATCTGACCCACGAGCTGGAAAGCGAAGTCAACCGGGCGGCGGCGACGGGCGAGTTTCCCGATGCCACGGCGTTCGCGCAGATGCGCAGCGCCCTGGAACGTCTGCAGACCATGCACGACCAGATCCGCCGCGGTCAAGCCGAGCTGTTGGCCGCGCCGCTCGCGCCGTTGCCGGAAGCCCAGCCGGCGCCGGCGCCGCCGGCGCCGCTCGCCGGGGGCTGGGCGCCCGAGCTGTTCTGGCGGCCGGAAGAAGAAACGGCGGGTTTCGCCGCCGCGCGGCGGGAGACAGCGCGCGTGCCGGTGGAGGCGCTCGACGCCATGCTCAACCAGGCCGGCGAGATCTCGATCTACCGTTCGCGCCTGGAGGAACGCAACGCCAGCCTGCGCGCCCAGCTCCTGGAAGTGACCCAGACGATCGCCCGCATCCGCGAGCAGCTGCGCCAGCTCGACATCGAGACCGAGGCGCAGATCGCCGCGCGCGGGCTCACGTCGGGCGGCACGCAGGCCGACCGCTACGCTCAGGACTTCGATCCGCTGGAGATGGACCGCTACTCGCGCATGCAGGAGCTGTCGCGCGCGCTGGCCGAATCCGTCGGCGACCTCGCCGCGCTGCAGGCGACGATGAGCGATGCGGTGGCCGAGACCGACACCTTGCTGCTGCAGCAGAGCCGCGTGACCAGCGAAGTGCAACAGGGCCTGATGGGCGCGCTGATGGTGCCGTTCTCGCGCGAGGCGCAGCGCCTGATCCGCGTGGTGCGTCAGACCGCCCAGGAATGCGGCAAGCAGGCGGAAGTGCAGTTCGCCGGCATCGAGGCCGAACTCGACCGCAACGTGCTGGAGCGCGTCCTGGCGCCGCTGGAACACTTGCTGCGCAACGCGGTGGTGCACGGCATCGAGGATCCCGCCGAGCGCGCCATGAGCGGCAAGCCGGTGGTCGGTCAGGTGCACGTGCGACTGGCGCGCGAGAGCGCGCAGGTGCTGGTGGAAGTCGCCGACGACGGCCGCGGGCTGGACTTCGCCGCGATCCGCGCCAAGGCCGTGGAGCGCGGACTCATGCGCCCCGAAGCGCAGCTGTCCGACGACGAGCTCGCGCGCTTCATCTTCGAGCCCGGATTCAGCACCGCGCGCAGCCTCACCCAGCACGCCGGGCGCGGGATCGGGATGGACGTGGTGGCCGCCGAGGTCAAGCAGCTCGGCGGCACGCTGGAACTGCATTCGGAAACCGGCAAAGGCACGCGCTTCCTGCTGCGCCTGCCGCTGACGCTGGCGGTGAGCCAGGCGCTGCTGGTCGGCGTGGGCGCGGAGGTTTACGCGCTGCCGCTGCCTTCGATCGAGGGCATCGGCCGCATCCCGCGCGCCGAACTGCACGATTACTATCGCGAGGACGGCCCGCTGTACGCTTACGGCGGACGCGGTTACCGCGTGCGCCATCTCGGCGCTTACCTCGGACTGCCTTACGCGCACGATCCGCAGGCGCGCACCGTGACCGCCATCCTGGTGCGCCTGGGCGAAGGCCTGGGCGCCGGCGAGCGGCGTGTGGCGCTGGTGGTGGACGAACTGCTGGGCAACCGCGAAATCGTGTCCAAGGCGATCGGACCCCAGATCGCCGCGGTGCCGGGCGTATCCGGCGCGACGATTCTCGCCGACGGTCGCGTGGTCCTGATCCTGGACGTGCCCACCCTGGTCTCCGAGCGGGCGCGGCGCGCGGCGCTGGCCCAAGCCGCCGGACGCGCCACGGCACCGGCACCGGCGCAGGCGCCGGCGCAGACGACGGTGATGGTGGTGGACGATTCCATCACCATGCGGCGCGTGGCGGAACGCCTGCTCGCGCGCCACGGTTACCGCGTGGTGACCGCCAAAGACGGTCTCGACGCGATGGCGCTGTTGCAGACCGAGACGCCGGAGGTGGTGCTGCTGGACATCGAGATGCCGCGCGCCGACGGCTTCGAGGTCGCCGCCTTCATGCGCAACACGCCGCGTCTCAAAGACGTGCCGATCGTCGTCATCACCTCGCGCTCGGGCGAAAAACACCGCAGCCGCGCGCAAAGCCTGGGCGTGGCGCGCTACCTGATCAAGCCCTATCAGGAAGAGCAGTTGCTCGCCGAGATCCGCGCGGTGCAGGCCGTGCATTGACCCCTCACCATGGACGACCGCGCGCCCGACCAGCTCTACGCCGTGCTCATCGCCCTGCAGGGCGACACCCTGCTGCTGCCCAACCTGGCGGTGACCGAAGTGGTGTCGACCGAAGGTCTGCGGCGGCCCTCGGGTTGCGCGCCGTGGCTGGCCGGTCTGCTGGCCTGGCAGGGGCGCGAGTTGCCGGTGGCGCGTTTCGAGCTGCTCAACAACGGGGCCGCCGCGCCCGATCACCGCCGCACGCGCGTGGTCATCGTCAATGCCGTGACGGCGCGCATCGAGGGCGGCCATTACGGGCTCATCGCCGAGGGTCACCCGCACCTCGTCACTTTGAACCGCGCGGCGCTGCGTCCGGCCGAACGGCGGCCGCAGGACTCCGGCGAACTGGTCCTCGCGCGCGTGCGCGTGGCGAGCCAGGAAGCGGCGATTCCCAACCTGGAAAAGCTCGAAGAGGAGCTGGCCAGCGCGCTGGCCGCTCACGGGCCTGGCACCGAAAGCACGGCTTGAAACCACGGATGTGGAATCTGTGGTCGATTCCGTCCTGCGGCACACTAGGCCGATGGACGACCAGAAATCGGCAAGCTGGCTGCCGCCGGGCCAGGCAGCGACGGAGAAATTCCCGGTGGTGGGCGAGGCTGCGCCGGCGCCGGGTCTGGAAGCGCGCGACTGGCGCCTGACGGTGGACGGCCTGGTCGCGCGGCCGCTGACTCTCTCCCTCGACGAAATCTTGCGGCTCGCCCGGCGCGAACGAGTGGCGGATCTCCATTGCGTCACCGGCTGGTCGCGGCGGGCGGTCCGTCTGCGCGGCCTGCCGCTCGCCGAGCTGCTCGAGCGCGCCGAGGTACAGGCCGCTGCGCGCTACGTGCGTTTCGTGGCCCACAGCGCTCGGGCGCACGACACATCGCTGCCGCTTGAGCTCGCGCTGAGCGATACCTGGCTGGTGCACGCGCTGGACGGCGCGCCGCTGGCGCCCGAACACGGCGCGCCCTTGCGTACGGTCACGCCGGGCCGCTATTTCTACAAAAGTCTCAAGTGGCTGGTGCGCATCGAGCTTTTGGCCGAGGATCGGCTCGGTTACTGGGAGCGCGAAAGCGCCTATCACAACGAAGCCGATCCCTGGCGCGAACAGCGTTTCGACGCGGCGCGCACCGCGAGCGCCGAGGAGGTGCGTGCGCTGCGTGCGGCGCGGGATTTTTCGCCGTGGCGCGGACGCGTGGTGCTGCGCGCCCGACTCGGCGGCTGGCAGCCGCACGCGCTCGATCTGCGCGGGGTGCAGCTCAAATACTGCTCGCTGCGCCGCGCGCGCCTGGCCGGGGCGGACTTCTCCGGCGCCAATCTGTCCTTGTCGAACCTCGAAGGCGCCGATCTGCGCGGCTGCGATTTTTCCGGTGCCGATCTGGAGGGCGCGAGCTTCGCGGGCGCCGATCTGCGCGGGGCGCGCATCGTCGATGCCGCGTTGACCGCCACGCGCTTCTTCCGCGATTTCGGCGGCGGCCGCCGGCTCGCCGCGCGGGTGGAAGGCTTGCAGCTCGCGCGCGTCAGCGGCCTGCTCGAAGACCAGGCCGCGTTCCTGCGCAGCCACGGCGTGGCCGAGGCATGAGGCGTTCTGTGTCAGCGTTTTGTGGAATCCACGCGGTCTCATGTCTGTGTCGACTCGCGCCGCCATGAAAAGCCGCGCCTGGCTCACGCGCTATGCCTGGCTGTCGGTGGGCGTGGCGGCTGGCGTGCTCGGGCTCAAGCTTGCGGCCTGGAGACTGACCGGCTCCGTCGGGCTGCTGTCCGACGCGCTGGAGACGCTGACCAACCTCGGCGGCGCGCTGATGGCGCTGCTCATGCTGCGGCTGGCGGCGCAACCGCCCGACGCGGAGCACGCCTACGGTCACGACAAGGCCGAGTATTTCTCCTCCGGCTTCGAGGGCATGCTGATCTTTCTCGCCGCCGGCTTGATCGTGGTCGAGGCGCTCCCGCGCTTGTTCGCGCCGCGCGCGCTGGAACAGACCGGCGCGGGTCTGGCGATCGCCGCGCTCGCCAGCCTCGTCAACTTCGCCTGCGCGCGCGTGCTGGCGAGCGCCGGCAAGCGCCATCACTCGATCACCCTGATCGCGGACTCGCGCCATCTCATGGCCGACGTGTGGACCACGGCGGGCGTGATCGCGGGCGTCGGCCTGGTGGCGCTCACCGGCGCGTGGTGGCTGGACCCGCTGGTGGCGCTGGCGGTGGCGCTCAACGTGCTGTGGGAGGGCTACCGGCTGATCCGCGAATCGGCGCAGGGCTTGATGGACACCGCCCTGCCGGACGAAGAGCAGCAGCGCTTGCGCGAGGTGCTGGAGGAGTTTCGGGCGGAGGGCGCGCGGCAAGGGACGGCCATCGGCTTTCACGCTCTGCGCACGCGCCGCTCGGCGGCGCGGCGCTTCGCCGATTTCCACGTGCTGGTGCCGGGTGACTGGACGGTGCAACGCGGTCACGATCTGGTGGAGCGCCTGGAGCGGCGGCTGGCCGAAGTGCTGCCGCGGTTGACGGCGGTGATCCATCTGGAGCCGGCCGAGGATCCCGCGTCCTACGAGGACCAGGATTTCGAGCGCCACTTCGAACCGCCGCCGTCGCAGCCGGGGCGGAAACCGCACTAGCACGGCGCACCGACGAGGCTTGGCTAGCGCGGTCCTACCGAGGCGTTCAGAATTGGGGCAGCGGCGGAGGGCGCCATGAGGCCATCGAGCGGCTGGGAACGAGCGTACCGACGGCGCTCGCCGTACGCCACGCTCGGCGGCACCGCATCCTCGCACGAGGCTTTGACAAAAGGTCCTCAACAAAGGCCCGAAACCAAAGGCGATCCACGATGGACGAGATGGACACCTTGATCAACGCGTTTTACCGCCGCGCCTTGAGCGGCGAGTGGCGCAGCTATCGCCGGGAAGCGCTGGAATTGCTGCGCCAGGGATTCGACGCCGACGGCGCCGCCTGGTGGACGCGCAGCCGCAAGGCCGAGGCCGAGGCCGGCGAACTGACCCAGGTTCCCTTCAACTTCACCTCGCCGCTCAAGCTGGCGCGGCTGCCGCCGCCCGAGACCGGCGACGAGGCGGTGACCGAGATGGGCGGCGCCGCTGTCGCGCTGGTCTATGCCCCCGCCCGCAGCGGCTTGCTGCACACGCTGGCGCTGGAGTTTCCGCAGCCGCCGACGGCACAGACCCGAGCGCGGTTCGCGCGCGTCGGCGCGCATCTGTGCGAGGCCTCGGCGCTGTGCCTGCACCAGTTCATCCAGCGCGACGACTGGCTGCACGCCATGGGACGGGCCAACCGCGGCGCCGCCGCCCTGGTGGACGCCGAAGGCACGCTGTACGCGACCAGCGACCGCTTCCGCGCCCTGCTGGACGAGCTCGCCGCCGGTACCGAAACCTGGCGGCTGCCGTTCCCCCTGCCGCGCCATGCGCTGGGCGAGCGCGGCGGCGAGTTCAGCGCGGGCGAGCTCCACCTGCGGGTGGAACCCTGCGGTAGTTGGTATCTGGTCTACGCGCGCAAGCCCTTGCCCCTGGATCAGCTCTCGCCGCGCGAGCAGGAGATCGCACGCGCGCTTTCGCACGGCAAGACGCTCAAGTCGATCGCCCGCCAGTACGGGATCGCCGTCTCGACCGTGGCCAACCACACCACGCGCATCTACCGCAAGCTCGCGATCTACCGCCGCGAGGATTTGATCGGACTGCTGCGCGGCGGCACCGGCGGGCACTGAGGGGTTCCTCCATGCCACCGTTTTGCGATTACGAGTACGACGTCTGCTGCATCGACACCGAGCAGGTGCGAACCGGCTTGGCCTGCGCCTACCTGCTGCGCAGCGGCGAACGCTACGCCTTCGTCGACTGCGGCACTTCGCTGTCCGTGCCGGGGCTGCTGGACGTGCTGGCGCACAAGGGCATCGCTCCGGAGCAGGTCGCCTACGTCATGCCCACCCACGTGCACCTCGACCACGCCGGCGGCGCCGGCGCGCTGATGCGCGCGCTGCCCAAGGCGCAACTGATCGCCCATCCGCGCGCCGCGCGACACCTGATCGATCCCAGCAAGCTGATCGAAGGCGCGGCGGCGGTGTACGGCGCGCAGAACCTGGCCCGCATGTACGGCGCAATCCTGCCGGTGCCGGAGTCGCGCGTGCAGGTGGCCGACGACGGCTTCACGCTCGACTTCGCGGGCCGCGAGCTGGTGTTCTACGACGCGCCCGGCCATGCGCGCCACCACTACGCGATCTGGGACGCGGCGAGCCGCGGGATTTTTTCCGGCGACGTGTTCGGCATTTCTTACCGCGAGTTCGACGGTCCCGAGGGTCCCTATCTGTTCCCGACCACCACCCCGGTGCAGTTCGAGCCGGAAGCCTGGCTCGCCACGCTCGACCGTCTGCTCGCGCTCGATCCGGCCTGGGTCTATCTCACCCATTTCGGCCGCCTCGGCGAGGTGCCGCGGCTGGCGCGCGAGCTCAAGCGCGGGCTTGTGGCCTATCAGCGCATCGCGCGGCGTCATGCCGACGCGCCCGACCGCCACGCGCGCATCCGCGCCGAGCTGACCGAGCACGCCCTGCACGAGCTCGCGGCCCTGGACTGCCCGCTGTCCGTAGCCCAGGCACAGCGCCTGCTGGAGTTCGACATGGAGCTCAACACGCAGGGGCTGGAAGTATGGCTCGACCGCGACAGCAAGACGAAAAAGAAAGGAGCGCCAGCATGAACGGTGCGGACGAACGGGTTCATTACCGCGCGTGCAACCTGTGCGAGGCGATGTGCGGGATCGAAGTGCGGGTGCAGGGCGGGGCGATCGCCGCGATCCGTGGTGACGCGGCCGATCCGCTGTCGCGCGGCCATGTCTGTCCCAAGGCGGTGGCGCTCAAGGACATCCATTCCGATCCCGACCGCCTGCGCCGGCCGCTCAGGCGCAAGGGCGGCGACTGGGAGGAAATCGGCTGGGAGGAAGCCTTCGATCTGGTCGCCGAGCGCATCCGGGAGCTCCAGGCCCGGCACGGTCGCGACGCGCTCGCGGTCTATCTCGGCAACCCGACGGTGCACAACTACGGCAACCTCACCCACGGCCCGACCTTCCTGCGCCTGCTCAAGACGCACAACCGCTACTCCGCGACTTCGGTGGACCAGCTCCCGCATCAGCTCGTGGCGCTGTGGATGTACGGTCACCAGTTCCTGCTGCCGATTCCGGATCTCGACCGCACGCAATTCTTCCTGGTGCTCGGCGCCAATCCGATGGCTTCCAACGGCAGCCTGATGACCGTGCCCGACTTTCCCGGCCGGCTCGCGGCGCTCAAGGCGCGCGGCGGCAAGATGATCGTGATCGATCCGCGTCGCAGCGAGACCGCGCGAGTCGCCGACGAACATCACTTCATCCGTCCCGGGACCGACGCGGCGCTGCTGTTGGCGCTGCTCAAGGTGATTTTCGACGAAGGTCTGGCCCAGCCCGGCCGGCTCGCGGAATTCAGCGACGGACTCGAGACGGTGCGCGCGGCGCTCGCGGCGTTCACGCCGCAGCGGGCGGCGCATGCCACCGGCATTGCCGCAGAAACGATCGTGCGCCTGGCGCGCGAGCTGGCGGCGGCGGAACGCGCTGCCGTGTACGGACGCGTCGGCCTGTCCACCCAGCGCTTCGGCACGCTGTGCCAGTGGGCCATCCAGTTGCTGAACCTGGTCACCGGCAACCTCGACCGCGCCGGCGGCACGCTGGTCACGCAGCCGGCGGTCGATCTCATCGGCGCACGGCTGGTGGGGCCCGGGCATTACGGGCGCTGGAAGAGCCGCGTGCGCGGCTTGCCGGAATTCGCCGGCGAACTGCCCGTGGCCGCGCTCGCCGAGGAGATCGAGACGCCCGGAGCCGGACAGGTGCGGGCGCTGCTGACGGTGGCCGGCAACCCGGTGCTGTCCACGCCCAATGGCCCGCGCCTGGAGCGCGCCTTGGGCCGGCTGGCGTTCATGGTCTCGATCGATTTCTATCTCAACGAGACCACGCGCCACGCCCACGTCATCCTGCCGCCCACCAGCGCGCTGGAGCACGATCACTACGATCTGATCTTCCATGCGCTGGCGGTGCGCAATACCGCGCGCTACAGCCCGGCGCTGTTCGCCAAACCCGCGGGCGCCAAGCACGATTGGGAGATCCTCTACGAACTGGGTCGACGCTTGACCGAGGACCGCCGCGTGCGGGCGCGGCTGCGGCTGCGGCCCGACCAGCTCATCGACATCGCCCTGCAACACGGGCCTTACGGCGCCTTGCGAAAAATGCCGCAAGCCGCGGTCGTCGCCAAGGTCGTTGCGCAGGCCGCGGTGGCGCGCCTGGCGCCCAGGCTCGCGGACCTGCCGGACAGGCTGCTCGGCGCGGCTCGGAAATTCCTGCCCCAGGCGAGCGCCGCGCCGGCCCTGTCGATCGCCGCGCTGAAAGCGCATCCGCACGGCGTGGATCTCGGCCCGCTGCAACCCGCGTTCCCGCAGCGACTGTGGACGAAAAAGAAGCGCATCCGCTGCGCGGTACCGGAGCTGCTCGCCGAGCTGCCGCGCGCCGAGCGCGAGCTGCTCGAGGCGCCCGAGGCCGACGGCCAGTTGCGCCTCATCGGCCGCCGCCACGTGCGCAGCAACAATTCCTGGATGCACAATTCCGAGCGCCTGGTCAAAGGCAAACCGCGCCACCAGTTGCTCATGCATCCGGAAGATCTCGCCGCGCGCGGGATCGCGGACGGCGCGCGCGTGCATCTGTCCTCGCGGGCGGGGACCGTGGAGGTCGAAGTGCGAGCCAGCGAGGAGATGATGCGCGGCGTGGTCAGCCTGCCGCACGGTTACGGCCATCACCGCCCCGGCACGCGCCTGCGCGTCGCCAAGGCCCATGCCGGCGCCAGCATCAACGACGTCACCGACGAAGCCTGGCTCGACACGCTGTCCGGCAACGCCGCGCTCAACGGCGTACCGGTGCGGGTGGAGGCGGCTTAACGCTGCAATCATTGATGCCGTCCCTGCGCAGGATCGTCCCGCTCGGCGCGCTGCTGCTGTCCGCCTGCGGCGACCTCGGCTACTACGTCCATCTGGCGCACGGCGAATACGCGCTGCTCGCCGCGCGCGAGCCGATCGCGGAGGTCGTCGCGGATCCGCATGTCGATGCGCAGTTGAAGGCGCGCCTGGAACAGGCGGAGCGCGCGCGCGCGTTCGCCTCCGACCATCTCGATCTGCCGCGCAACGGCAGTTACACCGAATACGCGGACCTGCACCGGCCGTATGCGATGTGGAACGTCTACGCCGCGCCGGAGTTCTCGCTCGCGCCGCTCACGCACTGCTTTCCCATCGCCGGCTGCGTGGCCTACCGCGGTTACTACGAACTGGCGCGGGCGCAGGCGGAAGCGCGGCGCCTGCAGGCGGCGGGTTACGAAACCGACCTCAGCGGCGTGCCGGCGTATTCCACGCTGGGCTGGTTCGACGATCCCATCCTCAACACCATGCTGCGCTGGGACGACGATACGCTGGCGGCGACCCTCTTCCACGAACTCGCGCACCAGAAGCTCTACCTGCCCGGCGATACCGCGTTCAACGAATCCTTCGCGACCTTCGTTCAGGAGCAAGGCCTGCGCGAATGGCGCGCGGCGCGCGGTTTGCCGCCCGGCGATGACGCCGCGCAGCGGCGCGAGGATCAGTTCACCGCGCTCGTGCTCGACGCGCGCTCGCGCCTGGCCGCGCTCTATGCACAGCGACTGCCGCCGGAAGAAATGCGTCAACGCAAGGCGGCCGAGATCGAGACCCTGCGCGCGAACTATCGCGCCCTGCGCGATCGGCAATGGGCCGGCGTGCCCGCGGCGGCGATCGCCGGTTACGATGCCTGGATGAACGCCCCGATCAACAACGCCAAGCTGCTGCCTTTCGGCCTTTACCACCAATGGGTCCCGGCCTTCGCCGCGCTGTTTGGCGACTGCCACGGCGACTGGCCGCGCTTCTTCGCCGCGGTGAAAAAACTCTCGCGTCTCGACCCGAAGGCGCGCGACGCGCGACTGGCCGCATTCGCGCCTGCGGCGCCCCCCGGCTCATGACGCGCATTTATCTGCCGGAACCGCTGGAGGTGGACGCCCGCCTGCGCCTGCCGACGGCGGCCGCGCATCACGTCGCCCAGGTGCTGCGGCTTAAGCGCGGCGCGCTGCTGACGCTGTTCAACGGCGCCGGCGGCGAGTACCAGGCGGTGGTCGAAGCGGTGGAACGCGGCGGCGTATGGGTGCGCGTGGAAAGCTTTGGCGAGATCGAGCGCGAGTCCACCCTGCGGGTGACGCTGGCGCAGTGCGTGTCCAGAGGCGAGCGCATGGATTACGCGATCCAGAAAGCGGTCGAATTGGGCGTGGCGGCGATCGTGCCGCTGCTTTCCGCGCGCAGCGTGGTGCGCCTGCCCGGCGAACGTTGGGAGAAGAAGCTCGAGCACTGGCGCGGGGTGATCGTCGCGGCCTGCGAACAGTGCGGGCGCAATCGTCTGCCGGAGCTGATGCCGGTGCAGACGCTCGACGCCTGGCTGGACCGCGCGCCCGTCGGCTTGCGGCTGGTGCTGGCGCCGCAAGCGCAGGGCCGCGGCCTGGGCGCTCTGCCCACGCCGGCCGCGCCGCTGACGCTGCTGGTCGGCCCCGAAGGCGGCCTCGAACCCTCCGAGCTGGAACTGACCCAACGGCACGGTTTCCTGCCGCTGCGCCTCGGGCCGCGGGTGCTGCGCACCGAAACCGCCGGCGTTGCCGCGCTGGCCGCGTTTCAGGCACTCTGGGGGGACCTCGCCTGAAGCCCGCGTCCATGAACCAGACCCTGATCGTCAACGCCATCCTCGTCAACGAAGGCCGCCGCTTCGCCGCGGACCTGCTGATCCGCGGCGCGCGCATCGAGCGCATCGCGGCGCGGATTTCGGCACCCGCCGGCGCGCAGGTGGTCGACGCGCAAGGCAAGCTCCTGCTGCCCGGGCTGATCGACGATCAGGTGCACTTCCGCGAGCCCGGCCTCACGCACAAGGGCGATCTCGCCAGCGAATCCGCGGCGGCGGTGGCCGGCGGCACGACCAGCTTCTTCGACATGCCCAATGTCGTGCCGCAGACGGTGACGCGCGAACGTCTCGCGGAGAAATACGCGCTGGCACAGAACCGCTGCCATGCCAATTACGCCTTCTACTTCGGCGCCACCAACGACAACCTTGCCGAGATCGAGGCCCTCGTGCCCGGCAGCACGCCGGCGCTCAAGGTGTTCATGGGCGCCTCCACCGGCAACATGCTGGTGGACGATCCGGTCGTGCTGGACAGGATTTTCGCGCGCAGCCCGGTGCCCGTGCTCACGCACTGCGAGGACACGCCGACCATCAAGGCCAACGAGGCGGCGGCCCGCGCGAAGTACGGCGAGGACGTGCCTTTCGCCGAGCATCCGCGCATCCGCTCGGCCGAGGCTTGTTACCGATCCACCGCACTCGCCGTGAGCCTCGCCAGGAAGCACGGCACCCGGCTGCACGTGCTGCACCTGACCACGGCGCGTGAACTGGAATTCTTCGCGCCCGGTCCGGTGGAGAGCAAGCAGATCACGGTCGAGGCCTGCGTGCATCACCTGTATTTCGACGAATCGCGCTATGCCGACCTCGGCGCCAGGCTCAAATGCAATCCGGCGGTCAAGACCGCCGCCGACCGCGCCGCGCTGGTCGCCGCGGTGCGCGAAGGCCGCGTCGACATCGTCGCCACCGATCACGCGCCGCATACGCGCGAGGAAAAAGCGCAGAGCTATTTCAAGGCGCCGGCCGGATTGCCGCTGGTCCAGCACGCGCTGCTGATCCTGCTGGAGCTGGTGCAGCGCGGCGAGCTGAGTCTGGAGACGGTGGTGCAGCGCGCCTGCCACGCGCCCGCGTTGCGCTTTGGCGTCGTCGAGCGCGGCTTTCTGCGCGAAGGCTATTGCGCCGATCTGGTGCTGGTCGATCCGGCCGCGACCACGGTCGTCACTCCGGAATCCCTGCGCTACAAGTGCGGCTGGTCGCCGTTCGAAGGGCATCGCTTTCCGGCGCGCATCGACACGACCTGGGTCAACGGCCAGGTCGCGTACACGCAGGGGCAGGTGCAGCCGGGTGCGCATGGACGTCGGCTCGAATTCAAACCCTGAGGCTTTGCCGCGTTTTGCCGACGTACAAGCGGCGGCGGCACGCATCCGCGCGCAGGTGCGGCGCACGCCGGTGCTGAACGATCCCGATTTCGATGCGCAGTTGGGCTGCGAAGTCCATTTCAAGTGCGAGAACCTCCAGTACGGCGGCGCTTTCAAACTGCGCGGCGCGACCAACGCGGTGCTCGGCCTCACCGACGCGCAGGCGCGGCGGGGCGTGGTCACGCACTCCTCGGGCAATCACGGCGCGGCGCTGGCCCGGGCGGCGCGACGGCGCGCCATCGCTTGCCACGTGGTCGTGCCGCAAGGCGCCGTCGCCGCCAAGCTGCGCAACATGGAAGCGCAGGGTGCGATCCTGCACTTCTGCGCGCCGACCATGGCCGCCCGCGAGGCGACGACCGCGCGCGTGCTGGCCGAGACCGGCGGCGTGCTGGTGCCGCCCTTCGACGATGCGGACGTGATCGCCGGGCAGGGCACTGCGGCGCTGGAGCTGGTCGAGGATGTGCCCGGTCTCACCGCGCTGATCGCGCCGGTCGGTGGCGGCGGGCTGCTGGCCGGCACTGCGCTGGTCGGCCGCGCGCAAGCGCCGCCCCTGCGCGTGTTCGGTGCCGAGCCGGCCGGTGCGGCCGATGCCGCAGCTTCTCTGGCGCGCGGCGCGCGGGTGACGGACCGGGTGCCGCACACCATCGCCGACGGCCTGCGCGCCACGCTCGGCGTGCGCAATTTCGCTCTCATCGCGCGCCATGTCGAAGCGATCTGGACGGTGAGCGAGGAGGCCATCGTTGCCGCCCAGCACCGGATGTGGGAACAGTTCAAGCTGCTGATCGAGCCTTCGTCCGCCGTGGCGGTGGCGGCGCTGCTGCAACAGCGCGCCGCAGTGCGCGGTCAGCGTGTAGGTCTCATCCTGACCGGCGGCAACGTGGATCTGGAGGCCGTGCCTTTGCGGCGGCGCTTGACAGAACCTGGCTAGTTGATGCGCGGCAACGTTGCCCGGTAGGCCTTGATTTGCGGCAGGACGGCTTGCCAGCGCGCCAGACTTTCCGGGGGCCAGTACTGGCTGCGATCGTAATATTCCGCCACTGCGGATACGCCGTGCGGAATGACGACCCACGGCTGCTTCGAAGCGGTATAGATGTGGATGTCCGGCGCAAGCAGGTCGGGGTTGTCCAGCGTGCCGACCCGGACAAAGCGCAACACCGGTCCGGCCCCGCCGTAATGGCTCCACAGCGCGATGCGGCAGCGGGGACAGCGCGCGATCTTCTGGCCCAGGCCGCTCAGCGACGGCGTGTCGATCAACTCCGGCTCGCCGGCGAGTACCGTCACCCGGTCGCTTTCGATCAGCGCGTTCAATGCGAACGCCGTGCCGGTCTCGCGCTGGCACCAGCGACAGTGGCAGCAGTGCACGAACAGCGGCGGCGTCTCCATCCGATAGCGAACGTAGCGGCAGTCGCAACCTCCTTCGGCGGGGAAGTCCTCGGGCGGATTCATCGCTCGCTCCCGCGATCCACTGGGCGCATGTCGGTCTCCTCGAAAATGGAAATCTCGGCCACGCCGACGCTCCATTGGGACACGCCGTGGCCGTCGGTTGCAAAAGATCGGCGCGGCCGGAGCGACGGCGAGGATTTACGATAACGCTTTCCGGGGAGCGCTGCCGATGGCGGAGAAACGACGCTGCACCTGGGCGGGCGACGACTCGCTCATGCAGGCTTACCACGACCGCGAATGGGGGCGGCCGCAGCACGACGAGCGTGCGCTGTTCGAGTTCCTGATTCTGGAAGGCGCGCAGGCCGGCTTATCCTGGCGCACCATCCTCGGCAAGCGAGAGCACTATCGCCGTGCCTTCCACGGCTTCGACGCCGAGGCGATCGCGCGCTACGGCGCCAAGGATCGCGCGCGGCTGCTCGCCGATCCGGGCATCGTGCGCAACCGTCTCAAGATCGACGCCGCCATCGGCAATGCGCGCGCCTATCTCAAGCTGCGCGAGGCGCAAGGCAGCCTCGACCGCTGGCTGTGGGACTGGGTGGACGGCGAACCGCTGGTCAACCGCTGGCGGACCGCGGCGCAGGTGCCGGCGCGCACGCCGCTGTCCGACCGCATCAGCCAGGCGCTGCGGCGCCGCGGGTTCCAGTTCGTGGGTAGCACGATCGTTTACGCTTACCTGCAGGCGGTGGGCGTGGTCAACGATCACCTGTTGTCCTGTTTCTGCCATCCGCAAGCGGCGCCGTCGGCCGGCGGACGGCGCGGGTCACCGCCCGTGGCGCCGGCGCGGAAACGGGAGCCTTGCCCATGAAAGCGACGAAACCTTCCGAACGTTTTTTCGCCACGGTCAACCCCGCGACCGGCGAGACGCTCGAGCGTTACCCACTGCTTGAAGCGCGCGCGCTCGACCGCATCCTGGAAGCGGCGGCCGGCGCGCAGCGCGCCTGGGCGCAGAGCCGCTTCGAGGAACGGGCACAGGGGTTGCGCGCGGCCGCGGAGCTGTTGCGCCGCCGCGCTTCGGCTTGGGCCGAGCTGATGGCGCGCGAGATGGGCAAGCCGCTCAAACAGGGCGTGGCCGAAGCCGAAAAGTGTGCCTGGGCCTGCGAGTTCTTCGCCGAGCGGGCGCCGCGCTGGCTTGCGCCGCAGCCGGTGGATACCGGCAGCGGCAAGAGCTTCGTCGCCTTCCGCCCGCTGGGCGTGATCCTGGCGATCATGCCCTGGAACTATCCTTTCTGGCAGGTGTTCCGCTGCGCCGCGCCGGCGCTCGCCGCCGGCAACGGCGTGCTGCTCAAGCACGCGCCCAACGTCACCGGCTGCGCCTTGGCGATCGAGAAGATCTTCCGCGAGGCCGGCTTTCCGCCCGATGTGTTTCGCACCCTGGTGATCGACGAGCGCCAGGCCGCGCGCGTGATCCGCGATCCGCGGGTGCGCGGCGTGTCGCTCACCGGGAGCGTGCGCGCCGGCCGCGCGGTGGCGAAAATCGCCGGCCAGGCGCTCAAGAAAACCGTGCTCGAACTCGGCGGTTCGGATCCCTACGTGGTGCTCGACGACGCCGACCTCGAGCACGCGGCGCAAGTCTGCGTCGCGGCGCGTCTGGTCAACTCCGGTCAGAGCTGCATCGCGGCCAAGCGCTGGATCGTGGTGAAAGCGCGCCGCGCCGCTTTCGAGGAAGCGGCGCTGGCCAGGCTGAAGGCGCAGCGCGTCGGCGATCCGCACGATCCCGCCACCACCGTCGGCCCGCTGGCGCGCGCGGATCTGCGCGACCAGCTCCATCGTCAAGTGCGCGGCAGCATCGAGGCCGGCGCGCGCTGCGTGCTGGGCGGCGCGCCGCTGACCAGCCGCGGGTTCTATTATCCGGTGACCTTGCTGACCCAGGTCGGGCCGGGGATGCCCGCCTACGGCGAGGAGCTGTTCGGCCCGGTCGCGGTGCTGATCGAGGCCGCCGACGAGCGCGACGCCCTGCGCATCGCCAACGACAGCGCCTACGGCTTGGGCGGCGCCGTGTTCACCGCCGATCGCGCGCGCGGCGAGCGCCTCGCCGCCGAGCGGATCGAGGCCGGTGCGGTGTTCGTCAACCAGCAGGTGGTGTCCGACCCGCGCTTGCCTTTCGGTGGCATCAAGGACAGCGGCTTGGGCCGCGAACTCTCCGAGTTCGGCCTGCGCGAGTTCGTCAACATCAAATCGGTGAGCGTCGCCTGAGCGCGAGCCGCTACGCTTGCTCCGCGTCCGCGGCGCGCGCACCCGACAGTAGCGCCAGCAGCGTCAGCGCCGCGACTGCGGCGAGGTACAGGCCCACCGCCGACAGCGCATAGCGGCTGGCGAGCCAGGTGGCGAAGTACGGTGCCAGCGAGGC
>Ga0070740_10000543_pt1 | contig 77657 bp, 68 predicted proteins | sample Coa_R2_FD_67286 | JGI IMG/M metagenome (GOLD analysis project Ga0070740, IMG submission 67286) | Surface soil microbial communities from Centralia Pennsylvania, which are recovering from an underground coalmine fire - Coalmine... | ecosystem: Environmental > Terrestrial > Soil > Unclassified ... | reverse complement strand
CTCTCCGAGGAACCGACTTTCGTGCCGTCGTCGGCATACGCGCGCAGATACCACGCGCCGTCCCAAGCGCTGCGTTCGATCGACTCCTGCAGCGTGCGCGCCGCCCCGCGCCAGGCTTGCGCGTTGTGCGCGTCGGCGCGTGCATCGGCGACGTCGGCGAAACGCGTCAGCACATCGTGCAGGAAGAACGCCAGCCACAAGGATTCTCCGCGGCCCTGCGCGCCGAGGCGGTTCATGCCGTCGTTCCAGTCGCCCGCGCCGATCAATGGCAGGCCATGTTCGCCGAAACGCAGTCCGTGGCGGATCGCGCGCACGCAATGCTCGTAGAGCGTGCCGGATTCCAGCGACACCTGCGCGACGTCGTACACCGATTCCTCGTCGGCGCCCAGGCTGCGGCCCTCGAGGAACGGCATGCACTCGTCCAGCACGCTGACATCGCCGGTGATGTTGACGTATTCCGAGGCCGCCCACGGCAGCCACAGGTAATCATCGCTGATGCGCGTGCGCACGCCCTTGCCGGAAGGCGGATGCCACCAGTGCTGCACGTCGCCTTCGCGGAACTGCCGGCCGGCGCAGCGCAGCAGTTGTTCGCGCGCGAGATCGGGCCGCGTGTGCAACAGCGACAGGCAATCCTGCAACTGGTCGCGAAAACCCCATGCGCCGCCCGATTGATAGAAGCCGCTGCGCGCGAACATGCGCGCGGCCAGCACCTGGTATTGCAACCAGCCGTTGACCAGCAGATCGACCTGGCGCTCCGGCGTATGCACGACGGTCTGATCGAGCTGCGTCCGCCAGTGCTTGCGCACGCGTTGCAGTTCCGCGCGCGCGGCTTCCGCGCGGCCCAGCTCCAGCAGGATCGAACGGGCGCCGTCCACATCGTCCGCCGCGCCCAGTGCGAACACCAGTTCCACCGATTCTCCCGGCTGCAATTCGAATTCGGTGCGCAGCACCGAACACGGATCGAATGTCTTCGCTTCCGGATTCAGAGTCTGCGTCAGCATGCCGAGCGGTGCCTTGAGCGAGCGATTGCGCCCGATGAAGGCGCGGCGATCGGAGGAGCGCTGCTGCGGTTGCGCGTCCAGCGCGTGGAAGGCCACGCGCGAGCCGAACACGTCGTTGTAGAAATTGCCGGCGAGATTGGCGCCGGAAAGCGGATCGACGCGCGTGCGCACGTGCGGCGCCGAATGCGTGCGCTGCTCACCCAGCACCCATTCGACGTAACCGGTGACGGAGATGCGCCGCGCGCGCGTGCCGGCATTGCGCAATTTCATCAGGCTCAATTTCACCGGCTGCTTGCGCGCGACGAACACGTTCAACTCGCTGTGCAGGTCCGCGTGCGCGTGCTCGTAACGCGTGTAGCCGAAGCCATGCGCGACCAGATACGGATCGTTGCTGCGCGTGGGCGTGGGCGTGGCGGACCAGAACTCGCCGGTTTCCTCGTCGCGCAGCCAGATCGCTTCGCCGGAAGAATCCGTCAACGGATCGTTGTGCCAGGGCGTCAGGCGGAACTCGTGCGCGTTCTCCGCGAACGTGTAGGCGCCGCCGGCTTCGGAAACCACGCTGCCGAAAAGTTCGTTGGCCAACACGTTGCACCAGGGCGCGGGTGTGGCGACGCCGGACCGCAGCCAGATCACGTATTCGCCGCCGTCGGCGGAATGCCCGCCGTAGCCGTTGAAGCCTTGCAGGTTTTCCGGCGGCTGCAGAGCTGAATTGCCGGCGTGCGGTTTGCGCGACGGGAACAGCGCCGGCGCTGACGTTTCCGGCAAGACCGCGCGCTCGACCTGATCGCGCAACCGTCCTTCGTTGCCGTTGAACACGCAGCGCGCCACCGCGCCCATCAATGCGCGGTCTTCGGCGGAGAGATGTTCGATCCGCCAGGCGTACACGCGCCCTGGTCCCGCGCCGCCGCGCGCCTCGGCGGCGGAGGCGATCAGATACAGAATGTGCTCCTGCAATTCCTGCCGATAGCCCGAGTGCTCTTCGTTCCAGATCAGCAGGTCGGTGTGCAGGCCGCGCGTGGCCCACCAACCGTGCGCCTTGATCAACTGCCGCACCAGGTCGATCTGCGTGGCATTGGCGATGCGCGCCAGCACGATCGGCAGGTCGCCGGAGACGCCGTGTTTCCACAGCGCCGATTGTCCCGGCAATCCCGGCGGCGCGCCTCTGTGCGCGCCGTCCGCCGCATACAACAGCCGCGCGGCGATGCGTTCGTACAATTGCGCGTCGCGCGAGCTGACGTTCAACTGCTGCATCACCACCTGTTCGTGCGTCCATGCCAGTTCGAACACGCGGTCGTGCAGATGCGGCTCGCGATACTTGTGCGCCAGCGCCAGCGCCGCTTCGCGCGTGGAAGCGATGCCGGTGATCAGGTCGATGCTGACCGTGCGGCCGGAAGGAATCTGCACGCGCCGGCGTATCGCCATACAGGGATCGAGCACCCCGCCGGCGCTGTTTTCCAGCGGTTCTCCATCGAGCGCCAAGGGATGCGCGGCATCGCGCAGGCGGCCCAGGAATTTCTCGCGATCGGTTTCGAAAGCGGTGATGCCGGCAGTCGTACCGCGCACGCGCATCTGGTGCAGCAGCCAGGGATTTTTCTCTTCCGCGGAGCGCGGACGCCGCGAGGCCAGCAGCGCATCCAGCTCCGGCGCGAGTTCGGTTTCCACGAACAATTTGGAGAACGCCGGATGCGCGGCGTCGGCGGCGCGCTGATTGAGCGCGAGTTCCGCGAAGCTTGTGACATCCAGCGTGCGCGTCTTGTTCGAGCGGTTGGTCAGACGCACGCGGCGCAGTTCGATATCGTCTTCGGCGGAAACCGCGACCAGCGTTTCGCTTTCGATGCCGTGATCGACCCGGCGGAATTCCGCGCGCGCCTGCGAGAACGTCGCCGAGTGTTCGCCGTCCGCGCCGCAGGGCTGGAACGTCGTCGACCACTGCCTGCCGGTTTCGACGTCGCGCAGATAGCAGAACATGCCGTCGGCGTCGCGCGTGGCATCGCCGCTCCAGCGCGTGATCGCGATGTCGCGCCACATGCTGTAACCCGCGCCGGTCTGCGTCAGCAGCACGTGGTATCTGCCGTTGGAAAGCAGGTGCACGCGCGGGATCGGCGTGTCCATGCGCGTGGTGATCACGGTCATCGGCTGCGCGCCCGCACGCGGCGGCTGCGGGGCTTCCGTTTCCAGCGCGGCGGTGCGCACCGGCGTGGCGGCAGGCATCTTTTCCTGCAGCAACAATTCGTAGGCGCGGAACATCGGCTCGCGCAGGAAATATTTCTGCATGGGCTGTTCCCGCAGCAACGCGGCGAGCGCGAGGAAGCTCATGCCGTGGTGGTGCACCATGAACGAGCGCACCATCGAGAACGCTTGTTCGGGAGCGACGCGCCCCTCGGTGTAATCCAGCGCTTCGTAGAAGCCGTAGCGCGTCAGCGCGCCCAGCGCCTGCAAGGCCTGCAGGTTGCGTACGCCCGCGGCGGGTTCCAGCATCAGCGCCATGGCGCAGGCGTAGGGCGCGATCACCAGATCGTCGCCCAGTCCTTGTTTCAAACCCAGGCCCGGCACGCCGAAGGCGCGATATTGGTAATTGAGGTGCGCGTCAGTGGCGTTGTAAGCGCTTTCCGAAATGCCCCATGGCACCTGCGAACGCACGCCCCAGGCGATCTGCGCGTTCACCGCCGCGCGGCAGCTTTCGTCCAGCAGACTGTCCTCGAAGGACGGCATCAACAACTGCGGCATCAGGTACTCGAACATCGAGCCGCTCCACGACACCAGCGTGGCATGGCCGGCGGCACGCGTCAGCACGCGTCCCAGCGCGAACCAGTGCGTCTGCGGCACCTGGTTCTGCGCGATCGCGACGTAGCTCGCCAGCCGCGCCTCGGAGGCCAGCAGGTCGTAGTGACTGGTGTCGCGGCGATTGTGTTCGACGTCGAATCCGATCGCGAACTGCTGCAGCGAGGGGTTCCACAGGAATTTCATGTCGCACTCGGCGAAGGCGCGGCAGCGTGCACCGAGTTCGCGGCCCTGGTTCGCGCGCGCATGGAGCGCCGCGACCATGTCTTCCAGCGCCGATGCGAGATCGAGGCTCGACTTGTCCTGCGCGTATTCATTGTCGGAAGAACGCAGCCGCGCGACCGCCTCGCGCGCGATGGCGAGCGCGCGCGTGCGCGGCGGATTGCTTTCCAGCTCGCGCAGCAGCGCGCGCACGCGTTCGTCGTCGCTGCCGGAATCGCCCAGGCTCAGCCACGGAGCGGCCTCGTCCAGGTCCTCCACCGCGGATGCGCATTGCACGCGCAAGCGCACCGTCCAATCGCGCAGCTCTTCGAACTCGGTCAGCGGCGACGCCAATTGCTCCAGCCGCGCGGCCTCGGCTTCGATGCGCGCCAGCAGGCCGCGCAGCACCGGCAGCGCGTCCGCGTTGACCTGCGCGTGTTCGACCAACGTTTCCAGCGCGGCCAGCGTCGCGTTCAAGGCCAGCATCGCGTGCGGCTGCGCCACCACGCCGGCGCGCACGCAATCGCCGATCACGTGCGCGGTGTCGGCGATGCCTCGCGCCAATGCGCGCGGCACCAGCGGCCGTTCGTCCATGCGTTCCAGCGCGCAAGCCAGCACCAGCAGACTGCCCATCAGATTGCCGCTGTCCACGGTGGAGACGTAGTGCGGCGGCAGCGCTTGCAAGGTCTGCGTGTCGTACCAGTTGTAGAAATGTCCGCGGTGACGCGCCAGCTTGTCCATCGTGTCCAGCGTGGCGCGGGTGCGTTCGAACAAGGCCGTGACGCCGATGTAGCCGAAATCGCGCGCGGCGAGATTGGCGAGCAGAGCCATGCCGATGTTGGTCGGAGAAGTCCGGTGCGCGAGCTGCGCCACCGGGAATTCCTGGTAGTTGTCCGGCGGCAACCAGTTGTCTTCGGCGGTGACGAAGGTTTCGAACCAGTGCCAGGTGCGGCGCGCCACGCCGCCGAGGAAACGCAGTTCGTGCGCGTCCAATGTCTGTCCGCGCCGGCGGGGTTGACGGCTGATCGCCGCTGCCAGCCACGGCGCGGCGAACCACAACGCCAGCAGCGGCGCGGCGGAAACCAGTGCGCCGGGCGCGCGCGCCCACAAAGCCAATGCGCTCACCGCCGCACAGGCGGGCGACACCCACATCAACGCGAGAAATTCCGCATAGCCCGATGCCGCCGCGCGGTCGGCCTGCTCCATCGGCGTCCATTCCAGCAGACGTCGTCGCGTGAACAACATGCGCCCGGCGCTGCGAAGAATCGCATCGAGATTCAGATACGCCTCGAACGGAATCACCGCGATCGAAAAACCCGTGCGCAGCAGTTGATCGAACGCGCCGCGCAGGGTATCGCGCCAATGGCGCGGATGCGCGCGGTGCCAGAGATTGCGCGCCAGTTGCGCCAGCGCGATGAACAGCTGCGGCGCCAGCATGAAAGCCACCACCACGGCGGTCCAGTACACCGGATACGGTGCCAGCAGCCAGCCTCGCAGCAACAGCACCAGCATCGCGATCGGCACCAGCCCGCGGCGCAGGTTGTCGAGGATCTTCCAGCGATGGTGGCCTTTCAGCATATTGCGCAGACCGCGCCGGCGCGGGCCGGGCACGATCGGCAACAACCACTGGATGATCTGCCAGTCGCCGCGCGTCCAGCGGTGGCGGCGCCGCGCTTCCACCGAGTAGCGATTGGGCTGGTGTTCGATCAATTCGACGTCGCTGACCAGCGCGGTGCGCGCATAGGAACCTTCCAGCAGGTCGTGCGAGAGGATCAGGTCGTTCGGAAAACGCGTGCCGACCGAACGCATGAAGGCGTCCACGTCGTAGATGCCCTTGCCGACGAACGACGCTTCGCCGAAGAGATCCTGATACACGTCCGACACCGCGCGCGTGTACGGATCGAGACCGGTGTCGTCGGAAAACAGGCGCGCGAACTGGCTGGGGTGTTCGGGCCGCGCCACCGACACGCGCGGCTGCAGGATTCCATAGCCCGCGATCACGCGCCGCGAATCCTTGTGGAACCACGGCCGGTTCAGCGGATGCGCCATCGTCTCGACCAGCTTGCGCGCGGTCTGCGGCGGCAGCAGCGTGTCGGCATCCAGCGTGATCACGTAGCGCACACGCTGCAGGATTTCCAGGTCGCCGACAATCGCGCTGAAACGATCCGGCGGCGCGCCGCGCAACACGCGATTCAACTCGCCGAGCTTGCCGCGCTTTCGCTCGAAACCCATCCACGCGTGTTCGCGCTCGTTCCATTCGCGCGGACGATGGAATAGATGAAAGCGCGTGCTGCCGTCCAGCGGATACTTGGCGTTCAAACGCTCGATGCCTTCCACCGCGGCGGCGAGCAGCGCCTCGTCGCCGGGCATCTCGCGTTCGTGCGCGTCGGGGAAATCGGTCAGCAGCGCGAAGTGCAGATTGGGATCGCGGTTGCCGAGGTAGCGGATTTCCAGCGCGTCGAGTTGCTCGCTCAAACCTTGCTGCGAACCGAGCAGCCACGGCACCACGATCAGCGTGCGGCAATCGTCCGGAATGCCGCCGCTGAAGGACAATCGTGGCAGCAGCCGCGGCGGCACCAGCACGCTGACCAGCCAGTTCAATATCGCGACCGCCGGATGGCTGGCCGCCACGAACAAGGCGGCGAGCAAGGTGATATCCAGCGGCAACGGCAAACCATGCAGGCCGTTGTGCGCGACCGCGAAGGTGATGCCCGCGGTCAACAGCGCCAGCGAGCCGAGATAGAACGTCGCCGGCCAGGTGCGTAGCGTGTTCGTCACCCGCGCGCTCAGCGGCGGCGCGGCGCCGAGCATACGTTCGAATGCGGCGCGGCCGCCGCCGATCAGGTGATAGCCCACGTGATTGACGCGCGGATCGCCGGTCGGGCTGATCGCCTCGCGCGCGGTCGCGATCGCGCGTGCCGCCAGTTCGGTTTCGGCGATGCGCGCGCGGCTGCTGAGGATTTCCACGGCGTGCCGGTAGATGCCGCGCGTGGTGAAATCCATTTGCGCGTAGGTCTGCGCGGGATCGCCCGACAGGATGCGATCCACCGCGCAGACTTCCTCGATGGTATCGGACCAGTTGTGGCGCGAGGCCAATCGCAGCGCATTGATGCAGTTGGCGATCGAAACCTGGTCGGCCGCCTGCGCGCGGCTTTCCGCGTCGATCACGCGCGCCACATTCAGCCCGCGCTGATCCAGTTGCTGCTCGGCCCAGGTCAGCGCCAGCGCCAGCGAAGGATGCTTGCCTTCCAGCAGGCGGTAGAACTCCGCCACCCATGCGGGCGTGATCGACGGCACCAGCCGCGCCATGTCAGCGACGTACATCAGCATGCCGGCCGCATCCTTGCCGGCCATCTCGATCAGATAACTCGCCCAGTATTCGGCACTGGCGTATTCGTCCAGGCGCTGCGCGATCACGCGCGCGCCTTGCGCGAGCTTCTCCACCAGCGCCAGCCGCAGCAGCACCGGCAGCGTCCAGAGTTCGGCGATGTCGAGCGCGATCTCTTCCTGATACGCGGCGAGGAACCGGCCGACCTGTTCCGGCTCGATGCGGCCGTCCACGTGCGCCACGTACTCGCGCGCGATGATCAGTGCGCGCGGCGCGACCTCGCCCCGCTCCGCGATGCGCGGCAGCTTGCGGAAAGTGCGCGCCGACAGCGCGGGCGCCAGCTCGCGCAGTTGCGTGCGCACCAGGTAGAAATTGTCCAGCAGCCACTCCGCAGCCGGCTCGATGCGGCGCTGCTCGGCCACCGCGACGCGCGCCACGGCGTAGGCACGTCGCAGGCTGCGCTCATGCTCCGCCAGAGTTTTGCGCGGGTGCTGGTTGGCCGGGGAGAGCGGTTTCGCGTCGCGCAGCACGAGGTCGCGGTGCCGGCGCGCCAGTGTGCGCGCGCAGGTTTGCAGATCGACCGCGGGGCCGGTGTTTTCGCGGCCGGGCGGCTCGGGCGCGGACGCGGCGGCTGCGCGCGCGCGCCGCCACCTGCCGATCCATGCCTGGAGTCCGCCGTTGCGAGCCAAGTCCCACCCATCCTCGAGGTCAGCACCCGAGTGTATGCGGGAACGTGTTCACTGGATGTTGAATCGCCCGCCAGGGAACGGCTCAGTCCGCGCTCGAGTAAGCCACCGTGCTGAGCAAAGCCAGTGCTTCTTTCCGCGAATCCAGCCGCGTGTGCTGCACCACGATCGGCACGTCCGACTCGAACACGCTGGAATAATCGGTGTCGCGCGGCACCGGCGCAGGGTCGGTCAGATCGTTGAAACGCAGGTGCAACGTGCGACGGGCAGGCACGGTGACCTGGTACGGGCCGACGGGTTCGCGATCGGAAAAATACAACGTGATGCGCACGTGCGCGTCGCGGTCGGTGGCGTTCAACATGCACGCGGTTTCATGGCTGAGGAAGCGGCGGTCCTCACCGTCGGTGCTGTCGGGCGGAATATAGCCTTCCGCGATGGCCCAGTGGGTTTTGCCGATGGTCATCGATTTCTCCTCATTCAGCGCCAACGACCGCGTGAGCCGCACCGGCATGACAACGCGCCGATCACTCCCAGCGCGAACGCACCCGCCAGCAGCGGCGCGCGGTTCTTCTCCACCCACAACGCAGGCGAGTGGGAACACGCACGCGCGCTGAACTCGCCGCGCGCCGCATGTTCGCCGGCCACGGGTTCGAACAGGTTGTCCGGATGCGTACCGGTTTCCGGCTGATCGGTCATCTGTCCGCTGAAGCCGGTGCGCCCCAGATACCAGTCCATCAGTCCCGGCATGAAACGCTGGCCCCACAAGGCCAGCCAGGTCGGCGCGCCGACCGGAATATTGCGTCGCTTGTGGCTGGCGGCATACAGGATCGCCTCGGCCGCGATTTCCGGTTCGTAGATCGGCGGCACCGGCTGCGGGCGGCGCGGCAATTTGTTGCGCGCCCATTCGAATTGCGGCGTGTTCATCGCCGGAAGTTGCACAACGGTGACGTGGATACGGCTGCGCGCGTGGATCAGTTCGCAACGCAACGCGTCGATGAAACCGGCCAGCGCGCGCTTGGCGCCGCAGTACGCCGATTGCAGCGGGATGCTGCGTACGCTGAGCGCCGAGGACACCTGCACGATCGTGCCGCGGTTGCGCGCGCGCATGCGCTTCAATGCGGCCATCGCGCCGTACACACCGCCGAGATAGGTCACTTCAGTCACGCGCCGGAATTCATCCGGCGTGATTTCGTCCACCGGCGCGAACACCGTCGCCATGGCGTTGTTGACCCAGATGTCGATCGGACCCAGTTCGCGCACGATGCGGTCGGCCGCTTCGTCCAGCGCCGAGGCGTCGGCGACATCGGCGCTGCACGCGACGGCTTGGCCGCCGGCCAGCTCGATTTCGCGCCGCGTCGATTCCAGCCCTTCCTCGCCGCGCGCGATCAATCCGACCTTCGCGCCCTGTTTCGCGAACGCCAGCGCGGTGGCGCGGCCCACGCCCGCGCTGGCGCCGGTGATCGCGACGACCTTGTTTTGAAAGGAACCTTTCACGCTTGCTCCTTGCGTTTGCGTTCGATGTAGTGATCGTTCATCGGTGCGGATCACTTGTCGATGCACTCGGAATGTCCGCAACCGCACGCGCCACCCTGGATGCGCGGATCGGCAGGATCGGGATTCTGATCGGCCTTGCGGCAATGCTCGCTGCAATACTGCTGTTCGCTCTCGACTTCGCAGCGGCAGCCTTCGTGTCCGCAACGGTGTTTGGGATGATCGATTTCCATGATTGCCTCCATAGGGCGGACTCCGTCCGCCGGTGTGCTTCATGTAGGGCGAACTTCGTCCGCCGCTGCGCTTACTCCGTCCGCCGGTTCACAACGGCGGGCAAAGCCCGCCCTACATCACCCGATACCGCTCCGCGTCCTGGTGCTTGAACTCCAAGCCCATGCCCGGCCGCGAAAGATCGGGTTTCAATGCGCCGTCCTCCGGCTTCAGCACGCCATCGAACAGCATCGACTCGATGCGCACGTGATCGTGGAAATATTCGATGTGCCGCAGCGGGCGCGTGCTGCATGCCGGATGCGCATGCAACGCCGGCGCGCAATGCGCCGAGAGCGGCAGATTGAACGCCTCGCACAACGCGCTCGCGCGCAGGAATCCGCTGATGCCGGCGCAGCGCGTCGCGTCGGCCTGCAAGACATCCACTGCACCCGCTTGCAGCATGCGGTGGAAATACCCCGAGTCGTAACCGTATTCGCCCGCGGCGATATCCATTTCCGGCGGCGCGCGATCACGGATCAGGCGCAAGCCGTCCAGATCGTCTGACGTCACCGGCTCCTCGAACCAGGCCACATCGTATTCGGCGAAACTGCGCGCCAGATTCAGCGCCTGCTTGCGAGAGTAGGCGCCGTTGGCGTCCACGAACAGTTGCACCTCTTCGCCGATCGCGCCGCGTGCCACGCCCACGCGCATGATGTCGCGTTGCGGTTCGCGGCCGACTTTCATCTTCACCATCTTGATGCCTTCATTCGCCCAGCCGCCGAGCTGATCGCGCAACCGCGCATCGCTGTAGGAACAGAATCCGCCGCTGCCGTACACCGGCGCCGCATTGCGGACGGCGCCCAGCAGTTTGAACAAGGGCAGATCCAGCAACTTCGCTTTCAAATCCCACAGCGCGTTGTCCACCGCGCTGATCGCCATCGAGGCAATGCCCGGCCGGCCGAGGTTGCGGATTCGCGCCAGCATCGCCGACCACGCGCCTTCGATGTCCATCGCATCGCGGCTCTCGATCACTTTCGAGAGCAGATCGCGGATCAGCACCGCAGTGGAAACATCCGCATAGCTGTAACCGAGACCGCACTGAGCGCCGGCTTCGACTTCCACCAGCACCAGCGTGGTCGATTTCCATTCCAGCGTGCCGTCGGATTCGGGCGCGTCGGTCGGCACGGTGTACGCGCTTACCCGCGGCACACCCAGCGAGACCGTTTCCATGACGATCAATCACTGCTGCCGGGAAACAGGGTCGCCATCGTCTCGCGCGCGGATTCGCGCAGCATGCCGCGCGTGCCGGAATCGCCTTTCAACATCGATTCGGCGAACGCCTTGGCTTGTTTCAAGGTGATATGCGGTGGCAGCGGCGGCACTTCCGGATCAGTGATCGCCTCGATCACGCAAGGGCGGTCAGCCGACAAGGCTTCGTCCCAGGCCGAACCGATCTGCTCGGGCCGATTGACCATCACGCCTTTCAATCCGATCAGTTCCGCATAACGCGCATACGGAAAATCGATTACGTGCTGCGAAGCGTCGTACTTGGGATCGCCTTCCATCACGCGCTGCTCCCACGTCACCTGATTCAGGTCGCGGTTGTTCAACACCATGATGATCAGGCGCGGATCGGACCATTCCTTCCAGTAGTCGCGGATGGTGATCAGCTCGGCGTTGCCATTCATCTGCATCGCACCATCGCCCACCAGCGCGATCGCCACGCGGTCGGGAAACGCGAACTTCGCGGCGATCACGTACGGCACGCCCGGACCCATGGTCGCGAGCCCGCCGGAAAGCGAAGCCATCATGCCGCGGCGGATCCTGATGTCGCGCGCGTACCAGTTGGCCGCCGAGCCGGAATCGGATGCGAGGATGCAGTTGTCCGGCAGCTTGGGCGAAAGCTCCCAGAACATGCGTTCGGGGTTGACCGGTTCGGCTTCGGCCATCGCGCGCGATTCCAGCACGCGCCACCAGTGCTTCACGCCTTCCTCGATCTGCTCGCGCCAACTACGATCGGACTTGCGCTGCAGCATCGGGATCAGCGCGCGCAGCGTCGCTTTGGAATCGCCGACCAGATTGATCTCCATCGGATAGCGGATCGACAGCATCGCCGGATCGATGTCGATCTGCACGCCGCGCGCTTGCCCTTCCTTGGGCAGGAATTCGGAATACGGAAAACGCGAGCCGATCATCAGCAGCGTGTCGCAGCCCATCATCATGTCCCAGCTCGGCTTGGTGCCGAGCAGGCCGATCGAGCCGGTGACGAAGCGCAGATCGTCGGGCAGCGCGGCCTTGCCCAGCAGCGCCTTCGACACGCCCGCGCCCAGCAGATCGGCCGCTTCGATCACTTCATCGGTCGCGCCGAGCGCGCCCGCGCCGACCAGGATCGCGACCTTCTCGCCGGCGTTCAGCAGTTCCGCGGCCGCGCGCAGGTCGCGTTCCATCGGCACCACGTTCGGCGGCCGATAGCCGAGGCCCGAATGGATCGTGCCGTGCTTGCGTGGCGGCGTTTCTACCGCGTCCAGTTCCTGCAGGTCGTTCGGCACGATGATGCAGGTGACGGTGCGTTTGGAAATCGCGATGCGCATCGCGCGATCCACCACGTGCCGCACTTGCGCGGGCACGGTGATCAGTTCGACGTATTCGGAAGCGACGTCCTTGAACAGCGTGGTCAGATCGACTTCCTGCTGGTACTGGCCGCCCAGCGCCGCGCGCGCCTGTTGCCCCACGATCGCCACGACCGCCATGTGGTCGAGCTTGGCGTCGTACAAACCGTTCAACAGATGGATCGCGCCCGGGCCGGATGTCGCCATGCACACGCCGACTTCGCCGCTGAACTTGGCATGCGCGCAGGCCATGAACGCGCACATCTCTTCGTGCCGCGCGCGCACCAGTTTCATCTTGCCTTCGGTGCGATTCATCGCGCCCATCAGGCCGTTGATGCCATCGCCGGGATAACCGTAGATGCGGCGCACGCCCCACTCGTGCAGACGATGGATCAGGAAATCGCTGACGGTGGCTGCCATGGGTTACCTCCTTGTGGCCGCAGGCGATGCGCATCGTGCGCAGCACACGAGTTTGCGACACGGCGAGTCAACGTGACGCGAAATGCGGCTTCACCTCCATTCCGCTGCGACCCGCCGGTGTAGGGCGGACTTTGTCCGCCTATGCAATGGCAGACAATGGCTGCCAACTCACAGGTCGGAGTTCGGCGGCGGACGGAGTCCGCCTACTTGTAATCGCAATCTACAACTCGCCTCTCGCCGCCATCTCGCGGATGCGATCCGCCGTACGACACGCGATCGCCTGGATCGTGAGCGAGGGATTGGCGCCGCCGACGGTGGGAAACACCGAGCCGTCGCAAATCCACAGATTCGGAATGTCCCAACTGCGACAATCGGCGTTCACCACGCTGGCGCGCGGATCGTCGCCCATGCGCGCGGTGCCGTTGAGGTGCGCGGTATCGTCTTCCTCGACCCAGATGTCGCGGGCGTCGACCGCCTCGAGACACTGCGACATGAAATCCACCGAGTGCTTCACCAGCGCCTTGTCGTTGTCGCACAGCGAGAAGGTCACGCGCGCGATCGGCAAGCCGTACTGATCCTTCTCGTCCGCCAGCGTGACGCGATTGCGCTCCTGCGGCAGGGTTTCGCCGCAGATCTTGAACCCGACCTGATGGTTGTATTTCTCCATCTCGCGCAACAGCGCCTCGCCCCACAGGCCGCGATTGCCCACTTGCGTGGAAGCCCAGGTCACGGGCAGCGGCCCTTGCGACATGAAGCAATAGCCGCCGAAGAAATCCTTGCCCTCGTCGCAATAGTTCCAGTGCTCGGTCAGCGTGAGCGAAGGCGGTCCCTTGTACCAGCGGATCTCGTCTTCCACCGTTCCGTACACGCCCTGGTTGGTTTGCGTCATCAGGTTCCTGCCGACCAGGCCGGAACTGTTGGCGAGGCCGTCGGAAAATTTCGCGTCGGCGGAATTCAACAGCAGCCGCGGCGTTTCGATTGCGTAGCCCGCGACCACCACGTTGCGCGCGCGCTGGAAATGCCATTGCCCTTCGCGGTGGTAGTGCACGCCGGTGACGCGGCCTGCATCGTTGGTTTCGATGCGTCCGACCATCGCGAGATCGCGGATCTCCGCGCCGGCCCTCACGGCGCGCGGAATCCAGGTGATCAGCGCGCTCTGCTTGGCGTTCGTCGAACAACCGATCACGCAAAAGCCGCGATACACGCACGGATGCGATTGCCCGCGAGGCGCGGACACGGTGGCGAGCGGCGTTTCCGTCCACTCGATGCCCATCGCTTCACAGGCCTGCGCCAGAATCCAACCCGAGGCATTGATCTCGTGCGCGCGATAGGGATAGCGCGGCCGCGGCGGACCCCACGGATAGGTCACGGGCCCGGCGATCTTCAGCGCCTGCTCGACTTCCGTGTAGTAGTTCCACATCTCGCGCCAGTCCAGCGGCCAGTCGGCGCCGTAACCGAGCACGCTGCGCGCCTTGAACCACTCGGGCCGGAAGCGCAAGGACACCATCGCGAAGTGCACGGTGGAACCGCCGACCGACTTGCCACTGTTGTTGCTGCCCAGTTGCAGCGGGTTGCCGCCGTCGCAGATGCGCTCGTCGGTCCAATACAACTTCGCCTGATGCGTTTCGTCTGAAGCGAATTCCTCCAGCGGCCGCCACCACGCACCTGCATCGAATCCGATTACAGAGAATCCGGCTTCGGCCAGTTTCGCCGCGAGCGTTCCGCCGCCGGCGCCGGTGCCGACGATCGCGAAATCCACTTCCTCGTCGTCGCGGAACTCGCGCATCGGCATCCAGCCGCCGATGCGCAATGGATCGGGAGCGCGGCCATGCTTGCCGCGCGGCGTGTACAGCGCGTCATCCAACATGTTCGTTGGCCTTGCGGGTCTTTTCTTCCTCGCCCGGTTTGGCTTCGACCGCTTCCCACGGATCGCGGCGGTTGAAATACATGCGCACGTAGCCGCGCGGACTGGCCGGCCCGCCGAACCCGATTTCGCTCCACGCCGTGGGATGCGAGTAGTAGGCGTTGACGATGTCGTGCGCGAGGCGGCGCGAGAAAAACGCATCGCAAGGCATGCCGCCCCATTCGGGGCCGTCGAGCTTTCCGTGCTGCATGTCGCGCAGCAGTTCGTCCTGTTGCGCTTGGGTGAGAAAATGGAAACGCCGCCCATGTTTCGACTGCGATTGCGAATCCAGCGCGGCCAGTCCACGCCGCCACGCTTCCTGCATCCGCGGCAGCGACGCGATGCGGTAACCCTCGCGGTCGTCGTCGAACAACTTGCGATCGACCAGCGCCGCGATCGGCACCGGTGCGCGCGATTTCGGTTGCGGCACGATGCGGTCGCATACCGCAACAAGCGTCTGCCATTCTTCCGCACTGAAAAATTTCGGCGCATCGATGACGTTCAAACGCGCGTCGATCACCGCACGCGTCGCCGCGTTCCATGAGGGCGTGTCGCGTTTCTTCAAAACGTCGTAGCCGGAATAACGCTCACGCATCGGGATGCTCCGACAGGAGTCCGAGCGCAGCGAGTCCCGCGAGTGCGAGCCCGGTGAAACTCGGCGGCGCCGGCACCGGCGGGCCGTTCAACAGGGTCTGCTTCCAGTTGCGCCAGCCGCCCATGTTGCGATGCACACCGAAGGCGTGGAAACCCGCGCCGATGAAACCGATCGCCGCGGTCAGGCGCAGCCACCATTGGGTGAAGCGCCGCGGTTTATCGGGATGGCTCGATGCGGTTTCGGCGAGCAAGGCCGCCGCCACCGGCGGCACCGTCACCGGCACGTACATGAAAGGATCGTGATAGGCGCCGCGAAAGTGCAGCAATCCCGCTTCGGCCGCGGTCGCGAGCAAGCCGATGCTGGTGAGCGCAGCCAGCGCGCGCCCCGCGCGGAAACCGAACACGCGAACACGGCGCGAGCCGCTGTCGCGCAATCGTTCCGAGTAATAGCCGAGCAATCCGGAAAGCGCGACGGCCGCGGGCGCGCCGAGCGGCGAACCGTAGAACAGGTTCTGCCAGGAGAAACCGCCGGGGCGTTTCGTGATGTTGTAGATGTGGAATCCCGTGCCGACCAATCCGGTCACCGCCGCGGCGAGATACACCGGATCGCGCACTTCGTGCGCGCCGGCGCGACGATCGCCGGTGCCGTGCGCGCTGACGGCGAGCGTCGCCGCCGAAACCACCACGGGCGTGATCATCGCCTTGTTGTGGAACGAGCCGCGGTAGTGTTCGATCGTGCTGTCCAGCAAGGTGGACGTCGCGATCAGGCCCGACGCACGATTCAACCGCCGTGCGGCCTTGATCACCGCCTGTTGTCGGGAAGGGTGCGATGCACGGCGACGAGGACCGCCTGATCCGGATCGACTCCGCAGCGCCGCGGCGCCCGCCAGAACCACAAGCGAGCCCAGTGCACCCATTCCGATTTGCCGCTTTGTGGGCATGCGAACGACTGTCCTTGTCGGCGGCGTTGCATCTTCGTCGCACTCCTGCGCACAACACCGCACGCCAAATCGCGTACTTTGCAGCGCGCTATGTCAATCCTGCGCGAAATTCGGCTTGTGCCGAGTTGCGGCAGGTCGCTCTTTGCGCCGCGCGTTCGCTTTGCGCTAATGTGAAAGAGCTGCAACTCACGCCGTGCTTGCGTGATGTGCGCGTGCGGCTCTGCACAAGGACGGCGGGTTGGCGCAGATTTTTTCCAGGCATTTCGGTTTCGTGTTCCGCCTCTGCGCGCTCGCAGCGGTGGTGATCGTCATCGCGCTGATCCTGTTGTGGCGGGCGGTGATGGCTTATCCCGCCGGCGTGCAAGAAGCGCTGGACCAGCCGATCCCCTTCAGCCACAAGCACCATGTCGGCGACGACGGCATCGACTGCCGATATTGCCACACTTCGGTCGAGCGCTCGGCATTCGCGGGCATTCCGCCGCTCTCGACCTGCATGACCTGCCACTCGCAGCTCTACACCGATCAGCCGATGCTGAAGCCGCTGATCGCCGCGTACGAAAGCGGCGTGTCGTTCCACTGGAAGCGGCTGCACAAGCTGCCGGACTTCGTCTATTTCGATCACTCGATCCACATCGCCAAAGGCGTGGGCTGCGAGAGCTGCCACGGCCGCGTGGACGAGATGCCGTTGATGGCGCGCGTGGCGCCGCTGACGATGCAGTGGTGCCTGGATTGCCACCGGCATCCGGAGAACTACCTGCGTCCGCGTGATCAGGTCTTCAGCATGAGCTGGCGATCGAAAGATCAACTCGCGCTCGGCGAGAAGCTGGTGCGCGAATATCACATCGACAAGCGGAGGCTGACGGATTGTTCCGTCTGTCATCGCTGATGTCATCAGGGATGAAACCTCCGTTCGATCTCGATGCCGCGCGCGCGCAACTGCGAGAGGCGCGCGGGCCGCGCTACTGGCGCTCGCTGGAAGAGCTGGCGGATGCCGAAGGTTTTCAGGCGTGGTTGAAGACGCAATTCCCGCAGCTTGCGCAAGGCGTGCCACTGGACCGGCGCGGCTTTCTGAAATTCATTGGCGCGTCGATGGCACTGGCTGGTGTGACCGCGTGCAGTCATCCACCGCAGACGCAACTCGTGCCTTACGTGCACGGACAGGATGAATGGGCCACCGGATTGCCGCGTTATTTCGCGACCACTCTGACGCGCAACGGTTATGCGCACGGCGCGCTGGTGCGCAGCGACGAAGGCCGGCCGACCAAGGTCGAAGGCAATCCGCAACATCCGGCCAGCCTCGGCGCCACAGACATCTTCGCGCAAGCCGCGATCCTGCAATTGTGGGATCCGGATCGTTCGCAGTCGGTGATGCACGGCGACACCGTCGCGACCTGGGAAGATTTCGCCGACGCGTGGTTTGCGCTGCGCGCGCGTTTCGACAAGCACGGTGACACCGGTCTGCGCGTGCTGACGCGCACGATCACTTCGCCCACGCTGGCGGCGCAACTGGATGCCTTGCAGAAGAAATATCCGAATGCGCGCTGGCATGTGCACGAACCCGGTGGTCCGTCGCTGGTGCGCGGCACGGATGCGAGTGGAGCACCCATGTCGGTGCGCTACCACCTCGATCGCGCGAAAGTGATCCTGTCGCTGGATGCGGATTTTCTTGCCGATCCCGCAGCGGGCGTGCGCTACGCGCGCGATTTCATCAGTGGGCGCGATCCGGAACGCGGCGCGATGTCGCGGCTGTATGTGGTCGAGCCCACGCCTTCGATCACTGGAATGATGGCGGATCATCGCCTGCCGCTGGAATCGGCTCGCATTGGAGAGTTCGCGCTGGCGCTGGCGCGGCGGGTGGGCGCGGGAAACGCGGGCTCCACATCGCAATCGGCGCAACACGCGCGCTGGCTGGATGCGTTGGCCGACGATCTGCGCGCGGCACACGGCGCATCGTTGGTCGTCGCGGGTTTTGCGCAACCACCGGAAGTGCATGCGGTGGCGCGCGCGATGAACGCTGCGCTGGGAAATGTCGGCGCGACTGTCGAATACGGCGCACCGGTCGAAGCGCTGCCGGCGCAAGCGCTCGCTCCGAGGGCCGGCGATGATGGCTCGCTGCGCGCGCTGACGACCTCGATGCACGCGGGGCAAGTCGACACGTTGCTGGTGCTCGGCGGCAATCCGGTCTACGACGCGCCGGCCGATCTCGAATTCGCCACTGCGCTGAAGCGCGTGCCGCATTTGTTGCACCTGGGTTTGTATCGCGACGAAACCGGCGCGGCGGCGGAATGGCATCTGCCCATGGCGCACGAACTGGAGGCTTGGGGCGATGCGCTCGCGTTCGACGGCACAGCTTCGATCGCCCAACCCTTGATCGCACCGCTGTACGGCGGCAAGTCGGCGATCGAACTGATGTCGCTGCTGTTGGGTGGCGATTTCAGCGACGGACGCACGCTGGTGCGGCAGCAGTGGGCGGCGCAGTTGCAGGATGACAATGCTTGGAATGCGGCGCTGCAGGCGGGAGTCATCGCAAACGCTGCCGGTGCAACCAGCGCGCCTGCGAAGAACGAATCGGGCGCGACCACTTCGCCACTCCCTCACCCGCCGAGCGCTGCGCGCTCGGCGACCCCGGATCAAGTCCGGGGCAGGCTCTCTCCCCAAAGGGGAGAGGTGAATCTTTCCGGCGCCAATACATCAACGAACGCCGCTGGCTTCTCTCCCTCTCGCCAGCGGGGAGAGGGTCGGGGCGAGGGGGCTGCCACAGCTTCGCAATCCGAAGCGAAGCTCGAACTCCTCTTCCGCCCGGACCCAACCATCGGCGACGGCGAATGGGCCAACAACGGTTGGCTGCAAGAGCTGCCCAAGCCGTTGACGCAACTGACCTGGGACAACGTCGCGCTGATTTCACCTGCATTGGCGAAGGAAAAGAATCTGCGCGACGGCGATGTGATCGAACTGCGTTCGCGCGGACGAAAGCTGCGCGCGCCGGTGTGGATCATGCCGGGACAGGCGCCGCGCAGCGTGACCGTGCATCTCGGCTACGGCCGCACGCGTGCGGGCCGCGTTGGCGACGGCATCGGTTACAACGCGTATGCGCTGCGCACTTCTGTTGCGCCGTGGCAGACCGACGATCTGCAGATCTTCAACACCGGCGAGCGTTACGAGCTCGCGACGACGCAACATCATTTCAATATGGAAGGCCGCGACCTGCTGCGCGAGGGCACGCTGGCCGAGTATCTGGGCGATCCACATTTCGCCACCACACACGACAAGTACGGCGAAAAACCGCGGTCGCTTTATCCCGATTACCCGAAGGGCGAATACGCCTGGGGCATGAGCATCGATCTCAACGCCTGCATCGGTTGCAAGGCGTGCACGATCGCGTGTCAGTCCGAGAACAACATTCCTATCGTCGGCAAGGAGCAGGTGCATCGCGGCCGCGAGATGCACTGGATCCGCGTCGATCGTTATTACGAAGGCAATGCGGACAATCCGCGCGCGCTGGCGCAACCGGTGCCGTGCATGATGTGCGAGCACGCGCCCTGCGAGCTGGTCTGCCCGGTGGACGCCACGATGCACGATTCGGAAGGGCTGAACGTGCAGGTGTACAACCGCTGCGTCGGTACGCGCTTCTGCTCCAACAATTGTCCGTACAAGGTGCGGCGCTTCAACTTCATGCAATACGCGGACAAGCAGACGCCGCAATACGAGGCCATGCGCAATCCGGAGGTTTCGGTGCGCCGCCGCGGCGTGATGGAGAAGTGCACCTACTGCATCCAGCGCATCGAAACCGCGCACATCTCCGCCGATCGCGAGAACCGCCGCTTGCGTGATGGTGAGGTGGTGACGGCGTGCCAGGCAGTTTGCCCTACACAGGCGATCCGCTTCGGCGACATTTCCGATCCGCATGCGGATGCCACGAAAGCCAAAGCCTCGCCACGCAATTACGCGATGCTGGCCGAACTCGGCACGCGTCCGCGTACAACGTATCTGGCGCGCATTCGCAATCCGAATCCCGCGCTCGAGGAAAAATCATGAGCGTGACGACGCACTGCGATCGCTTCGCTCCCTCCCCTTCAAGGGGCGAATCGGCGCGTTTGCGAACCGAAGGTTCGCGCGCCGATGAGCGCCCGAAGCAGGAGCGAAGGGCAGGGTTGCTTGGCGAGGACAGGACGTCCGAGCCTAGCAACGCGGGGCGGGGATGGTGTCCATCCATCAATCCCCTCCCCCGACACGCTACGTGTGTCGACCTCTCCCACAAGGGGAGAGGTGAAAGCTTGTGTTCGGCGGATTACCAGAGCGGGGAGCCATGAGCGCGGTGATCCCCAACGACGCGCTGCCGCCGGTGATCGAACCGGGGCAAAACGCGAGCACGATCACCACGGAAATATCCGCGGTCACATTGCAGCGCCCGACCGGCTGGTTGTGGATTATTGGATTGCTGATTTCGCTGGCGTCAAGCGGCCTGCTGTTCGTCGGCATCTGCTGGCTGCTGTACGCGGGCGTCGGCATTTGGGGTCTGAACATTCCCGTTGCTTGGAGTTTCGCGATCGCCAATTACGTCTGGTGGATCGCGATCGGCATGGGCGGCACCTTCATCTCGGCCGGTATGTATCTGGCGCGCCAGCCGTGGCGCAATTCGATCAACCGCTTCGCCGAAGCGATGACGGTGTTCGCGGTGTCGGTGTCGGGCATCTTCCCGATCCTGCACCTCGGACGGCCGTGGTTCTTCTACTGGCTGTTCCCGTATCCGGACGTGATGAATGTCTGGCCGCAGTGGCGCAGTTCACTGGAATGGGATTTCTGGGCGATCCTCGCTTACCTGATCGTTTCGATTGTTTACTGGTACATCGGGATGCTGCCCGATCTCGCCACCTTGCGCGATCGCGCGCCGACCTTGGCGAAAGCGCGCTTCTACGGATTGCTCGCGCTGGGCTGGCGCGGCGAAGCGCGCCACTGGCTGCGCTTCGAGCAATTCAACCTGATCACCGCCGGCATCGCGGTGGCGCTGGTGTTCTCGGTGCACAGCATGGTCGCGCTGGATTTCTCCGAAGGCCTGGTGCCGGGCTGGCACGAAACGATCTTTCCGCCATTCTTCATCGCCGGCGCGCTGTTCTCCGGTTTCGCGATGGTGCTGGTGCTGGGCATCCCGCTGCGGCGCTTCTTCGGCTTGCAGGCGTTCCTCAACGATCGACACATCGTCAACATGGCGAAGATGATGCTGTGCGCGGGGCTGTTCGTGGACTACAGCTACTTCAGCGAAATCTTCACCGCGTTCTATTCGATGGACCGCTACGACCTCGCGATGACCCTGCACCGTCTGTACGGCGCATACGCCTGGGCGTTCTGGGGCACGATCCTGTTCAACGCGCTGAACATTCAGTTGCTGTGGTTCCCGCGCGTGCGGCGCAGCCACGCGGCGGTGTTCGTGATCTCCATCGGTGTGTTGATCGGCATGTGGCTGGAACGCTTCATGCTGGTCGTGTCCAGCCTTTACGAAGACTTCGTGCCCTCGGCGTGGGGCATGTTCTGGCCGACGTTCTGGGATCTGGCGTTCCTCGCCGGTTCGGTCGGATTGTTCTTCCTGATGTTTCTGCTGTTCGCGCGCTTGCTGCCGGTGCTGTCGATGTTCGAACTGCGCAAGCTGGCGCATCAGTCCGGCAGCGGCGCGGTCGAGCGCGGAGGCGAACCGTGAGCGAACGCCTGCTCGGATTGCTGGCGGAATTCGCCGATGCCGCACAACTGCGCGGTGCGGTGCTGCGCGCGCGGCACGAACGCTATGCAGACATCGAGGCGTATTCGCCTTATCCGGTGGATGGCCTGACCGAAGCGATGGGCGTGCGCCGCGGACATGTGCCGTTCTGGATGTTGCTGGGCGCGATCGGCGGCGGCGGATTCACCTATTGGCTGGAGTGGTATTCGGCCGCGGTGAATTATCCGATCAATATCGGCGGACGGCCCACGTTTTCGTGGCCGGCATTCCTGCCGCCCGCATTGGAAATGACCCTGCTGTGGGCGGTATTGCTGGGCGTGCTCGCCATCCTGGTCGGAAATCGATTGCCGCGCGTGCATCACCCGTTGTTCGCGGTGCGCGCGTTCGATCGCGCCAGCAGCGACCGCTTTTTCCTTTTGCTGCGCGCAAGCGATCCGCGTTTCGAACCGCGCCGCGCGCGGGAATTCCTGCAAACTCTCTCGCCGCTGTCGATCAGCGAGGTGATGGAGTGAAAGCGCGCACCCTGCTGATCGTCTGTGCGCTGTTCACGCTCGCGGGCTGCGAACGCGGCATGCACGAGATGTACGATCAGCCGAAATACAAGCCGCTGAAGCCGAGTTCCTTTTTTGCCAACGGCAATTCCTCGCGGCCGCAGGCGCAAGGCACGGAGCCGCGTTCCGGCGGCGCGCTGGCGGGCGCCAGCAGCGGACGCAACGGAACACTCTCGATTCCTCCACCTGCACCTCCGGTCAGTGGCGTGGATGCGCAAGGCAAACCGCTGGCGCAAGGCGGTCCCGCTGCGCAAACCGGTTACGTCAATCCCTTGCCGATCACACCGCAGTTGCTGGCGCGCGGCCAGGAGCGCTTCGATATCTATTGCGCGCCTTGCCACAGCCGCGCGGGCGACGGCGACGGCATGATCGCGCGCCGCGGTTTTCCGCATCCACCGAGTTACCACACCGACGCATTGCGCAATGCGCCGGACAGCCACTTCTATGACGTGATTACGAACGGTTACGGCGCGATGTTTCCCTACGCCGCGCGCATCAATCCGCACGACCGCTGGGCAATCGTGGCTTACATCCGCGCCTTACAACTGAGCCAGCACGCACCGGCGTCGGACTTGAGCGCGCAGGATTTGCAGAAATTGCAGGGAGCGACGCGATGACCGCCTGGCTGCCGCGTACGCGCTCGGAATGGATCGCCTTGATCGTCGGTGTGGCCGCGCTGATCGCCTGCGGTCTGCTGGGAACACGCGCGCCGCAGCAGACGTTGCTTTCGTACTTGTTCACTTTCTTCTTCTTCACCGGCCTGAGCTTCGGCAGCCTCGCGCTGTTGATGGTGCACGCGCTGACCGGCGGGGCGTGGGGCTGGTACATCCGCGCGCCATTGCTCGCCGCCGCGCGCGTGCTGCCGCTGATGGGGCTGGCGGTGATCCCGCTGCTGGTTTGCATGGGCGCGCTGTATCCGTGGACTACGCTGCAACCGCACGATGCGCAGTTGCATGCGCAGAGCTGGTATCTGGCCGATACGTTCTTCGTGATCCGCACGATCGTGTATTTCGCGCTGTGGCTGGGCGGGTTGTTCGCTTTTCAACGTACGCTCGATGATCCGGTACGCCTGCGCCGCATCGCCGCGCCGGGCCTGATCGTGTTTGCGCTGACCACGCTGGTCGGCTCGACCGACTGGATCCTCTCGTTGACGCCGCATTGGCATTCGTCGGTGTTCGGCATGATGGTCGGCACGGGGTGGATCCTGATCGGCTGCGCGCTGGCGGTGTTGTGCGCGTGTTTGCGCGAAGACGCCGACGCGCACCCGCCGCACGTGCTGCACGACCTCGGCAATCTCCTGTTGGCGCTGGTGCTGGCATGGGCGTATCTCGTCTTCATGCAGTATCTGACGGTGTGGATCGCCGATCTGCCGGATGAAAACGGCTGGTACATCCCGCGCACGCTGACCTCCTGGCGATACCTCGCCTGGTTCCTGATCGCCTTCCATTTCGTGATCCCGTTCTTCGTGCTGCTGTCGCGTGAAGCCAAGCGGCGGCGCGGATGGTTGGGAACGATCGCGGCGATGCTGCTGGTCGCCGATCTCGCCGACGCGTTCTGGCTGGTGGTGCCGAGTTTCCGCGCGCAAGGATTCCTGCTGCGCTGGAGCGATCTGTGCGCGCCGCTGGGGCTGGGCGCGTTGTGGTTGTGCATTTTCTTGAGCCAATTGCGGGTGATCCGATTGCCGATCGTCGCGCGTGCGCAAGCCACGACTGAGATGGAGCGCAGCCATGGCTGAGCACGAGCATCCGTTCGGCCACGAACCTTCCGCGATCGCGGTTCGACGCGTGCTGATCATCGGCGCGATCCTGGCATTCGTGGCGATCACTTCGGTGGTGGTCCTGCATTTCGTGCTACGCGACATGGTGATGCCGCGGCATGCGGAGCTGATGCTGCGCGCCGGTGCGCTTCCGCCCGAACCGCGCCTGCAAGCCTCGCCACAGAACGATCTGGCCGTGTTCCGCGCACAGAAGGAAGCGTTGCTCTCCGGTTATGCCTGGGCCGATGCCTCGCACAATTATGCGCGCATCCCGATCGCACGCGCGATGCAGATTTATGCGCAGCAGCACGCCCGACCTGCAAGCGGTGCCACGGCGGGAGCATCGCCATGAGCTTGCGCTGCTCCAAACTCATGCTGCCGGTTTCGGCATTCCTGTTGGCGATCGCGAGCGCATGCTTGGCGCAGCCGCAAACGCATCTGCGTGCGCCGCCCGATCTGCTGCAACGCGTCCGCTTCGATCAAAACCTCGGCGCGCAGGTGCCGCTGGATGCGGTGTTTCACGATGCGAGCGGCAAGCCGGTGCAGTTGCGCGAACTGCTAGGCGGCAAGCCGGCGTTGCTGGTGCCGGGTTATTACACCTGCCGCAGTCTCTGCGGCGTGGTGCGTGCCGGCGTGGCGAACGCGGTGCGGCGCAGCGGGCTCGAGCCCGGCAAGCAGTTCAACGTGCTGCTGGTCAGCATCGATCCGCACGACAGCGCGGCCAATGCGCGCACCGCGCAGAGCAACGACGAGCTCGCGCATCCACATGCAAATGTCGGTGAGTGGCATTACCTCAGCGGCGCGCAGGATGCGATCGCGCCGCTGATGCGCAGCATCGGCTTCCGATATTTCTTCGACGACCGGGACGATCAATATGCACACGCTGCGGGCATCGTGCTGCTGACGCCGCAAGGCCGCATCGCACAATACCTGTTCGGCGTGCAGTTCGCGCCGGAAACGCTGCGACTGGCGCTGGTAAACGCGTCGCACGGCACCATCGGCAATGTCGTCGATCGCCTGCTGCTGCTGTGCTGCGACTACGACGCCAGCACCGGCCGCTACACGGTGACGATCGATCGCGTGATGCAGGGACTGGGAATCACCACCGCACTGGTTCTGATCGGCAGCATCGTCTGGCTGCAACGTGCGGAGAAGCTGCGCGAACGGAGCACTTCGTTGTGAATGACCGCTTCCACCTGTTGCTGCCCTCCGCGTCGAGCCTCTCGGGCCGGATCGATGCGCTGTGGTGGACGATGGTGTTGCTGTGCAGCGCAGTCGCGATCGGCGTGTTCATCATGATGTGGGTGTTCTGCATCCGCTATCGCAAGGGAAAACAGATCGACCGCACCTTGAGCCGCGGCACCACGCCGATCGAACTGACCTGGACATTGGTGCCCTTGGTGATCTTCATCGGCGTGTTCGGCTGGAGCCTGTTCCTCTATGCGCGCGAAAAAACGCCGCCCGCGGATGCGCAGACGATCTACGTGGTCGCCAAGCAATGGATGTGGAAGGTGCAGCATCCCAACGGCACCCGCGAGATCAATCAACTGCACGTGCCGCTGGATACGCCGATCCGCCTGACGATGACCTCGCAGGACGTGATCCACAGTTTCTACGTGCCGGCCTTCCGCGTGAAGCAGGACGTGCTGCCCGGCCGCTACACGCAGTTGTGGTTCGAGGCCACGCAGCTCGGCAGCTTCCCGCTGTTCTGCACGCAGTACTGCGGGCTGGATCACTCCCGGATGGGCGGACAGGTGACGGTGATGAGGCCCGAGGATTACGCACGCTGGCTGCGCGGCACCGGCGGAAACGCAACGCTGGCGGCGCGCGGCGCCGCGCTGTTCCGGTCGCTCGGATGCAGCGGCTGCCACGGCGCCAATGCCTCGGTGCACGCGCCCGATCTCGACGGACTCTACGGCCGCACGGTGCATCTGTCCGACGGCAGCAGCGTGCTCGCGGACGACGTCTACCTCCGCGATTCGATCCTGCTGCCCGGCAAGCAAGTCGTGGCCGGTTTCGCGCTGATCATGCCGTCGTTCCAGGGCCAGGTCAGCGAAGACGATCTGCTGGCGCTGATCGCGTATTTGAAATCGACGGGACCGAGGACCGGGGACCCGGGACCGAGAAAAGCAACGGCGATTCTGCCCGCATCAGAGAGCACAAAAAATGGTCGCCATTGATGCCGACACCCACATCGACACCGCGCCTCGCAATTTCCTCAATTGCGAAACCGGCTTGTGGTCCTGGCTGACCACGCACGACCATAAGCGCATCGGGATTCTCTACGCCATCGGCATCACCTTCTTCTTTTTCCTGGGTGGCGCGGCGGCGACGCTGATCCGCCTGCATCTGGTCACGCCCAACGGCGCGGTGCTGGATGCGGAAACCTACAACAAGGCCTTCACCTTCCACGGCGTGGTGATGGTGTGGTTCTTTCTGATTCCTTCCATTCCCGCGACGCTCGGCAATTTCCTGCTGCCGCTGATGATCGGCGCGCGTGATGTCGCGTTTCCGAAATTGAATCTGGCGAGCTGGTATCTCTACATCATCGGCGGGCTGTTCACGATCTGCGCGCTGCTGATGGGCGGCGTCGACACAGGCTGGACGTTCTACACGCCGTTCTCGACGATGTTCTCCAACAGCAACGTGTTCCTGGTGATCGTCGGCGTGTTCGTCACCGGCTTCTCGACGATCTTCACCGGGCTGAACTTCATCGTCACCATCCACAACCTGCGCATGCCCGGCATGAAGTGGTTCAAGCTGCCGCTGTTCGTGTGGGCGATGTACGCGGTGAGTATCGTGATGGTGCTGGCGACGCCGGTGCTGGCGATGACGCTGGCGCTGATCGGGCTGGAACGCGGTCTGGGCGTGGGTGTGTTCGATCCCGCGCTGGGCGGCGACCCGCTGCTGTTCCAGCACCTGTTCTGGTTCTACTCGCATCCGGCGGTGTACATCATGATCCTGCCGGCGATGGGTGTGGTCAGCGAGATCATTCCGTGCTTCGCCAAGCGCGACATCTTCGGCTACCGCTTCATGGTGTACGCGCTGGTGGCGATCGCGGTGATCGGCTTCCTGGTGTGGGGCCACCACATGTTCGTGGCCGGCATGTCGGTGTACGCGGGACTGGTGTTTTCGATCCTGAGTTTTCTGGTCGCGGTGCCTTCGGCGATCAAGGTGTTCAACTGGACGGCCACGCTGCACAAGGGCGCGATCACGTTCGAAGCGCCGATGCTGTACGCGCTGGGCTTCGTCGGATTGTTCATGCTGGGCGGCCTGACCGGGTTGATGCTGGCGGCACCCGCGCTGGACGTGCCGCTGCACGACACCTATTTCGTGATCGCGCATTTCCACTACGTGATGGTGGGTGGCTCGGTGATGGCGTATCTGGGCGGCATCCACTACTGGTGGCCGAAGATCACCGGCAAGCTCTACAACGAAGCGCTCGCGAAGTTCTCCGCGATCCTGATGTTCTGCGGCTTCAACCTGACCTTCTTCCCGCAATACGTGTTGGGTTACGAAGGCATGCCGCGCCGTTACGCGCACTACGCGCCGCAGTTCCAGGTCTTGAACGTGCTGTCGTCGGCGGGCGCGTCGATCCTCGCGCTTTCGTATCTGTTGCCGCTGGCGTATCTGGGCTGGTCGCTGTTCCGCGGCGCGGCCGCCGGCAATAACCCCTGGGATGCGCGCGGGCTGGAGTGGCAGACCACTTCTCCTCCGCCGACGGAGAATTTTTTCAAGCCGCCGGTGGTGCAGGATGCCTACGCCTACGATCAACCGGCGCCGTGACTGCGATGAACGCTTCCGTCAACGAAATCGAATCCCTGCGCGACCGCGGATTGCTGGAGAAGCAGTTCGACGATCCGGTGCAGCAGCGCGAAGCGGCGACGCTCGGCATGTGGGTTTTTCTTTCGACCGAAATCCTGTTCTTCGGCGTGCTGTTCGCCAGCTACACGATCTGCCGGATTCTCTATCCGCACGGTTTTGCCTACGCCAGCCGCGAAACCGATTTCCTGCTCGGCACCATTGAAACCGGCGTGCTGTTGACGAGCAGCTCGCTGATTGCTCTGGGCGTGCGCGCGATCAAGCTCGATCAACGCGCACTGGCCGCCTGGCTGCTGGCCGGCACAGCCGCGCTGGGCGTCACTTTCCTGGTGATGCACGGTTTCGAATACCACAAGGAGTGGACCGAACACCTGATCCCCGGCTTGAACTTCGCGCGCGGCGGCCCGTATGCGCGCGCGATCGAGCTGTTCTTCTGCCTGTACTACTTCATCACCGGTTTCCACTCGCTGCATGTGCTGGCCGGCGTATGCGTGATCGGCGGATTGGCGATCCGTGTGGCGCGTGGCGCGTTCGGTCCCGAGCGCTTCACCACGCTGGAACTGGCCGCGCTCTATTGGCATCTGGTCGACATCGTCTGGATCTTCGTCTATCCGCTGATCTATCTGGTGGGACGCGCAGGATGAACACACTGGCTCGCGAAGTGCGCGGCGCGCACGAACAGGAACGCAAGGACCCGGGCTCGCACATCACGCCGGTGTGGCATTACCTCGCGGTGCTGGCGACCTTGCTGGCGCTGCTGACGTTGAGTGCGATCAGCGCGCTGTTTCCGCTCGGCTACTGGAACACCATCGTCAACCTGATGATCTCGGTGATCAAGACACTGCTGGTCATGCTGTTCTTCATGCACGAAACCGAGGCGCGCACCTTGACGCGCACCACTTCGGCGCTCGGCTTCGTGTGGCTCGCGATCTTGATCGGGATCATGCTCACCGATTTTCTGGCGCGGTCGATCGTGCCCCCACCTTGGTGAGCTGCATCTTCCGGCTCAGCGGAAATGTAAGGCGGACACTGTCCGTCACGCGACGCTCGGCGGGCAATGCCCGCCCTACCTATTGCTACCACAACGGCTGCGTATTCAGCCTCTCCGATGCAGCATGTCCCGTCTCGAGCTGGGTATCGATCAGCCGATCGATGTACGTGTCGATGCGCCGGCTGCGGCGACGGCGCGAGTGGCTGCTGCGCGCGCGCGCCATCTCGTGACGGATGGTGTGGATGGCGGTCGCGCCGGCGCGCGCCCGCCGTGCGAATTCGTTGCGCTGCGCGGCGTTGGTGCACAACAACGCGGCGGCCTCGTTGAAGCGGCGCTCCTCTTCCAGCACCGCGATCATGTCCAGCAGATTGGCGTCATCCATGGCTCGGCGCTCCTTCGGCAGGTGTTTCATTGGCGGGAATGGCTCGACCGGAGACGCGACGCACACGCGTCGGCGTTCCCTTTTGGCGGTCGCCGCTCAGCAGCCAGCCCGCGGCCGCCAATGCGGCGCCGGCCAGCAGCGGGTGGCGCCAGAGCGCGCGGAACGTGCGCCGCAGCAGTCCGCGCCGCCGCCGCGGACGCGCACCCCGGAATTCGCGCGAATGGGTGAATGGCATAGGTCCCTCCTTGGACGTACGCACGGCAATCCTGTCCGTGGCGGCACAGAGTGTAGTCGGCAGGTATCTACACGCCGTGAACCCGGCGTGGCGATCGATTGCGATTTCGTACACGCAGCCGCTCGCCAGCGCCGCGGCGGAACGAACCGCTAGAATCGGGCGATTCTCCTCATCCGGACCGTTATGTCGAACTTGAACTGGTTCACCGAAGCGCACGCCGCCTCCGGTTCCTCGATCGGTTTCCGTACCGAACGCCTGCTGTGCGCGGAAAAGACACGCTTCCAGAACATCGAGATCTACGAAACGACCGACTGGGGCAATCTGATGGTGATCGACGGCTGCATCATGCTCACCAGCCGCGACAATTTCCTGTATCACGAAATGATGTCGCATCCGGCTCTGTTCACCCACACGCAACCCAGGCGCGTGGTGATCATCGGCGGCGGCGATTGCGGCACTCTGCGCGAGGTTTTGCGCCACTACGAAGTGGAAACCGCAGTGCAGGTCGAAATCGACGAGCGCGTGACGCGGCTGGCGGAAAAATATTTTCCGGAATTGTGCGAAGCCAATTCCGATCCACGCGCGCAACTGCTGTTCGACGATGGCATCAAGTACATGGCCGACTGCGCGACGGAGTCGGTGGACGTGGTGATCGTGGATTCCACCGATCCGGTCGGCCCGGCCGAAGGCCTGTTCAACGCCGCGTTCTATGCCTCGTGCTTTCGCGCGCTGCGCCCGGGCGGCATCGTGGTGCAACAGAGCGAATCGCCGATCGCGCACCTGGATCTGATCGGGTCCATGCGCGCGGAAATGCGCAAGGCGGGTTTCGAAGCCGTGCACACCCTGCCCTTCCCGCAACCGTGTTATCCCACGGGCTGGTGGAGCTGCACCATGGCGCGCAAAGGTGCGCGCATCGGCGAGTTCCGCGAACGCGACGCCACGGCGAAGAAATTTCCGACGCGCTATTACAACGCCGAAATCCATCGCGCCTCGCTGGCGGTACCGGAGTTCATGCGCGAGGCATTGGACGATTAAGTCATGCGATTTGCCGCTGCCACTCTCGTATTGTTGTCTTGCGCGAGCATTTGTTGCGCAAATTGCGCAGCGGAAAACAAAGTCGAAAAGGCCTCGGCCCAACAAGGTACCAAGCAGACTGAAACGGAGAACCTGATTTCGTACGCGCGGCGGCTCGACCAACTGGTGCAACCGATGCTCGCACGCAACGATGCCGATTCAATGTTGGCATCGGCGCTGTTGACCGGTCAGGCGGAAAACATGGAATCTCTGTCCGAAGGCAAGTTCAGCCTTGATGCTCCGCATGCGAGTGCCTTACTGAAACGGGCTGCGCAACGTTTCCCCGATGACGTGGATATCGCTTGGGCGCGATTGCAGATTTGCCTGACTCAGAGCCGGTGTGACGCTTCTGAAATCTCCAGGCGAATGCAGAAGATGGAACCTGACAATGCGGCGCCGATCATGAGCAATATCGAGCTCGCGCAGAAAGCGGATAATCCTGCTGTCGTCGAAGAAGCGCTTGCACGTGCCGCTTCCGCGCAGCGATATGATGACCACATCTTCAGTATCCAGCATCGTATCTACACCGCGTTGCAAACTGTTCCGGCGCCGGTGCCCCCGGGTGAATCCCCGCAGCTGGCGCGTACTGCGGACGCCATGGCGATGGCTCCAGTTCTAATTCCACCAGTGGTGGGATTGTTCAGGGCCTGCATCAGATCCGGTGCCATTTCTCAAACGCGAAGGAGCAATTGCGCGGCCATTGGGCGCCTCATGGAACATGGTACATCGTTGACGGCGGTCGGCTTGGGATATTCCATGGTCATTCACACGTCCGATGATCCCGATGAACGTGCAACGGCGGCGGAAAGCAAGCGCCAACATATCTGGCGCGAAGATCAAATGTCCGAATTGATGATTCAAAACCCGGCCATATCGCAGAGATTCGTAAACGCTTTTCTTACTCAACCCACCGAGCCCGCGATGCGAGATGCTTTTCTCGCGTCAAATGGTGTGGCCTTGAACCCGCCACAGGATTGGCAACCGCAAGCACCCGCAAAGTCTGCATCGGCGAATCCCGGCCAGTAAACATTCATCCGCGCGCGCTTAGCTTCGCCCCACTTCACCGAGAGATTACTCATGCATCGCCTCATCCCGACGATTGCACTCGCCACGCTGCTGTGCGCCTTCGGTGCGCACGCGGCGCAATCCAGACACAAGACGAAAGCCGCGCCGGCGCCGGCCTCTACCGTTGCGCAATCCGCCGCGCCTTCGCTCGAAGAGAAGGCGCGTATCGATGCCCTGGTGCAATACCAGCGCGACCTGGTGACGGTGAATGCGTTGCGCAGCGATGCGGTGCATCTGCTGGGCGCGGCGTTGCTGGCGCGGCCGCTGCCCGATCAGAAACCGGATTTCACTTTCCATCGCCTGGCCGAGCGCGCGGCGGCGGCGCCTGCGGCCGGCCCGGGCGTGACCTGGGCACGCCTGGCCGATTGCGATCCACAAGCCGACAATTGTCCCAACGCCGCCATGCTGAAGCAGTTGCAGACGCAGGCCGGCGACAACGCCGCGGTGTGGATGCTGGTGATGGATGAAGCGGCGCAGAAGAATGACGCTGCCGGTGAACGCGCGGCGCTCGCCAAAGCCGCGGCGGCGCAAAGCTACGACGACTATTACGGGATCGGCCTGCAAGGGATCGCCAACGTGGTCGGCACGCTGCCACCGTTGCCCGCGACGATGCAGGGCACGCAACCGGGCGAACCCAAGACCGCGGTGGGCGTGGAATTGCTGATCGCCTTCGGCGTCGCCAACCAGCATCCGCGGCCTTCGCTGAAACCTTTGCTCGACTCGTGCGATGCGGGTCACGCCGGCAAGGACGACGCGCTGAAGTCCGATTGTCTGAAAGTCGCGCACGCACTGGAGTGGGGCAGCAGTCCGATCGGCCGCGCGGTGGGTTTGCACATCCACGGCGAACTGGATCCTTCCGCCAAGGCATCCACCGACAAGGATGCGCGCGATCTCGCCTGGCAAATGGAGAATTACGGAGTGCTCGGCGTCAGCTCGCTCGGCGACGATGCGCGAGGCGGACCCTTGCTGGATGCGGCGCGCAGCGGCGGCACCGAGTTGAGCCTGGTGCTCTCCACCCTGCGCGCCAACGGCGTCAGTACGGAAGCGCCGGCGGATTGGCAACCCGAACAATCGCAACCCGCACCTACGACCAGCGGCGGCAACTGATCATTCGCAAGCATTCCTCCATGGAGCGTTTTCCGATCGGCATCCATGCCTCACCCTCGCGCGGCGTGCGTAATGCGCTACTCCGCATCACGCAAGCGCGCGGCGCTCGACCACTCCAATGCGCGAACTGATCCTGCTGCGACACGCTGAAGCCTTGCCCGTCGCAGCGGGCGGCAGCGATCGCGATCGTCCGCTGAGCCTGCGCGGCGAAGCCGAAGCCCGCGACGCCGGCGCGTGGCTGCGCGAACGAGGCGCGGCCTTCGACGCCGCGCTGTCTTCGCCCGCGCGCCGGGCGCAGATGACGATCGAGCAAGCGCTCGATGCGCTGGGTGTGGGTGTGGCGCCGCACTTTGTCGCCGGCATCTACGAAGCCACGCCCGGCGACCTGCTGGCGCTGCTGGAACAGCATGCGGGCAATGCGCAGCAAGTGCTGCTGGTCGGCCACAATCCCGGGCTGGAACAGTTGCTGGCGCTGTTGCTGGAGGGCCGGTCGGATCGCGCGCGCGGCATGCCTCCGGCGGGTGTGGCCTGGCTGCAACTGGACAAGACGCGCGCGCTCGAACCGGGCAGCGCGATATTGCAGGCCTTCTGGTCGCCATGAGCTTCCGCGCCTCGGCGCTGCTGCTTCTCTTGATCTGCGGTGTGGCGGGTGCGGCCGTGTGGCCGATCGACAGTTCCCGTTCGCGCGCGCATTTCAGTGTGCGCACGTTGTGGTTCACCCATGAACGGGGCGAATTCAGCGGGGTGTATGGCGAGTTGCGCAGCGTGGATGCGCAGCACGACACGGTGGACGCGTGGATCGACACCGGCAGCCTGCAAATGGACGACGAAGACGCACTGAAGGAGGCGCGCGGTCCCGGTTTCTTCGACGTGACGGAATATCCGCACATTCATTTCTCATCGGGGCGGTTTCCGGTGGAGGCGCTGCGCGACGGCGGCACCCTCGACGGCACGCTGGAACTGCACGGCCTGCGCCGCGACGCGCGATTCGAACTCGAGCCTTCGTCGTGTCCCGCGCAACCGCTCGCCTGTCCGGTGCGGGTCACGGGCACGGTGTCGCGCAGCGCCTTCGGCATGCGCGCGCTCCGCGGTTGGCTCTCCGATCGCGTCTTGCTGGAGATGAATATCCTGCTCGGTCCGTCGTGAACTGCGCCGTCGAACCGGGGTAGCATCGCGCTTGAGGAGCGGGACGAGGGATCTTCGTGCGACGCCATTCGTTGTTGCTGTGCGCGCTGGCCGTGCTGCTGGCCGGCTGCGCACCGCTTTCCACCAAACGTATCCATCGCGCCGACGCGGTCGTCGCCGCCAGCGTCGACCGCCGCGTCGATTGCCATGCCGCAAATGCCTGCGCGTCGCTCTCGCCCTTTCTCGATCAGGCACGAGAAGCCATCGCGCAATCCGACGGCCAGCATCCGCACAACTACGCCACTCTGCTGGATGTCGGCGAGGATGCGCTGGCCGCGCGCATCAACCTGATTCGCGCCGCGCGCAAGTCGATCGACATCCAGACCTATATCTGGGCCAAAGACGACGCGGGCCTGCTGGTGCTGGACGAACTGATCAACGCCGCGCGCCGCGGCGTGAAGGTGCGCATCCTCGCCGACCAACTGGGATCGTTGAACGACCCCGCGCTACTCTCGCGGCTGGCGCGCGCCAGCATCAATCTGCAAATCCGTCTCTACAACCCGACCTTCGACAAGGCGCAGAACAACTTCGCCGAATACACCGCCAGCATCCTGTGCTGCTTCCGCCGTTTCAACCAGCGCATGCACAACAAGCTGTTCCTGGTGGACGACGAGGTCGGCATCACCGGCGGACGCAATTACGAGGACCGCTACTACGACTGGGATCCGCAACTGGATTTCCTCGATCGCGATGCGCTGATCGCCGGCCCCGCCGCGCAACAGATGGCGCAGAGCTTCGAAATTTTCTGGAATCATCCGCGCGCGGTCCCGCTGACGCACCTGAAGGACGCCAACGCGCGCATCCTCAGCAGCCCCTACGATTCGCCGCCGTGGGTGACGCCGGTGTACGGCGATCCTTCGCGCGTGGCACGCGTGCAGGCCGAGGCCGAGGACACCGGTTTTCTGCGCGAACACTTCACCGACGGCAGCATGGAAGTCGGGCGCGTGGATTACTTCTACGATCTGCCCTCGAAGACCAAGGCCGTGCACGGCCGCGACGCCAAGGAACTGACACGCGATCTGATGCGCCTGCTGAACGGCGCGCAACACGAGGTGGTGTTGCAGACGCCTTACCTCGTGTTGACCAGGCGCGCCGGCGAGATCTTCGAATCGCTGCGGAAGAAGCAACCGCCCGTGCATGTGCTGGTCTCGACGAATTCGCTGGCTTCCACCGATGCGATGGGCGTGTATGCGTTGTCGTACAAACACCGCAAGAAGTTCCTGGTGGATTACGGTTTCGACCTGCACGAACTGAAACCGCACCCGCTCGATGCGCCGTTGATGATCGCCAACTATCTCGCGCTGTCCGGCGAGAATGCCGCGGCGGCAATGGGCGGAAGGCGCGGCGCGGTGCCGATCAATCCGGAGGATTTCGGCCCGCGCGTCAGCCTGCACGCCAAGTCGCTGGTGGTGGACGGCGATGTGGCGATGGTCGGCTCGCACAATTTCGATCCGCGTTCGGCCGACTACAACACCGAGGCCGGCGTGATCGTGTACGACTCCAAATTCGCCGCGGAGGTACGCGCCTCGATCGTCGCCGCGACCCAGCCGCAGAACGCCTGGCTGATTGCGCCGCGCGACCCGATCCCGGTGATCGGCGACGTCAGCAACGCCATCGGCGCGGTGTCGCGCCACTTGCCGATCTTCGACCTGTGGCCGTTCGATTACGCCACCAGCTACGAACTGAAACCCGGTTGCAACCCGCTGCCGCCCACCGACCCGAACTTCCTGAAGTGCTACAAATCGGTGGGCGATTTTCCGGAGGTCAATCTCTCGCTGACGGCGATCATCACCCGCTTCATCACCGCCTTCGGTGCCGGCGTGCAGGGAATCATGTGAGTGGTGAGTGGTGAGTGGTGAGCGAATTAGCATAAATTCCATTCGTCATTCCGGGGCCACCGCGGCTTCATCGCGGTGGAGCCCGGAATCCAGCTCTTTAAAGCAGATTCCGGGTTCGGCCTTCGGCAGCCCCGGAATGACCAGAGCACAAGATTTATCCGCCCCCGCTCTCCCGTCTCCCGTCCCCGTTCAAACCGCCTGCGTATCCTCGCTCTCTTGCGGGAAGCCCACCCGCAACGGCAGGTGGATGCAGAAGGATGTCCCTTCGTTCGGCACGGAACGCACTTCGATGCGGCCACCGTGGCGTTCGACGATTTCGCGGCACAACGTCAACCCCAGTCCCGCCGCGCCGTGCTTCTCGCCGACTTGTACGAACGGATCGAAGATCCGCTGCAACTGGTGCGGTGGGATACCTTCGCCGCTGTCGCACACGCACAATCGCAGCTCGTCATTGGGATGATCGACCTGCAGGGCGACTTCCACGTAGCCGCCCGGCGGCGTGTGTCGAAGCGCATTGTCGAGCAGGTTGTCCAGCACACGCGCGCATTCGTTCTCGTCGAGTTGCAACTGCGGCGCGTCGCCTTCGATGCGCTCGCGCAATTCCACGCCCTGACGCTGCGCGCGCGCGGAGAAACGGCGCAGCGCGGCACGCGCGGCTTGCGTCAGCGAGCAAGTGCTGCCCTGCGCACCGCCGCCGCGGCGCAGGCGCGACAGATCCAGCAGGCTCTGCAGCAGACCGGTCAGTCGTACGGTTTCCTCGCGCAAGGTCTCCATCAGCTCGCTCTCGCGGCTGGCGGGCGCGAATTGCGCGCGCTCGGCCAGGAGGTCCAAGGCCATGCGCAATCCGGTCAGCGGCGTGCGCAATTCGTGCGACGCGCGCAACACGAATTCGTTGCGCTCGCGCGCGAAGCGCCGCTCCGCCGTGACGTCGCGCACCACCACTACTACCCCGGGCTGATTCTCCGACAGCGGGACGAAGCTGCACAGCAACTCGCGGTCGAGTGGCGGCTCGCCGATCACGAGTTCACGCGTGCTGCCGCCGGATGAGGACGCATTCTGCATCACCGCACGCACGCGTGCATCCAGATCGTCGCGCTGCAGCACCTCGTCCAGGGTTCGACCGAGTGCCGCGTCGGCACGCACGCCGAACTGGCGCGTGGCGATGGGATTGATCCGCTCGATGCGCGCTCGTTCGTCCAAGATCACCAGCCCGTCGTCGATGCTGTTGAGCACGGTTTCGTTGCGGCGCTGCTCGGATACGATGCGCGCCACATCCATCGCATGAAAACCCGCCAGCGCCTCGGCCATCTCGTTGAAGCTGGCGCCCAGCGTGTTGCCTTCGCGATAGCGCGCGCGGCCCACGCGCACATCGAAACGGCCGGCGGCGATCGAACGCGTGGCGCCGGCGATCCGTTCCAGCGGCTGCGCAATGGTGCTGGCCACCGCAATCACGCTGAGGAGGCCGGCGAAGATCAACAAGCCGCCGACGATCCACAGCAGCAGTTCCCAATGCGGGCCCAGATGTCCGTAATGATTGATCACGACGATGCCGGCGATGATGCCGCCTGCGGCCAACGCCAGGAACAGCCCGTGACTGAGCAGCATCGCGTGCTTGAGTCGCATCGGCATGAGATCCGATCCCTGGAATGCTCCGGAGCGTGGTCAAAGAAGCGCGGCGCGCGGCCAGCCGAGTGTACACGTCCGTGCGCGCGGCGTGGCGCGTTGGGTGCGCAAAATGTCGAGCGTTTACTCCGGTACTAGACCCCGTAGCGCTTGCGCTTGCGGTACAAGGTGGAGACATCGATGCCCAGCGTCTGCGCCGCGTGTTCCAGCGTGTCGCTGCGCGCCAGCACGGCCTGGATGTGCACGCGCTCCAGGTCCTCCAGCGTCTGCGGCATGAAAGTGGAAACCGGCGCGGGCGCCATTCCGTCGCCCAGCGCCAGATGGCGCGCCTCGATCTGCGCCTCGTTGCAGAGGATCGAAGCCCGCTCGATCACGTTGCGCAGTTCGCGCACGTTGCCCGGCCAGCCGTAACCCACGAGCGCATTGCGCGCCGAATCGCCGAAACCGCGCGCGATGCGCCCGTGCTCGTGCACGAAGCCGGTGAGAAAACGTTCGGCCAGCGGCAGGATGTCCTCGGGTCGCTCGCGCAGGGCCGGCAGCCGCAGCGAAATCACGTTCAACCGGTACAACAGGTCCTCACGGAATTCGCCTTCGGTCACGCGTTGTGCCAGATCGTGATTGGTGGCCGCGACCAGCCGCACGTCGGCGCGGCGCGTGACCGGATCGCCGACGCGTTCGTACTCGCGATCCTGCATGAAGCGCAGCAGTTTCGGTTGCAGATCCATCGGCACGTCGCCGACTTCGTCGAGGAACAGCGTGCCGCCGTCGGCCTGGCTGACACGGCCGGGCGCGTTCTGTACCGCGCCGGTGAAGGCACCGCGCCGGTGGCCGAAGAGTTCGCTCTCGAACAGCGTGGGCGAGAGCGAAGGCGCGTTCACCGTGACGAACGGGCCGTTGGCGCGCTTGCTCCAGCGGTGGATCGCGCGCGCCAGCATGCCCTTGCCGGTGCCGCTCTCGCCCAGCAGAAGTACGGTGACATCGGCGCTCGCCGCGCTGCGCGCCGTTTCGACCACCTGCCGCATCGCGGGCGAGCGGCTGGCCAGCGCGTCGTCGGCTTCGTCGGCGCCGGCCGCGCGTTCGAGCTGCTCCAGCCGCAATTCCATGCGCTGCGCGGAAATCTGGCGATCCACCGCCAGCCGCAGTTGTTCGCATGAGCACGGTTTCACGAGATAGTCCGACGCGCCCGCGCGCATGGCCTCGACCGCGTTGTCGATCGAGGAATGCGCCGTCACCATCACCACCCGCAGCCACGGCGCGGCGGCGCGCAATGCGGGCAGCAGTTCGATGCCGGAAGCGTTTCCGAGTTTCAGGTCGAGCAGGCAGACGTCGAACACGACGCGCTGCACCAGATTTTCGGCCAGCTCGGCGCTCTCGGCGCAGGTGACGTCGCAGCCGGCGTCCTCGAGGCAATAGCGGAAGGTCTTGCGGATCGCGGCTTCGTCATCGACCAGCAGCACGCGGGCGCGCGATTGCGGTTTGGGCGGTTCGGTCGTCTCGCGGTTTTCCATTGTGTCGTCGCATTTTCATTGCGTTCGCCACGGCTCCCTGCCGCCTCATGCGACGCGTACTGCGCGGCGCTCCTGCACCGATCCGGGTCAAGCATGGCGAACCGCTCCCGCATCGACGGTGAACAGCGGCTTCCATGCAGACGAGCATCTACAAAGATCGCGGGCATTCTGCACGGGCGGGCGTGAGGGTTATGCAAATCGCAAGACCGCTCGCGCGATCGCCGCGCTTAACTGTTTGTTGCGCAAAGCACGGCAGTGCGTGCGCGTATGGCATGGGTCTTGTAGCCCAAACGGTGCGGCGGGCGTGTCGCGAATTTGCAGGCAATTCCGCAAGCCAAGGTTGGCAAGCACAAGCAGGTCATCCCATTGCAATCATCCCCTGTTGCAATGGCATCCGAGCAGGACGCAAGCTCGCACCGGAACCCCAGATTCGCGCACGCCCTCGCATCAAGCAATCACGCCACGGAGTCCAGGCATGACCAGGCAGTCTTCTTCACAACCCGCGCAACGAAAGACGCAACGCGGCGAGCAATCGCATCCCCGTTCTTCCAGTCAGGGTAATGCGCAAGGCCGTCCGGGCTCGGGGCGGAATTCATCGCCCGCGAAGCGACGGCCCAGGGCCGAGGAAGAGGAATGACGCGCGGCGCGTCCATGCACGATCCGGAGCCCGACTTCATGCCGCCTCCGCCAGAGCAACCGCTGCCGCCCGGCAAACAGCCTTATGGTCCGATGCCGGATCAGGACCCCGCGTCCCCGACAGGTCCGCATCATCTGCCTGAGGATCCGGTGACACCGGAGCAACGCGCATTCCGTGCCTATGCCGGTCTGGAGCGATTGGCGCTGCGTGCGCGCGTGGGACCGTGGTGATGGACGCGTTGTTCAATCGCGATGTGTTGCTGGGACGCTGGAGACAGTGCACCGCGCTGGCGCGGCACGCTTGGGCACAGATGCGCGGCGATCCGCTGCTGGGCACGCGCAGCCACCGCGAATTCGCTTATGGCGCGGTGCAGGCGCGTTACGGACGCAGCCGGGCGCTGATCGAATTGCGCGTGCGCGAACTCGAACGCGGGATCTGAAGCGCGGCGATTTGAAGCGGCTTCGGCGTCAGGCCGCCGCGGGTCTTTCGGTCAGAGCCTGTTTCAGCAGGCGCATGCGTTCGTGCGCCGCACGCGCGGCGGGCATGTACTGCCGCAATACCGCGCGCGCTTCCGCGGGTTCGACGGCGAGGATCGCCTGTTCCAGCGAATGCAGCAGGCGGTCCTCGGCCTCCTCCAGTTCGGCGACATAGATGCGGTCGCTGTCCATGGCAAACCGTGCGCGCAGGTCCGCGTAGAGCTTGTGCAGCGTGCCGTAGAAGGTGCCGCTGGCGCTGGGCTCTTCGCCTCTCTGCCGCAACCAGGCATGGATGTCTTCGCACAGCGCGCCACGGATGCGGCCGACTTCCTGCACCGCCACGCGCAAATCGTCGTCCTGCATCTTCTCCGCGGTGTCGCGGTAAAACGCGTTGCCGTCGCAGCAGATCTGCGCGATTTCTTGCAGGGTCGGAATCAATTCGGTCATGACACGCTCGTCTCGCGCCATGCCGGAATGCGCGAGGTCCGACAGTAGTCCTCCACTCGCCCCTGCGCAATAGCCGGCGCTCTTCCGGCCCACGCGATTGACGCTGCCGGGCGCGCTGGTTACGCTGGCGCGCTCGACCCCGACCTTGGCGAGGAAACGGACATGGCGCTGGATATCCAACTCAATCTGAGCGACGACGACCTCAGCCATTTCACGCAGGCCATGCGCGATGCGCAGGCCAACGCCAAGGACCAGGACGGCGCGCAGATCATCGCCGACGCGCGCAAATTGCTCGCGGACATCCAGAGCACGCCGGTGCCTTCGTTCATCCGCGAACGGCTGGACACGGTCGAATCCATGATCGCGATGGCGAGCGACAGCGGCTTTGCCCTGCCGCCGGAAGATTGCCAGCGCGTGCTGGCGGTGCTGGCTTATCTGGCCGATCCCGTCGATTTCATCCCCGATACCGTGCCCGCGTTGGGCTTCCTCGACGACGCGATCATGATCGAGCTGTGCCGGAATGAATTGCGTTTCGAGATCGAAGCGTACGAGGATTTCAGCGCGTGGCGCGAACAGGAAGCGAGCCGGCACGGCGTGGATCCAGCCACGCTGCCGTTGCAGCGGGTGGACTGGGCCGAAGCCAAGCGCCAGCAGGAGATCGAGCGCATGCACCGCCGCCGCCGCGAGTCCTATATTTCCGGCGAATGGCGGCCGACGCTGTTTTCGGTGCGGTAATCCGGGAGGCGGGAGGCGGAAGGAGTGAGGCGAAAGAGCGATGGCACCGCGGCTTTTTCGCCTCCCGCCTCACCCCTCCGCCTCACTTCTCCATTATCGCCACCACACCCATCCCGCCCGCGGTGCAGATCGAAATCAGCCCGCGGCCGGAGCCGCGCAGCATCAGCAGTTTCGCGAGCGTCGCCACGATGCGTGCGCCCGTCGCGGCGAACGGATGTCCCGTTGCGAGACTCGATCCGTGCACGTTGATCCTCAAGGGATCGATCGAACCCAGCGGCTGATCCTTGCCCAATCTCTCCCGGCAATACTCCGCCGATTCCCACGCGCGCAGCTGGCACAACACCTGCGCGGCGAAGGCCTCGTGGATTTCGTAGTAGTCGAAATCCTGCAGTTTCAGTCCGGCGCGATCGAGCATGCGCGGCACGGCGATCGTCGGCGCCATCAGCAAACCCTCGCCGTGCACGTAATCGACCGCGGCGACTTCCGCGAAGGTGAGATACGCCAGCACCGGCAAGTCTCGTTCGCGCGCCCAATCTTCGCTCGCCAGCAAGACCGCCGCCGCGCCGTCGGTCAGCGGCGAAGAATTGCCGGCGGTAAGCGTGCCATTGCTCGAAGTGCGGTCGAACGCGGGTTTCAGTTGCGAAAGTTTTTCCAGATTGGTATCGGCGCGCAGCAGGTTATCGCGTGTAACGCCGCGAAACGGCACGACGAGATCGTCGAAAAAACCTGCATCGTACGCAGCGGCGAGTTTGCGATGGCTCTGCAATGCCCACTCGTCCTGTTCGGCGCGCGTGATCTTCCATTGCTTCGCCATCAGCTCGCAGTGTTCGCCCATCGACAAGCCCGTGCGCGCCTCGACCACGCCCGGCACCTGCGGCTTCAGTTCGCGCAAGTGAAATCCGCGCGTAGCCGCTTTGAATTTTTCGCCAAAGGTTTTTGCGCGATTCAATTCCAATAAACGCTGCTGCAAACGATCCGAATGGGTCAGCGGCACCTGACTGGTCGTATCGGAGCCGCCGGCGATACCCGCTTCGATCTGTCCGCAAGCGATCTTCTGCGCGATCAGGATCGCGTTGTCGAGCGAGGTGCCGCAGGCGCGCGCGGTGGTGATGCCGGGCGTCGTCATCGCCAGCCCGGAAGACTGCGACGCCTCGCGCGCGAGATTCCAGTCCGCCGGCTGTTTCATCACCGCGCCGAATGCGACTTCGCCCAGTTCGACGCCTTGCAAGCCGAATTTTTCAACCAGCGCGCCGAGCACCTTCACCGACATGCCCATATTGCCGAGGTCGGCATAGGCGGTATCGCGCTTGCAGAACGGAATGCGCACGCCGCCCAGCACGGCGACACGGCGGGTTTGCGGGATCATGGCTGCGGGCTTTCCTCGAAAGGAAGCAGCATAACCAAATCGTCATTCCGGGGCTGCGGCCGCGCAACCGACGCAGAACCCGGAATCCAGTGTCTTCGCGCCAAAATCAAAATGGATTACAAAGTCCGTCCATGGACTTTGCCCTATGGGCCAGCCTTCGGCTGTTCAAATTCGTTCCAGACGAATTTGTCCGGCTTTCGCCGGAATGACGAGCATCATTTGAACGCTATGAAGCTGCGCGCGAACACCTTGTACGCCTCTTCTTCCATGCCGAGCGATTCATAGGTGCGTTGCGCATGCGCGTTGTCGCGCTCGACGTACAAACGCAAGCCGATCACGTGCGGCGTGGCGCGCGCGCGGCGTTCCACTTCCGCGTACAGCGCGCGGAACACGCCACAGCGGCGTGCGTGCGGTACCACGTACACGCTCTGGAACCACCACCAGTCGCCGTCGCGCCAGTCGCTCCACTCGAACGTGATCAGCAGACAACCCACGTTTTCGCCTTCGCGTTCCGCGATCAGATAGAAGCCGCGGCGCGGATCGTCGAACACCGCACGCGTGCCGCGCGTCAGCACGCCGCGATCCAGCGTCTTGTGCTCGGTTTCCAGCGCCATCGCGGCGTTGCACTCCACGAGGAATGTAATATCGGCGCGATTTGCGAAACGAACGATGATTGCCATCCGCGCATTGTAGGAGCGCGCCCTGCGCGCGACGCGACTCACTTTTCTCTATCTAGTCGCCGGCAGGCCGGCTCCTACGCCGCGAACTGCCCAGTTTCCGCGTCAACGTATTGCGCCCCAAGCCCAACGCTGCCGCGGCTTTCTGGCGATGGCCGCCGTGCGTCTCCAGTGCGGCATCGAACAGCGCGCGCTCGAAGCGCTCGCGCGCTTGCGCGTGCAAGCCGCTGCGCCCTTGCGACAACTGCCGCCGCGCCCAATCGCGCAAGGCCGCTTCCCATTGTTCGCTTTGTGGCTGCGAGTCGGATGACGCGATTGTGTTTCGCACATCCAGATCTTCACGACGGATTTGCGTACCGGGCGCGATGACGGCCAGTCTTCGGCAAAGGTTTTCCAGTTGCCGCACGTTGCCGGGAAAATCTTTTTTCGCCAGTGCCTGCAACGCGCCTTGCGTGAAATGTTTGGGCGGCAAACCGAATTCACGCGCAGTGCTTTCCAGAAAATGTTTTGCGAGAAAGGGAATATCCTCGCAGCGATCGCGCAACGAGGGCAGGTGGATGCGCACCACGTCCAGCCGGTGCAGCAGATCGGCGCGGAATTCGCCGCGTGCGACTTTCACGTCGAGGTTCTGATGCGTGGCCGCGATCACGCGCACGTCGCTCTTGATAAGCTCGCGCCCACCGACGCGATAGAACTCGCCACCGGCCAGCACCCGCAGCAATCGGGTTTGCAATGCGAGAGGCATGTCGCCGATTTCATCCAGAAACAGCGTGCCGCCTTGCGCCTGTTCGAAGCGCCCGACCGTGCGGCGTTGCGCACCGGTGAACGCGCCGGCCTCGTGGCCGAACAATTCCGATTCCAGCAATTCGGAAGGAATCGCCGCGGTGTTGAGCGCCACGAATGCACCGCGGCTGCGCGCGCTTTCGCGGTGCAGCGCGCGCGCGGCCAGTTCCTTGCCGGTGCCGGTTTCGCCCGTGATCAGCACGTTCAAATCGCTGGCGGCCACGCGGCCAATCAAGCGAAATACTTCGCGCATCGGCGCGCTGTGGCCGAGCAATGCCGGCTCATCGCGGGACTCGGACGTCGTCGATGCGGCCGGCGCGCTTTCCAGCGCGCGCTGCGCACTCAGCACAGCCTGCTGCAAGTCGAACGGCTTGGGCAGATAGTCGAACGCGCCGGCGCGGAACGCGGCGGCGGTACTGCCGATGTCGGTCCACGCGCTCATCACGATGACCGGCAACTGCGGACGCAGCGCCTTTGCCGCGCTCAATAAATGCAGACCGTCGGCCTGCGGCAGGCGCACGTCCGTCAGCAACAGCGACGGCGCTTCGCGTTGCAGCGCACGCTGCGCGGCTTCCGCGCTGTCGAATTCGGTGATCGCGTGGCCGGCGTCGCGCAAGGCGGTGGCGAGCACGAAACGCACCGCGCGGTCGTCATCGACGATCCAGATGTCAGCCATTGCTCGCGTCCCGGTTGTTCGTAGGGCCGGCATTGCCCGCCGGCACGGCGACGGCGAACGAAGTCCGCTCTACATGTCTCGGCAGCACCAAAACGAAACACGTCCCGCCGCTGCGACGCTGATGATGCAGGTCGCCGTCGTGTTCGCGCGCGATCTCGCGCGCCAGCGCGAGCCCGAGCCCGCTGCCATTCGCCCGGCCTGAAACCATCGGCTCGAACAAGGTCGACTCGATGTGCGCCGGCACGCCTTCGCCATCGTCTTCGACTTCGATGCGGATCGCCGGAACCATCTGACCGCTCGCGTTGCGCAGTCCCGCCTCCGCGCGGCTGCGCAGCACGATGCGCCGCGCATTCGCTTCAACCGCGTTGCGCGCCAGATTCAACAAGGCTTGCAGCAGACGATCCGGATCGCCGTGCAATGCCGGCAGGCTGGGATCGTAGTCGCGCTGCACTTCGATATCGCTGCGTTCTGCGATCAGTAGTTGTGCGAGGTGTTCCAGCATCGCGTGCACGTTGATCGCGCGCGTCTGCAAGGCTCCGCGCGCGCCGAGCAACCGTTCGCTCAAATTCGCCAAACGCTGCGCTTCGCTCTGGATCAGATCGGCGAGTTGCTGCTTCTGCGGATCGGTTTCGCGCTGACGCAGCAACTGCGCCGCACCGGAAATCGCCGCCAGCGGATTGCGCACTTCGTGAGCGAAACCGCGCAAGGATTCGGACAAACGTGAAGTCGAGTGCGGCGACGTGCTCGCTGGCCGCGCTTCGAGCAGCACGAAACTCTCGCTCGCGCTGATCAGGAAATCGAGCGCGCACTCCTTGCCGGGCACCGCACAGAGCGCGAGCGCTTCCGATCGCACGATGGCTGGATGTTCGAGCACGCGCCGCGCCACCGATTCCAGACGCGCATCGGCATGCAGAATCGAGAGGGGCTTTCCGAGCAACCGCCGTGCGCCGACGCCGATCAATTCGCAGAAGGCCGGATTGACGCGTGCGAACTCCAGCGCGTCATCCAGCAGGGCCACGCCGGTCGCCAAGGCGTCGATGCCGGCCGGCTCGACGCGTTCACCAATCTGGTTCATTGCACCAGTTTAGTGCGTTGTCGTTTCCGGTGCTTGCGGCGAAGGTGGCGGCGCCTTGCCCATCCGCATCAGCTTGCCTTGCAGGTTCCAGAGGATGCGCAGGTCGCCGGCGTCCAGTTGCGGCTCGGTGCTGGCGCGGTAATGCCGGTGGTAAGCGACGATGGCCGCGGCCGGATCGCTCAAGTCGTAGCCGACCACTTTCAGCGCGACCATCGGATCGAAACCGGGCGGCGGGTCCGGCAGAGGACCCGGGTCGTACCACAGCCCGAAACCGTGCGCGGCCAGTTCGTTCCATGGAAACCACACGCCCGGATCGTCCTTGCGCGTGGGCGCGATGTCCGCGTGGCCGACGATGCTGGTACGCGGAATGCCCAGGCGCGTTGTGATGTCGGTGAGCAGCCGCAGCAAAGAATCGATTTCGGGCTGCGCGAAAGGTTCGCTGCCGTTGTTGTCCAGCTCGATGCCGATCGAACGCGAGTTGACGTCGTCGGTCACGCCCCACTGCGAGTCGCCCGCGTGCCAGGCGCGTTCCTCTTCCGGCACCAATTGGTAGATCGTGCCGTCCTTGCCGATCAGGTAATGCGCGCTGACCGGCCCGCCGGAATTATGCGTGCGCAAGGTGTTCAGCGCCTCCTGCGCGCTGCCCTCCTGCGTGTAGTGCAGCACGATCATGGTCGGCTGGCGCGCGTTGTAATTGGGCGAAGGCACCCACGCCGCCAGCGGATTGCGCGGCGGTGTGGATACGCAGCCGGCGAGCAGCAGCAATGTGAGAGAGAGAATCAGGCAACGGCGCATCCGCGTATTGAATGCGTTGCGGCGCTCGCGCGCAAGTCGCCTAGACTTCTGCCCACATCCGCAACAGATTGTGATAGGTGCCGATCAATGTGGTGCGCGCGGTTTCGTCGGCATTCGTCGCACCGAGGCGCTGGATCGCGTTATCGAGATCGAACAGCAGCGCGCGCCGCGCATCGTCGGCCACCATGCTCTGCACCCAGAAGAAACTCGCCAAGCGCACGCCGCGCGTGACCGGCGCGACGCGGTGCAGGCTGGTGGCCGGGTACAACACCAGATCGCCTGCATCCAGTTTCACCGAATGCGTGCCGTAGGTGTCCTCGATCAACAACTCGCCGCCGTCATAGCTGTCTTTCGGCGACAGAAACAAGGTCGCCGAAACATCGGTGCGCAATTTGATTCCGCTGCCGGGGATCAAGCGGATCGCGCCGTCCACGTGCGCGCCGAACTGCATGCCGGCCTCGTAGCGGTTGAACATCGGCGGATACACGCGCGCCGGCAGCACGGCGCTGATGAAACGCGGATGGCGTTCCAGCGCCGCCAGCACGATGTCGCCCAGTTCACGCGCCAGCGGCGAACGCTCGTCGATCTGCTGATTGCGCTTGACGGGCTCGCCCTGGAAACCGGCGGTGATGCGACCATCCACCCAGGCATCACCGGCTGCGTGCAAGTGCGCGACGACTTGCGCAGTCTGTTCGGCGGACAACAGCGCGGGAATGCGGATCAACATGTCATTTGAAATGCCACGTCGCCGTCACCATCGCCGTCCGTCCGATGCCCGGCACCGCGCGTCCGCCGTCGGAAGGAATCAGCGCATCGAAATACTGCTTGTTCGTGAGATTCCACAAGTTCAAACGCAGATCGTAGCGCGGCTGATGCCACGCCATGGTCGCGTCCCAGCGCGTGTAACCGCCGACCGAAACCGTATTGCTGTTGCTGGCGAAGCGCGCGCCGACGTAGTTCGCGCCGCCGCCGAATTCCCAATCCGCGAACGGTTTCCACGCCGTCCACAACGTCGCCGCGTTTTGCGGCGTGTTGGCCGGCACGTTGCCCTGCGTGCCGTCCAGCGCGCGCACGATCTCCGCATCGCAATGCGTGTAACCGCCGAACACCTGCCAGTTTTGCGTCAGATGTCCGACGACGCCGAGCACCTCGCCGCGCACGCGCACCGTGCCGTCCAGTTCGTATTCGCCCGGCGCAAACTGCGTGCGCGCGTTCGTTTTCGTCACCTCGAATACCGCCGCGTTCAGCGACAGCGCGTCTTCATTCAAATCCCATTTGCCGCCGATTTCATACGACTTGTTCTTCTCCGGCGGCAGCGCCTGCGTGCCGTTGGTGGCGGTGAGCGCTTCCAGCGAAGGATCGAACGAGGTGCCGTAGGACACGTAATACGACTGCGCCTCGCTCGGCTGCCAGATCGCGCCGCCGCGCACGCTGGTGAAATCGACGATCTGCTGCGCGCTGGCCGGCGTGCTGATCGTGTTGTCCAGCGCCGCATCGAAGCGGTCGCGGCGCACGCCCGCGACCAGTTTCCAGTGTTCGCCGATCGCCGCGGTGTCGTTGACGTACAACGCATAGGTGTCGGCGCTGGCGCGCACGAGATTGCCGCGCGTGCTGATCACGTCAGTCGGCTGCGGCTGGTAAACCGGTTCGACCAACGACACCATCGGCAATCCGCTGCGCGTGTAGCTCTGGTTGTCGTAGGTGTCGCGGCCGATTTCGCTGCCGGCGATCAACGTATGCGCCACCGAACCGGTGTCGAACTTCGCGATCAGGTCGGCCTGATTGAACAGCGAAGAATCGTGGATCACGCGATCGTGGCTGGCGAGCTGCACGACGAGATCTTCCAGCGGCAGCGCGGTCGGATTGCCGAGCGCGCGGTTGAGCATCGTGCCATCGGGCGCGACCAGCTCGTTCGGTGCGGTCTCGCGCGCGTCGGTCTTGTAGTGGCTGTACTGCAACTGCTCGCGCAGCGTGACGTTGGGATTGAACTGGTGTTCGATGCGCGCTCCGAACACGCCTACATCCTGTTTGGTGCGGTCGTCGGTCAGGCCATAAAAATTGTCGTGGCTCACCTGCGCCGGATGACCGTTCACCGGCGGCAGGCCGTAATCGGGCATGTCGTCGTTGTGTTGCAACAGGGCCGACAAGGTGAATGTAGTGTCGGTGCCGATGCCGAACTTCAGCGCGGGCGCGACGCCTGCGTCTTTCTGGCTCATCACGTCGCGCGTGCTGTGCAGATCCTGGCCGAACGCGTTGAGGCGGAACGCGGACGTATCGGAGAGCGGCTGGTTGAGATCCGCGCTGGCGCGGTAACGATCATCCGTGCCGACTGTCGTGCTGACCGAACCGAACGCGCGCAACTCCGGTTCCTTGCTGACCTGATTGATCACCCCGCCGGTCGAACCGCGGCCGAACAGCATCGAGGATGGGCCTTCCAGAACATCCACCGATTCCAGATCGAAGGTGTCGCGGTAGTACTGGCCGCGATCGCGGAAGCCGTCGAGATAGATATCCGTGCGCGCGGAGAAGCCGCGCAGGTTGATGTTGTTGCCGATCTGCCCGCCCTCGGCCGCGCCCAGCGTGATGCCCGGCACGTTGCGCAATGCATCCGAAAGCGACGTCGCGCCTTGCGCATCCAGCAGCGCGCGATCGACCTGCACCACGGTCTGCGGGATGTCGCGCGATGCGGTCGGCACCTTCGCGCCGACACTCGAAGAGCCGGGCGCGTATTCGCCGCTCAGCGGCGTCGCGGTGACGCGCACCGTGTCAAGCGTTTGCGCGGAAGCGAGATCGTAATTCGACGACGTATCGCTCGCGGATGCGGAGGTGCCGTTTGCATTGGCATCGGCTGCGGGTAAGCCGTTTGCACTTGCGGAGGAAGGTCCGGTATCTGCGGCATTCCCGCCGGCCGAATTTGCCAGTGCCAAGCCGGGCAGCGGCGCGCACAAGGCGATGCACAAGGCCGAACAGAGCGGCTTGACCCTCGATCGTCGAACTTCCACCCGTCCTCCCTCTTGCCGCCGCGATTGACAGATCGCGAGGCACCTGCATGGCAATTCTACTACAAATGATAACGATTCGCATTTGCGTCGGCAAGGATGGATGTTACACGCCCAGCCATATTTTGGCCGCGGCGATTTCTCACAAATGAGTGGGGCTGAGTCAGCCGAACAACTGCTGCCAATACGCGACGTCGATCCATCGGCCGAATTTGCATCCGACCTGACGGAGGTGGGCGACGTGCTGGAATCCGAGCTTTTCGTGCAGCGCGACGGAAGCGGGATTGGGCAGAGCGGCGCCGCCGATTACACAGTGCACATTCAGCGCGCGCAATTTGTCCAACAGCGCTCGGTACAACAACGAACCGAAGCCGCGGTCGACCTGCTCCGGCGCGAGATAAATCGAGCTTTCGACGGTGAAGCGATAGCCGATGCGGGTTTTCCAGGGTGCCGCGTAGGCGTAACCCGCGATTATCCCATCACGCTCCAGCACCAGCCACGGCAAATGTTCGAAGATGGCAGCCATGCGCGCGCGCATTTCGCTCGCCGTTACCGACTCTTCTTCGAACGTCACGACGGTATTCGTGACGTAGTGGTTGTAGATCTCGCAGATGCGTTCCGCATCGGCCGGCAGCGCCGGCCGGATTTCGCAAGCGCTGCCAGCCAACGAAGCACGCATCAGATGCTGTAATACATCTGATACTCCAACGGATGCGTGGAAGCGCGGTACCTGGTGACTTCCTGCATCTTCAGCGCGATGTAGCCGTCGATGAAGTCGTCGCTCATCACGCCGCCGGCGGTGAGGAACGCGCGGTCGCGGTCGAGGTTTTCCAGCGCCTGATCCAGCGACGAGCACACGGTCGGGATGTTGCGCTCCTCTTCCGGCGGCAGGTCGTAGAGATCCTTGTCCATCGGCGCGCCCGGGTCGATCTTGTTCAAGATGCCGTCCAGGCCCGCCATCATCAGCGCGGTGAAGGTGAGATAGCCCGAATTCATCGGATCGGGGAAACGCACTTCGATGCGGCGGCCTTTCGGATTGGCCACGTGCGGAATCCTGCAGCTCGCCGAGCGGTTGCGCGCCGAATACGCCAGCATCACCGGCGCTTCGAAGCCCGGCACCAGGCGCTTGTAGGAATTGGTAGTCGAATTGGCAAACGCGTTGATCGCGCGCGCGTGCTTGAAGATGCCGCCGATGTACCACAACGCGGTCTGCGACAGTCCACCGTACAACTCGCCAGCAAAAAGATTCTTGCCGTCCTTTGACAACGACTGATGCACATGCATGCCCGAACCGTTGTCGCCCACCAGTGGCTTTGGCATGAAGGTGACGGTCTTGCCCGCCGCGTGCGCCACGTTCTTGATCACGTACTTCATCGTCAGCAGTTCGTCGGCCTTGTGCAGCAGCGTGTTGAAACGCGTGCCGATCTCGCACTGGCCGGCGGTCGCGACTTCGTGGTGGTGCACTTCGGTGAGGATGCCGAGCGATTCCAGCACCTGGCACATTTCCGCGCGCAGGTCGGCCAGCGAATCGACCGGCGCGACCGGAAAATAGCCGCCCTTGGTGCCGGGGCGATGGCCGTGATTGCCTTCTTCATAGCGGCGATGCGACGACCACGCGGCTTCTTCCGATTCGATTTCGTAGAACACGTGGCCCATGTCGTTGCGGTAGCGCACGCCGTCGAAGATGAAGAACTCGGGCTCGGGTCCGAAGTAGGCGGTGTCCGCGACGCCGGTGGACTTCAAGTAACTTTCCGCGCGGCGCGCGATCGAACGCGGGTCGCGCGCGTAGGCCTGCATGGTGGAGGGCTCGAGGACATCGCAGAGGATGTTCAACTGCTTGTGCGCGGCGAACGGATCGATCACGGCGGTCGCCGGATCGGGCATCAGCACCATGTCGGATTCGTTGATGCCCTTCCATCCCGAAATGGACGAGCCGTCGAACATCTTGCCGTCTTCGAAGGTGCCCTCGTCGATCGCGTGCGCGGGAAAGGACACGTGGTGCTGCACACCGCGCATGTCGGCGAAGCGCAGGTCGACGAAGGCGACGTTTTCGTCTTTGAGGGTTTTCAGGACTTTGTCGGCGGTGGACATGGCGGGCGGCCTCGCGGGTGGGAATATGAGGCCAAGGCAAGCACAGTGCCATGCTCGGCTGCTTTGCCGGTCAACGGTTTACGAAGCGGCCGCAGCCAGAATGTACCAATCAGGTGCAAATTATCGGCGCGTTTGCACCATTATGTACCAGCTATCAATCCCATCGCTCGGCGTATTTCGGCTTTTCTTGGCTGATATACGTGCTAAGGCCACGACCGTTCCGTGCGAGCCGCTGCATGCTGGCGATGTGGTGAGCACCCGCGCTGGCCTTCGTGTAGCGATATTTCCCATCATTGATGAACGCGACCACGATTTCGCCGCGGCGGATCTCATACCCGACCACGCCCGAATCCCCGCTCAAATTCCCGTAGCGCTCCATCGCCCGCAACTCCGTTCGCCGATCGTTCGCACGCGCTCTTCGCACGAAGCCGATACCGAAAGCGACTGTCATACTACGCGCGCAATCGCGAAGGGCACGCATTTGGAACAGTCGACGGCGATCGCTGGCGAACGGAAGTCACTCGGCGTCGAATGGCCGCTGCCGTTTTGCGCGGTGATCCTGATCGTCGGGTGGCTTTGCAAGCCGGCGCTTTCGGTTGAAACGGTTTCGAACCCGACGGTGGGGTTCGCCTTCGTCGCGTTTTTCATCGGCGCACTGCTGGCGGCGGTCTCGGCCACGCGGCACGCCGAACATCTCGCGGTGCGTTTCGGCGAACCCTACGGCACGCTGATGCTGACGCTGTCGGCCATCTTGCTGGAAATCGCGACGGTCGTAACGGTGATGCTGCACAACGCCGACAACCCCACCTTCGGCCGCGACACGATGTTCTCGGTGGTGATGATCGTGTTGAACGGCATCATCGGTGTGGCGCTGCTCGTTGGCGGCCTGCGCCATCACGAACAGAGCTACAACCTGCGCGGCGCAAATGCCTTCCTCAGTCTGCTGATTCCACTGGCTACGCTGGCGCTGATCTGGCCCAACGTCACCGTCACCACCGGCGGCGGCACGTTTTCGCCGGTGCAGAAGATTTTTCTGATTGTGATGTCGCTGCTGTTGTATGCCGCTTTCATGATGATCCAGACGCGCACGCATACCAGTTTCTTCGTCGCGGAAGGCGAATCGGACGAACACGCGCATCATCCGCCCTCGCGGCACGGCTGGCCCTGGCATGCCGCGCTGCTGATCGTCTATCTGGTGATGGTGGTGCTGTTGGCGAAATTGTTCGCATTGCCGCTGGAAACGGGAGTATCGCGGTTGGGTTTGCCTTTGACCGTGGCAGGTCTGGCCGTGGCGGTGCTGGTGCTGGCGCCCGAGGGCATCGCCGCGATCCGCGCCGCGCGCTTCAACCAGATGCAGCGCGCGATGAATATCGGACTCGGCACCGCACTTTCGACCATCGCGTTGACGGTGCCCGCGATCCTGCTGATCGATCTCGCCAGCGGCCGCACCGCGGTGCTGGGCCTGGACGCGGCGGACACGATGTTGCTGGTGCTGACCTTCGCCGTGTCGATGCTGACCTTTTCCAGCGGCCGCACCTATGCGATGCAGGGACTGGTGCACCTGCTGCTGTTCCTGTCGTACATCGTCCTGATCTTCTCGCCCTGAGAACCTTGCATGCGCGCTTACAATGCCGCGCCGCCAAGTGAGTCCACGCCATGCACGATCTGCTGAACGTCATCGTCCTCGGCATCATCGAGGGCATCACCGAATTCCTGCCGGTTTCATCCACCGGCCATCTGCTGATCGCCGAGCATTGGCTGGGCGAACGTTCGGATCTGTTCAACGTCGGCATTCAGGCCGGCGCGATCCTGGCGATCACGCTTGTTTACTGGCGGCGCATCTGGCAACTGCTGACGCAGTGGCGCGACCCGGGCACGCGTGACTATCTTTTCAAATTGATCGTGGCGTTTATGATTACCTGCGTGCTCGGCTATTTCGCCGAGAAACACGGCTTCAAGTTGCCCACCACCGTGACACCGGTCGCGTGGGCACTGATCATCGGCGGTTTCTGGATGTTGGGCGCGGAGTGGTACGCAGCGCGGCAGCCGGACCGCACGAAGGTCACGTGGATGGTGGCGATCCTGGTCGGCATCGCGCAGATGGTCGCGGGAATTTTTCCGGGCACTTCGCGTTCTGCCGCAACCATCTTCGCCGCGATGCTGTTCGGCACCTCGGATCGCGCGGCGGCGACGGAATTCGCTTTCCTGGTCGGCATTCCGACGATGTACGCGGCGACGGGTTACCTCGCGCTGAAAGCGGTACACGGCGGCGGCTCGGCGCACGAGGACTGGCGCGCTCTGGCGGTCGGCTTCATCGTGTCGTTGATCGTGGCGTTCGCGGCGGTGAAGTGGCTGCTGCACTACATCCGCTCGCACCGCTACACGCCGTTCGCGATTTATCGCATCGCGCTGGGTATCGCGTTGCTGTTGTGGTTGCCGGCCGGAGCGTGATTCAAGTTTCGTCATTCCGGGGCTGCGCGCAGCGCAAAACCCGGAATCTGCTTTTAAACGGGAAGAGCAGATTCCGGGTCCCGTTCGCTGGCGCGAACGGCCCCGGAATGGCGAATCAAACATCATCCCCACCCAAACCCTCCCCTTGAAGGGGGACTTCAATCCTTCGGCGGCGCCGCGACGTTCGCCGCACGGTTGAAATCACCGATGCCGCCGACCAGCAGCGCGATCGCTTCGCGTTCGGCTTGCGTGAGATCCGGATGCCACGAATCCAGGATCATCACCACGCGCACCTTGTCGCTGCGGTTCCAGGCTTCGTGCTCGAAGGTGTCGTCGAAGGTGACGCAGCGGCCTTCCTGCCAGACGTGCTCGATGCCGCCGACGTGGATGGCGCAATTGTCCGGCACGATCAGCGGCAGATGCGTGACCAGCCGCGTGTTGGTGACGCCGTGGTGCGGCAGGATGTGCGAGCCCGGAGTCAACACAGAGAACAACACTTCCGGCGCGTGTTCGCGGATGTGCACCAGCGGCAGCGAATTCAATACTTCGGTGGTGCGCGGACAGCGGCGCGCGTTTTCGTCGAACAACTCGCCGTGCCGATGGAAGAAGAACGCATCCCAGCGCGCCGCACCGCGTTCGCCGCGCAACAGCTTGTGCTCCTCCAGAATCCCGGCGTCCGCGGTGCCGAGAAACGGCTCGATGCCGTGATTGTCGGCCAGCACACCGAGCAGTTCTTCGCGGATCACATCGGTGTGCTTTTCCAGTTCGGCATGCCAGGGAAACAGCTCGCGCTCGAAGTATGGCTGCGTGCGCAAACCCGGCACATAGAAGAATTTCGGCCGCTGGCGCGGATCGGGAAAATTCGCCGGCGCATCGCCCAGATAGATCGCCAAGCCCTGTTCGACACGCCGCAGCGCATCCGCGCCGTGTTGCTGCCGCAACAGCGAAAGCAGATCGAGAAACAATCTCCGGCGATTCTCGTTGACGCTGCGCGTGGCGTGCTTCACCGCCATGCGCAAGCCCGGCGGGGTAGTCGCGTCGCTCAGCCAGTAACCGCGATTCTGCGCGGCGACTATCGCGCCGTAATAACTCGCCATCGCATCGTACGTGCGCCCCAGACGTTCGAGTGCGGCGCCGCGATGCAACCGCGCGACGAAATGATCCGGATCGAGTTGCAGCGCGCGTTCGAACGCCGCCAACGCATCGCTCGCGCGATCCGCTCCCAGATGCACAAGCCCGAGGCTCTTCCAGATTTCCGGCTGCTCCGGTTCCAGTTCGGATGCGCGCCGCAGCAAACGCTGCGCCTCGGCGAGTTCGCCGCGCGCCATCGCGCAAATGCCGACGAAGTTCAGCGCTTCCGCATTGTCCGGCGAAGCAGCCAGCGCCGTGCGATAACCCGCTTCCGCCTGCGCGATGCGTCCGGCCCGCGCGTGGGCGCGCGCTTGCTCAAGCAACTCCTCCGGCGCGGACGCGACACCATTCATCGCACAACGTTAGCACGGCGAGGCCGAGCGCTTACGCGATGCGTTGAATCGCATCGCGTGCTCGGACGAGCGCCCGGCCAAGGACGGCCGGGCGGAGCCCGGCACCATGGATGGCTGCTTGCGCGCGGACTAGTGTTCGACCATGTGCGAGAACCACTCCCACCCCGGCACGCGCTCCGCGATCAGCTTGACGCAGGTCAGCATCGGCACTGCCAGCAGCGCGCCGGGAATGCCCCACATCCAGCCCCAGATCAGCAGCCACAACAGGATGGCCACCGGCGACAGACGCAGACGACGGCCCATGATCATGGGTGTGATCACGTTCCCCTCCAGCGCCGCCAGCACCGCGAAGCACGCGGCCGGCGCGAGTGCGTGCGACAGGACGTTGAATTGCAGCAGGCCGACCACGCACAACAAACACGTGGACGTGATCGCGCCGATGTAAGGCATGAAGTTCAAAAGCGCCACCACGCAACCCCACAGCACCGGATCCGGCATCTGCCAATACCAGAGGATCAACGCGGTCAGCGCACCGAGGCAGGAATTGATGATCGTGACCGTCAGCAGGTAACGCGAAATCTCGTGCTGGATGCCGCGCACCAGGTTCAGCGCGATGCGCCGGTAGGCGAACCGCGGCGATGCCGCTACCAGCCTGCGCCGCAGATGATCGCCGTAGGTGAGGAAGAAGAACACCAGCAGCAATACCGTCAGCGCCTCGGCCAGGATGCGCGGCGCCATCAGCAACAGATCGCTGATGCCGAAACTCGAGGTCGCGCTCGCAGCGGACGGCGCGGGCGCGCCCACGCCGAAACCGATCAGCGATTGCGAAGCGGCGTGCGTGGCCGCGTTCAGCGGCTGCATCATGTGCCGGATCTTGGGCGCGAGCTGATGCAGCACCTGCGGCGCCTGCTGGATCCATTCCGCCGCCGGCCCGGTGATCAGCACCGCGGCTTCGCTCAATAGCGCGATGAACGCCGCCAGCACCAGCAGCGCGCCGAGCGCGCGCGGGATGTAGATGCGGTTGAGCAACCGCACCACCGGATTCAATCCCATGCCCACGAACGCGGCCAGCACCAACGGGATGATCAGCGTGCGCGCCAGCACCAGCAAGGTGGCGATGGCGAGAAACATCAGCACCAGCAGCGGCAGTTGCAATGCGCGTATGCGTCGCGCGCGCCGCCGCGCCAGCGCGCCCGGACGCCGCCTGCGACGTGTTCCTCCCAGGATCACCCGCGGCGGAACAGGCGGTGCTTCCGCGCTCGCCGTAATGATCAATTCGACCGGAGACGGCGGTACCGGCGTCGTCGACATGTTCCCCCTCGCAAACTACCGCTCAGGATCAGCCCAGATAACCGCGCAGCAAGTGCAGCGCAGGACCCGCTGCCATCCGCGCACCGCTCAACACCACGCCGGCGCCCACGCGCAGACGGCCGATCAGGAATCCCACGCCCGCCGCCAGACCCAGTACCGGCATCGGATACGCACGATACGCCTCGGCCGCGTCCGCCGCGGCCGAGCGCAATTGCCCGCGCGCGAACAGACATTCCGCCAGAGCTTCCTCGCGTGCCTTCAGCGCGCGCAGATATTTCATGGTTGCGCATCCTTGCGCGACGGCGCGTGATGCGCAAACTCGTCGAAATCCTGCACGAGCTGCCGGCCCAGCGCGCGCATTTCCGCGCGCGCCTGCGGAAACGAAGCCTGCCGCACGCCGCGTTTGATCGAAATCCACAAACCGACGATCAGCAACAGATGTCCCGCGACGATGATCCCGAGCGCGATACCCTCCGAATGCGTGGCCAGGCGCAGCGCCCAGAAGATCAGCGCGACCGTGCACGCCCACAACGACACCGACATCGCGATCAACGCGATCAGGCCGATCACCAGCAGCGGCACGCCGTGGCGAACCACCTCGCTTTCCGCCAGCAGCAACCGCCCCAGCGCGCCGGAGAAACGCTTCAGCGCGATGGCGAGGGCAGCCGCGGCGGCGTACAGTGTTTCGAACTGCTGCAGCAGCGGCGCGCTGCCGGACCGCGTGCGCTCCGAGGCATCGTCCGCTTCGCGTGCGTGCGCTTCCGCGCGCGGCGCGATTCGCTCCGGCGCGTCGGCGGTCGGACCGCTCATCGAATTGCCGACCGGTCAGCGGCGGCCGAACAGACGGCCGATCAGCCAGCCGGTGCCGAGCGCGATCGCCAGCGATTGCACCGGCCGCTCGCGCACGAAATCGCGCATCGCATCGAAAGCGTCTTCGGCGCGCTCGCGCGCATCCTCGGCCAGTTCGCGACCGCGTTCGCGTGCGTCCTGCAACGCTTCGCGTCCGCGCTCACGCATTTCCGTTGCTTTCTCGGTGGCGCGCATCGCGGCGCGCGCGCTGGCGTCGGTGGCGTTCTGCACGCCCTGATCGACGCGATCGGCCGCGGCGTTGAATTTCTCCTTCGCGGTCTGGACCGTTTCGTGGGTGCCCTGCTTGAAACGCTCCGCACCGGCTTCGATGCGTGAACCGGCTTGCGCTGCGCCGCGATTGTCCGGCGTGCCGCCCGGAATCGGGGGGGTGGATGCGGGTTCGTTGATCATGATTTACCTCTCCTTGTCTCTGACGATAGTTCGCTCTCGAAGCGCGCCACTTCGGCTTCGGCACGGTTGCGGGCCCAGCCGTAGCGCTCCTGCAAGCGGCCGATCAGATAATCGCGATGGCCTTCCAGCGAGCCCACATCATCTTCTGTCAGTTTGGCCCACTGCGTTTTCAGGCGCGCGCCCAATTGTTTCCAGCGGCCCTTGATGATGTCGGCATTCATTGCATTCCTCGGCTGGCTCCGGGAACCGCCGCGCGCGGCGAAAGCACAGTATCTCTGTCTCGCGTGAACGGCAGGTTGCCGCAGCGTTAATGCGCCTGCGGGTTGAGCGTGTAGGTGCCGACCCGGCGCGCTTCCGCGAGAACGTGCCCGCGCAGCGCCTGCTGCATCTGCTGCCAATCGAAGTCATCTGGCAAATCCAGCTTCGCCACGTCCAGCGCGTACAACCGGAACTGGTAGTGGTGCACGCGCGCATCGTTCCAGGGAGGGCAGGGGCCGTCGTAGCCGAGATAGGTGCCGGCCATTTCCGGGTCGGAAGCGAACCAGCCGGTGTAGTCGTTGCGTCCCTGACGCGAGCCCCCCGGTCCTTCCGGATCGCGCTTGCCACGCGGCGTGATGCCGTCGCTGCACGCGCCGGCGGCGATCGCATCGCAATCGGCCGGGATGTCGATCATCAACCAGTGCGCGAATTCCACCCGCGGCAGATCCGCACCCACCGTGCGGCCTTCCTGGTTGACGTCATCGCCGCGGCTGGGGACGTCCACGTCGATGCAGGCCAGCGCGAACGAGCGCGTGCCGGCCGGCGCATCGCTCCACGCCAGATGTGGATTGCGATTGGACGAAAGCACGCAGGGTTGATCCTCGCCGCGCCTGCCGAACGCGAATTCCGGCGGAATCGGTGCACCGTCTTCGAAACTGTCGCTGCCCAATTGCATGGCGGCGCCTCACTTGCCGTAGGTCACGCGATAGATCGCGCCGTTGAAATCATCCGACACCAGCAGGCTGCCGTCCGGCAGCGGCTGTACGTCCACGGGACGGCCCAGCGTGGTCTGGCCATCCAGAAATCCGGTAAGGAACGGCTGCTGGCCGGTGGCTTTGTCGCCCTGCACGCGCACCGCCACGACGCGATAACCCGATTTGCTGGAGCGATTCCACGAACCGTGTTCGGCGATGAAGATGTCGCCTCGGTATTCCTTCGGGAACATCGTCCCGGTGTAGAAGCGCATGCCCAAGGTCGCGACATGCGCACCGGGCTTGAACGCAGGCGGCGCGTAATCCTTGCACGGATGCCCTTTGCCAAATTCGGGATCCGGGATGTCGCCTTCATGGCAATACGGAAAACCGAAGTTCTCGCCGAGGCGGTCGACGCGATTCAGTTCGTCGGAAGGAATGTCGTCGCCCAGTTCGTCGCGGCCGTTGTCGGTAAACCAGAACTTGTGCGTACCGGGTTGCCAATCGAAACCGGCGCTGTTGCGCACGCCCAAAGCGACATCCTGCATGTCCGAGCCGTCCGGGTTCATGCGAATGATTTTTCCGAAGCCCGGTTTTTCGCAGACATTGCACGGCGCGCCGATCGACACGTACAGCTTTCCGTCCGGACCGAAAGCGATGAAGCGTCCGTTGGCGTGCGCGCGATCCGGCAACTTGTCGGTGACCACCTGCGGCGACGGTGGATCGTCGAGATGGTTTTCGATGTCCGGAAATTTCAGGATTCGTTCCACCGCCGAGACATACAGCGCGCCATCGTGGTAGGCCACGCCGCTCGGCTCGTGCAAACCGGAAGCGATCACGCGCACCTTGCGGCCGGAGTCGGTGACCGCGTACACCTTGCCGGCATCGGAAGAGCCGACGAACACCGTGCGCTCGTTGCCCACCGTCATCTTGCGGGCATCGGGAACCTGATCGCTGTAGATCGCCACATGGAAACCGGGCGGCACCTGAAGGCGCTGTAGCGGCGGCGCGGCCTGGGAAGCGCCGCCCGCGCAAAGAAGAAAAAGCAGGGCGGCCGGCCGCCCAAACCGATGGATGAGGACATGCGGCATGGCTCGGACCTCCGTGACCGGAAAATCCGAGCCTACAACAATGCCGCGTCAACGGACGGCGAATGCCGCCGACGCGCCACGCAGCCTCAATGACCGTGGCGGTCGCGGCGCAGATCTCGGCGGTCGTGCCGGATGTCGCGGCTGTCCTGCCGGCGGTCGCGCAGGTCGGAGCGGATGTCGCGGTGATCCGCGCGGGCCTCCCGGTAGTCGCCCTGCCGGAAGTCCCGACGCATGTCGCGTCGATCCGATCGAATGTCGTGGCTGTCTTGCCGGCGATCCACGCGGTCCCGGTGCAGATCGATGCGATCGTGCACGCGGTCCCGCCAATTGCCCGGCGCCGATGAAGTCTGTGCGTGCAGCGCCGGTGCGGTCAGCAGCACCGCAACGCCTGCGGTCAGCAAGAGTGATTTGAACATGACGATTTCCTCGCGTTGTCTGTCAAGAACGCGATGCGCATCGCATGTATCGAAACGCGAGGATTCGGGTCAACGTTGACGCGTGGTCATGTCAACGTGTCGCATGGTTTTGCGTTCAACCCAATTCACGAAAGGCGGCAGACAGCGCCTGCTCGTAGTGCCTCGCGTGACCGGGCGGAAACGAGCCGGGCAGCCCGGCACGGTTGTTTTGCGTCGCCCGCATGCGCGCCCCCGGCGTGAGCGAATCCAGGCCCAGGAGGCCCGCGAGCTCGCGCGCCGGCTCACCATTCGGTTGGGCGATCAATGTCTCCGCGTCCTCGATCACGCAAGAAGGCAACAGTTCCGCCGCGAGTCGCTGGTGCGCCAGCGCGCATTTCAGCCAGCGTGCCGCCGTCGCGGCATCGCGCATCACCAATCTGCGATTGCCGGCGAAGGCCAGCCAGTTCAGCAGCGCATCGCGCGGATCGCTCCGCACCAGCACGATCGCCACGCCCGGCAGCGCGCGTTTCAGCGCGGGCAGCACGCGCGCATCCAGATACGGAAGCCAGTCGACCACGCGCGCGCCTTCGCGGACTCCCGCTCGTTGCAGCGCGCGCGCATAGCGGCGTTGCAGCCGGCGCAGATCGGTCTCCTGCGGTTGCAGCAAGCGCTCGTCGAACGGCGCGGAGATGAAATCCGGTGACGAGGTGAATCGATCGCGGCGCAGCGCGAGCCGGGGCTGATCTTCGAGCAGGGCCGCCAACCGCTTGACAACCGAACCCGGCAATCCCGCCAGCAATATCGGGGGCTCGAATTGCGAATCGCGCAAAGGCACATCGCTCGCCCGTTCCCGCAATTGCGCGATCAGCGTTTCGTCGAGTGGCGGCAGATCGGGCAATGGCGGCGCATCTTCCCGCAGCGCGCGCTCGAAAGCGCGCACGGCTTCGCTCCATTGGCGCAATGCGTCGTGCGCCAGGCCGGCGAGCTTCCAGCGCCGGCGCAGCGTCTGCGCCGATTCTCCCCATTGCGCTTCGTCCAGCGACTCCAGCCTGCGCAACACGCCCGCCGCATCCCCGGCGCGCAACGCCGCACGTGCGCGCATCAGCACCAGCGCCGGCCGCGGCGGACCGTCGGGAACGCGCTGCGCCTGTTGCATCGCCGCTTCGTAGTCGCCGGCATGATCCAGCGCCAATGCGTAATTGGTCAGGACGTTGGCGTTGCCCGGCAGCAGCGCCGCCGCTTCGCGCCACACCGGCAGCGCTTCGGCATGGCGATCGCGCTGATCCAGCAACGAAGCCAGGGTGACTTTCACGTAAGCCGCGTCCGGATGCGCCGGCGCATACTCGCGCAGCCCGGCGATCGCCTGTTCCACGCGTCCGCTGCGCGCCAGCGAATCGGCGCGGCGAATCGCGGCGGGATGCAAATCCGGTTGCTGTTGCAGCGCCTGTTCGTAATGCGCGACAGCCTCGTCGTGGCGCTCTTGCAGGCGCTCGATATCGCCCAGGCCTAGATGCGCGGCGGCGAGCTGCTCGCCCTGCGCGAGCAATGCCTCGAAATGGGCATGCGCGTCTTCGGTGTCGCCCTTCTGCAACAGCGCGTTGCCGAGCACCTGCCGCGCAAATGCGTAATCCGGCTTCAACGTCAGCGCGTTGTTCGCCGCCTGGATGGCGAAATCGAGCGTGTTCATCGCCAGCATCACGTTGGCGAGGCTGCCCTGGATCAGCGCGTCATTGGGTGCGAGCTTGGCCGCCTCGGTCAAATGCCGCGATGCCTTCTCCTTGTCGCCGCGCGCGAAGGCGATGTTGCCCAGCCCGGCGAGCGACTGCGCGTCGTTTTCGTCTGCACGTAGGGCGATGCGGAAATGCGACTCGGCTTCGTCCAGTTTGCCGCGCAGGAATGCGATCTGCCCGAGTCCCGTGTGTGCGCTGGTGAGATTGGGATTCAGTTCCTTGGCGCGCAGATAGGCCACTTCCGCGGCATCCAGCTCGCCCGCATGCAACTGCATCTCGCCCAGCGTGTGCTGGAACACCGCGCGTTCGCCGTCGCGTGCGACCGCGCGTTCGACCAGCGCCAGCGCTTCCGCGGTGTCGCCGCACTGGCCGCGCAGGATGCCCAAAAGGTGCAGCACCTCCGGGTCGTCCGGATTCGCGGCGAGCAGTTCGCGATAACCCTCTTCCGCTTCGGACAAGCGGCCGGCGCGGTGCAGTTCGATGATGTCGTCGAGCATCGGAGCTCTCTTCGTGGAACTCCTATTTTGCCGGAACAAGGCCCGCCAGTTTCTCCGCGATGTAATCCTCGGCGAAGCTGGACAGCTTCAGATCGCTGATGAACCCGCAATGCCCGCCGTGCTGCGTGATATCCACTTCGACATTCTCCGGCAATTGCAGCCGCTCGAAATCCTCGACCGGGATCACCGGATCGTCGCGCGAGGTGAGGATCCAGGTGCGCACATCCAGTCGCGCCAATTGATCGCCGACCACCGAATAACCGTCCAGATAATTTTCCAGCGTGCCGAAATCGGTGTGCCGCTGCACCAAGGCCGTGGTCAGTCCGCGCAGATCCGAGCGCAATTCGTGCGGCTCGAACAATTCGGCTTGCGGAAACGCGCGCTGTTTGCGCTTGAGCGAACGCCGCCACTTGTACATGAAATACGCGTGGTAGAACCACGGCGCGTTTTCCTCCAGCGAAAACAAACCCTGATGCGGATCGATCACCGGGCAGATCGCGACCGCGCCGTCCAACGGCAGGCCGGCCTGTGGCCCGCGTAGCGCCACGCGCAGCGCGAAGTTACCGCCCAGCGAAAAACCGACGACCACGCGTGGCGTGAGCGGGTGATCGCGCACGAACGCGCGCACCGCGCCGATCGCTTCGTCGAGCAGACAGGAGTGGAAAATCCCTTCATTGAGGTGATGCGTGTCGCCGTGGTCGCGGAAATTCAGACGGAACACATCCCAGCCTTCGCGCAGCAAACGTCCACCGGATTGCAGCAGGTAAGTGGAACGCACGCTGCCTTCCCAGCCGTGGAACAGCACGGCCATGCCTCGCGGCTTCGGCAATGCAGTCTGCCGCGTGTAGAAACCTTGCAGACGCACGCCGTCGCCCGCATCGAGAATCAGTTCCTGCGCTTGTTCCTCCAATTGCCGTGCGCGCGAACGCAGCAGGACGCGCCGCACGCCGCTGGAAGCGAGCGTCGATTGCACGTGCGGATTGCGCAACAACCAAGGCGGTTGGTATTCCAGCTCCCGCATTGCACTCATGCAGCGTAGCCCAGCGCTTGCGCGATGCGCGCGCGCGCGGTGTCGGCCATGCGCCGGCGGCCTTCCTCGGTGATCGCGACCGGCTCCAGAAAATGCACCTGCGCATCCACGCGCCGCTCGCCCAGCACGCGCCAGAGATTGCCGATGAAACTCTCGCCGGGTTGGAATGAAACACCCGGCCATGGCGCGCCGTCGCGCAGATAGCGGATCGCCACCGGCTGTACCCGCGCATTCGCATCGAGCGCGGCCTGGAAGATGCGTGCATGAAACACTTTCAAGGTGCCGGCAGGTGCGGTGCCACCCTCCGGAAATGCCGCCACGCTGTATCCGTTGCGCAATCGCTCGCTCATCTGCGCCATCACCGAACCCAGCGAGTGCGTGCTGCCGCGCTGGTGGAAAATCGTGCCGCCGCGCCGCGCCATCCAGTTCACCAGCGGCCAGCGCGCGATCTCGGCCTTCGCCACGAACCCCGCTTCGCGCTGCGTGTGCAGCACGGTGATGTCCATCCACGAACCGTGATTGGCGACGAACATCACGGGATCGGGCAACGGTTCGCCCACGCGCTGCACGTGCACGCCGAACAATGCGAGAAACGCGCGCGACCAGCCGCGGATCAGCTTCGCGCCGAACGTGCCCGGTCGCGGCGGCCCGAACGGCAGCACCACGGCGCCGAGCAGGCAGCCGCCCAACACCAGCAGCAGGATCGCCGGCACGCGCCACAGATAACGAAGCGGCCGCAGCGGATCGCGCCGTACGCCTCGATCGAGAGAAACTTCCATCGCGCCACTTTAACGAAAACCGCGCAGAACGGCAGTCGGTCCAGCGCGGTTGTGGCGCGGAGGACTACACTATCGCTGCCATGCCCAACAGGTAGGGCGGACACCGTCCGCCGCTGCTGTTTCGGGCCGGCCATGGCGGGCAATGCCCGCCCTACTGACGGAGCCGCCATGAACACCACGCCGCGCCGCGTCGAACACCAGCAGACCGATCGGGGCTACATCCCGGTTTACACCACCGGCATCGTCGAGCAGCCGTGGGCGGATTACTCGCGCACCGATCACGAAGTCTGGGCGCAGTTGTTCCGCCGCCAGCGCGAAATCCTGAAAAACCGCGCGACACGCGAATTCCTGGAAAACCAGGAGCGCTTCGGCATGAGCGCCGATGCGATTCCGAAGTTCGATGATCTGAATGCGGTGCTGAAAAAGGGAACGGGTTGGGAAATCGTCGGCGTCGAAGGTCTGCTGCCCGATGAGGTGTTCTTCGATCACCTCGCCAACCGGCGCTTTCCGGTGACATGGTGGATTCGCAAACCCGAGCAGCTCGACTACATCTCCGAGCCCGACCTGTTCCACGACCTGTTCGGCCACGTGCCGCTGCTGCTGAATCCCGTGTTCGCCGATTACATCCAGGCTTACGGACGCGGCGGCGTCAAGGCACACGGCATCGGCGCGGATGCGCTGATGAACCTGACGCGGCTGTACTGGTACACGGTCGAATTCGGTTTGATCAACACGCCCGAAGGCCTGCGCATCTACGGCTCCGGCATCGTCAGCTCGAAAGGCGAATCGGTGTATGCCCTCGAATCCGATTCACCCAACCGAATCGCCTTCGACCTCGAGCGCATCATGCGCACGCGCTACAAGATCGACACGTATCAACAAACCTATTTCGTGATCGACAGCTTCGAGCAGTTGATGCAAGCCACCGACCCGGATTTCCGGCCGATCTACGAACGTCTCGCCAAACTGGATTCATTCCCCGCTGGCGAAATCCAGCCCGGCGACCGCGTGATCCATCGCGGGACGGGGGAAGGGTGGGTGAAGAGCGAGGATGTGTGACCGCGACATGTCTCTGGTATTGACTGCCGGATCTCATGCTCCACAAACGCTCGGTGACCGCATCATCAAGGTCAATCACGCGGGTGAGCACGGCGCCTTTTGCATCTATTCCGGGCAAATGCTCGCGGCACGACTCACAGCGCGAAGCATGAGAGATGAGCTTTCCGAATTCCGCTCGCACGAAGCGAGGCATCGCTCCATTTTTGCCGCGGAATTGCAGCGGCGTAATCGCCCTCGTTGCCGCAGCTATGGGCTTTGCGGCACTGGTGGCTATCTACTTGGTTTGATCACCGGCTTGCTTGGATCGAGCGCCATCGCCGCAACGACGGTAGCCGTCGAGCGCGTGGTGCTCGGGCATCTGAAACAGCAATTGCTTGTGCTTCGCGATAACGATCCTGCCGCGATACACGCGATTTCGGCCATCGTCGATGATGAGCAAAAACATCTTGATCGCTCGACGGTGATTGCTCAGGCAGGCCGATTCTGGCCCAAAGTTCTCACTCCGATCGTATCTGCTTCCACCGAATTCGTAATTTGGTTGGGTATGAAGCTTTGAAGTTCGCGTAGGCTGGGCTGCAAAGCCCAGCATTCATTGAAGCGCCTGTGCTGGGCTCACTCCTTCAGCCTAGCCTACGGCCTGCGCTTCACCGCGCTGACTTCCAGCACCTGCGCAATCTTCTCGCCGTCCCAGCGGTAGATCAGGTGTTTGCCCTGCACGCAGGGTGAGGCGAGGTCGGGATAGAACAGCGCGGCGCACTCGCCGCCTTTGCAGCGCACGCTGTCGTACACGATGCCATTGGAACCTTCCTTGCGCAGACGCGCGCCGAATTTGCGCGAAGCGGTGTAGCTCACCGGATCGTGCTCGGCTTTCCAACCGCCACGGATGTCGTGCAGCATTCCGTGCACGCCGCTGACGTAGGAACGCATCGTCAGATCGATCGGCGGTTCCTTCGTGGCGGCGAGGAATTGCTCGCGGTGATACACCGTTTCCTCCACCGCCGTTGCGAAATCGTGCGAGAGATACAGCACGCCGTAACTGCCGTTGGAAAACCGGCTGCCTTCCGGATTCAAATGCGTGAACGCGGCCATCAACGGCGTCGTACCCGGTCCGCTGACGCGCCGCTCCTTCGGCACGTTCGACAACTCGCCCCATTCCTCACGCAGGCGCGGATTGGTCAGCGATTCGATCCGATACAGCGCATCCAGATCCTTTGGGTGGGCGATCGCATCGAACACTCCGACCGGCGGAAAACGGCTGGGCACGATGCGGTACGCGCGCTGCCAGCGGATGCGATGGAAGGGCGGGGTGTCATTGGAAGGCATTGCGAGATGATGCGCGCAGGATTTCCCAGAGTCAGAGAATCGCTCCGCAAGCTCCCAAGTTCGTCATTCCGGTCGCCGCGAAGCAGCGATCCGGAATCTGCTTTATTAAGTCTCAGAAAAAGCAGATTCCAGGCTACGCGCTACGCGCGTCCCCGGGATGACGGCAAAAAGTCCGCTCGCCTCTACCCTCGCTGAGCATCCAGATACTGCCGCACGACGAACAGGTCAGCGACATTGCCGGACAACATTCGCTCCAATGCGGACTTTCCGCCGAACGTCGGCGCCGAGTTGGGCTTGCGCAACCAGGCATCCGCGCGCGCGGGATCGGGAAACAGGATCGCCAGCGCCTTGAAAATCCCGAGCAGATAGCTGATGCGCTCCAGCGTGTCGCGGGAGAGCGCGCCGTCCTGCTCGCGCTTCCATTTGTAGAACGTGCTTTCCGGCGGATCGCCGAGCAGCTTGCGCTGCTCGGCGACGCGCAAATCCCAGCGTTCGGCCAACTTGAAGAAGGCACGCAACGCCGGGCCGGCAAGTTCGGTCTCTTGGGGCAAGTACTGCGCCCCGACATCTTCGATGCGATGGGCGGCGGGCCTCACGGCATACTCTCCACTTGGAGTCAAAACCAAGAATACTACATATGTGAAGGCGAGGCAAACCTTCTTTCAGCGGAGCAGGCGTGATCACCCACCCTTGATCGCCACCCCCACATTGCTCCTGTTGAACGCGGGCAGCACGTTCGATTTCAGGTTCTCGAATCCCGCTCGTGCTTGCGCGATCTGGGCTTGCAAGTCCGCGAAGATCAGGCGCTGCACCACTGTTGGCTCGTAATCGGAACCGCCGGCGGCATTCTGCGCGCCCTGCGCCACCTGCCCGCCCAGCCAGCGCAGGTTCCAGTAGACCTTGAACGGCGAAGAAAACTGCTTGTCATCGCTCAGCCTCGCTTCGGGACTGACCAACTGGTTTTCGACATCCAGTATCTGCGAATCGAGTTGCCTGAGTACGCCGCTTGTGGAATCGGATGCATGCGTCTTCAATTGGTCCTCGATCTGCTTGCGCCAGTTCTCCATGACGTTGACCATCTTCGATGTCTCGCTGAGCGCATCGGCGATCTGCACCTGCATTGCGGTGGAATCGTGCAACACCGCATCGCTCGCCTTGATCTTCGGGTCCTTCAAGACTTCGAACGGCTGCGTGATGGATTTGCCGTCCACCGTGAGCCGCACCCGGTAATCGCCAGGCGCCGCGATGGGCGTGCCGGTGTGCTCATCCACGCCCCAGTGGATGATGGTGCGGTAGTCCTTGCCCTGATAACGCGGCTCGTTCCAGATGAAAGGATTTTCAGGCGGCGTCGTGCGCAACTTCACATCGGTGGGCGCGTCGTAGAACAGATCCCAGTACGCGCCGTTCAATCCCCTGTGCGCTTGCAGTTTTTCGGTGCGGATCGCCTTGCCTTGCGCGTCCAGAATTTGCAACTGCACTGGATTCTTCAACGCGCTCGCCAGATAAAACTGGAATTGCGGCCGCGCCGGTTCGGTCGCAGTCGGATAGGCGCCGCGCGCCTGACGGAACACTGGGCCCGGTTTGAACAGCGTTGTGGAACCGCGATCGAGCGCCTCCGCCTTGCCGGTCTCCTCCAGCGTGACGATATCCGGCAGGATGTAATCGCCGCGCCCGTAGGTGGACACGTCCACGTCGTGCATGCGCGGTTCGACATTGATCCAGCTCACCGGCGAGGGCGGCAGGCCCTTGTTGAAACGGATCCAATGCTTGCCGGTATCGAGCGTGTAGTAAAACGCGTGGCCGGTGCCGGCGAACAGCATGCCTTCGCGATTCGGATTCTCCGCAACCGACAGCACGTAATCGAGCGGATTGTTCGAAGGAAGATCGCCCGCGATGTTCTTCCAGCTCTTGCCGTAATCCGTCGTCATGAGAACGTACGGCTTGACGTCGTTCTCGCCCGCCCAGCGAAAATCCACCGCGATGTACACGGTGCCCGCGTGCAGGCGCGAAGGCGAAATCTGGTTGATTTCGCCCCACGGCGGCAGATGCAGGTTCGCGGTGACATCGGTCCACTGCGGCGGCGATGACGATTCGGCATCCGTGGTGTACCAAAGCTTGCCGTCGTTGGTGCCCGCCCACAGCAGACCTTTCTGGATCGGCGAGAACGCCATCGACCACACCACCTCACCGTCGTACTGGCCGAGGTTGTCCTGCATCAGCCCGCCGCTGGGAACGATGCGCGAGGGGTCGCGCGTGGAAAGGTCCGGGCTGAATTCGACCCACGAATGCCCCGCATCACTGGTGCGCAACACCATTTGGCAGCCGAGGTAGACGTTGCGCGGATCGAACCGATCGATCGCGAGCGGCGAGGTCCAATGGCAACGGTATTTCGTCTGCGCCGGCGAGGAACCCAACGCAATCTGCGATGGCGACACCGAATGCGGCGTGCCTTGTGTCAGATCGAAACGGAAAAGATTGTTGCCGTAGCACGACGACCAGACGATATTCGGATCGTCCGGATTCGGAAGCGTGAATCCCGATTCGCAGGCGTTGGGAAAATACTGATAACTCGGCGGCGGTTGATTCGGCCCTTCGAAACCGCTGCGATCCGGCGGCGTTTTGACCTCGTCGTCGGGACCCAGTGCCCAGCCTTTCGGCGGCGGTGCGGCTTTCGGATATTTCGCGAGCAGCGCCTTGTCGACCTTGAACTTCTCGTGGTCTTCTTCGGAATCGGATTCGTCGGATGATTTGCCGCGCGGCATGAATGCGTCCTGCGGCAGCAGCCCGTTGCCGCTGGGTTGCGAGACGTCGCTGGACAAGCGCCACGCGCCGTCATCCTGCCGGTTGCCGTAAATCCAGTACGGCACCTGGTTGTCGCTGGCGATGTGATAGACCTGCCCGACCGGCAACGCCACCGTGATTTTTGTGCCCGCGCCGGTCGCGATCTGCGCGCCGCCATCGTCTGTCATCACGTAGTGCGCGGGATTGGTCGGGTCGATCCACACATCGTGGCAATCGCCGCAAGAGGCCGGGCCCAGCGGCTTCGCGCTTTTGCCGCCTTCGCCGGAAAACGTCAGTCCGCCATCGCTCGAATAATGCGGCGCGCTGTTCAACACCAGCACGCCGTTCGCATCCTTCGGGTTGGCTTCGATGCGGATGTAGTAGCCGGCACGCATGATCAGATTGCGGTCGTGGCTCACCACCTTCCAGCTCGCGCCGCCGTCATCGCTGCGCCACACCGAGCCTTGATCCTTCGTCTGGATCAACGCGTACATGCGCTGCGGATTGGCCGGCGAGATCGTGATGTCGATCTTGCCCAGCGGCGGTGTCGGCAAACCATTCGTCAGGTGTTGCCACGTACGCCCGTTGTCGTGCGAGAGATAGACGCCACTGCCGGGTCCGCCGCTCAATTCCGCCCAGGTGCGTCCGGTGACTTGCCACGTGCCCGCCAGAAGGGTGTCAGGGTCGTTCGGATCCATGCTCAACCCGCTGCAGCCGGTGTGCTCGTTGACGAACAGCGTCTGCTGCCAGGTCTTGCCGCCGTCGGTGCTGCGGAAAACGCCGCGCTCGTGCTGCGGGCTGTTGCCGCGTCCTTCGGCGCAGACCAGAACATTGTTGACGTCCTTGGGATTGACGACGATGCGCGCGATGCGGCCGGTGTTGGTCAGACCCATCTGTTTCCACGTCTTGCCCGCATCCGTGGATTTGTAAACACCGTCGCCCCAGATGTCGCTGGGACGGATGAACCAGCGCTCGCCGGTACCGACCCACACGGTGTTCGAATCAGAAGGCGCGATGGCGATCGCGCCGATTGCTGACGTATCCTGCTCATCGAAGATCGGCAGAAAAGTGTGTCCACCATCCGTGGACTTCCATAACCCGCCCGACGCCGCGCCGAGGTAATACGTGGCGTAGTCGCCCGGTATGCCGGCCACCGATGCGATGCGCCCGCCCGCAGGCGGACCCATGTAGTGGAACTGCAATGGCGGCGGCGTGGTGGTCTTCGACGGTTTCTGCTCTGCATCACTCGCGCGTGTGTCGGCCGCGTCCTGCGCGTGCGCGGCCGAGCCCGTCAATGCGAGCAGGCACAGCGCACAGCCCAGAATTTTCGCTGCCCGAATCTTTTTCATCTTCGCCTCCGAAAGCCGTTGCCTCGCTCGGTCAATCTTCCGACGCATGCCGCAGGAACGGCACGCCGCTGCGCGCGCCCCACGCGTATATGCCCAGCGCGACAGCCGCCACCAGCACCGAATCCCAGGGCGAATCGACGATGCTCTTTCCGCCGAAGTTGCCGAGCCAGGACAGCGCGATCATCAGCCAATAGAAGACGATCAGCCACAACGAAGCGCGCACGTCGCGCGCGACCGTGCCGGGATCTTCGCTGCGCCACGCGCGATACGGGACATAGACGACATACAACACGATCTGCACGCCCAGCAGCCAAGACACCGTTTTCCAGCCGGACCAGTAAACGATCAGCGCGGCGATCACGAACGACAACGGGCCGATCACCGCGAAGGCGCGTACACGGAACGGGCGAATCAATGCCGGCGCAGTGCGGCGCAGGGCGGCGGTAGTGATCGGCGCGACCGCGTAGCTCAACACCAGCGCGGCGGAAACCACGTTGATCATTGCCGACCACGAGGGAAACGGCAGCATCCAGAAAATCGCCAGAGCGAACGTCAGCCACAACGCCGGACGCGGGATGCCGGATTTTTCATCGACGCGCGTGAACACGTGAAAGAACGTGCCGCCGCGCGCCCAGCCATAGACCACGCGCGGCGCGGCGTTCATGTAGATGTTGCCGCAACCGCTGGGCGAGATCACCGCATCGCACACGACAAGAAACGCCAACCAGCCGACGCCGAGCGCAACGGCGATGTCGTGGAACGGCAACGCGAACAGCTTGTCCATGCCGCGCCAGCCGTGCGCGACGATCGCCGCCGGCACACTGCCGAGGAACGCGACCTGCAGCAATACGTAGATGATCGTGGACAGCGTCACCGACAGGATCAGCGCGATCGGGATCGTGCGCTGCGGATTGCGCACCTCGCCCGCGACCGAGACAATTGGCGTCAATCCGAGATAGGCGAAAATGATGCCGCCGGCCGAAACCGCGCCGGCGATTCCTGAAAACCCGAACGGCGCAAACCCGTGCGCGGTCAGATTACCCGGATGGAAGAAGTACAGCAGCGCCACCACGACCGTCAGCGGCACCACGAATTTGAAAATGCTGACGAGGTTGTTGGCGCGCGCGAAGGTCTTGACGCTGAAGTAGTTCAATAGAAAGAAAATGCAAAGGATCGCGAACTGCACCAGCCAGCCCATCAATGTCGGTGCTTGCGATCCCGGTTGCGTGAGTTGCGGGAACCAGGCCGAGGCGTATTGCCTGCAGGCGACCACTTCGATCGCGATCAGGCTGGAAAACGCGATCAGCGTGATCAATCCCATCAGGAATCCGAGCAGCGCGCCGTGCGAGTACACGGGGTAGCGCACCACGCCGCCCGCGTGCGGCAGCGCGGCACCCAGTTCGCAATAGACCAGTCCCAGCAGCAGCACCGCCGCGCCGCCGATCAGCCATGAAACGATGCCGGCGGGCCCTGCGATGTTCGCGACATAGCTGGCCGAAAACAGCCAGCCCGAACCGAAGATCGCGCCCAGTCCGATGAAGGTGAGATCGGTGAGGTCGAGTTGTTTCTTGAAGCGGCCTTCACCGGCTTCGGCAGACACGATGTTGCCGGAGGTCGCGCGCACGGCGGTCAATCCGATTTTTCCTGCTTGGCGCAATCGCACGGCCACTGCGGCCCCGGCCCGCCATCGGCAATGAACTTGTCGATGCGCTGCTCCAGCACCGGCAGCGGCACCGAACCGATTTGCAGGATCGTGTCGTGGAAATGCCTGATATCGAACTTCGGCCCCAAAGCCTGTTCCGCTTTCGCGCGCAGCTCGCGGATTTTGAGGTATCCGAGTTCGTAGCTGTCGGCCTGACCCGGCCAGGAAATATAGCGATCCACTTCGTTGGCAATTTCCAGCGGACTGAGCGCGGTGTTTGCGGTGAGATAATCGATCGCCTGCTGGCGCGTCCAGTTCAAATGGTGAATGCCGGTATCCACCACCAGCCGGCAGGCGCGCCACATCTGGTAAGTGAGATAACCGAACTGCTGATAAGGCGTCTTGTAGATGCCCATTTCATTGCCTAGATATTCCGAATACAGGCCCCAGCCTTCGCCGTAAGCGGAGATGTAACCGTTGCTGCGGAAATCCGGCTGGTCACTCTGTTCTTCGGCCAGCTCGAGTTGCAGAGAATGGCCCGGATACGATTCGTGCAAGGTCAGCGCAGGCATGTTGAACAGCGCGCGCGATTTCAGGTCATAAGTGTTGACGAGGTATTCACCCGGGCCGCCGCGGCCGGAGGTGTAGTACGGCGCGATCGCATCCGGCACCGGCACGATGGCGAAACGCTCGCGCGGCAGATGGCCGAAGAAGCGCGACATCTGGCCGTCCACTTCCTTCGCCACCCACGCGGTCTTGTCCAGCAGCTCCCGCGGCGTCTTGGCGTAGAACTGCGGATCGCTGCGCAGGAATGCGAGGAACGCGGCGAAGTCGCCCTTGAAACCACTCTGCTTCATCACGTCCAGCATCTGCGCGTGGATCTTGGCGACTTGATCCAGGCCGATCTGGTGGATCTGGTCGGGCGTCAAGTCCAGCGTGGTGTATTCCCTCAACTGCTGCGCGTAATACGCCTTGCCGCCGGGCAGCGCTTCGGCAGCCAGCGTGGTGCGCGCTTGTGGCATGTATTCGTCGTCGAAGAACTTCAGCAATTTCGCATAGGCGGGAATCACGCCGTCGCGAATGACCTTCTGCGCTTGCGCGCGCAATGCCGCTTGATCGGCAGCAGAGACGCTCGCCGGCATATCGACGAACGGCTTGTAGAAACTGCTTTGCGCCGGATCGGTGAGATCGGCCACCGATTTGATCGAGCGGTCGCGTCCATCCAGCACCGCGCGCGGCACGGAAAAGCCGCGCGCAAGGCCCGCGCGCATATTGTCGATCTGCTGATCGAAGTACTTCGGGATCTGTCCGAGCTTGTCGAGATATTTCCTGTAGTCGTCTGCGGTGCGCAGACGATCGCCGCCGAGTCCGTAACCGACATCGCTCCAGAACGCCGAGTCGCTGTTGAACGGCATCTGCCATTGCTTGAACTGCTGATCGGCCAGCAGATTCGCGATCTGGTCGCGATAGACGGCGTAATCGATCTGGTCTTCGGGCGTGAGCCGCTTGGCGTCGATGCCGTCGAGCTGGTGCATCACGTTCTGCCAATAGTCCAGCCGCTGCTGCTGGCTTTGTGCATCGGCGGTGTCGAGGCGGCTGTTGTCGGGTTTGGCGTTCTCGCCCGCCTTGCCGGTGCGCCAGGCCCATTCGGCCGTATAAATGGCCTTGAACTGCGCATCCGCGCCGCTGCCCGCATTCGCGGTCGATTCGGCCGCGACCGCCCAGTGGGTCGCGCCGAGCAAGAGCGCCGCGAGCAGCAACGCGTTCTTCATCGCCCCGTCTCCCTCACGTGATTCGCACACCTTAGCGCGCCCGCTGCCCATGCGCGAATGCGCCAAAGGTCATTCGAATGCGGCTCGGCGCACGTCCATCGCTCGGAGATAGGCTTCCAGCCCGCGTTGTTCGGTTTCCATGAAGATTTCCCCGGTCGCGCCCATCGCACCGATGCGGTCGGGCCGGAAATTGCGGAAAGACCCGCGCATGCGGCACCACGCGCCCAGCGTCCACACCTTGCCCCAGCAGGCAAGACACAGCGGTTCGATCTCGCGCGTGCTCGTTTCCGCCGCCTCGTTGCGGTATTCGATGCGCAACACGCGGTGCGCGGCGATCGCCTCGTGCAGCACGTCGATCACGCCGGTTTTTGCCTCGTACCTGCGCGTCGGCACGAACACGCGCGAGTGCGCCGCGCGTTCGCGCAGTTCCGGCGGCAGCACCGCCTCGATCTTCAACAGCGCGGTCTTGGGGCCTTCGGCCAGCTTGTCGCCGGAGAACGCCTTGACGAAGCGCGTGCCGACGACCAGCGCTTCCATTTCTTCCGGCGTGAACATCAGCGGCGGAATGTCGGAGCCTTTGCGCAGCGGATAGCCGATGCCGGCTTCGCCTTCGATCGGCACGCCCGACAGTTGCAGATCGGCGACATCGCGATAGACCGTGCGCAAGGAAACCGCGAGCGTTTCGGCGAGCCGCCGCGCCGGCAGCGCGGTGCGACGGCCTTGCAGGGCATGGATGATCAGGAACAGGCGGTCGGCGCGGCGCACGCGCGGCATTATTGCAGCGCGCCGCACAGCGCGTGAGGCGTTTTATGCAGCGAGTGCTTCCCGCTGCTGCTTCTGATCCTCGGCCAGCGCCTGATCCAGCGCGATCGCGCGCCGAACGGCCGGACGCGACTGCACGCGCTCGGCGTAGTCGCGGAACACCGGCCACTCCGGCAGCATTTTCTGCATCAAGCCGAAGTTGATCGCACCGCCCCACAGCACATCGGCGATCGTGAAGCGCTCGCCCAGCAGCCACGGGCCTTTCACCAATTGCGCCGCGAGTACGTTCATCACGCTTTCGTAGTCGCCATAGCCGCATTGTTTCTGCGGCGCCGGCGCGCGATCGAACGAATGATCCATCATCGCCGGTTCGAAACAGGAACCGTAGAACACCATCCAGCGCAAGTAAGCGCCTCGCAGCGGATCGCCGATCGGCGGCGCCAGTTTCTTCTCGGGATACAGATCGGCGAGATACATCAGGATCGCCGGCTGCTCGGTGATCAGCACGCCTTGATGGCGAATCGCGGGCACCTTGCCCATCGGATTGATCGCGAAATATTCGGCGCTGCGTTGTTCTTCCTGCGTAAGATCGAGCGCCACAAGATCATAGGGCACGCCCAGTTCTTCGAACGCGGCGCGCGTGACAACGGAGCGGCTGAAAGGTGCGTGGAAAAAGGTGACGAGTTGCCCATGCATGTCGATGTCTCCTGTGTGGAAAGGGAGGGTGGACGCAGTGTTTCGCTCAGCGCGCGAACACAAGGCGCAAGCCGGCGAAGACGCGCGCGCGTTTTCCGCGCCGGCCATTGCGGACGGAGGCATGCGAACCCTCGCGCAGGGCGTGGCGTTGCCCTTCGACCAGCGCGCCGCGCCGTGCGGCCGGCGCGAACGCGGCGATCAGCAGTTGCTTCAAGGTTTCCATTTTTCTATCCGTGTTCTCCCGCCGCCGTGCAGTGTGCGAGGGCGCTGCTGCCAGCGTTCTGTCAGCAGTGGCGTGTAGATGCATGGGGCACGCACAACTCGCCGCGGATGCGTGTCCAGTCGTGCCGACCGGCACCAGGCGCGTCGGCGCGTTACAATTTCGGAGATCAATCAGCGCCGGAGGCTATCGCCATGCCTCGTCTTCCTTGCCGTTTCGCCCTGATCGCCGCGCTCCTTGCTCCGCTGCTGCACGCGGCGCCGGCTGTGCAATCCGATGCGCGCATCGCGCAAATCCTTGGCGAACGCGAACGCGCGCAACGCATCGATGAAGTCGCGCTCTCGTACGATGGTCAGCACCTTGCCTGGATCGTGTCGCAGCACGACAAGGCCCGGCTCGAACTCGCTTCGCCGAGCGGCCAGAACGCGCAGACGATCGCGATCTCCGGCGATTGCGAGGCGAAGGACATCCGCTGGGCGCCTCGCTGGAATCAGCTCGCGGTGCTGACCCGCTGCAAGGTCGATCCTTCCAACACCAAACCTATTCGCGGCGCGATCTGGCTGCTGGACGTGCAGGCCGGCAAAGCGCCGCGCAAGCTCGCCGACGTCCATGGCTACGCCGATGCGCTGGAGTGGAGTCCCGACAGCAAGCGGATCGCGTTCCTGTATGTTGCCGGCGCCACGCGCCTGCCGGAAGCGACCGCCGCGGGCAATCCGCGCGTGGGCGTGATCGGCGGCGAGGATACGCAGATCGAACAGATCGCGGCCATCCCGGCCGAAGGCGGAACGCTGCAGGTGCTGACACCGCAGGGTTTGTACGTGTACGAATTCCATTGGGCGCCGATCGGTCAGCGCATCGCCTATACCGCCGCGCCACCGCCGGGCGACGACAACTGGTGGACGGCGAAGCTGTACGTGCAGGATGCGCAAGCCGGCACGGCGCCGAAAATGATCCTCGATCCGGCAGCGGTGCAAGGTCCGCTGCACGGTTTGCAAATCGCGCTGCCGCGCTGGTCGCCGAGCGCCACACAGATTTTCTTCATCGGCGGCCTGATGAGCGATCGCGGCTCGACGGGCGGCGATATTTACAGCGTGCCGGCGAACGGCGGCGCACCCGTGGATATGACCGGGGGCGTGCAGGTGACACCTTCGTGGTTCACCTTCATGGATGAGCGCAAATTGCTGGTCAGCCAGATCGCAGGCGGCCACGTGCAATTGGCGGAATACACGATCGCGGGAAATTCCGCGAGGCAGACGCGGCTGTGGTTCGCCGTGCCGGGCAATCTCGGTGACGGCCGCGCAGCGCG